>Ga0181535_10003137_pt1 | contig 19427 bp, 14 predicted proteins | sample PEATcosm2014_Bin_44_FD_119774 | JGI IMG/M metagenome (GOLD analysis project Ga0181535, IMG submission 119774) | Peatland microbial communities from MTU Mesocosm Facility, Houghton, MI, USA - PEATcosm2014_Bin17_30_metaG | ecosystem: Environmental > Terrestrial > Soil > Wetlands > Peat | place... | reverse complement strand
TGCGTTGCACCGCCGCGCCCGCTTATGATGGAGACGTGGAAACTCGATCGCTTGGTCCGTGCCTGATTGTAGGGGCGGGCGGGCGGCGGTTTGATCTCGGCGACGGCCAGTCATGGGCCATCGGGCGCGGCGACGGTTGCGCCGTGCTCCTGGACAGCCGTTCCGTATCGAGGCTCCATGCGCTGGTGCAACGCCGCGAATCCGGAGAGTTCTCGCTGGTGGATTTGGGCAGCCGCAATGGGTCCTTCGTGAACCAGCGGCGAGTCAGCGTGCCGGCCGTACTGCGCGACGGCGACCGCCTGCAGTTCGGCGACCAGGACCTTCTGTTCGTGGCCGCCGGCCAGTCGGGAAATGATGCCTCCACCAACCCGGCCGACATCCGCAACGCACCCACGTCCGCTCTGCACACGCATACTCTGTCCACCATCGTCGTAGTCGACATACGCGACTTCACCCCGCTGGCCCGGACGGTGCCCGAAGCGGTGCTCTCGCAGACCATCGGAACCTGGTTCCTCCGAGTAGGCCAGATCGCCCAGCGGCAGGGAAGTTGGGGCCAGAGATATATTGGCGACGCCGTGATGGCTGTGTGGATTCACGAGGAGCAGAGCGACATGCGGGGAGAGTTGCTGCGAGCGCTGTCCGCGGTGAGCGAAATCGACGCCGTGACCCGGGGCCTGCACCGTGCGCTGCCCCTGCCGGAGCCGTTGCGCATTGGCGCCGGCGTCAACACCGGGCCGACGATCGTAGGAGGAGCGGAGATTACGGCGCTGGGCGACACCGTCAACGGGGCCTTCCGGTTGGAGGCGGCGACCAAGCAGGTAGGACTCGGCGTGTTGCTGGGAGAGCGCGCTTTCGCCGAGCTCCGGCTGGACGCGCCTGATCCGTTCCTGCGCCGCGAGGTCGCTCTCAAAGGATACGACCAGCCCGCCGTCGCCTGGGCCACATCATTCGAACAGCTCGCCGAGTTTCTCGCCTCGCGCCGGGAATAGCCCACCCGCAATCGCGTTTCGGGGCGAAGGTGATCCCGCTACTTGGCTACCGACACCTTCATTACCTTGGTTTCGCCATTGCGGATTTCGAGCACTGAGGTCTTCTGCGTTCCGTCTTTTTCTACCAGCACCGTGTAGGATCCGGGAGGGAGAGGGATCTGCGCAGGCGTGGTTTGCGGCATCCGCTTGCCGTTGATGGTAATGGACGCGCCGTCCGGCGAGCTGGTGACCCAGAGAGTGCCCTGCGCCGCGTGCAGGATCACCATCGGCAGCTCCATCGGGCCAAATCCAACGGCCACTTCCCGATATTCCCCCTGGTATCCCGCCATGGTGATCGAAATCGTGTGGCGGCCGGGGGTGGCATCGAGCGTACACGGCGTCGAGCAGGCGGCTTCGCGTTTGCCGTCGAGAATCGCGGTGGCGCCGCCCGGACTCGTGATCACGCTCACTTCCTCCAACATGGGAGCGGCCGGCGCAACGCTCTTCCGCGGCGCTTCCGCCAGCTGCTGCGCCTCAGACTTCTGCCGCGATATACCGGGCGCAACCGGCGGCTTGGCGGGCTCTTGGGCCGGCTTGGTCTCTTCCTGGGCCGCCGGCGCTGCTGCGGCCGGCTCCGTAGCGGCCGGCATCGGGCTGGGCTTGCTGTCCGCTTCCGATCCGGCCGGAGCAGACGTCACGGCTGGCGGCACTTGCGCCGCTGCCGGCTTGGACTCGGCGTCAGGGGACGGCTTTGGTTCCTCCGCGGCTGGCGCGCGGCTGGCCGCTGAGCCCCCGCGCCCTCCCGGCGTCAGCCACGGCGCCGCCTGCCACCCGATCAGCGCAAGCAGCGCCGCCGCCATTAGAATCGCCGCCAGAAACGGAAGAAAACCGAGCTTCGATCGCTCGCGTTTCAGGTTGGCGGTGCTCGCCTCCCCGCGGCGCGGGCGGCGCGCGGGCGGCAAGGTGACGGCGCTGCGCGGAGCATCCGCCATCGTCGGTTCGTTGAGCGTGCCGCCGCGCGCCAGCGGTTTCCAGTCGCGCGTCGCCGCGCAGGCCTGTTCCAGGCTGCGGACGAATTCCTGGCACGTGGGAAAGCGGCCGTCGGGTTTCTTCGCCAGGCCCTTGCGCAGCGTCTCCTCGATGGCGCCGGCCAGGGTGGGGTTCAGGCTACGCGGCGGCGCCGGCTCTTCCGCCACGATCTTATAAACCACCGTGGTAAGGTGCTCGCCCGTGTACGGCTTCTCGCCGGTCAGCATTTCGAACGCGATTACCGCCAGCGAGAATTGATCGGACCGCCCGTCCACCGGTTGGCCCTGCACCTGTTCCGGCGACATGTAGTGCGGAGTGCCGACAATCGAGCCCGTCATGGTCAGTTGCTCGGAGGCGGTAATCTTGGCGATGCCGAAATCGGTGATCTTGGCCGTGCCGTCGGCGGCGATCATGATATTGGCAGGCTTGATATCGCGGTGGACGATCCCCTTCTGGTGGGCGTAGTCGAGGGCTGCCGCGGTTTGCGACAAAAGGCGGAACATTCGTTCCGGCTCAATCGGTTGGGGCGCGGAAAGAAGGTGGTCCAGGGTCGGCCCGTCGACGTATTCCATGGCGATGAACGCCAGGTCGTCCTGTTGTTCCACGTCGTAAATAGTGACAATGCTGGGATGCGAAAGCATTCCGGCGGAACGGGCCTCCCGGAACAGCCGCTCGCGCAGGCGTTCCCGTTCGCCAGGGCTGCGGACGTTGCCGAACTGGATCGTTTTGATTGCAACCGGACGGCCAATGTTGGGATCGATCGCGTGATAGACCACGCCCATGGCGCCCCGGCCGAGTTCCCTAACGATCTTGTACCTTCCAATGCGATCCATTGTTAACTAGATGCGACTTGCCGCTAGTGATAGCATACGGCTTTGACTCTCATTCCGTCATCCAGCCGCGACAACGGCGCACCGAGCCCGCAAGGCCCTAATCGCTCTGCGGTTCCGGTCGAGCGACGCTTCCGTCTTTCCCTGCGCGCGCAGGGCGCCGGCGGTCTCGTGTTTCCGATGGCGATTCTGTTTCTCGCGCTGTTCTCGGTCTACTGGGCGGAACAGCGGCTACGGAGCGGGGAACGGGCGGTGGCTCAGGCGCAGGAAGTCCGCGTCGAAATTGTCAAGCTGCGAAGCTCGTTGAACGACGCCAGGGCGCTGGCGGGCGAGTATGCCGCCACCCAACAGAGCGCCATACGCGATGCTTACCGCGGATCCCGGCAGACGGCCGCCAGAGCTCTGCAGAGCCTGGCAGCTTTGGCCAGGATGCGCGCTCAGGACCAGTCCGAATTCGACGAGCTTGACCGGCTTGCCGGGGACGAGCTGCGCCAGCTCGATCAGGCGTTTTACGCCGGAGCGGCTCCTGGAGGCAAGGCCCCCGCTGCGCTGACCACCGCCCTGATCCGGCTCGACGACGAGGAACAGGCGGAACTGGCTCAGGCGGGGTTCGGCCTTGACGAATCGCGCCGCCGCTTGTTCAACGTGCTGATGATGTGCGGCGTGGCGGGTCCCATCGGCGCTTTGTTTATTCAAATGATCCTGGCCCGGAGAATGACGCGCCGTGTCAAGCGGGTGGAAGAGAACGCGCGCCGCCTGGCCAACGGGCAGCCGTTGCGCCCGCTGCCCTCCGGCACCGATGAAATCGCTTCCCTCGGGCGCCAGCTGGAGCAGACCGCATCGCTGCTGCGGGGTCACGAGCACCGCCTCAAGGAAGGCGAGCGGCGTTATCGCGAGTTGTTTGACCAGGCTCCCGTGCCCTACATGGAAACCGACAACGACGGCGTGATCTGCCGCTTCAATCAGGCGCTATGCAACCTGCTGCGGGTGGAGCAGGAACGCATTCTCGGCGCTCGCGCCTGGGATTTTGTGGACCTGGACCAGCAGGATGGTCTGCGCGCCACGTTTCTGGAGCGGCTGAACAACGGCGCGGAAACCGGGCCCTACGAATGCGATTACCAGCTGGATGACGGCTCGCACATCCGCGTCGAGATTCGCGAAAACTTCATTCGCGACGATTCCGGACAGGTGACCGGAGTCTGCCGCTCAGTGCTCGACGTGACGGAGCGCAAACTCGCCGCGGTGGCAGCGCGCAAAGTGGAGCAGTATGCGCTGGAGCTGCGCAACCGCAACGAACAGTTAGCGCGCGCTTTTGAGGCCGCCACTTCCGCGACCCTCGCCAAGAGCCGGTTCCTGGCTTCCATGTCGCATGAGCTGCGCACGCCGCTCAACAGCATCATTGGTTTTGCCGAGCTGATTGTCGACGGCCGCCTCGGCCCGATCTCGGAGGATCATCGCGATTGCCTCGGCGACATTCTCACCAGTGCCCGCCACCTGCTGGGCCTGATCAACGACATTCTGGATCTCTCCAAGATCGAGGCCGGCAAAACCGAATTCCGCCCGGAGACCTGCCGCGTCGATCAACTCGTCGCCGAAGTGCGCGACGTCGTGCGTCCGCTGGCCGAGAAGAAGAATCTGCAGCTGCAAAGTGAAGTGGTCGCCGGCCTCGAGGCCGTGATTGACCCGTCCCGATTCAAGCAGGTGCTCTACAATTTCCTCTCGAATGCCGTGAAGTTCACCCCGGACAATGGGCGTGTCACGGTGCGCATTATGAGCGACTCCGACAAGACCTTCCGTCTCGAAGTGGAAGATACGGGCGTCGGCATCCCACCCCAGGACATTAAGCGGTTGTGGGAGGATTTTCAGCAACTTACGGATGGCCGGAAGAATGGCCAAGGCACCGGTCTGGGGCTCGCTCTGACGCGCCGCATCGTGGAAGCCCAGGGTGGTACTGTGGATGTTCGCAGCGTCCTGGGCAAGGGCAGCGTGTTTATCGCAGTACTTCCATTACGCAGTATTACCCACTCTGCAGCCGCAGCGCGCTAAAACTCGGATTTAGTAATGGAACGTGTAGGATAATATTGTTAATACGATGGCCGCAGAGCCGATCCTCGTCGTTGACGATACTCCTGTCAACCTGAAACTAACTCGAATCCTACTCGTCAACGAGGGCTATAAGGTCCTGACCGCTGGCACGGCCGAAGAGGCTTTGGAGCTGCTGCGCAGTTTTCACCCCCAGCTGGTCCTGACGGACGTGCAGTTGCCGGGCATGGATGGCCTTGAGCTGGCTCGCCGCATCAAGCAGGACCCTGCCACGCAGGACGTGATTGTCGTCGCCCTGACCGCATTCGCCATGACCGGCGACGAGCGCAAGGCGCTCGATGCGGGGTGTGACGGCTACATCACCAAGCCGATCGATACGCGAACTTTGGGCAGCCGTTTGCGCGGGTATCTGGACAAGAAATCGCAAGAGCCCTCTGCGCCGCCTCCCAAGCCGCGGTCGCTGCCGGAATCCGAGACGCAGGCCTTGCGGCGAACGTTCCTGGCTGAGGGCCGGGAGAAGTCGCGCCAGATGCTGCTCGCCATGGACGGCAGTTTCAGCGCCGAAGAGGTTGGCAGGGCCGCGCACCAATGGATCGGCGCCGCCGGCCTGCTCGGATACGATGCCATCGCGCGCCTGTGCCGCGAGGTGGAAGCCATTCTGTTTGAAAAGCCCTTGGACAATGCCCAGCTGCGCGAGACGCTGGCCAACCTGGCGATGGCGTTTTCGACGCCGCGCGAGGCCCGTGATACGCCGATCCCGGAATATGTGACGCAGGCGCTGGCCGGAAAGCGAGTGGCCGTCGTCGGCCTGCCCACCAATGAGGAGGAGCGTTTGGGCGTGGCGCTGGAGCGCGTGCACGGGTTGGCCACCTTCTTTGAGATCGCCGAACCGCCCTCGCTCGACCAGTTGCTCGAATGCGACCTGGCGGTGATCCACGTGCGCGCCGAGACCGTGAACTCGCCATGGCTGGATCCCGCCAAACCATATCTCGGCGCCAAGCCGGTGGTCTTGGTCGGCAACCGGGACGATCTGCTGGAACTGGACCGGAACGTGCAGTCGGTGGCGCGCGAATTCCTGATGGATGCTTCCTGGCAGCCTGATGAAGCCCTGGTCCGGTTGAGCCTGGCGATGCAGGGCCGCTCCCGGGCCGGGACTCCCCCGGCGGCAGCCAGTTTCTTGACACCTGCGCCGGCCCGGCCGAAGGTGCTGATCGCCGACGATGATCCCACCGTCCTCGCCCTGGTCAAAACCGTCTTGCAGAATTTCGGCATGGATTGCGTTACGGCTAGCGATGGCCAAGCCGCTCTGGACGCGGTTCGCACCTCCCGGCCACACGCCGCCGTGCTCGACGTCAACATGCCAGGCAGGGATGGCTACGAGGTGCTGGCCGCCGTCCGCTCCGAACAACTTCCGCTGCGGGTGCTGCTGCTGACAGCGCGCCAGCAGGAAAGTGATGTCATCCGCGGCTTCAATCTGGGCGCCGACGACTACATGACGAAGCCGTTCAGCCCCATGGAGCTGGTGGCCCGCCTGAAACGCGTGCTCGGCCGATGATCCACTTCGTAGTGTACCTGGCGGTCATCGAGGCTCTCCTCGCCGTCTGGCTCGCCGCTACCTGCCTGGTGACGATGGCACGAAGCGCCTGGTGGCAGAAGCGGCTGACGCAAAGCGCCGAGTTCGCGCCCGCCATTCGCACCGCCATTGCCGATTACGTAGGAGGCGCTGAGAACTTCGACAGTCTAGAACAATGCGTGAGGGCCAGCCCGCGCGATGTGGCGGATGAGCTGCTCGCGTTCCGGCAAGCGGTGGCGGGCGCCGCACTCGACCGCCTGTGCAATCTGACGATCGAGTTAACGCTACTGCAGCGGTGGCTCGAAGACGCGGAGAGCAGAGACATCGTGGCACGGCGCAATGCGTTTCGCCGGCTGGCATTTGCCTGCGCTTACGAACCTTGCCGGAGGCAGGTCGGCGACCGGCTGGCCCAGGCGCTGAGCGACACCGACCGGGAGGTGCGGCTGACCGCCGCCGCCGCTATGGTCCGGACAGGCCAGTTGGCCGACCTCGAGCGTGTGTTCCGGCTGGCTCTTACCGAAACTCTGCTGGTCCGCATGTCTCTGGGTGAGGTGATGCGACCGCACGCCTATCGGCTGTGCGAACGCGTCGTCCCGGAGGTTCTGCGGTCGAGCGACGTTCCCGGCATTGTGGCCACGCTCGAATTGCTGCGAGCCTGGGAGCGCGCGGTCCCCATCAAGGGCCTCGCCGGGTTGATGAGCCACCATGATATGCGGGTACGGCTGGGCGCGTATGCGCTGGCGCCGCTAGTGGCGCCGAGCCCGGAAATTGAGAACGAGGTGCTGGCCGGCCTGGGCGACCGCGATGCCCGCATCGTTGCCGCCGCGGCGCGCGCTGCCGCGCGCCTTCGCCTGGACAAAGCGATGCCGGTGCTGGCGCGCTGCGCACGCACGGGAGTGCCTCCCCTGCTGCAGGTCGCAGCCTCCGCGCTGGCCGAAATGCCGCCGTCCGGCTGGTCCACGCTGCAGGAACTGCGGTTCAACCCGAACCCCGCTACTGCGGCGGCCGCTGGGGCGGCGCTGGAGCGCGCACGCCGCAAGGCAGGAGCGTAATGCCGCACCTGGCCGGGTTCCTGTTCGATTTCCTGATCACGCTGCTGGCGATTCACCTGGTAGGCAGCCTGTACGTGTTGCTGCGCGGCTGCCTGATCCAGCGCGTCTGGAGGCGCGAAGCTCCGTTTGTCGAGCGCACCGCGATTCTGAAGTCGCCCCTTACCCCCGGCGTTTCCGTCCTACTGGTGGCGCCGGACGCTTCCTCCGCCTGGCACCCTTTGGTGCGCCGCCTGTTGAGCCTCGAGTTCGGCGACTGCGAACTGGTTGTGGTGCTGGAGGATGCGACTCCGGACGAGTTGCAATCCTGGACGCGCGAGTTCCGCCTCTTCCCCTCCCTAGAGACCGTCAACGCACCCCTCGAAATCGCCGCCGTCCGCGGTGTCTACGAGTCGTCCGCCTCCATCCGCCTGGTGGTGGTGGCCAAGGACCCCGGGCCCGCCGGCGACGCTCTCAACGCTGCGGTCAACGCTGCGTCTCTGCCGTTGCTGGCCTGTTTCGACCCGGAATCCGAGTTTCAGCAGGACGCCCTCTTGCGCCTGGTGTGGCCGATGCTGGAAGCTCCCGGCGAAACCCCCGCGCTGGCGTGCGCTGTCGAGTGCGGGACTGGCGACTCCCTCCTGGGGAGCTTTGCTGAAATCGAGTTCCTGCGTTCCTGGCTCGGCCGTTCGATCGCTTTTGCCGGTTGGAACGCCCTCATCCCGGAACCCGGCTGCGCCGTGCTGGTCGAGCGGCAGGCCGTACTCGACGGGGGCGGTTGCCACGGCGGACTGGCCCCGCTGTTCGCCAGCATTCATGGAAGCGCGCGCGCCGCCGGCCGCAAGTACCGCATTCCTTTTATTCCCGACCCCGTCACCAGCCTGGAGGTGAGAGACGATGTTTCCTCTCTGCTGCGCCAGGTAGGGCGCAGACAGGCATCCATCGCTCAAGCCATCCGAAGGGCGCCGTCACTTGTCCGCGGCTGGGGCTCACTGGGCCGCTGGGGCCTGTCCGCATTGCTGTTCACGCGGCTGCTTCGCCCGCTGGCCGAGACCGCGCTCTACCTGCTCGCGATCGTCGCTCTGCTTTCCGGATGGATCAACTGGCGCCTCGCTCTCGCCCTGCTGCTGGCCACGGTCGCGAGCGGTACCATCATTTCGGCCTCGGCAGTTGTGCTGCGTGAAGTCGCCGAGTACACGCCGGCTCCCCCCGGACGCCTGATTCGTTTGTTGTTCGCCTCGCTGGCCGAAGGCTTCGGTTACCGGCAATTGCGCGACCTGAAGATGATCACTGCCTTCTTCGGCAGCGATGCCCGCTAGGCGTCCACCTGCCTGAGGTAGGACAGACGATCGGTTTATGTCGTCTGTCGGGAATGGCAGGCATCGGCCGCCCAAGCCGATGAAGTCATCCCCGGCCACATTTCCGTAGGGGCTGGGCATGCCCGGCCCGGGGCGGACCCTGCTGCTGCACGTCAGGAGATGTTTTTTCGACAGTGCCCATCCGCCCGCGTCACACTGGAAATGACAGGCCACAAAAACCGATGGTCTGTAGTGCCTGGGGGTTCACGCGCGAGGATCGACGGGCTCGAAATATGAATCCGCCAGGGACGGCTTCTCCTTGATGGCGCGGCGCCACGCAATTCTGGCCTTTTCTTCCTCGCCCAACGCCATCTGCGCGTGGCCCATGTTGAGCAACGCTTCGGCGAATTGCGGTTCGGCGTCGACGGCCTGCTGGTAGAAGGCGATTGCCTCTGCGAACTGTCCGCGCTTCTGGCAGATCAGACCCGCGTTGTAGAAGAGCTCCGGGCTCCGCTCGCCCATTTCGATCAGGCGCTCGTGCAGTTCCAGGGCTTCGTCGTATTCGTTCTGTTCCAGCGCCAGGGCGGCCAGACCGCGCACGCCATCGCTCGAATCCGGGCGTAGCATGACAGTTTCGGTGAAACACTGGCGGGCCGAGTCCGGGTCTCCGGAACGAGCGAACGCGATGCCGGCGTTCAGGCAGGCTTCCGCCCAGTTAGGCTGCTTGGCGAGCACCGCCTGAAATGCCTCCGCGCTGCCCCGGTAGTCGCCCCGCAGCAGGCGCACGTAGCCCAGGCGGAAGTGGGCATCGCACCACTCGAAAGCCTCCTCCGGGACTTGGGCGTAAAGGGTCTCGGCGCGCTGCCGGTCATTGAGTTGTTCCAGCACCAGAGCCAGGTTCCACATCGCGCTGGGCTGGTCCGGATCGAGCGCCAGGCTCTTTTCGTAGCACTCGCGTGCGGCGGAGAGATCGCCGAGTTCCTGGCGAATCACGCCTAGGTTGAGAAACGCAGGCGCTGAGGACGGGTTGAGAGCGCTGGCCTTGGCATACGCATCGGCTGCGGCCTCCAGGTCCCCCATCTGGTGATGCGCCACTCCCAGGTTGAACCAGTTTTCATACCGCCCGGGCATGGCGGCCGACAGGTCGCGCGCGTGGCGGGACGCAGCCGCATAATCTTCGTCGGCGAAGGCGAGCGTTGCCAGGGCTTCCAGTGCCACTGTGGAACCGGGCCGCAGTTCGGCCAGCATGGCCGCATAGCGGCGCACGGATTCGCCATCACGGCGGTCCAGGAATAACGCTACCAGGTTCGACAGGCACTCTTCGCTGCGCGGGTTCCGCGCCAGCACTTTGCGGTACTGTTCAACGGCTTCGCCGTGGCGCCCGAGTTGCTGCAGTGCCACCGCGCGGGCGAACATCGCCGGTTCGTGATCCGGAGACAGGGACAGATACTTGTCGAGTGCTTCCAGCGCCTGCGCCGGGCTGCCGGCGCGAATCATGGCGATGCCGAGGCCGAGGTGTGCGTCCACTCGCGTGCCATCGACGGCCAGCGCTCTACGGAATGCGTCGGCGGCCTGTCTCCACTGCTGCGCGTTGCCCAGGCACACTCCCAGGTTGTAGTGCGCGGTGTGATGGTTGGGGTCCAGCGCCACCAGCGCCCGGTAGCTTTCCGAGGCGTGCTCGAAATCGCGCAACTCGAACTGCACGTGCCCTAGCGCCGCGTACAGGGCCGGCTCGCGCTCGCCTTCCTCGATAGCCTTGCTGAGGGTCCGGGCGGCGCTTTCGCGTTTGCCCTCCAGGTGCAGCGCCACCGCGCGGGATAGGGTCTTATTGCCGCGGTCCGGCTGTCTGGGCTGGTTGATCGACGTCACGCCCAGGGGCAGGAACGGCCCCGAGGCAGTCTCCGAGCCAGTCAAAAACGCCATGATGAAAACCTCCGGTAATCCGAGAGTCTGCTGAATGCGTTGCGGCGCGTCAAGCCAAAGCCAGCCGCCAGTGCCAGCTGGCTGGAAGGGCCGGGAGCCCCGGAACCGGGGCGGGGAAGCGAATCGGCCGGCGGCGACAGCTGCGCGGAAGCCGAATCGCCGCCGCTCAGGAAGGCGCACACCCGTCCCAGCCAGTCTTCGTTCATGGAGACCTTGAACCAGTACAGGCGCGCCTGCTCGCCCGCATCGGCGAAGAAGCCGACGCCGCCGCGCACCAGCGCGCGATCGACAAAAGAATCGATTTCCTGGCCTTCAATCGAAGTCGTGATCTGATCGCCGCGCACGTCCACCGCTACGTGGTAAGGCGTGTGTTCATGTATCAGCACATTCAGCGCTGTGGCCACCCGGGGGCCTTTCTTCCCTCCCACGACCGGATAGTGGATCATGGTCATCACCGAGCGCGACGGGGGACCAACTGCGGCGAACTTCATCGCGTAATAGTTGGCGTCATCGCTGGCCCGCACGGCCCAGTTCATACTCTTGGATTCGATCTGGCCGAAGAACTCGAGGCGATAGTCGGTGTAATGCAGAGTGGGTTGAAACAGAGCCAGCTTGCCAGGGGTGACATATCCTTCCGGATGGCGGGCCCATCCCGGCGCCCAGGCTTGCGGCTTGGCGCCCCAGGCGGCCATGCCATTCGAGAAGCCGTCGCTGATGTGCAGCTCGGCGCGCCGGGAAATGGCCGACCGCACGCGGCCGAACATCCCGCCTCCTCCCGCATCCGGGATGCCGCGTGCGGCAGGCGCGTCTTCCGCGGACAGGTTCCTCCCGCTGTCGGACAAGCTGCCCATGACGGCGTCGTGGTTCGCCCGGATATAACGCACGCCATACCAAAGCAGGGCACCGATCACCAGGCACGCCGCGATCATCTTACTTAAGTCGCGCAGTACGGTGGAACGCCGGCCGGCAGCCTCGGGCAGGGTGAAAATCTCCGCGAAAGCCGGTCTTTTGCGCTTTTCCTTTGGCGTCTCCGGCAGCGGTTCCACGCGTTCGATCGCCAGCGGCGCGGCGAAGCGCGGGGCATTGATCGCCACCGACGGAATAATCCAGCCCATCCCGTGGGCGACCGTGCGCGGCCCCCGCGAGCAGAAATACTCCAACGGCATGAGCTCCGCCAGGTGCAGGGCCGCAGGCTGCACGGGCTCCGGCTGTTGCGGAGTCCGCAGCGTCAGCGTGGAAACAGGCGTGGCCGGGATCTGGCGCGGCACACCGGCCTGGGCGGCCGGTCGTAGCGCGGGCGCCGCGAAGGGTGCCGCCGGAAGGCCCTGCGTCTGCACGGCGTCGTCGAGCTGGGGCAGCCGCACCGGGAACGCAGCCGGTGTTCTGCCGTATGCCGGCGTGGCCAGAGCGCGAGCGCTCTCGGCCTCCGGCAGTGCCGGCACTGCCCGCTCCGGCCCGTCCGGGAAATATCCGCGATGGACGGTCGGCTGCGCGGCCGGCGTCACGATGGAGACGGTCCGCATCGGCCCAGCCGTGCGCGGAACTGCCTCCGCGATGCGTGGCTCGGGGATGGTACGCCGCGCATCGGGGACCATGGCGCAGACCGGGTCCGCCAGTGCCAGACATCCGATCACCGGCTGCAGTGCGTGAAAGCCGGGGAATGCAACGGCCGCGACGCCGCGCGCTGTAAAGATTCGTTCTACCGGCGCTGCGGCGGGAGTGCGCATCCACTCCTCCTGCACCGCGCCTCCCGCCGGTGCGGGCTTCGGCAAATGGATCGCGAACGCCGGCAGCTCCGCGTCGAACTGGCCGAAGAGGCGGCCATTGGTAGCAGGTGCCAGCAGCCTCTCGGCCGCGGCGGGCGTGAGTGTCGCTGCTCCCGCCAGCGGCGGTGGAGCGGCCGCCAGCGGCGATAGAGCCAGCGGGGGAAGGTGCGCAAAAGCGCCGGCTCTGGCTGGTTTTTCCGTGTATCTTAGTTTGAATCTCGGCTCGGGCTTTTCCGATGAGCCTTCTTGAGGCGTTGGCGGAGGCAGAGGAGCCGTCCCTGACAGCGGGGGCACACCACTGGCCTTCGCTTGCTCCGACATCATGCTGCGCTGTTCGCGATACGCTTGCCGATGCGTTTCGCAACAGAACCCAGTGTCTTTCAGGAGCCGCGATGGATCGATTTCATTGCCACAATACCGGCAGTGCAACAGACTCACCTCAGTCCATTTATGCTCATCTTATACGGAGAGTATATGGGGAAAAGATCTTAAGGGGATGTTGACGAGTCGCCAAAAAATGCACTGAAATTAGTTAATAATTACCCATCTCTTTCGATAGCGTCCAAAACGGCCAAAGTCCCTGTTTAGCGAGGGTTCTGTCCCTCAGCGGCGAGACAGCCGCCAGCTGACTTTTTGCCAAAATGGCAACGTTGTCGACGGGGCGCGCGAACCCCGGCAGAAATTGTAATATATTCATTTTACATTGTTTAACAGCATCCTAGCGGGCCTTCTACTGAGCCACTGAGGCCGCGCACCCAAACGGCCTTCGGTAGCGCCGCCTGATGTCTGTACGCGACCTAGCCGACGCGCGAAACCCGTCCCATCTCTCTTCTCAAATTCTTATATTTCTATCCAGACCAAACCTGGTATTCCTGGGTTTTTGCGATCGGACAGACCAGTCTGTCCTGCCCTCAGGCGTCGTGAAGCGCTTCCGGCGTGCTGCGTCTTGCCGGCATCAGCGATCCATTCAGCGCAGCCGCGGCGGCGATCTGCCGTCAGTGCGGTCTGCGACGGCGGCCCTCCTGGGCTAACTTGATGACGACGGCAGCAGTTGCGGTTGGGTCGTGCCGCACGACTCCCGTGAGCTGCGCCAGGTCGGCGGTCACAACCTTGAGGCCCATTTTGGAAAGCGCGGCGAGATCGTTCTCCACCGGCAGGGCAGCCTGGCGCGCGTAGCGCTTCTGAATTGAGGAAGGAATCGGCCGCGTGTTGATGACGGCGTAATCCAGCAGCTTGCCGCCGGCGTGGCGCTCGATGGCGCGGATGTGGTCGCTGGCCCGGAAATCCATGGTTTCCCCGGGCTGCCACATGAGGTTGATGAAGCACGCTTTCACTGCGGCAGAACGCCGGATGGCGGCAGCCACGCCTTCCACCAGCAAATTGGGAATGACGCTGGTGAACAGCGATCCGGGCCCGAGCGTAATCACGTCAGCCGCCGCAATGGCGCGCAGCGTTGCATCGAGCGGACGCGCCCGGCGCGGCAGCAGGCGCACGGCGCGGATTTTTTTACGGCTGCGGCTGATGCGGGTTTCTCCCGCCACGCGGGTGCCGTCCTCGAGCACCGCCTCCAGCGAAACGTTGGCGTCGGTGGAGGGAAAAATACGGCCGCCGATATTGAGCACCTCCGACGACGCCCTCACTGCATCCGGGAACTCGCCCATCACGTGCGTCAACGCTGTGAGGAAGAGATTGCCGAAGCTGTGCCCCTTGAGGCCGCGCCCGCTCGAAAAGCGGTATTGAAAGAGACGTCCCAGCAAGCCGGAATCCTCGCTGAGGGCCACCATGCAATTGCGGATGTCGCCCGGTGGCAGTACGTCAAACTCGCGGCGCAGGCGGCCGCTCGATCCTCCATCGTCGGTCACGGTGACGACTGCGGTGATATCCACCCCGGGATGCGCCGGGCCGCCCGGCCGTGTGTAGCGCTTCAGCCCTTCCAGCAACGCGGACAATCCGGTGCCGCCGCCGATAGCGACCACGCGCAGAGGTGCCTGTCGATTCATAGAATGGGCGCGCCTGCGCGCCGCTCTACCAGCCCTTTTTTTCAGGATAGAGCAGAGCGTCGAACAGCGGATGCCTGGCAACCGGCGCGAAATCGGCATCCTGCCGCGCGATGATGCGGTTGCGTGGCTCCAGCTGGATGGCGCGCTCCAGGTGGCCGCGAGCGGTTTCCAGGTCGCCGCCCAGGGCCTGCGCCAGCGCCAGCGCGTAGTGGACGTGATCGGCTTGCGGTGTCATGGCCAGCGCCTTTTCCAGGTTGAGCCGCGCCTCGGCAAGCTTGCGCGTATTGATCAGCGCCACACCATAGTTGTAATAGTCCTCGGCCGATTCCAGGTTCACCGTTTCCTGCTGCAGCCGGTTATCGCACATCACCATGTGCAGCCGCGCCCGGTTCGCCACGTCGCGTTCCGGCCCGGCCGTCGCGCGCTCGAACAAATCGCGAGCCTTCGCCAGGTGGCGCCCGTGGAATTGTTTCATGGCGGCTTCGAAGGCGCTGAACTGTTCCCGCGCGTCGGAACTCCCTGCTGCGCCGGCGGCCGGCCCGGGTTCGCTGGTCTTGGGTTTTCCGGCCGTTGGTTTCGTCATGCGCTTTTCATCGCCCTTGGCAACGGGTGTTTTCTTTTTTTCCGCCATCCTCGGCCAGTCCGACGTGGGTACAGGACTTAGCGTTTATAGCAGACCATGCCGCGCCGATGCAACCGGGGGTGTCGACCACGGCACCGCGCCTAGGGGACCGGTGGCAATGGGACGCGGAGCCGGCCCTGAAAGATCTCGCCGAAGGCTTCCAGAACCTGGCCGTGCAGAGCGCCGTTATCGGCCAGCAGGTGGTCAGACTGGGTCAGGCTGTGCGGGCCGCCCCGCATGTCGGAAACGCGGCCGCCGGCTTCGGTCACCAGCAACGTGCCGGCCGCCATATCCCAGGGCTTGAGCCCAAACTCCCAAAAGACGTCCAAACGCCCGCACGCTACAAACGCCAGGTCGAGCGCCGCCGACCCGGTGCGGCGCACGCCGTGTGAAGCCATCGCCATCTGGTAATAAAAATGGATGTTCACGTTGTGATGCCGTTTGCGGCTGGGAAACCCGGTGGAAGAAAGGCTCTCCGCGATCCGCGGGCACGCCGAAACGTGAATGCGCCGGTTATTGAGATAAGCGCCTGCCCCGCGCTCCGCGGTGAACAGTTCCTGGTGGATGGGGTCGAACACCACGCCGGCCACCATCTCGCCCCCGCGAGCCAGCCCGAGCGTCACATTGAACGCCGGAAAGCTGTGCGCAAAATTCGTCGTCCCATCCAGCGGGTCCACGTACCAGCAGTATTCGGCGTGAGCGTCGTGGCCGCCGCCCTCCTCGGCGACGATTCCATGCGAGGGAAAGTGCGACCGCAGCCGTTCCACCACCAGCTTCTCGCTGGCCCGGTCGGCTTCTGTCACCAGGTCGAATTCTCCCTTGACTTCAAACGCCACCCGCCGCTCGAAGCAGCCGGCCAGCAGGGCGCCGGCTTCGCGCGCAATTTCCACAGCTGTTTCGAGGTAGGGCATCGGCGAGCAGGCCTAACCCAGCTCGACCAGGTAATTGATGTCGTGCTTGAAAATGAAGAGGTTGGGTTCCCCTTCGCGGGTAATGCGGATGAAGGAGTGATCGTAGTATTCGATCACTCCGTTCACTTCTTCGCCGCCCGCCAGCTTGACGCGCACGGGCGTCGCGTTGTCGATCAGCTGCTTGAGGTATTTGACCTCTTCCAACGTGTGCTCCGGCGCGCGCGCGGATTTTCCCTGTTGTATCGTATGCTTCTCCTAACGCTTTTTCCGGCTGTCGGGTTTCAGCGTAATCGGTTCCGCAGCCGGACCCGAGTTCGCTGCCGACTCTCCATAATAGCCGTTGCGCGCCGAAGCCCGCAATTCAGGAGACTTCAGTCGCAATTCCAGCTTGTGAAAGCGCTCCTTGGTGAGCGGAACATCGTGCGGGTAGTAGCCCAGCAGATATTCCGTGCGAAGTTCCGCGATGATGGCGCTGAATGCGCGGTCCAGCTGCGGGCCTTCGGACAGCAGGAAAGTGCGCCCGCCGGTTCCCTCCGCCATGAATTGCAGTGCGTGTTCGCCGCCGATGTTGCGCCCGGCGTCGTTGGTGATCGGCATCACGATCACCGGATAAATCACCGCGTCGGCCAGTTGCGCCGCTTCCAGCGCCTTGTGGCTGTCGATCTTGCTGGTGGTTTCCCCGCCGTCGCTCACCAGCACCAGCGCCTTGCGTCCTTCGCGCATTTCCAGGTCGCGCGATGCCAGCCAGATCGCGTCGTAGAGCGACGTCCCCGCCGAGCCGTGAATCTGGCGCATCATGGTTTCGAGAGACGCGATGTTGTGCGTGTAATTGTGCACCTGCGTCACCAGGTCGTCGAAGGCATAGAGCGCCACCTGGTCCTCGGGGTTGCGGTCCGAAAGCAGGGCGCGAATGAAGCGCAGGGCCGAATCGGTTTCAAACTTCAGGTCCTGGTTGGTCGAGCCGCTGACGTCCACCAGCAGCGCCACCGAGAGCGGCTGATTGGTCTCGCGTTCGAAGACTGCCACCTCCTGGTGCACCCCGTTGTCGAAGATCTCGAAATCTTCCTTGTGCAGCGACCCCACCAGCTGGCCGGCGCGGTTCTTTACCGTTGCCACCACGTGCACCAGGTTGACCTTGACCGGAATCACGAGTTCCTGCGCCGCCAGCACACCTGCCAGCAGCGCCCAACCGGCCAGCATGGCCCCGATTTGGGGCGGACGCCGTCCGCGGCCGGCCCCCTGGCCGGCCTCCGGCGATGACGCAATCGGCTGACTCTTCACGCGAAAAGCGGGACGAGGGCGTCCCGCGCGGACCTGGGGGTCCGCCCCACGCGGCGTCAGGGAGCTACCGCGCCAAGGGCACATTCTGATCCCACGCCCCTTCTACCCAGACCTCGCCATCGGCGAAATGCTCTTTTTTCCAGATGGGCACCCGTTTCTTGAGGCGGTTGATGCCTTCCAGGGCGGCCTCGAACGCCGGACGCCTGTGGGCGGCGGTCACCACCACCGCCACGCTGGTTTCTCCCACCAGCAGACGGCCCAGGCGGTGCGCCATGGCGATGCGTTCGAGCGCGAAAGATCCGGCCAGTTCGCGGCCGATTTCCGTCATGATGCGCAGCGCCATCGGCTCGTACCCCTCGTAGTCGAGATAGAGCGTCGCGCGGCCGCCCGTGTGGTTGCGTACCGTGCCTTCGAACGTCACCACCGCGCCTTCGGTTCCCCGCAGCAGCCGCGCCGAGAGCCGATGCGCATCGATCGGCTGCCGCGTGATGGCGAAATAGTTGCCCCCATCTTCGGCTTCCAGGACATCCAGGCCTGCGTCCGCCCCGCCGCTCACCGGTGGCATCAGCGCGATTTCATCGCCTTCGGCGATCCTGGTGGTCGGCGCCGCAAATTCCTGATTCCGCGCCACGACAATACTCCCTGCCATCTGCCCGATGGACGGCCAGAGCGCGGCGTAATGGTCCAGCACGGTGCGCAAATCGGCGTCCTCGGCAAACTCAGCTTCTTCCGAGCTGCGGCCGACCAGGTCCTTCAAAACGCCGAAAAACAACACCCGCGCACGCATGCTGTAACGTTTGGAACTCTCAGTCTATCAGACGGTTCTAGGCCTCTCTCCGTTGCGCCGCGTTACAATCGCACTTTCCCCATGACGCCGACTGCCAAGACCCGCCTGCGGGTACGCTATGCCGAAACCGACAAGATGGGCGTGGTCTACTACGCCAATTACCTGGTTTGGATGGAGGTCGGCCGCGTCGAGCTATGTAAGGCCTGCGGCTTCAGCTACCGCGCTATGGAAAACGACGATGGCGTGCTGCTGGCGGTGGCCGACGCGCAATGCCGCTACCGCGCTCCGGCGCGCTTCGACGACGAGGTGATCGTCAAGACCTGGATCGAAGAGGCCAACTCGCGAGTCGTGACTTTCGCCTACGAAATGCGCCTCGGCGATTCGGAAACGGTGCTCGCCACCGGTTCCACGCGCCACGTCTTCGTCAACCGCAAGATGGAGCGTGTTCGCATGCCGGACAAGTATCGCCCCCTGTTCGGCGTCGGCGCCACGCGCGCCGAATAGAGCAGGGAGATGGCGAAGGATATCGGTTGACAGGCGGAAGCGCCTGTCCCACATGCCTCGAGTTCCTTCGCCGCAAAGCGGGACCGACGATTTCGTCTTGCAACCTCGGAACTCCAGCGATTTCGACGCACCTTCCCGGCGAACATTGACGCCGCCCCTCTCGCCTGCTTAACTGGGAACAGTTCCCATGGCAGGCGTCGGACAACCATCTTTGTCGCTCGCCGACGTGCATTCCAGCGTCGACATCTCCCAACTCTCCTTCTGGCGCCGCATGTTCGCCTTTGCCGGGCCGGCCTACCTGGTCAGCGTCGGCTACATGGACCCCGGCAACTGGGCCACCGATCTGGAAGGCGGTGCTCGCTTCGGCTATCGCCTGCTCTGGGTTCTGGTCATGTCCAACGCCATGGCCATCCTGCTGCAGACCCTCAGCGCGCGGCTCGGAATTGTCAACGGCCGCGATTTGGCGCAAGCCTGCCGGGAGACTTATCCGCGCTCGCTCAGTTTCGCGCTGTGGATCCTGTCGGAAATCGCCATCGCGGCGTGCGACCTGGCCGAAGTGCTGGGCGCGGCGATTGCCCTCAACCTCCTGTTCCACATCCCGCTGCTGATCGGCGTGATTCTGACCGCCGCCGATACGCTGCTGCTGCTCTGGTTCCAGAGCTTCGGCATCCGCGCCATCGAAGCCTTCATCCTGGCGCTGATCTCGGTGATGGCGGTCTGCTTCTGCATTGAGGTCTTCTGGGCGCATCCGGCGGCCGGCGAATTGTTCGGCGGCCTGGCGCCGCGTCTCAATCGCAGCAGCCTTTACCTGGCGGTCACCATCCTCGGCGCCACCGTCATGCCGCACAATATGTACCTGCATTC
>Ga0181535_10003133_pt1 | contig 19433 bp, 17 predicted proteins | sample PEATcosm2014_Bin_44_FD_119774 | JGI IMG/M metagenome (GOLD analysis project Ga0181535, IMG submission 119774) | Peatland microbial communities from MTU Mesocosm Facility, Houghton, MI, USA - PEATcosm2014_Bin17_30_metaG | ecosystem: Environmental > Terrestrial > Soil > Wetlands > Peat | place... | reverse complement strand
GCCTCCCCCAATCCGAGGCGAGGGCCGCCGAATGGATCACCGCGTCGACCCCCCGAACCGCCTCGCGGACGCGAGTCTCGTCGGCGAGGTCCGCCTTGAACAATTCGATACCGCCGCCTCCTCGCCGCGAGCCTCCCCCGTCGGCGCCTTCGCCCAAGGCAAGGAGTTCGGAAGGCGCGTCCTTTCGGCGGTAGAGGGCGCGGACCGAATCGCCGCGGGCGGCGAGGGCCGCGCAGAGGTGGCGGCCGATGAAGCCCGAGGCGCCGGTGACGAGGACGAGCCTGGGAGGGGCCGTCATAGGTAGCCCGCCCCCTTCAGGACGATGAACCCGTCGGTGCCGAGGCCGATGGCGGCGTGCAGCACGAGGCCGGGCACGATCGAGCGCGTCCTCCACGCGAGGAGGCCGAAGACGATGCCCGCGACCGCCGCGCTCGCGAGCTCCGAGAGAGGGTGGCCGAAATGAAGGAGAGTCGACGGAATCGTCTGGAATAGGACGAGAGCGGCCATCGATGTGGGACTTCCGCCTTCCTTCTCGGCCGCGAGCGCGAAGGGGAAGATGAGGAAGCCCCGGAAGAAGAACTCCCAGGGAACGTAATAGAGGAAGAAATAGGCCGCGAAGTGACCGAGGAAGGGGGCCATGCCCGCCTCGCGGACGCGGCCGATGAGATCGCGCGAATAGGGATAGAAGGATCCGAGGCCGGAAGAGGTCGCGCCGAGCGCGCCGATAAGCGCCGCGGCGGGCACGAGCATCCAGAAGATCGGCCTGCGCAGGAGGCGCGGCCTCAAGCTGAGGCCGAGGTCGGAGGGCCTCTCGCGGAAAGCGGCGGCGAGGATCGCGGGAGCGGCGCCGAGAAGGAGGAAGGAAAGGGCGAAGCGCGCCCAGTAGCCGGGCAGGTCCCCTTTGAGGCCGCCGATTATCGGCAGGCGCGCCGCCATGGCAGGCGTGAGGAGGGGAGGGGTGAAGGCCGAGAAGAGAAGGCAGGAGAAGGACGCCAGGGTCATGTAGGAGACGCATTTCAGCCAAGGCTTGCCGAGCCGAAAGGCCGGGCCTCCGAGGAATTCGGCGACGGGAGATCGTTGCGCAGCCATACCCTTCAATAGTATCATGCGCGTCGAATCGATGGAACGGAGGGTCTATGAGGATAGCGGTGGCCGGCGGTACAGGCTTCGTGGGAAGCCACGTCGTCGAGCTGCTTCTCGAGCTCGGATACGAGGTCAATTGCCTGGTACTGCCCAAAGAGGGGCCGCTTTGGCTCGAGGGGCTTCGTGGGGGCGATCGATTGGCCTTTTTCGAGGGAAGCGTCACGGAGCGCGCGAGCCTCGGGCCTTTCCTCGCCGGCTGCGGCGCCATCGTCAATGTCGCGGGACTCACGCGCTGCAGGACCGAAAAGGGATTCTTCGCGGTCAACGCAGGCGGGGCCGTGAACTTGGTCGAATCCGCCCTATCCTTGCCCGACGGACCCCGCCACATAATCTCGATGAGCTCCCTCGCCGCGTCGGGGCCCTGCCCCGAAGGGCGCTGCCTCGGAGAGGACGAGGAACAGCGGCCGCTGACACCCTACGGCAGGAGCAAGGTCGCCCTGGAGGCCGCGCTCCGCGCCTACGACGGCCGCATGAACTCAACCTTCATACGAGCCCCCGGCGTCTACGGGCCCCGCGATCGCGATTTTCTCCAGTATTTCAAGATCGTCGAGCGCGGCCTTCGCGTCATCGCCGGCCGGCGCCGCGTCATGTCCCTTCTCTACGTCAAGAATCTCGCCGCGGCCATCGCCTCGTGCATCCTCAACCCCGCAGCCTACGGCCAGGCTTTCTTCATCGCGGACGAAGGCGAGTACGACTGGGACGATTTCTCGGCCATGGTCGAAAAGTCCCTGGGCAAGAGGACTCTGAGGATACAAGTGCCCGAATGGCTCGTCGCCGCCGTCGCCTTCTTCTCGGAGGCGGCCAAGCACGTGATGAAGCGGCCGCCGCTCCTGGACAGGTACAAGCTCCTCGAGATGCGCCAGCGCCGATGGGTCGTGTCCACCGCCAAGGCCGAGCGCCTCCTCGGCTTCAAGCCCGCGGCGAGCAGCCCCGACGCGATAGCAGAAACCGGCCGCTGGTACAGGGAGCGGGGATGGATATAGCGCTTTGCGTCCTCAGGCCCTCGCCCCAGCATCCCCTTTCAGGAAAGTCTCTTCATAGTACCTGCAGCCGTCGGCTATCGTCTCTTCCAGAGGTCGGTACGCTATGTCGAGCTCGCGGCGGCTCTTGTCGCTCGAGTAGTACGCGGTCCAGCCGGAGAGCCTGCCGTAGGCGACGGTGACGAGGGGCCGCTTGCGCGTCAGGCGGGAGAGGGACTCGGCGGCCCAGCCGGCGGCCAGGAGGGCGAAGGAAGGGACGACGAAGGGTACGAAGCGCCTGCCCGCGAACTTGGCCATGAGCTCGAGGACTCGCGTATAGGGTACGTTGGCTCCTACCGAAAGGTAGGCTTCGCCCCTGCGCCCCTTTTCGGCGGCCGCGAGGATAGTCTCTACGAGGTCGCGCACGTCCACGACGGCCAGGCCGCCGCCGAAGCTGCCGAGGAAGACGCGCTTTCGGTACATGCTCGCGTAGAGGCGGTTGTGCGCGGTATCGGGCCCGGGGTCGCCCGGCCCCATGACGGACGCGGGATTGACGACGACGGCGTCGAGGCCCCGGTCGCGGACGGCCTCCAGCACCGCCTTCTGCCCGTCGCGCTTCGTAGTCATGTAGCCGAAGCTCTCCGGCCAGTTGAAGGGCGTTTCCTCGTCGGCGGGCATCCCGTCGGGGCGGAAGCCGACGGCTCCGACGGAGGAGACGTGGACGAGGCGCTTGACCTTGAACTCGACGCACGCGTCGACGACCGACCTGACGCCGCCGACGTTGACCGCCTTCATGATGCCGGCGTCGAGGACCCAGTACGAGATGAAGCCGGCTACGTTGAACACGAGGTCCCTGCCTCTCACGGCGTCCCTGACGGCGCTCGAGTCCCTCAGGTCCCCGCGGAGTATCTCCACCCTGCCGACGAAGGGCTCGGGGACGGTCTCGCCGGGCAGGAGGAAGACCGCGATTGCGTCCTGGGGCCTCGATTCGAGCAGCCTCTCCACGAGGCGACGGCCGACGAAGCCGGAAGAACCGGTAAGCAAGACATTCACGCAGCGCCTCCGAGTCGTGTATAGTATGTCGGCGGCGGGCTCGTGTTCAATCTCCGGACGAGGAGTAAAAAATTGAAGAGGATCGGCGTGACCGGCGCTTTCGGCTTCCTCGGAGCGAATTTCATCGCCGCCTTGCTCCGGGGCCGGGATTGGCTCGGTCTCGAGGAGGGCGGAATACGGATAAGGGCCTTCGCCTCCCGGACGAGGTCCAATCCGATCTTCGATGCCGCGAAGGTCTCCGTCGAGAGCCTCGACATTCTCGACCAGGGCGAAATGACCGGAAAATTCTCAGGCCTCGACGCTGTCGCCCATTTCGCCGGACTCGTCGACTACCGGTCCACCTCGAAGCGCTCGGTCTGGGACACCGATGTCCTCGGGACCCGGCGAGTGTTCGAAGCCGCCCTCGCCGCCGGAGTCTCGAAGCTCCTCTACGTGTCTTCCGTATGCGCCCTCGGCGACGGGGCGCGGGGCGGCGCCTCCCCTGCCGGGCTGGCCGACGAGGGCACGGCGCCTTACGGAGACTCGCATTGGCCGACATCCTTCGCCTCGCCGACCGATGCTCTTGCCGCCGTAGAGGCTTCCGCGTACGGCGATTACGGCTTCCTCGAGGGAGCCCGGGTGGCCTACCTGGACGCCAAGCTCGCTGGTTGGGAGCTAGCCAAGGTCTACGCCCGCGACAGGGGACTTCCCGTCGTCACCATATTCCCCGGCACTGCCGTGGGCTCGGGAGACCTTCACCGCGCGATCTCCAAGCTCATCGACAACGTCTGGGAGGGTAGGCTCCGCCTGTCCTTCGAGGGCTCCACGTCCTTCGTAGGCGTCCGCGACCTGGCGGAAGGAGCCGTCCTCGCCCTCGCGAGGGGCAAGCTCGGAGAGGGCTACGTCGTCGCGGGCCGGGACCGGGATAATCTCAGCTATGCCGATTTCCAGGGCATCGTCGCCGACCTCGCCCGTTCGGAGGGATGGCTCGCGGAGCGCAGGCCCCTCGTATTGCCTCGGAGTCTCCTCCTCGGCCTCGCGGCGGCGGCCGAGCGCGCCATGCCCAACGGGAGCCTCACGAAGGCTTTCGTGCTCTCGGGAAGTCTTCGCAACGTATGCAGCTCCGCCAAAGCGCGCGCGGAACTCGGCTACGAGCCGGGCATGAGTCTCGAGACGGCCATCCTGGAGTGCAGGCGCTTCGGCGAAGAGCAGCGGGAGGCGATGAAACCGGCCGGCGGGCGGAGCTTATCGCCCGTCCTTCGGAGCCAATGAGACGGTCTGGTTCCCGAGGCGCCGGCTACCAGGCTACCCTGAACCGCGAGCCGCCTTTTCGTCGCAGCGGAGCGAAGCGTTCGCGGTTGTCGGCGAGGAAGGCCTCGTAGCGCTCCTCCACTACCGCGGCTTTCGCGTCCATGGCCTTGGCCACCGCGAAATAATCGTCGTAGCTGGGCTCGGGCGGAAGCGAGGAGAGGTCGACCGGCTCGAGGAACTCGATGAAGTAGAACGTATTCTTGAATGTGGTATAGGAATACTCGGTCCCGTTCACGCCCCTGAAGCTCAGGCGGCGGATGCGGTCGTCCTCGACCTTGAGGAAGATGGGATAGAGCTCGGCGCCGGCGAGGTGGGCCATCCGGATGCCGCCCGTCCGGGGCTTGCCCCAGTCGCCGAGCGTGGAATCGCCTTCATGGAGCGAGATGAGGAGAGGCCTCCCCTTTTCCAGGGCCCTGCCGCAGGCTTCGACGGCGGGCTTCGAGTCGGCCTTGTCGAGGGGGATGAAGCCGGCCCCGCTCAGGATGTGGCGAATGATCGGAAAGTTGAAGGCTCCCTTGTCCATCATTATCGCGAAGGGTTCGCTGGAAACGTGCATGAGGGCCACGATGTCGAAGGTCGTCGAGTGGTTCAGCAGGAGATAGACGCGCTTCTCTCCCCGCTTTCGCCGCGGGAGCTCGTCGAGGCCTTTGACTATCACGCGGGCCTTGGCGCGCATCCACAAAGTGGAATATATGCTCATGATCTTGAAGGGGATGTTCAATGGCACGGTTGCTACCTCGTTCTCGAAGGCTGGCGGCGGAAGCGGGCTCTACGGTTCGCTAATTTAGAGCGGACTCGCCGGACCTCGGTTGCGGGCAATCGGCGACCGTCGCGCCGCTGCGCTAGAAAATTCCCGAGCCGACCGTGAGGGTGAGGTTGAGGGCCGCGCCCGGCGTGCTCGGCAAGGCGGCGAAATTGAGAGGTTGGCCGACCCCGTAGGTGATGTATTCTCCGCCCGCCTGGCCGAAGCTGAAGGTCGCGCCGAACTGGAGACTCATGTAGTCGAAGAATTTCCAGCTGACGCTCGGAATGACGTAGCCCGACAGATCGGACAGGTTCGATATGACGATGAGCGAGGCTCCAAGCTTGTCCGCGCCGAGAGCCTGCGAGAAGAGGTCGGTATCGGAAAATGAGGCGAAGGCGTAGTGCGTTCCGAAGTTTATGGTATCGATCTTGCCTGGGTTGCCGACGTAAAAATCGAGAGCGTCCTGCGCGTTCACTCCCGTCTGACCCTCTCCGTTGTAGTAGTACTGCAGCATGATAGTGACGCGGGAATCTGCGTCGAAGTAGTAGCCGCCGATCGTCCCCGAGAAATAGAAGTCGCCGGACTGCTGGGCCCCGGTAACGGCAGGCGGGTCGGAAGGTATGGGGTCGGACAGGAAGTAGCGCTCGCTTCCGTACTTGAGGATCCCCTCGCCGAAGAAGTTCCAGGACCCGGTGCCGGTCGTGCCCATGAGGAGTGCGCGGGGGTGGTCGTTGTAGGAATAGTATCCGCCGAGGGCGAGCTCGGTGTTGCCGAAGCCGTACTCGCCCTTGACCGCTATCCGGGCGTCGCCGGGATCCATGCTTACGTTCGTCGATCCGCTCGCGCCGGTCGTCGTGGGCAAGCCGGCATAGACATAGAGGTTGTTCGTGACGCCCAGGGGTATCGTGGTCTTGATCGAGATGGGTCCCTGGCGCTCGGCGCCCGGATTCGCGGGGTCGATGGTGGTCGAGGTGGCGAAGATGTCGTCGGCCGGCTGGAAGTAGCCCTTGCTCACGCCCCAGGAGAGGGGCTGCAGGCCGGCGCTGAAGTAGACCTTGTCCTGCCAATTGAACTTCGAGTAGAGAGACCAGACCGCGATGTTGGGGATGGTCCCCGTGCCGGTGCTCGTCAGGGAAGCGGTGGCGATGTTGGGGACGTTCACCGTGTTGTTGTTCGGGTTGTTTACGGTGAATGGCCAGCTCGTGCGGAAGTCCATGTTCACGCCGAAGTCGGTGAGCGGCTTCGCGACGATGGTGACGTCGCCCTGGATGTCGGGGGTGACGTAATCGCTAGTGGAAGGCAGGAAGCGCCCGCTGCCGTTCCAGGGCGAGGCCCAGGCGGAGGTGAGGCCGACCTTGCTCGTGAAGGAGCCGCCGACCTTGACCTGGTCGTACTTGAGGAAATCGCTCTGCCCCTGGGCTTCCTTCGATACGTTGTCGGTCCGCGTCACGGTCTCGGGACTGCCGAACATGTCGTCCTCCGATTCGGAGGAACCGGAGCCCGAGCCGGACGCCGAAGCGCCCTGGGCGCCGGCTGCCGGCTGGGCCGCCGGCGCAGGGGCAGGCGCCGACTGCGCGCCGAGGGCGGCGCCCGCGAGGATGAAAGCGGCCGCGAGGAGGCCGGACAGTGCGGCGGGGCGGCTTTTCGGCGCCCGGTCGGAAATTTCGGCTCTGCGCATTTTCGCTCCGGCTCCCTATTGGGCGCTCTCGAGGAAGGTCTTCTGGAAGTACTTGTCGTCCAGCTTCCCGACGTAGACGTCCGAGATGGTGAGGACGCTTTGCGTGCCCTTGTTCACCTCGTCCACCATCTTGAGCTTGGCCGGTATCAGCTTATCGGCCACCTGCACGTAGGTCGGAAGGTAGTAGATGGTTCGCATCGGCCTGTCCGATACGGAGAAGTCCTCTTCCTTGAGGGGAAGCGGCTTGTCCTTCCGGACGGTGAGCCTGATCTTCTGGTAGGAGACTTCGTCGTTCTTGGCCTGGAGCGTGAGGATCCAGGTGTCGAAGACTCCCAGCCTGCCCTCGTCGGTCTTCAGGATGTCGAAGTCGTCGGCGAAGGTATACTTCTTGAAGTCGGAATTCTTGGCCTGCGAGCCGTTGATGTTCTCCTTCATCGTCGAATGCGAGTAGTTGCCGCTCTCCGGATCGTAGAACCATACGTTGTCGTCTATCTTCAGGTAGCCCTGGCCCTTCTGCTTCTCGGGCTCCCGTATGAGTATGACGATCTGGTCGTGGTCGTCGCGGCGGAAGATCTTGACTTGCGTGGTGCTCGGGTTCTCGCCCGGCTTCTCGGATACGATGTCGTAGACGGCGCTGTAGTCCTGCTTGCTGAAGGTCTGGAGGTCGTCTATCGCCTTCAGGAGGGCCTTGAAGTCGGTGGTCGCGGCTGCCGCCGGAACGGCGGCCGCGAGCGCGAGTCCGACGAGGGCCGCGAGCGCCATGCGCCCCAGCTTTGTGCGCTTCATGCGATGCTCCTTTACTTGACCGTGCGCAGGGCCACGGCGGGATCGAGGCGAGCGGCCATTCTCGCGGGGAAGAAGGCGGCGACCAGGGTCAGGACCGTAACGATGACCACGTTCGCGAATGTCCGGACGATAGGCAGGCTGAAGGTTATGTGGCCGTTCTTTAGGATCAGGAAGAGCGGGCTATTGAGCCCGAAATTAACGAGGGACACTCCCCCCATTATTATCAGGGCAAGCAGTATGCCGGCGAGAACGCCTCCTATCGCGAGGAAACCGGCCTCGAAGAGGAATAGGCTCCGCACCTCGTCCCGTTGCATCCCTATGGAGCGCATCGTGCCTATCTCACGTATACGCTCGTACATGATGATGCGAAAAGTATTCAGTATCCCGACCATGATGATCACGAAAAGCACGATCAAGATGAAAACGCTGACCCAGTCGAGCACCTTGACGATCTGCTGTGCCTGCTGAAGGTAATCGTCGAGCGTCAGGATGCGGTACTTGATTCCCGTCCAGGTCTCTTTCTTGGCCTGAGTCATCATGCTGCGCACGAAATTCTGCTGCTGGTCGCCTATCTTCCTATCGAAGACCTGGGCCTTCTTGCGCAGGCTCTCGTAGAGGTCGCTGCCGTACTTGTCCATGCCCTTGAGCGAGGGGAGATAGAAGCCGAGGCTCTGGTAGTCCTCGGGCTGGAGATTGAGCAGCTCGTTGACGTATGCCTTGTTCGCATAGGCGGCCATGGATCCGAGGATTCCGGGATCGACGGTGATGCCGGCTATCGCGAATTCGCCCACGTTGTTCTGCCCCGTATAGGTCCTCATCTCCACGAGGACCCTGTCCCCGACCAGCACGTCGAGCCTCTTGGCCACGGGCTCGGAGACGATGAGGCCCTGCTTATAGGACATTCCCGCCATGCTCCCCGAAGTAAAGACGAGGCGCTCGGGGAGGAATGTCTCGTTGGCGAAATCCACGCCGGCGATCGTGAGCTGGGCGGTCTTGCCGGCGAAGATAAGCGTACCCTGGAACGAGGAGCGCTTGGTCACGTATTTGGCGGGGATCCCGACTTCTTTCGCCGCCGCGAGCAGGGTCGAGTCGTCCCCGATAATGTCGAATTCCTTGCCCGAGGCCGATTTTTCGACGCCCTGGACGAAGATATGGCCCGCGGCGAGATTGGCGGCATTCTCGCTTATATTCGAGACGAACGAGCCTGCGAAGCTATTGATGACGGTGACGATCATTATCCCGAAAGCGATGGCGCCTCCGAGGAGGAAGGTCCTCTTCTTCTGGCGCGAGAGATTGCGCAGCGCGAGATTGATGATTTCCATAGCTTCCGCCTATTCGGTCTGCATGGCGCGCACGGGCTGCACCTTGAGCGCGAGCGATACGGGGTAGAGATACGCCAGGACCGATACGATGCCGACAAGGACAAGGCTCCAGACGACGGACGAGGCCTTGACCGTCGCATGGAGCACCTCGCCCGCGAAGAGTATCTTCAGGAAGGGATTCGTCGCCGCGATGCGGGCGACATCGAGGATGCCCACGACGCCGAAGGCGATGGCCGAGCCGATGATCCCGAATACCACGGTGATCGTCAGGGCCTCGGCGAGGAACATCTTGCGCACGTACCCTTTTTGGGCGCCGAGCGCGCGCATCGTGCCGATCTCGCCGGTGCGCTCGATGACCGAGATCACCAGGGTGTTGATCATTACGATTATCGCGACTACGGCGACTATGATGATGGCGACATTGAAGACGAGGCGCACACCCTCGATGAAGACGACGAAGGGGCCGGCCGCCGTCTTCCAGTCTGCGGCCTGGGCGTCGATGCCTTCCTTGGTAAACCAAAGATTGAGCGAATGTACCGTCGCCGGGGCGGCGGCCGGGTTCCTGAGCCTCGCCATGGCGAAGTGCCAGGCGCCGGTATCGACCTGCGAGACCTTCTTAGGCGCGGCGGGAGCCGCTTTAGGCGCCTGCGCGACAGAGACCTTACCCTGGGTCACCACTGTCTCGCCGCCGAAGAGATCGTCGCCGGAAGCCGCCAGGAGGCTCTTCTGCTCGTCGGTGACGGGCGTATCTTCGTCATTGCCCAGGGTGAGCCCCATGAGGATGCGGACGGTGTTCACGTCGGCGTAGGAGATGAAATCATTCGCCTCGCTCTCGGTCTTGTAGGCTACGACGCCGACGAGGGGGACCGAGCGAATTTTAAAGCCCGATTTTCCCACACCCGTAAGGAGGATAGTGTCGCCGACCTTCGGCTCGACGCCGAGGTTTTTCTTGAGGCGGTCGATCGTCGCCTGCGAGACTACCAGCCCCTCCTCGCCTGGTTCCAGCAGCCTCCCCTTGACCGGGTACGCATAGGTGAATTGCTTGTAATAGCTGGCGGGATCTATGCCGAAGAGGAGGACGAATCCCGGCCCCCCATCGCCCTCGGCCGTATCGGGCGCGTCCTTTATAGTCGCCATCGCGTAGCCCGTGACCTGGCTCGTTACGCCGGCGACTCCGGGCTCCGAGCTCAGCTTCGCCGCTATTCTGTCGAAGTAGGGGAGGGTCTGGGTAGTCTCGGTGTTGCCGAACGAGGAGGCGCCGAATAGGCTGACCGGCACTTTGGCCTTGGCCGCGATGAAGATATCGCCGGTGTAGTTGCCTATGAAGGTTTCCTTGACTCCTCGGGCAGCCGTGTCCATGAAGGCGTTGCCGACTATCAGTATGACCACGCCGAGGGCGAGCAGCACTCCGATGATGAGGCTCTTGGCCTTGTGCTCGAGGAGGTTCCTGAAGGCTATGCGCACGAGGACCGGCATGGCGCTTCAGCTCTTCTCGGCGGAGCGGGCCGAGGCGTCCCTGCCTTGGCGCACGTTCTCCGTCACGAGCCCGTCGCGAAGGCGGACTATGTGGTCGGCGAGGTCGACGATCTTCGCGTCGTGGGTCGAGAAGATGAACGTCGTCTCCATCTCGCGGTTGATCTTCTTCATGAGATCCAGGATCTGCTCGCCGGTGACCGAATCCAGGTTCGCGGTGGGCTCGTCGGCGAGGACGATCTGAGGCTTCGTCACGAGGGCGCGGGCTATCGCCACGCGCTGGCGCTGGCCGCCGGAGAGCTCGTTGGGCTTGTGGGCCCGCCATTGCTCGAGTCCCACCTCGCGGATGAGGTACTCGATCCATTCGCCCTTCTCCCTTCCCTTGGGGCCATTCTTGCCGAGGAGGAGGGGGAACTCGATGTTCTCGTATACGGAGAGCACCGGTATGAGGTTGAAGGATTGGAAGATGAAGCCGAGGGTCTCGTGGCGGAGAGTGGTCAGCTGCCTGTCCGTCAGGTCCTTGGTGGGCCGCCCGTCGATGATGACGGTACCGGAGCTGGGCCTGTCCACGCAGCCGAGCATGTTGAGGATGGTGGTCTTCCCGGATCCCGAGGGGCCCGCGATGGATATGAAGTCGCCCTTCTCTATGCAGAAGGAGACGCCCTTCAGCGCCTCGACTTCCACCTTGCCGAGAGGATAGACTTTTCGGACGTCCTGGAGCTCTACGATCGTCATACCTACTCCTTGCGCTCGGGCCCATCTCGAGCATTCGCCACATAAGATATTCACTCGGGAGCCATCGATGCAAGGATGGACGGCCGTTTATCCGAACGCGCCCGGCGAAATTCATCCGTCGTTCATCGGGGCCGTATGGAGCCTCCCCGCGCTCGAGGCGTATACTCTCGCCTATGGGAAACGAGTCCGAGAGGACGGCGCCGCGCGTCCTCATCGTCGAGGACGATCGCGACATCGCCGAGCTCGTCGCGGCCTACCTCGGCCGCGAAGGGCTGTCCGCGGTCATAGTGGGATCCGCCGAGGAGGCCATCATCGAATGCTCCGCGCGTCAACCGGAGCTCCTCCTCCTGGATCTCGGCCTCCCCGGCGCCGACGGCCTCGACCTGTTGCGGAAATTCCGCGAGGGCAGCACCGCCCCCGTCATCATCGTCTCCGCGCGCGAGTCGGACGAGGACAAGATAGCCGGACTCGGCCTCGGAGCCGACGATTTCGTATCCAAGCCTTTCTCTCCCAAGGTCCTCGCGGCCAGGGCGAAGGCGCAGCTCCGTCGCGCCGCCTACGGCTCCGGCGCGGGCGCCTCCGGAGCGCGGCTGACCTTCGGTCCCTACGTGCTCGATTTCGAGGGCAAGCTCCTCGAGCGGGGCGGCGCGCGAGTCCCCCTCAGCCGCAGGGAGTTCGAGCTGCTCGCTTTCCTCGCCTCCAACGAGGGCAGGACCTTCGGGCCCGAAGAGCTCTATCGGGCCGTATGGGGGCTCGAGCACGGCGATCTATCGACCGTCGCCGTCCACGTGCAGCGCGTCAGGCGCAAGATAGAGGATGAAGGCGCGCCTCCGAGATGGCTGGTGACCATACCGGGCGCGGGGTATCGCTTCAAGCGCGAGGACCGTTGATGCATCGCGAGGATACGCGTCGCGCTGGTATGCGCAGTCGGAGGAGGCCCGCCAGCCTCAAGCTCATCCTGGGCGGTCTCGCGGCCGGGGCCCTCGTCCTGCCCTTCGGTCTCGCGGGCATTATCGCCCTCATCCTATCGACCAGCGGCCGCGAGCAGCCCTTCGTGCACTACCGCGAGGCGAGCGTCGAATTCGCGAAAGCCGCTCGAGTCGATTCCCGCGGCCGGATAGCGCTGATCCCCGGATATCTCCCTCCGGCCGGCTTCGAGCTCGTCGTGACCGGAAAGGACGGAGACGTCCTCTACTCCAGTTCCCGGAGCTTCGCGACCGGCGCCCGGCCGGGCATCGGCGCGATGGCCGACGCCGCTCGGACGGAGTTCCCCTCGCCGAATTTCTTCTCCGAGACTTTGACCTTCAAGGGCAGGACGGTCGGCTCGTACTGCGCATGGTTCCCCGAGGCCCCGGCCCGGCTCGAGACTCCGGCCCCTACCTCGGTCGCCGGCAGCCTTGCGCTCCTGGCCCTGGTCGCGGTCGTATTCCTTCTCGGGGCCCTCGTGGCCACGCTGCTCGCGCGCGCCGTGCTCAAGCTCGAGGCGGCGGCGGGGCGGATCGCCGCCGGCGATTTCGACACGGCGGTCAGCGTGCGAGGCATACGCGAGATCGAGGACCTCGCCTACGCCATGGACGGGATGCGCGCCACGCTGCGCGAGGATCGCGACCAGCGCGCGCGCTTCCTCGCGGCGGTCTCCCACGACCTGAGGACTCCGCTCACCTCGATCGGCGGCTACCTCGAGGCGGTCGAGGACGGCCTGGCGGACGATCCCGAGACCCTCGCGCGCTACGTGCGCATAATGCGCGGAAAGACGCGGCTCCTCGAGACTCGGATAGGCGGCCTCATTGCCTTCGCGAGGATGGAGACGGAGGAGTGGCGGATGGGCTTCGAGACTACCGAGTTCCGTCCCTTCCTCGACGGTCTCGCCCGCGAGGCTCGCGAGGACGCCATCCTCCTCGGACGCCGCTTCGAAGCCGCCCTGGGCGCGGTGGGCGACCTCGAGCTGTCGATCGACAGGGACCTCCTGTCCCGCGCCTTGGAGAACGTGATATCGAACGCCTTCAGGTATTCGCCCGAGGGAGGGCTCGTCAAGTTCTCCGCGAGCGCCGTCGCCGGCGCGATCCGTCTCGACGTGGACGACGAGGGCCCCGGCATTCCCCTGTCCGAACGCGAGAGGGTCTTCGAGCCCTTCTATCGAGGAAGCTCGGCGCGGGAGGGCGAGGGATCGGGCCTCGGCCTCTACATCGCGCGCTCCATCGTCCGCGGCCACGGTTGGACGATAGCCGCGGACGAGTCGCCGACCGGGGGCGGACGGATAAGCGTCCTCGTCCCCGCTCAGGGCCTTCGACTCTGAGAGATGCCGAAACCGATTCGCGTACTGGAGGATTCGATGAAATATCGTCTCGGGATCGCTATTTTTGCCTTGCTTCCCGTCGCGCTCTGCGCCGCGCAGAGCGCGACGGGCCCGACGATCCCCGCGGAGGAGGATTTCGTCTATGCGAGGACGATCGGCGCCACGCGTGACGGAATCGAGACGCGCTCGCGCCTCGTGACGGATAAGGGCGAGAGCTGGTTCGAGTTGACGAGCCATTCCGCCGAACAGGACCTCGTCCTTCGGCTCGATCCTGCGACTCTTCTCGCGAACTACACCGAAGTGACGAGCCGCGGGAAGGGCGCGACACTGCGGCGCGAGACGACCATTCTCGACAACAGAACCCCGCCCGCGCCCGACAAGATCGTCGTCGCCGGAATGGATTCCCTGCCCTATACGCTCCGCGCCTTTCCCTGGGGCTCGCTGCAAAAGGCCACGATCGTCTTCCTGGGAACCTCCGCGGCAGGCAATTTCCGCTTCGACCTGAGCGTGACGGGCAAGGAGACCCTCGCCGTCGGAGACAAGGGCGTGGAGTGCTGGAAGGCGCAGCTCAGCCTGAGCGGGATCCTGGGGGCGTTCTTCGGCAAGAGCTACCTATGGTACTCGACGGATTATCCGCACTACCTCGTCAGGTCCGAGGGCCCCTCGGCGGGCCCCGGCTCGCCGACGAGCATCCTCACTCTCGTGAGCTACTCCACCCGAGCGGCGAGCCAGTAGGCTGGAGACTCGCGCCTTTTCGCGGTCGCTCGCGCCGGCCTATCTCGTCCCGTATCACTTCCGACAGCCGCCTCACTCCTTCGTCAATCTGCTCGAGGGAGGGGTACGAGAAATTGATGCGCATCTCGTTGCGCGCCGGCGAGTCGAAGTAGAAGGCGGAGCCTACGACGTAGGCGACCTTCCTTTCGATCGCGGCCGGGAACATCTTCTCGGTGTCGATGTACTCGGGCAGGCTTATCCAGAGGAAAAGCCCGCCTTCGGGCTTGGTCCACCTGAGGTCCGGGCGCGAAGGCATGTACGTCTTCAAGGCGGCCATCATACGGTTGCGCTTCGTTCGATAGAGGGCCTTCGTCTCCTCGATGTGGGCGAAGATTGCGCCGGTCCTAAGGTACTCGGCGACCCAGGCTTGGGCGAAGACGTTCGAGCAGAGATCCATCGCCTGCTTGGCTACGACGAACTTCGAGACTATCTCCGGCCGCGCGGCTATCCAGCCCAACCTCGTCCCCGGGGCAAGTATCTTCGAGAAGGTCCTGAAGCCGATCACGTTGCCTCGGTCCTCGCCTTCCCGATCCAGCTGATAGATCGATGGCAGGCTTTCTCCGAGAAAGCGTATCTCGCGGTAGGGCGCGTCCTCGACTACGAGGAGCCCCTTCTCATAGGAGAATTCGAGGAGCTCGCGACGCTTCTCGACGCTCCAGCAGATACCCGTCGGATTCTGGAAGTCGGGTATCACGTAGACGTACTTGATCCTCCTGCCGGCCGCGATCGCCTTCGCGTACCGCGCACGGAGCTCGCCCATGTCGAAACCGTCGTCTTTCGGCCCGAAAGGCACGCCCAGGACGGCGGCGCGATAGGATTGGACGGCCTGTATCTCGCCGAGGTAGGTCGGACGGCCGGCGATCACGGCATCGCCCGGGTCGAGGAATACCTTGCAGGCGATGTCGAGGGCCTGCTGGCTTGCCGAGACGATGAGTATATTGTCGCGGCCCAGCGCGATTCCTTGATGCGCCTCGAACGCGACGAGCTGATCCCGAAGCTCGTCGTCGCCCTCGGTCGTACCGTACTGCAGTGCATCCGAGGCTCGCTCGCGGAAGACTTTGTCCGCCGCGGCGCGCAGGCCCTCGACGGGAAAGGTCTGAGGGGCCGGCAGGCCTCCGGCGAAGGAGATTATGCCCGGTTGAGATATGAGTTTCAGGAGCTCGCGGATGACCGATTTCTTCATATTATTCGCATTGGCAGAATAAAGGGATTCCAGGTCGAGCATGACATGTCTCCTTTGCAGTATCCTAAGCGGAGCTCTTCCGGCTGTAAAGCGGTATGTATCGAATGTTAAGGGATTCGTTTCAATAATTGAAATGAAACATTTTCCAGATCTTCTCTCACGTTGACCATGAACGCGTCGGCGGATAGAGTGTGACTTCGAGACATTGCATACCCAGCGAGGTCACCCATGCCCCTGAATTGCGGAATCGTCGGCCTGCCGACCGTCGGGAAGAGCACGATCTTCACCGCCCTGACGCGCGTAAAGGCCGAGACCTCGAATTTCTCTTCCTCAGGGAAGAATCCCAACCTGGGAATCATCGCCGTGCCCGACCCCCGGCTCGACAGGCTGACCGAGATGTTCAAGCCCAAGCGCGAGGTTCCCGCCACGGTCGAATTCGTCGACATAGCCGGCTTGGGCTCGGTTTCGTCCAAGAAGGAAGGCTCGAACCAGCTCCTCGCCCACGTGCGCGATTCGGCCCTTCTCGCCCACGTCGTGCGCTGTTTCGACGACCCGGACGTGCCGCACGTCTCCAATAGGGTCAGTCCGGCCGACGACATAGAGCTTCTCCACACCGAGCTCGCCCTGGCCGACCTCGAAACCGTCGACAAGCGCGCGGAAAAGCTCCAGAAGGAGCTCAAGGACCCGGCGAAGAAGAAGGAGGCGGAGCGCGAGCTCGCGGCCTACGCCAAGATCCGTCCCGCCCTTCAGGAAGGCAGGCCCGCCCGCTCGGTCGCGCTCGACGCGGAGGAGGCCGAAGCGGTGCGCCGCTCCTTCCTCATCACGATGAAGCGCGAGCTCTACGTCTGCAACGCGGACGAGGCCGGAGTCAAGTCGGGCAACGCCCATATCGACGCGGTGAGGCGGATCGCCGCGGCCGACGGAGTGGACTGCGTGGTCATTTGCGGCAAGTTCGAGGCCGAGCTGGCCGATCTCGAGAACGAAGACGAGAAGCGCGAGTTCCTCTCCGAGCTCGGGCTCGAGGAATCGGGGCTTTCGGCCCTCATACACGCCGCCTATCGCCTCCTCGGCCTCCGGACCTTCTTCACCGCCGGCGAGGACGAGTGCCGCGCCTGGACGATAAAGGCCGGGGATAAAGCCCCCGTCGCGGCCGGCGTCATCCACACGGACTTCGAGAAGGGCTTCATCAAGGCCGAGGTCTACGGCTTCGGGGACCTGGTGGCGCTCGGCTCTGAAAAGGCGCTGCGCGAGGCCGGCAAGCTTCGCCAGGAAGGCCGCGAGTACGTCGTGGCCGACGGCGACGTGATCTTCTTCAAGTTCAACGTATAGGGAACCTCTATTAACCCTTTCAGGGTTGGTTCCCTGAGGGCAAAATCTAAAGGAAAAACTCGTTTTTGTTTCGCAAAAACGAGTTTTTAGAGATGCCCTATAGCTAGTCGACGTTTTCCTCCGCAACCGACCTCGTCCCGCCGGGCCCCGCTTCGCGGGCCTCGCTTCGCGGGACAGGGGCGGCGAGAGGCGGATTCTCGCGCATGAGAAGGGTCGCAAGGAGCATTCCCAGACCGAGCAGGAACAGGACCGCGAAGCCGCGCCTGATGGAGGCGGCCGGGTCGAGCCCGGAGGATCGGGCTCCGTTCACCACCGTCCCGACGATGGCCGCGCCGAGGACCGAGCCCAGCTGTCCCAGGTAGCGGAGCACGCTGGTCCCGATTCCCAGTCTCTCCGCCGGCAGGGAATTCTGGGCGACGACCGTGAGGACCGAGAAGAAGGGTCCGATACCCAAACCCGCAAGGGTCATGAAGAGGATGGCCAGGCCCAGGCTCGTGCCCGCCGTCATCGTCGATATCAGGAAGGCGCCGGCGCAGAGGAGGCCCGAGGCGACGAGGGTGATCGGCCGGTGTTTCTTTATCGCGGCCAGCAGGCCGCCTCCGATCGCGGCTCCCGCCACCGAGGCGAGGTTCATAGGCGTGAGGGCCGCCCCCGAGCCGGTCGCCGAGACGCCGAGGATGGTCTGGAGGAAGAGAGGCAGGTAGATGACGAGGCCTATGAGAATCATCATCTGCAGCAGGGAGACGAAGGAAGCGGCCGCGAAGACAGGGTTCTTGAGAAGGTCGAGGGGGAGTATCGGCTCGAGGGCGAAGCGCTCGGCCATGAAGAAGGCGGAGAAGAGGACTATTGCCCCGACCAGGGCGAGGAGGACTTCGCTCGACGCCCAGGCGTAGATGCGGCCGGAGCCCCAGGTCAGGCCTAGGAGGAGGCAGGCCGTTCCGCCGGCGGAGAGGATGGCCCCCGCGAAGTCGATTCGCCTCAAGTCCGCCCATCCCCGGAAGCTCCCGCTCCTCGGGGATATCTTGGCCGGCAGGGCCTTCCCCAGCATGGCGATCGCCGCGGCGCCCAGGGGGAGGTTCAAGTAGAAGATCCAGCGCCAGCGCGTGCCCTCGGTCACGAGCCGCCCGACGAGGGGGCCCTGGTCGGCGAGGAGGCCTCCCAGGGTCGGGCCGACAAGGCTGGATAGACCGTAGACGACGCCGAAGAGACTCTGCCACTTGGCGCGTTCGGCGGGCGGGAAGATGTCGGCGATGATCACGGGGACGAGGGCGATACCCGTCCCCGCGCCTATTCCTTGGATGGCCCTGGAGAGGATCAGCATGTCCATGCTCCGCGCCGCTCCGGAAAGGGCCGATCCCAGGAGGAACAGGAAGGTTCCCCCCAGGATGAAGCCCTTGCGGCCGAATTGATCCGAGAGCTTTCCCGCGATAGGCACGGAGACGGCGGCCATAAGGATGTAGGAGGTCACCGTCCAGACATAGCGGTCGAAGCCGTGAAGCGAGGCGATTACCTTGGGCAGGGCAGTCCCGACCACCGTCTGGTCGAGGGCCTCGAGGAAGAGAGTGAGAAGGAGTCCCGTCACTACCAGCGCCAGAGAGGCTCCGCCCAGGCGGGGCGGACTCCCCTCGATTTCGTGTTCCATTTAGTCTCCTTGAATGGGGATGCCCGCGAGGGCCTTCCACCTGAGGCTGCCAGCCGCTTCCGTCGCGAGCTCGCCCTTCTCTATATCCGCCATAAAGCTGCGCACCCAGTCGAGCTCGGCCCGCATCATGGCGAGCTCGTATTCGATTTCGATAAGGTAGAGCCGTTCCAGGCCGTTTTTCAGGAGCGGGTCGAGAACTCCCTTCAGGTCGAGAATTCCCGCCGATAGGGACCCCACCCTCTGGTCGAGGAGGCCGAGGACGGTCGAGGGCTCGAGCTGAGCCAGGAAGGTCAAACCGGCGACAAATCGCGGGTATTCCTTTACCGGAGTGCCGACGAGGTAACGGAGCCGATCGAGAAGCTCCGTGACGCCCGCCTCGGTGACCTGGTATATCGTCCTCTCGGGGTGGTTTCCCTCCCGCTGCGTAGCCTTGACCGCAATCAGACCCTTGGCCCTGAGTCCTTCGATGACGGAGTACAGCGAACCGTAGTTGAGCTTGATGCTCGCCGACAGCCCCCTCTCGCGCATCAGAGAGGATATCTCGTAGGGATGCATCGGCCGCTCGCGCAGAAGCGACAGTACGGCTAAGCCGAGAAGGTTGCCGACACGCTCCACTACCATGAACGCCTCCGGGAATATACTAGAATTAGAGTATCCGAAATAGAATATACGTAACCGAGTAGCTTATGAAAAGGAAAATGGTCATATTCGTGAGTCGGGAAATAAGGCCTCGGATCGGCTGCAGAATCAGTATATTTTTACAGGAAACAATAAATGCGATCGCCGTATGAATCGGAGGTTACATGGCAGATACGCTCTTCGATGAACTGCATCTCCGCTCCCTGGGGCTCCGCAACCGCGTCGCTCTCTCGCCCATGTGCCAATATTCAGCGACGGACGGCCTGCCGACAGACTGGCACTTCCGCCACTACCCCGAGCGCGCAATAGGCGGCGCCGGCCTCGTCGTCGTCGAGGCCACTGCCGTCCTGCCCGAGGGGCGCATAACCCCGGGCGACCTAGGCATC
>Ga0181535_10003130_pt1 | contig 19435 bp, 15 predicted proteins | sample PEATcosm2014_Bin_44_FD_119774 | JGI IMG/M metagenome (GOLD analysis project Ga0181535, IMG submission 119774) | Peatland microbial communities from MTU Mesocosm Facility, Houghton, MI, USA - PEATcosm2014_Bin17_30_metaG | ecosystem: Environmental > Terrestrial > Soil > Wetlands > Peat | place... | reverse complement strand
CGAAGAGAATGGCGAAAGGGTAGGCCTGCATGGCCTCTATGAGGATGGCGCGGTCGCAGACCTGGTTGAACTTTGGCGAATACATGGAACCTCTATTGAATGCGTTCGAAGCGGAAGCCAGACTCGCGCAATGCGTGACTGATGGCGGTGATGTGGGTAGCGCCGCGGGTTTCAAGGGTTACATCAATCACTGTCTCACCCAGGCTGACTCCGTAGTAAGCGCGGTTGTGGACAGTCTCAACGATATTGGCGCGCTGGACGGCGAGGATCTGGGTGAGGGATAGCAGGGCGCCGGGGCGGTCCTGAAGATAGATGCGGACGCGCAAGAGACGGCCATCCTTGACGAGGCCGCGCTCGATAATCTTGGCGAGGAGGGAGACGTCGATGTTGCCTCCGCTGACCAATACGACGGTGCGGCGATGGCGAAGGTTGGTTTTGGACTGGACGACCGCGGCCAACGCGGCGGCGCCGGCACCCTCGGCGAGTGTTTTCTCGTGCTCGAGGAGAAGCAAGATGGCGCTGGCTACTTCTTCGTCGTCGACGGTGACAATCTCGTCCACGTAGCGGGAGACCAAAGGAAGTGTCAGGTCGCCGGCCCGGCGAACGGCGATGCCGTCGGCGATTGTGGCTTCGGTGGTAATGGTGACGGGGTGGCCTGCCTCGCGAGCGCGGAGCATGGAGGGGAGTTTTTCCGGCTCAACGCCGATGACGCGGATTCTCGAATTTGTCTCTTTGAGCGCACAGGCGATGCCGCTGATAAGCCCGCCGCCTCCAACGGGTACGACGACGGCTTCGATGTCGGGAACCTGTTCGAGCAGTTCGAGGGCGATGGTTCCCTGGCCGGCGATGACTTCAGCATCGTCGAAGGGGTGGATGAAGGTCTGTCCTTCTTCGATGCGCCGGCGCATGGCCTCTTCGAATGCCTCGTCGTAGGTTGCGCCATGGAGGATGACCTCAGCGCCGAAACCCTTGGTGGCGGCAACCTTGATTTGCGGCGTGGCCAAGGGCATGACGATCTGGGCCCGGATGCCGTGGGCGGCGGCGTGGAAGGCAACGCCCTGGGCATGGTTGCCGGCGCTGGCAGCGATGACGCCGCGTTTGCGCTCAGTCTCACTGAGGGTGAGGAGCTTGTTCAGTGCGCCGCGCTCTTTGAAGGACCCGGTGCGTTGGAGATTATCGAGCTTCAAGTGCAGGGGAAAGCCGGCCAACGCAGACAGGTCGTGCGAGAGCTGGCAAGGCGAGACGTAGATGGACTCGCCGATGCGGGCACGTGCCGTCTGAATGGTGGAGAGGCTGACAGCTTCCAAGAGATTTCTCCTATACCGACGGGAAAAAGTGCGTGAAGAAGAAAAACCACCAACCGCGTTTGCGGGTGGTGGCCTGTGTGATGCTCAACTCGAAAACTCTGATTTGTCAGGCTTCGATTCCCGCGCTCTAGTTGGACTAGGTAATTCGGCAGGCGCGGATGTGCGGAGTTGAGGACATGTCAGGAAAGGGTTTCGTGTTGGCAATTGACCTGCGCATAATGATGATCGAAGTAGAACAGAGGGCGGGCGACGCGTCAAGGAGTTCGTGATTCCGAAGGCAAGAGGTGGGCGCTGGGAAGGAGCAGGTGCGGATTGTTGGTTATTGCGTTCACGGGAAAGAGCGGCTCCGGTGGAGTGCCGGAGCCGCTCTTTGAGTAGTCTTGCTACTAATTGAACAGCAATTAAGGATTGGCTTTCTTATCGGTCGCCGCTTGGGCCGCTGCCGGTTTGGCGGCTGCGCCTGACTTCGGCTTCCAGTATCCGGGATCTGCCTTGATGAATTCTGCCGGCACGTAGCTCTGCGCAGGGTTCACAGAGTAGATTTCGGTACGATCTTCATCGAGGCATTCGGCACGAAGATCGCGGAATTTTTTCTTTACGTCGTCAGTCAGAGAGGCGCCAAATTTGTCGTTGTCAGCGAAGCCTGTGTCGACGTCGGTAAGCGAGTTGTCAGGGGTCAAAAACACATAGGAGCCAGTATCTTCTCCATACTCTGCATGGAGTGCGACCCAATGAGCGCTTGTGCCTGCCTTTTGATAGAGGTCGACCCACATCTTGGCCAGCTCATGGAATTCCTTGCCATGGCCTGACTTGACATGCATGATATCCGCCTCGAGGTAGCGGTGGTGCAGGAGGTCGACACTAGGCCGAAGACTCAGATCCGGCACGTAACTGAACAGCAGCGTCTTGCTGTCTTCAAGCAGTTCGCCATCGGCAACGTTGAGAGGCTCGAACTCTGCCGCGACGGCTGGATTGTCGAAGATCTTGTTGGCCTTTTCCATTTCAGCGAAGGAGCTGAATCCTGAGATGTAAATGGCGCGCGGCTTGCCGGACATCGCATTGTAGGCAAAGTAATTGATGGGGAACTTGGCCTTGGTCATGGCGCGAACGAAAGCACCCTCGGTCTTGTCATGAGCCGCTCCCCCTTTGCCAGGCTTGGTGTATTCAACAGTGATTTGGAGGTACTTGGGAGGTGTCATTGCAGCGGTGGTGGGTTGGTCTTGTGCCGCGGCTACCGAAATGCCGGGGACGACAAGGGACAGTCCCAAGAGCAGGGGGCTGATCTTTCTCATTTTCTTCATCCTCCTTGATTGGCTCGTTGATCGCACGCAGGGGCAGGCCTGGTGGGAAGGAAATAGTGCGGTCAGAGCATGTGCACTTGTATCCTCTTTGCCGCATGGATGTAAAGGCAATTCAAATTGGGCTGGCGCGAGGGGCCGCTGTCGATTCAATTCGCAGGCATGGTCAGACCGCAGCGGCGCTGAGAGGCATTGACTCCGCTGACGGAGTGATCTGTGCGGTTTTTGAGCGGCGCATCAAGGGGAATCTTTGTCAAAGTTGTATAACTTGAAGCCGAGAGAGGTTACTAACGTGGGCCCAATCCTCTTGAAGGTCTCATACCCCGCGGGTACACTCATTGAGTGGAGTCCCCGAAGGTTAAGACATTTGCTCTAGTCGTGTTGGCGCTCGTTTCCTCAGGCTTGTCATGGGGTGCGCAGACAACAGGACTGCCTTCAGGCTGGGTTGAGACGAGTGGACCGGTCGGCACTGCTCCCGACGACCAACATCTGCCGTGCGCCACCTACTCAGAGAACGAATGGCAGGTGTCAGAGCATGGGTCTGATCTGCGTATTGTGGATATTGGCAGCGGAGAACGAGTGGACGACGCACTGCCTGCGCATTTTGTGCGAACGAGTGAGATGCAGGGAAGGGCAATCGCGGTCAAGGTGGATGATGGCTGGCTGGTTGGGTTTGACGGGGGAAAATTCGGTGGCGGCCTTTGGTGGACGGATTCCGAAGGAAGACAGGCAAGACAGCTGAGCGGGGAGAATGTTCGCATCATTCTGCGCAGGGGACAAGAAGCTCTGGTGCTGACCGGCCTGGCGCACATGGACAGCGATCACGGGGCAATCTCTTCCTATCATTCCGGCGCAGGAAGTCCAGGCGGACTGGTGCGGATTGCCGATCTCGGATCTGCTCCCGCCGCCGCGACATTCAGAAGCGATGGAACTCTGCTGATTGCCGCACAGGCCCGGGTTTTGGAGTTGACAGCCGACAACCAACTTCATGTGGTTCTGCAAAACGGCGGCATGAGCCTTTTATTCCCTAACTCGATTGTCGAAGGTAAAGACGGCGCCATCTTCGTGGGGATGAGGTTTTATGTACTTCAACTGCATCGCGAAGAAGGCCATCCGTATGACGCATCCTGGTTCGTTCGATCAAAATGTGTGCGAACGAAGATCACGGATTTCCGCTGCGTCTGCACCGGTGGTTCAAGCGACAAATAGGTTTCCCTCAACCGGGCTCGTTGATTGAATGCGGGTCAACGGTCAAGGCTTGTCCATGGGGGGATTCGCTGGGACGCAAGGGTTCAGCTTCACGCATTTATTGGCGCTGACAAACTGGGTGTCGATTGCGCCTGTAATGTCTTTCATGTTGGCGATGATGTTCTGTGTGGTGGGCGCCATATTGATGGTAACGGTGCCGAACTGGCCACTGGTAATGAGGACGTGGTGGATGTCCTCAAGGCAGGTTCCCCCGATTCCGGCGACGGCGTTGGCGGCTAGCGGGATGCTTCCCTGCGGAATGGTGGCCCATTGAAGAAAAGAATCTCCGCCCAGAGCATAGGCGCTGGTCTGGGGGACCTGGGTTCCGTCGACGAGCTTTTTGTCAAACATGATGTAGAGGAACTGCTTGTAAAGGTTGCTGAAGCCAGTGGTGTTCAGCCATTGGGGTAATTGGGCGGTCGGCCCTCCGGCGATAGGCCAGGGAGTGCCGTCGAAGTTCCGCCGCACGATCCGAATAAAGGTGTTCCCAGGCGAAGCGCTATCCAACGTGTACCATTTGCCGGTGAGATCAGTGTCTCCCGGTTTGAATTCGAGAGAATCTACGAGAGGTGTGGTGACTTTCGCCTGTTGGGCGTCCAGCTCGGTCATCATTTTGGCCAGGGCGATATCCATTTGCTGATCAAACGTCAGCACCGCGGCACCGCCGCCGGCTTGAATCGCGTTTGTTGCAACGCGAATGCCGACGATGTTCGAGGACATATCCTCGGGAGAGAATGCGGAAAAGTCTTCGACAGAGTCGTTATTCCATATCGTGGTGTCGCCCCAGGTGGAGATTTCGTGGGCCCAGGCATCGACATAGGCAATTGCGCCTGCCAGAGCGAGTACCTGGCTCTGACTGGTTGGGATATTGGGCACGCCAACAGCGCCGCCGTAGGTGGTGAAGGCGTGCTCGCCATTCATCAGGTGAGCGTAGATCCAAAAGGTCATGTCGGCGTTGTCGCGGACGTGCCCGATATCGACCAATCCTGCCGCGCCGGTGTAGACGTAGCCGACGGGTTCATCTGTGATGTTGATCGACTGCAACATTGAAGGTGTGTTCCCATACTGGTGGAGCGGCGCACCTTTTCCAGTGATGTTGGTCAGCGCCGAGGGATCAAGCTCTTCTGCGTATCCAAGGGAGCAACAGGTCCTGATTCCAGGCGGTCCGATTGCTACCTGCTTGGCTGGCGGGGGTGGAGCGACGCATTGCGCACTTGCGGGAGCAGAGGGAAGGAGGAGTGTGACTCCGAGCGCATAGGCCGGGATATCCGCGAGAGTGCCAATGATGGATTTCATGAGAGCGTCCTATGGTGGGTTCCGAAAGAATGATACAAAGCCCGGCGCCAAGATGAGGCGCCGGGCTTTTTGTTGCGTTTCTGGTGGGGCAGGCGTTCAGGGTGTCTGCATCTTGTGAAGCAATTCGACGGAATGCTTCTCGTCAATGTTGTGGCGGCGGCCATCTTCACTGGCGGTGGCTCCCTCGACGATGAGATGGATGGTCTGTTCAGGCGTCAGCTTTGGATCAAGGGCGATGAGCTTTGCGGCAAGGTTGACTGTGTTGGGCGAGGCCATTGAGGTTCCAGAGAAGCGAACCTTGTCGCCGCCGGGCAGCACGGATTCAACCTGGTAGCCGTTGGCATCGACAAGCACGGTTGGGCCATAACTGGTGAAGCTGGCCTCGTCGCCGGCCTGGTCGACGGCGCCAACGGTCAGCAGGTTGGGCAGCACGAAGGATGAGGGCATCATCTCGTTGAAGCTGCTATTGCTGTCCGCGTTGCCGGCCGCGCAGATGAAGAGAGTCTCCGGTGCGCTCTTGAGCGCGTTGAAGAGGCCGTCGCGCTCGATAGCGAAGAGCTTGTTTGCGGTGGCCTTGCGATCGGCCGCATCCTTGCCCATGCCGTTCTTTTCAAGCGCCGTCTCGTAGTCTTCAGGGCCGCCGCCCCAGCTCATGTTGACGACGCGGATGTGGTTGGAGCGGAACCAGTCGACATAGGCCTGGCTATCGGCTGCCGAGCGCCGTGAGAGCTCTTCAGATGGGGGAATGGGAATGTTGTGCCAGTCGAAGGTGATGCGGCCCACTGCGAGTCGGATGGCCGGGTTGCCGCGGGAGGCGATGCCCGCGACGTGGGTTCCGTGCGAGTAAATTCCGAAGAAATTGAGTTGCTCAAGAAAAGCAGGAATGTCAGCTGCGGACATGCTGCCTAGTTTCTTCTTCAGGGCCGACGCTTCAGGGCTTTCAATTGAGAGCTGAAGATCGGAGAGGCCCTTGAGCTCGCCTCGCATGGCGGGATACAGCTCCCGCTGTTTTGCATCGAGGGGGAGCAGGTAACCGTGAGTGGGCAGGCCCACGAGGTCGAATGCGATGTCGTTCGGGTCGGCGCCCGCCGCGTGGTTTGGATCGGTATAGGTGCGGCCGGGGAAGAGAGCGAGGTCGGAGCCGGAGTCCCAGATAGCGACTCTGACCGGGGTGAGCTTGTCTGCGTCACTGAGCGTGACCTCACGCGCTTCCCAGATGTCGGGCTTCTGGGCATTATTGGCGGCGACATCCTGGGTGAGCACGGCAACGGTGACGGCTTTGAGCGGGATGATGAATTTGAGGACGAACCGGTTGCTGATGAGACCCCAAGCAAGGTCGTTGCTGAGTTGATGAGTCTTGGCAAGGGCAGGTTCGATTCCGGCTTGCACGCTGCCAAAGACCAGGGCCGAGCTCACGAGTTCTGCGCTGCTTTTGGCCTCCTTAATGCGGTTGCCGACAATGGCCCAGGGCAGCGCTTGAAGTTTGGCTGCGTATGACTTGGCGAAGGCTTGTTCAAACGCCGGACCGGAAGTCTGGCCGGAAGCAGCGTGAGCATCGATCATTGCAGTGGCACGAAGGCCGCTGAGCAATTTGGCGTCGGGCTTGTCTTCGAGATCGCGAATTGTGGCCATGGTTTCGAGGGCGACTTTGTCCTGGTCGCCGGCTAAAAGCTGAAGCGTGAGTCGAACGCCAAGCAGGCTGCGCAGAGTGCCCCGGTCCTGAATGTCGTAGTCGTTGAGGACGGAGTCAACATCGGCGCGGACCTTGCCGGCGAAGACCTTGAAGGTGGCGTCATCGGAGTTGAGCAGTTCAGTTGCGGTCCCGGCGATTGGATAGTTGAACCGCGGTAAATCGTTCTCAGTTTTGACGACCTTCTTTGCGGGGGACTGGGCGAAGGAGTTTGTTGTCGATGCGAAGACAAGGGCAACGATCGCCAGGGCGAACATTGCAATGCGCGGGGTGTTGCGGAAGGCGCTGCGATTCATGGGGTGCTCCAGAAGGAGAATTCTGCTTTCAGGTAAGTGTAGAACGGGATTTCGGCAATTGCATATGAGCGATGAGCCAATTTACCCAATGGAAGCTGCGAGAGCAGGCCTGCTGGCCGCTTTCGACAGGTACTTCATCGGTGGGGTGCAATAGTTTGTCTGGGGGTCAACGAGGCGGATGTTTCTTTCGAGTTTGTGGGATTAGAAGATTCCGCCGAGTTTCGCGAACGAGCCGAGTTCGAGCAAGTGCTGGCCTTGGGGCGCGGTGTCGAGGTTGGCGTGTTCAAGCACCCAGGTGTCTTTGTGGAAGAGGAAGACGGCGTGGAGTCCGGCGGCAAGGGCGGGGTTGATGTCGCTCTTGATGCTGTTGCCGATCATCCAGCTGGTGTGCGGCTTGAGTTCATGGCGGGCAATCACTTCGCGATAAGTCGGCGGGTCTTTCTCAGCAACGATCTCAACCGCGCAGAAATGCTTGGAGAGACCGGAGCGCGAGAGCTTATCAGCTTGCTCGGCGCGGTTGCCCTTGGTCATCAAAATGAGGTGGTGGCGATTGGCCAGTTCGGCAAGTGTCTCCGCAACACCGGGGAGCAACTCGATCTCCTGTTCGGCGATGGAGCGGGCAAAACCGAGGATGCTCTGGGCCTTTTCTTCGGTGACCGGCGCAGGGCTGAGCCGTTCAAAACAGGTGACCAGCGAACGGGTGAAGCTGGTGAGGCCGTAGCCGTGGGCGAGGATGGTTTCGCGCTCGACGGCGTTGAGGGCCTGGCGCACCTCGGCGGGTGAATACTCGTGGTGATTGAGGTAGCTGATGAAGGCAGCGATGGCGCGCTCGAAGTAGATGTTGTTTTCCCAGAGGGTATCGTCGGCGTCGATGAGCAAGGTTTGACCGGCAGGGAATTGGGGCATGGGATTCATGGTAACGAATTCGAGGGGTTCGGTTCACGTAGGAACTATTGAAGATGCAGATCGGTGAATGATGACCACGAGCTTGGTGATCGAGAAATGCATGGGACTGCTCCGAGCTAATGAGGGCCTTCGGCCAATGTGTACTGGAATTCGTAAGAGTGCTTGCCGCTGTCGTTGGTGATGGTCATTGATCCGCTGAGACCGGTGAGATCGCCCGTGCCGGAGCCGGGGACGACGGTGACGGAGAGCTTCAGGCTCTTCTGGTCCATGGCGCCGATATGTTGAAGAGCGAAGGTGCCGACGTGGCCGTTCAGGGTGCCAGTGACTTGTTCGATGGCCACGTAGCCGGCGTTGCCGCTGGAAGGATCTCCCGCAGCCAACATCTCTCCCTTACTGGTGGCCTCAAGATCGCCGTGAAACTGCTTTACAAGAGCGTAACGGCCGATGAGAGTGCCGGCGGTGGCATCGTCTCCGGGGAGCGGCATGGTCTTGACATCAAATGGTCCTGCAGCGTGACGGGTCATGACAGGGTCCTTCCTGAGTAGTCTTGTTGGCGGAGCCTGGGGATGCGCCAGAAGCGGAAGGAGCAAGCATGTGCACAGAATGAAACGAGCAAGATTACTTCGAACACACATCCGGGCACTCCGTTTGAACTCTCATCATTCTAACGGAGGCCTTCAACGCGGGAGTGCAAGGACCAACATCTGCCTGATGAGGACAGCGCTCTAGTCGGCGAGGTTGAAGACGCGGATCTGCACCAGCTTGGAAATGGTCAGGTCTTTCAATCCAGGCGCTTCCATGCGATGAATGAATTCAGGCGTGATTTTGAAGATGCGCATCCGGATCAGCTCGTCAAGGGTGGGCTGATAGTCGAGGGCGGGAATTTGCTGACCTCCTCGGCATTCACTCCCTGGTATTTCAAGGCTACAAGGTAGGACATGACTGAGGGTACAGGCCGACGAACTTGAACTCGCCGGCCAGCGAGATTGCACCAGCTCGATTGTTCAGGGGCGGGGTTGGGCGGCCAGCCACCGATCCAGATTTGGTTCCTGAAGCTTCCGGAACTCGATGCAGGAATCGATTTTTTCGAGGGCGTGTTTAAGTGCAATACCGGATTCGGGAACCTTGTGGGTGGAGAAGAATGCCTCAACAGAGTCCCGATCGGCAGCGGAGCAGAATGTGCCGGTGGAAGCAACGACGTACATGCCCAGCCCGGTGGCAAACTGGCCACTGACTTTATCCCAGTTGGCCACAAGATACTTCCAGGCCAGGCCGGGTGTTTCGCGGTCCCTGATGGCGTCTCTGATTTGAATGGCGGCGTCTTGATTTCTAACCTTACCGGAGACAGCGTAATCCAGAGAACGTTTGACGAGAGCCGGATCTTCAAATTGGGCAAGCAGATGCAAGGCGGTGATCTGAATATCCGGGTTGGCTGAGGTTTCGAAAGCCTTTTGCAGGCGGTCGAAGAGCGCGGAGTCTCCGTTGCGTGCGGCAACGAAGAGGGCGGTATGCGCAAGCGTGGGATCGACCGAAGATGGGTTGTCGAAATACTTGTCAGCAATTTGGCGGGCCTGGTCAATTACGGCTGGGTCTTTGCCATAGTAGCCGAGGAGTTCGAAGAGCTGTGCGCGCAACTCGCGGGTGTTGGGCGAATCGGTTTCTGACGGTTTGCCGAGCTTGGTGTACTCAGGTGCGAAGGTGGCGCGAATCCAAGCTGAGAGGCCGGCTCGTTCCTCGGGAGTTGCGGCGATTTGCAGGTATGCGACGCTGATTCCCGCCTCGGTCTGCTTGATGGCTACGGCATTTGAATCTGTCTTCACAACCGCAGCGAGGTGAAGGTAGTCGCTCACAGTCGCTTGGTTAGCTTGAACCCGGGCCCATTCGTCGCCGATGAAGGTGACGCGCTCGGCCGGAGTGAGGCTGGACTCGATGCCGGCAATGATGGCGGCGTAGGCGTGGGGTGAATAAGCGCTGCGGAAGTAGCCTTTGCCACGGGCATTGGCAAAGAAAAGGGTGGCTGCCGGAACTGTCACTGTGGAATCATCGGGGGTGAGCAACTGGCAGTCCTGTCCCCTGGCGGTCTTCAGGCAGACGGGGAGGGTCCACTTCTGCGCCGGGACGGGTTGGATGCCGGGGCTCAGGAAGAACCGGGTTTGCGTCACCGAAACTTTGCCGTCGGCCGGATCGCCAAAGGTGAGCAGCGGCTCGCCGCGTTGCGTGATAAAGCTGGCCATAATTTTGTCCACGGGTTTCTGGCTGGCCGCGGTCTGCGCATTCCAAAAGTCTTCCGCGGTAGCGTTTGCATAGAGGTGTGCGGAGAGGTAAGCGTGAACGCCTTTGCGGAAGGTTTCCTCGCCCAGGTAGTTCTCCACCGTGAGCAGAACGTCGCTGGCCTTGCCATAAGCAATGCCGTCAAACATCTGTTCGATTTCTTCAGGTGTGTCGGCGCGGGCGCGAATGGCACGGGTGGTGGGCAGCGCGTCGAGATTGAGCGTTACTTCCTTGTCGAAAGAGACGCCGGGAGTCATATTCCACTCGGGATGCATGGCGGCTGTCGCCTTGTTCTCCATCCAGGTCGCGAAGCCTTCATTGAGCCAGATGTTGTCCCACCATTGCATGGTGACCAGGTCGCCAAACCACTGGTGGGCCATCTCGTGGGCGATGACAACCGCTACTCGTCTTTTGGCGTCGATGGAGGCTGTCCTGGGGTCGAGAAGCAGGTCGGTCTCGCGATAGGTGATGGCGCCGAAGTTTTCCATGGCGCCGGCCTCGAAGTCAGGCAGGGCGATGAGATCGAGCTTCTTGAGCGGATACGGAATGCCGAAATAATCGTTGTAATAGTGCAGCACGTATTTGGCGATATCAACGCCATAAGGCGTGAGGGAAACCTTGTCGGGGGTAGAGCAGACGCGGATGGCGACACCGTCCTGTGCGCCGGAAGAACACTGGAAGTCGCCGACGAGGAAAGCGAGAAGATAGGTGGACATCTTCGGTGTGGTGAAGAATTTGAGGGTGTGCCTGTGGGCGGGGCCCGGCGTATCTGATTCGATGGGAGTGTTGGAGATGGCGGTGTCGGCGGCGTCGATGACCAGAGAGACATCGAAAGTGGCTTTGAGCGCGGGCTCGTCGAATGAGGGGAAGGCGCGCCTTGCATCGGTTGACTCAAACTGGGTGACAGCGTAGTTGCGCCGTTCGGTCTTGGAGAGATAAAAGCCGCGCAGATCGTTGTTGAGAAAGCCGGAGTAGGTAATGGCGAGGGTGGCCTTGCCGGCTGACAGCATTTCAGGGAAGGTGAAGGTGGTCTGCTCCTTGTCTTTGTCGAGCGAGACGGTGGCCTGCAACTGGCTGCCATCGACGATGGCTGAGACGCTCTGGAATTCGATTTCTGCCGAGTTGAGGGTGACTGTGTAGGTTGGGTCGGCAAGGGCGATGTCAATGGTCTCAACGCCGGAAAACGTTGCAGCCTTGAGATCGGGGGCCAGGGTGAGCGAATAGTGCAGGGGGCGGACCGTGTCTGGGAGGCGCTGAGCGTCGACCGGGGCGACGGTGGCCAGGGCAATGCATAGGAAGGTGGCGGGTGCGGACGCAAAAAGATGGATGCGAATCAGAAGGTTACGGGGAAGGATCATTTACTCCTCATGGGCCGGCAGGATGATTGGACAAAGACTTGCGGGCGCAATCTAACTTTTGTGTAACGTTGCCGCTCGCGCTCAGTGACTGAGGGGGGCGCGGTGCGCTGACTTAGATATTGTAAGACAGTCAATGACGGGGGTGGTGTTACGGGCGTGGCACGAGGCGCCATCGGTTGCTGGTAAGTTGGAAGAGGCACGGCAAGGGTCCATATTCTTCAGGTCATATATCTTTGACGACTTCTCATAAATCGGACGGACTGACTGAGGTGTTGCGGTCAGTCTTTGGCTTTGAGCGGTTCAGGGCCAATCAAGAGGCGGTTTGCCGAGCGGCGATCGCAGGGCGCGACCTGCTGCTGGTGATGCCTACCGGGGCGGGTAAGAGCCTGTGCTACCAGTTACCGGCGATTGCGCGGGGCGGAACGGCACTGGTGATCAGCCCGTTGATCGCGCTGATGGAGGACCAGGCAGGCAAGCTGGCCGCAATGGGGCTGCGGGTGGCGCGGATTCATTCTGGACTGGATCGAAGCGTGGCGCGGCAAGCCTGCGTGGATTATCTGGCGGGGAGCCTGCAGTTCCTCTTTATTGCGCCGGAGCGGCTGCGGGTGCCGGGATTTGCGGAGATGCTGGCCAAGCGAAAGCTGGCGCTGATCGCAATTGATGAGGCGCATTGCATTTCACAATGGGGACACGACTTCAGGCCGGATTACCGGATGCTGGGCCAACATTTGCCGGGGTTGAGGGCTGGGGACAATGCGGCGCCGGTATTGGCGTTGACGGCAACCGCCACGCCGACCGTGCAGGCAGACATTGTGGCTCAACTGGGGATGGTGGATCCGCTGAAATTCATTCATGGATTCAGGCGAGACAACCTGGCGATCGAGGTGGTCGAGCTTCCCACTCCGGAACGACCGAGGGCGATTGCAAATCTACTGACTGATTCAGTGAGGCGGCCTGCAATTGTGTATGCGACCTCTAGAAAGAGTGCCGAGAGCCTGGCGGAAGAACTTTCGAATACTCGTTGCGGCGGGACTGGATCCGGAGGAGTTGGTTCAGGTGGAAGGATAAAGGCGGCCGCTTATCATGCGGGACTTGATGCGGAGACACGCGAGCGGGTGCAGCGCGCCTTCCAGGCGGGGGAACTGGAAGTTGTGGTGGCGACGATTGCGTTTGGAATGGGCATCGACAAGGCCGACATCCGGACCGTGATTCACGCGGGGCTTCCAGGTACGCTGGAAGGCTACTACCAGGAGATCGGACGAGCGGGGCGAGATGGCGGACCGAGCCGAACCTATTTGATGCATAGCTACGCGGACCAGCGAACCCACGGCTTTTTTCTGAGTCGGGATTATCCGCCGGTCGAACACCTGCAGCAGGTATACAAGGCTCTGGGTGAGGATCCGATGGAGGTGGAAGCATTGCGCGCGAGGTCCAAGCTGAGCGAGGAGGAGTTCGAAAAGGCGCTGGAGAAGCTGGAGATTCATGGCGGGGCGCGCCTGGAATTTGGCGGTTCGCCGCGGCGGGCGACGGCGGGAGGGTCGGGCTGGAAGAAGACCTACGCGGTGCAGGCGCAGCACAGGGCGGAACAGTTTGAGAAGGTGCTGAGGTTTACCACGCTGAATGAATGCCGGATGGGAGCTCTGGTTAAACACTTTGGAGACATTGGGGACGCAAGCCGGGCCTGCGGAGCGTGCGATGTGTGCGATCCCGCTGGTGCGGTACTGAGGCAGTTCCGTAGAGCCACAGCAAAAGATCGAGGAACTGCGCAGGCGATTGTGGACGATTTGCGACCGGTGGATTACAAGGCGGCAGGAACTCTGCAGCGGAATCTGGACCTGGCGGGCAAGATGAGCCGGGGCGATTTTGATGGGCTGATTGGCGCGATGGTGCAGGCGGGGCTGATCGAAATTGAGGAAGCCTCGTTTGAGAAGAATGGTGAATTGTTGAAGTTCCGCAAGGTCCGGCTGACGGATGCGGGGCGCGAACTTAGACCTGGTACCCAAACAGAGTTGTTGATCAGCGATGGAATCGTTGAGGAGTTTGGGAGGCAGGCCGAGACCCCGGCGCGCGCGAGAAAAGTGAAAGCAACCGGCGGGAGGGCTGCAGTGAGAACCCTCGCTGGTTCAGACACCGGGGTGAAGAAGGCAGCAAACGCAGCAGCGCCGCTAACTGCGGTTGAAGAGGCACTTGTTGCGCGGATCAAGGAGTGGCGCGGGGCGGAAGCCAAGCGACTGAGGGTCCCGGCATACGTCGTGCTTCACGACCGAACAGTAACGGCCCTGGCGCAGGCGCGACCGGCAAATCCGAAGCTGTTGCTGGAGATCGATGGAATGGGCCCCGCCAAGATTGAAAAGTTCGGCGAGGCCATTCTTGGGTTGTTTAGAAGCTAGAGGATTTTCGGAATACATATTGACTTTTTGAGAGCATCCAAAGGCGGCTTTTCCTTGAGGGAAAAACCGATTGGCTGTGAGCCATTGGTATACACCAATTCCGAAATCGCTTTAATCGACACGTTCAATGGATACGGATTCAAGGACGACCGGCTTGTGGGGCTTGTCTTGAGCGCCTCGAGGGACCGCGGAGATTTTTGTGACGATGTTCTGGCCTTCAACAACCTCGCCGAAGATGGTGTGATTGCCGGTCAGCCATGGGGTTGGCGCAACGGTGATGAAGAACTGGCTGCCGTTGGTGTTGGGGCCGGAGTTTGCCATGGCCAGCTTGCCGGGAGTATCGAACTTGTGACGAGCGCCTTTGGTTTCGTCTTCAAACCGATAGCCTGGGCCGCCCATGCCTGTGCCTGCCGGGTCGCCGCCCTGGATCATGAAGTCCGGAATCACCCGATGAAAGACGGTGCCGTCATAGAGCTTGTCAGTTGACTTGGCTCGGGTGACGGGGTGGGACCATTCCTTTGAACCCTCGGCAAGGGCGATGAAGTTGGCGACGGTTTTGGGCGCGTCGGTCTCAAAGAGACGGACGGTTATCTTTCCTTCAGTGGTGGAGAAAACTGCGTAGGTTCCTGCTTCGAGGGGCATTGAGACTCCTGAGTTTCGTTTCGCGGCTCTTGGATTTCCAGATCTCATCCAGCGAGGTGGACGGAATATGGAGCACCTGGTGGTTTACTGCTTTGTCGTGGGGTCTGCGGGCGCGGGGGAACCGGCCGGCAGGGGTGGCATGGGCTGTCCTTCGCGGACGATGGTGACCTTCTTGAGGATGACTGGGGTGCGGGGCTTGTCCTGGCCGTCGCGTTCGACGCGCGCGATGGTTTTGACCACGAGGACACTGGGCTCATCGCACTGGCCGAGAAGGGTGTAGTGCTGGCTCAGCGAATCGTAGGCCTGCTCGGTAATAAAGAACTGGCTGCCATTGGTGTTGGGGCCGGAGTTGGCCATCGCGAGCTTGCCGGGCTGGTCGAAGTTGAGGTTGGAATCGAATTCGTCGCTGAAGGTGAAACCGGGGTCGCCCATGCCAGTGCCCGCGGGATCGCCACCCTGAATCATGAATTCGGGAATGACGCGATGGAAGGTGGTGCCGTTATAGAGAGGCTTGTTGTGCTGTTTCTTCCTGGTTACCGGGTCGGTCCAGTCGATGGTGCCTTCGGCCAGTCCGATGAAGTTGGCCACGGCCTTGGGAGCCTGACGTTGGTAAAACTGGCAGGTGATGCGGCCCATGGAGGTATCCATCACAACTGTTGGGCCGTTGGGGTGGACGAGCGCGGCGGCGGTTGCCTGTGGAGCGTCAGGTAACTCGGCGGGTTTGGTGGACTGCTGGGCCAGGGCCGACGCAGCAAACACGACGGTCAAAACCGAAATGGGAAAGGTGTATGCAGGTTTCATAACGAGTTTGAGGTTAAATCATGCGGGGGTTGGAGGGCTAGAGTGGGGTGAAAGAGTGAAGCGGTGAAGCGGTGAAAAAGTGAAGCGGTGAAAGAGTGAAGAATTGAAAGGTTGAAGGAGTGAAACTGGGGAGAGCGACGTGCCGCCGGTTTGGCTGGTGATGGCCTGGCAAGTTGGCCGGTTAGTGCGGGTCAGTTTGCCAGTTTCGAATTTGGCATTGACGGTCTACCCATAGATAAACTATATATACGTGCATGGCCAAGAAACCCGATCTTTTGCCTGGAACGCTCGATATGCTCATTCTGAAAACGCTCAACCGTGCACCTTTGCACGGATATGGGATCGCGCTGTCAATCAAACGGCTCTCCGACGATGTGCTCACGGTTGAGGAAGGCTCACTCTATCCGGCATTGCAACGGTTGCTGCTGCAAGGCTGGGTAAAGGCGGAATGGAAGATGACCGAGACGAACAGGCGCGCGCGGTTCTATACCTTGACCGCGGCGGGGCGCAAGCAACTGGGGATTGAATTGACGCAATACGAGCAGATGATTGCCGCAATCGGCCTGGTGCTCAAGGATGCGGAGGTCTAGATGAACTTCATGCGTAGCTACGCGAGGAAGCTATCCATTCTTTTTGGCCGCAAGCGGTTCCGGAACGAATTGGATGAGGAAATGGCCTTTCACCGCGAACAGGTGAAACAGGATCTCGTATCCGGTGGCATGGAATCGGAGGCGGCGAAGTACGCAGCGATGCGGCAGTTCGGCAATGCGACACGGATCAAAGAGCAGAGCCAGAGAGTGGTGGGATTCAGCGCGGAGACGGTGGGGCAGGATTTGCGGTTCGCGTTGCGGCAGTTGCGCAAGAATCCGGGGTTTGCGGTAACCGCGATCTTGATTCTCGGACTGGGCATTGGCGCGAGCGTCGCCATCTTTGGGTTTGTGGATGCGGCGCTCTTGCAACCGCTGCCCTATGCGGAGCCTAGCCGCCTGGTGGCAATTGACGAGAGCACGACTCTGTTTCCGCGCAACAATCTTTCGTATCCGGACTATGTGGACTGGAAGCGACTCAACAAATCGCTCAGCTCGCTGGATGTTTATACAGGAACGGGCTTCCGGCTGCGTACGGCTTCAGGGACTGAGCCAGTCCCAGCGGCGCGGGTGAGCGATGGATTCTTCAGCACCCTTGGGGTCCGGCCGATGCTGGGGCGCGGGTTTCTTGCCGGCGAGGACAGACCGGGAGGCGCGAAGATCGTGGTCCTGAGCTACGGTACGTGGCTCAAGCGCTTTGAAGCAAGGCGCGAAGTGGTTGGAGAGACGGTGAACCTAAGCGGAGATGCCTACACCATTGTGGGTGTGCTGCCACGTGAATTTGCTTTTGCGCCTCGCGGCAACGCGGAGTTCTGGACGCCACTGCTGGACCCGCAGGAATGCGAGCAGCGGCGAAGCTGTCACGACCTGGACGGCATTGGCAGGCTGCGCGACGGCGTGACCGTCGAGACCGCATTGGCCGAGATGAAGGACATCGCGGCACAACTGGAGCGCCAATATCCCAAATCCAATCTTGGCCAGGGCGCGAGTGTGATGCCGCTGGCTCAGTTGATCGTCGGCGACGTTCGACCCGTTCTGCTGCTCTTGCTGGGCGGCGCAGGGTTGCTGCTACTCATTGCGTGCGTGAATGTTGCGAGCCTGCTGCTGGTTCGGTCAGAGGCCCGGCGGCGCGAGATGGCGGTACGCGGCGCGCTCGGAGCAACGCCGGTGCGATTGGTGCGGCAGTTTGTTACGGAGGGGTTGCTGCTGGTGGCGGCGGGCAGTCTGGGCGGCGTGCTAGTTGCTGGATGGCTTATGGTTTTGATGAAAGGGTTGATTCCGAAAGCGATCGCGGATGGAGTTCCGTTTCTGAGGCTGGTAGGCCTGAATGCGCATACGGCAGTGTTTGCCGGTGGCATTGCAGTGCTGGCTGGATTGATGATGGCGGCGACACCGGCGTTGCGGATCTCGTTCCAGGACATCCGAGGCGGACTTGAAGAGGGAGGGCGCACATCGGCAGGAAGGTTCTGGCGGCGCATGGGAGCGAGCCTGGTAGTGGTTGAGCTGGCCCTAGCCGTGGTGCTGCTGGTGGGCGCCGGACTGCTGGGGCAGAGCTTTTATCGCCTGTTGCACGTGCCGATCGGCTTTGATCCCGAACACCTTGCGGCTGTCAATTTGATTGTGCCCGGCAACATTTATAGCAAAGACGAGCAAAAGGTGGCACTTTACCGCGAGGTAATTCGCCGCGTATCAAGTTTGCCCGGCGTGCAATCGGCGGGCCTGACCTCAGTGTTGCCGGTGCAGTGCAACTGCGATACCGACTGGATCAGGATCGCGGGCAGGCCATTTCATGGCGAGCACAATGAAGTGAACGAGCGCGAAGTGACCCCGGCATACCTGGCCACGCTCAAAGCCAGGCTGGTACGCGGCCGTTTCTTTGCCGAGGCAGAGGATGCGAGCAAGCCCCAGGTGCTGGTGATCAACCAGACACTGGCGCGCATGTACTTTCCCGGCGAGGACCCCATCGGCAAGATGATCGGGGACGATGACCTCACGTCGAAGTCGATGCGCCAGGTGATTGGGGTGATCGACGATGTGCGCGAAGGCGCTCAGGACGCCGAGGTTTGGCCGGCGGAGTATTACTCGATGTACCAGCAACCCGACAGCTACATCAGCCTGGTTGTCCGCACAGCGCAGGACGAGCGCGCGGTGCTGCCAGGGCTGGTGAGCTCACTTCGCCAGGTCGACCCGAACCTGGGTGTCTACGGAGAAGAGACGATGGAGCAGCAGATCGACGCGACGCAAACGGCGTTGCTGCACCGGTTCGCAACATGGTTGATGGCAGGGTTTGCAGTGATCGCGCTGGTGCTCGGCGTGGTCGGGCTGTACGGCGTGATTGCCTACTCGGTCAGCCAGCGGACGCGGGAGATTGGCGTGCGCATAGCGCTGGGGGCGCAGAGAAGCTCTGTTTACCGTCTGGTGCTCGAGGAGGCAGGGCGTTTGATCGCGATGGGGCTTGCGGCGGGGCTGGCACTTTCAGTCGGAATGGCGATTACGATGAGCAAGCTGTTGTTCGGAGTCCAGGCATGGGATGCGGAGACCCTGATCGGTGTGGCGGCGGTGCTTGGATTTTCTGCGATGCTGGCCAGCTATATTCCTGCACGCCGCGCAGCCTCCGTGAATCCTACGGAAGCGCTGAGGGCGGAGTAGCTGCCGTATAGGTCATTGTTTGGCACTTCGCCCAGCATCAAACCAGGCGGAGAAAGCGGCTTGGCTGGAGTCCTGCACCGGGGAAGACCATTTCCAAATTGTTGGCGCCGAGTGTCTTCGAAACGGCTTCTCCGAGGACCTGGCGGAAGTCGGTGGTGACGGCGAGGTCGCGGCCTTCGTTGAGCTGCTCGTTGGCGAGGCCGGGCCAGCGGCCGTAGACTTTGCCGCCTTTGACGCCGCCGCCGAGAACAAACATGGCGTTGGCGTGGCCGTGGTCGGTGCCGCCAGTGCCGTTCTGGCGGGCGGTGCGGCCAAACTCGGACATGGTGACGAGGGTGACGTTTTCGGCGCCGTCGCCGAGGTCGCGCCAGAAGGCGGCGATGCTTGTGGAGAAGTCGCGCAGGCGGTCGGCAAGCTGGCCGTTGACGCCGCCCTGGTTCTGATGGGTGTCCCAGCCGCCGACATCGGTAAAGGCGGCTTCGACTCCCAGGTTGGCTTTGAGCAGTTGAGCGATCTGCTTCATGTTGTTACCGAATTCCGAGCCGGGATAGTCCGCACCGGGGCCGGGCTTGTATTGGGCCGGGTTGGCGTTGTGGAGCATCTTGACGGCTTCGAAGGTTTCTTCTCCGGCGGCATGGAAGATGCTGTCGCCGCTCTCGCCGTACATAGCCTCGAATGCATGGGCGGCAGGCGAGG
>Ga0181535_10003128_pt1 | contig 19444 bp, 15 predicted proteins | sample PEATcosm2014_Bin_44_FD_119774 | JGI IMG/M metagenome (GOLD analysis project Ga0181535, IMG submission 119774) | Peatland microbial communities from MTU Mesocosm Facility, Houghton, MI, USA - PEATcosm2014_Bin17_30_metaG | ecosystem: Environmental > Terrestrial > Soil > Wetlands > Peat | place... | reverse complement strand
CACGCCTTTTCAGCGCAGCAGCATGAGGCGGTTTGAAACCTGCTCCTGCAAGCCGGTTCCGGGAGACCTACTCCCATCTTCGATACAGCATCACGAGCTTGCGCTCGTGTTCGTGACACACACGGTTGCTTGCCCTTCCTTGAATTTCTTGAGGAACTCTTCCGCAGAAATCATTGCTTCTCCTTAAATGGTAAGAGCCGCCTCTCCTTGAGGGAGTGCGGCTCAGGTCGTGTTGAGAATTGAAGGTTGACAGATGCGCCTCGGCGCCCAATCAGGAGCGAAGGGCTCACGGTGCGCGGAGCATTGCTGGCGATTGCCTTGCGGCACGCAACGGCGCAGGCAAAATGCCGCGGCGGTTTTAGAGTTCGTCGCGAGACCCTTGCAAGGCAGTCATTCAGATGACAGTGCGCTGGATCGAGGATCGGCCAGCTATCGTCGACCGGGGGCCGGTTCGCGTTCGGGGATCTATCGGCGGTTGAGTATCCTGTCTAGGCCTGCGAAGCAAGCAGGCCTTTCATTATTCACGGAGTCTCCTTTCTAAGATTTGACTCAAGAGTTTTGGGGGATGAATCGGGTGCGCGCTCTGCTTGTTCGGGAACGCGTGAATTTGGGCAAACTTACCGCAAGCATGTTGTTTAGGGGGTGTAGGAGATGGGTCAGTAAAAGGTGAGTGTCTCTAGCCTGGTATGGAGCCGATGCCCGATAAGTGTCTTTTCCCGGGCGGTGAAATGCAGGGACATAGGGACTGAGGGACTGCGATTCACTGGCATGGCCGCGCGCCCCCCCGAACGAGCCGCGCGGCGTTCGACCGTCTATCTATAAGGTCAGATCCCCAGGCCTTTGGCCGCGTTGTGGCGGAAGATCTCGCCCAGGCGGATGTAGCGCCGCAGCATCGACACAGTTTTATGGCCGGTCTGGCGCTGGATCACCGCCTCCTGCACGCCGTTCATCGCCGCCTGCGTGACACAACCGGCGCGCAGCGAGTGGCCGCCAAGCGGGCCGGTCTTCATGCGCGCCCGCGCCGCGGCGCGCTTCAGCAGCTTGCCGATGGAGTCCTTATTCAGGCCGCGGCGTCGCGCGGGATGCCCCGTACGGTCAACGCGGCGGAAGATGGGACCGTGCTTGATCCTCGCCGCGCGCAGCCATGACCGCAAGGCCCGCACGGGACAGGTGCTCGGGTTTCTTCCATAGGGTAAGCCGACTTTGCGGCCGGCGCCTTCCTGGTCGGTCTTCGACACGCGCAGATCGAGGACGACGCCGCGCTTTGTGAAGGTCAGGTCGCTGACCTGGATCCGCGCGAGCTCCGACCTTCTGAGCGCGCCCGCGAATCCCACCAGCACCAGGGCCTTGTCGCGCAGTCCCGCCAGCGTCCTGGGGCACGCCCGCACAATGCGGCAGATGTCTTTGGTGAGCAGGGGCGCTTTACCAATCTGGGCGATGCCGATCACGCGGCGAATTCCTTTGAGGGTCTCGCCCACGATGAAGTGCCGCGTCGATGCCGACGAGTCCTTGTACCCGGCGGCCTGGTGCGCCTTGGTGATCGAGGTCAGACGGCGCGCGATGGTGCCGGCGGCGTGGCTGGAAGCCTGGTCGGCGATGTAGAGCGACACCGTCTCGGGGGTCGACGGAAGAGAGGGGAGCTTTTGCAGGCGGCACCAGGACTCGAAGTCGCGCCAGTCGTTGCGGTAGGCATTCAGGGTGGCCGGCGACTTCGCCGAGGCAACGAATGACTTAGCCTTTTGAATGAGGTCCTCGAGGCTTTGGGACTTCGGTACAAGAGAGAGTTTGCGGTCCTTCATGAGGGAGTTCCTTTCAAGCGAACAGGCACACGTGTGCGGAGGTCCGCGCGGCGCGGCCCAGAGCAACAGTGGGTTGGATTTTTGGGAGGGAAAGATCACGGCCGCAGAGGGGCTGGGGCTGCGATGGTGGTGTGGAAGGGCTGTGGGAAGTTTGCTGGAAGCAACCAGATTGAGAGGATAGTGTTTGCTGGGAGCAAACTCAGAATGGCGAAAATCCGCGAAAACCGGTCTCTGCCGCGACGCGTATTGCTCTGAGCAACAAAATCAGGCATCACTGTATTGCTTTTGAAACCGGCCCATGCTGCGCCCGGAGGTGCCAGGAGTAACGTGTTGGAGTGACAGGAGGGCCGTAGCAACCGGAACCGCGGTGCTTCTCCATGCAGACCGGCTGCGACGGTCTTATGCGTGTGATACGATTTGGCCGTCGCCGTAAAACTCATGGGAGGAATGATGAGAACTTCGCAGCTGTTCTTCGCCCTGGTGCTGGCCTCATCCGCGTTGATGGCGCAGACCATCACAACATCGGAGGCCGCGAAACACATCGGCCAGCGTGAGACGGTGTGCGGGACGATCGCCGGCGTGCACACGGCTGCAAGTAGCCGCGGAACGCCAACCTTCATCAATCTCGATCGCGCCTATCCCGACCAAATATTCACACTGCTGATCTGGGGAGAAGACCGGGCTAGGGTCGGCGCGGTGCCGAAAAGCGGAAGGATCTGCGCCACAGGGATCATTAAGGAATACCGCGGAGCTCCGGAGATCGTGCTGCGCGACGCGGACAGCTGGTACGTTCCGAAATAGCTGCTGTGGGCGGAGAACTTGCCATGCGACTTTTTGTGGCCGTCACCGACAACGAATGGTTCGCGCTCCACGCGTCACGCGGTGACGTGGAGGAGGTGAACTTCTGGCGGCCGTCCCCCGAGGCCGGCTTCAAGGCTCTGCAACCGGGCGAGCTGCTGCTGTTCAAGCTCCACGCGCCCATGAATTCCATCGCCGGTGGTGGCTTCTTCGTTCGGTTCCATCAGCTACCAGTCAATTTTGCGTGGGAGACATTTGGGGAGGCGAACGGCGTTCGGTCGCTCGAAGAGATGCGGCAGCGCATCGCCTACTACCGCCGTACGCCGATCCTTTCGCACGAGAATCCACATATCGGCTGCATCATGCTCGCCGAACCGTTCTTCTGGCCGAAGGATGCATGGATCGACTGTCCGGATGATTTCAAGCTAAACACCGTGCAGGGCAAAGGATACGATTCCGAGGTGGGCACGGGCCGCGACCTGTGGAACCAGGTCTCTGAACGACTGCAGTTATTTGGTGTAAATCAGCTTCAGACCGGCACCGCCGCTCTAGCCGCCATTGAGTCGAAGGGATATGGAAAACCGCAGATAGTCCTTCCCCGCCTGGGCCAGTATGGGGACTGATCGACAACGAACTCGCCTCGAAAGGCCTTCGCAGGCGGTTAAGGTTGGCAGTGCCGCACTCTCTGTCTTTGTTGCGCGCGGTAGCAGCGAGCGATCTTGTTGGCTGTATTCAGGAATCGGTGGTCGCGCGATTCGGGAAAGGGCTTGATCTCCGCTCTTGCCCCGAGCCTCTTGGTTTGCCGCCGTTCGTTCTGCGAATGGTGTGGCATCGTCAAAGAGACAACGATCCTTCGCACATATGGCTTCGCAAGCTCATCCTGGATGAGTTTCGCTGAAAACGTGGCAGCGTGGTACCCGAAGAATGCGTCACGGTTCTTCCTTGGGGAAGAACTCGAGATGTTCTTGTCAGTTTCGTAATCGCCGTAAAGGGTCCAGTGGGCGGCTCAACCGCCGTATGCATGCGATCCGGCGGAGCGCAGTTGACGCCCAATCGCCAGTGCGCTCTTCGACGATGATTGTACCCGCACAGCCGGAATGGCACGGATGTAGGCGATTGCGTAGCCTTGAGCAAGTTCGCATCCCATCTGCAGCAGGATCGAGCCATGCTCAACCGTCTCAACGCCTTCGGCAATGATCTGGAGGCGAAAGGCACTCGCCAGCCCGAGCATTGCCTGCAAGATGGATAGATTCTCAGTCTCGTTCACAATCTCGTATACAAAGCTCCGGTCACCTACGTGCTGATTGCCATCGTCAAGAAGGAACTCAAACTCGATGCCTCGCTCTACACTTGTCTCCAGATTCTGTCAGTGTCGATCTTCGAGAAAACCGAGATTTCATGCGCCCTTCAGCCTTATCTCCACAGAACCGACCAACCGGCTTTCACTAACCAACTGAATCTGTTCGACATCTAGCCGGACACTACTGGTCCATGCTATGTAATAAAGTATTTCACCGCGTGAAATGCAATAAGAATTCTCGCTTCGCGTGGCCATATCGGAGGTGGGTATCAAGGGCGGAGGGCCCTATTGAATTAGTTGATATCGCTTCATCTGCCCGACCAATTCCGCGAGATCAATGGGCTTCATAAGGTACGCGTCACAGAGCTCCTGAAAGCAGAGTATTACCTCTTTGACGTCTTCTACTGTCGTCGTCATGATGACCTTTACGCCTGTGGTTGATCGGATTCCATGCTCCTCCTCGATCGCCCGGATGCGCCGAACGGCCTCGCGCCCGTCCATTTCGGGCATCATGATGTCCATGCAGATCATGTCGTATGGTTGTTCCTGCTCCATCGAGATGCGAAACGCTTCCACAGCCTCCTTTCCGTTCACTGCGACGTGACATTGTCCGTACCGGGACAGAAAGGTCTGCAACAGCAGCCGACAGGCAAAGTCGTCCTCCGCCAGGAGGATTCGAAGAGACTTGTCCACTTTGCGTGGCCGTTTAGACGCGCTGGCCTGAGCCGAATCACTCGATGATTGGCAGTTGGGCAGCTGTCCATCCAAATCGTCCATACTTTCTTGGATGTTGACCTGGTTGCTTACTGCAGGGTTGCGAATCAGTTCGTTCAATTTGTCGTTTGCTGAAATGAGGGTGCGGACTTGTTTCGGCGTGATCGCAGCGTTCTGCGAGCGGACGAGATTCAAGTGCTGCTCCATCTTGTATGAAAGCTCGCGAATCTTCATGAGGTCAAAGAATGCTGCGCCTCCCCAGATGAAATGCACTCGTTTATAAACGCGACTTAGCCGATCCTCGTCAGCTTTTGCTCCGCCCATTGCCAGAGAAAGAAGGTCTGCCTCGATCGCCGCCAAGTGCTCGCGGCAATCAGCCAAATAATCTTGTGCTAGTTCATCATGGAGATTAATCATTGTCACTCATCCTCAAAACTACCGGTGTCTGCAGCTTTAGCCATTCTGTCTCTTGCACGATGGTTTTGAATTGGTCAAACTCCACGGCTGCCTGGGTTACCAGTTCACTACATAGATTCAAATCCTCTGCGCTCCCAGCCTGTTCGATGGTCGAGGCGACCGAGCGCAGGCATTCCGCGCCAACCGTTGCCGCGGCTCCCTTGAGCGAGTGTGCGTACAGCCGGACTGCTGAGAAGTCTCTCTCAGAGAGCAAGCGACGCAATTTGCCTAATTGGTGGGGAAAATCATCGAGGAATCCCCTGACTACGGCGCTGGCAAGTTGGCGATCTCCCATCAGCCGTTGAAGCAGCGGTTCCTCATCGAAAGAACAGCCAATTGGATCTCTTGCAGGCAGAACAAGGGGCTCCGGAAGAGCGTGCGCCCACGCCACAGGCATCCATCTTTTTAGCATTGTTGCCAGCACGGGAAGCTCAAGTGGCTTTGTGAGATATCCGTTCATTCCCGCGCTCAGACACCGTTCCCGAGCGGACGATGTCACATCAGCGGTAAGGGCGACAATTGGAATCTTCGATTGAAGAGACTCTCGGATGCGACGGGTTGCTTTATAGCCGTCCATGACCGGCATCTCGCAGTCCATCAGCACCAGGTCGTAGCCTCCGCGCTCGACCGCCTTGACAGCCTCTGCGCCATTGATAACCGCGTCGGCTTTGTAGCCGAGCTTGTCGAGCTGCGCAAGAACGACAAGTTGATTGGTCGGATTGTCCTCTGCCACAAGAACTTGTTTCTCATTCTCGATCGAGGTACGCAAACACGATTCAGCCTGCAGGCCATCATTCCCGTTGCCCGCTGATGCTCGCTCGTCGACAGTTATGTCTTCAAAGACCGCGGTGAACCAGAATGTGGAACCGTGACCTTCGCGGCTGTTCACGCCTATCTTTCCGCCCATCAGTTCCACTAGCTGCTTTGAAATTGTCAGCCCAAGCCCAGTGCCGCCGTATTTCCGCGTCGTCGAGGCATCGGCCTGGACAAAGGGCGCGAAAAGCGATTCCATCTGATCGGGTCGCATTCCGATCCCTGTGTCGGTGACCGCGAACCGGACGGTCACCATGCCGTTACTTTTGCACACAAGTTCCACATCCAGAGCGATCCCGCCGCGCTCGGTAAACTTGACTGCATTTGCCGTAAGATTGGCAAGGATCTGGCGCAGACGAAGCGAGTCCCCTTTCAGCAAGGAGGGAAGATCGGGCGACACGAATGACTCAATCTGAAGTTCCTTGATGCTCAATTCCGGTTGCACCGGCAGCAAAACATCCGTGATCGTTTGCCGCAAATCGAAGCTTCGCTTTTCCAGAGTGATCTTTCCCGCTTCGATCTTCGATAGATCCAGGATGTTATCGATGAGGGCCAGTAGGGTCCGCCCGCTCGTCTGGGCTACCTGAACGTATTTCCGTTGTTCAGCTGTAAGATCGGTTTCCAGCAGCAACTGATTCATGCCAATCACGCCATTCATCGGCGTCCGGATCTCGTGGCTCATATTGGCAAGAAAGCGGCTCTTGGCGCGATTTGCCGCTTCAGCGCCTTCCTGGGCTCGAATCAACTCGTGCTCGTAGCGCTTTCGTTCTGTAATGTCCTCCGCAATTCCGACGATTCGAGTCAACTTTCCATCGTTGTCGCGTATGGGAAATGCCCTGTCGCGGATCCATTTCTCATTACCGTCCGGTGTTTGGATGCGATACTCCGAATCGACGGCCTCTCCGTTCAGCTGTTTCGCAAATGTCAAATGTGCCCGATCCGCATCATCAGGGTGGATCGCCTCCGACCAGGACATCGGGACCTGGTAAAGGCTCGCACAGCTTCTTCCCCATATCTGCTCATATGCGGGGCTCACATACAGCATTTCATTTGCATCCGGTGGCATGACCCAAAATACTTCCCGGATATTCTCTGCCAACTGGCGAAACTTCTCTTCGCTACTCTGCAATGCCTGCACGGCTCGCTTGCGCTCAGTGATGTCGCGAAAGAACCACGCACGCGCCAGGTACCTGCCATCTTCATTTCGCAAGCCTCTGGAATAGCGTTCCAGTGTCCGGCCGTCTTTCAGTTCCACTTCACACTCGTCGATTGCGTTCGGATCGGCATAGAGTTCGCGAGCCCGCTTCACGTAGTACTCCGGATCTTTGACGCGCTCAAGGCACGCTGAAAGAAGGGGGGGAATTGGAGCACCAAGCGTCGCGGCGCGCAACGGCCTGGGAATCTGCGAGGATGGAATCTGCCAGACTTCAAATAGCCGTTCGTTGTGCGAGAGAACGTTGCCATTGTTATCCACAACAAGGATTCCGTCGAGCGCAACTTCTTGTATCGTGCGAATGAGAGAGTGTTGAAACTCCCGCGCTTGTTTGTTCTGTTTCCGCTCGGTGATATCCGCGCTAAGACCGATATGCCCCATATACTCGCCGCTCGGCGATAGGCGCGGTTCGGCACGCGAGCCGACAAACCGCCACTCGCCGTCGCCGCGCCGGACTCTTGCTTCCGCGCTGAAAGTGGTGTGATTCATGACCGCACGGTCGAATGCCGCAATGTACTCAAACGCGTCGTCCGGGTGAATCAAGCTCTGCCACTCGGTTGCGTTCATTTCGCTGGATGCTGTCTGAAAGAACCGCCGGCATTCCTCGTTGATGAATTCAAGATCCCCTTGTTTGTCGGCCACCCACAAGATCGACGGGCAACTGTCTGCCATGTTGCGGAAGCGAGCTTCGCTCTCGCGCAGTGCTTCGGCGACCCTCCTGCGTTCAGTAATATCTGTCACATGGACCACATAGCATAGGCGGCTGCTATCATCGGCTCTGATCAACGCGATCCGTGCATGGGTCCAAACGGCGGATCCATCCTTGCGAATGTAACGCCTTTCTCCGTTCACGATCCTGGATGTCCCTTCACTAAGAGTCTGCTTCCTAAGTAGGGCGGTTTTCAAATCGTCTGGGTGGCACAACTCCTGCCAGGTCTTCCCAAGCAACTCCTGTTCTGAGAAACCAAGCAATGCGCAAAACTTCTCATTGACCTGGATGATGCGATCATCCATCCCGACTTCACAAATGCCTGCCGGAGCGTACTCAAAGACGGCGCGAAAGCGTTCTTCGCTTTCGCGTAGTTTCCGCTCTGCTTCATGCCGCTCAGTAATATCACGAAGAATGAGGGAGATGGCAGTGGTCTCGCCCGAGAGGTTTCTGATTGGAGATCCGGCGACGGATACATGAACCCTTCGTTCATCCTTGTGAATGCACACGCTGTCATGTGGCGGGATACCCGCCCTCCGAGTCACATCTAAAGTGAATTCGAGCAAAACTGGTGCACGTTCAGGAGCCATGATAAGAGACATTGGCTGCCCAATCGCTTCGGCAGCGGAATGGCCAAAAAGGACCTCTGCTCCGTGGTTCCAGGTGAGAATGGTGCCTGTGCGCGAATAGGCGATAATCGCGTCTTCTGAACCCTCCACAATGGCAGCAAGAAGTGCTTTGGCATCCTCCGCAGCCCGCCGATCCGACACGTCGTGCTTGATTGCTATGAAGTTGACGACTTCGCCAGTTGAGGAAAGTACCGGAGCGATCCGCATTTCCTCGCTATAGAGTGTTCCATCCTTGCGCTGGTTGATCATCTCGCCGTGCCAGACCCTGCCAGCCTTAATCCTCTTCCAGAGATCCTCGTAAAATGTCTGCGTGTGGTGCCCGGACTTGAGAATGCGCGGATTCTTCCCGATAGCTTCCTCACTGCTGTATCCGGTCATCACAGTGAACGCGGGATTGACATACTGAATGTTGCCTTCAGTGTCAGTAATCACAATGCCGTCAGCGGCCTGCTCGACGGCTGTAATCAGGCCCGCTTGCTCGAAGGTTTTATTTTCTGGAACCATGTTTAACTCCAATGGGTGGCCCTCGTGTCTATCTGTGATCAACTTGTGGCGGCATTCGCCCGCTTCGCCTCAAAGGGCACGATCTCAAGGCAGCCTCAACCTCATTTGACAAGCTTCTGAACCACGGCGACTAACTGATCTGCATTGAATGGCTTCACGATCCAACCGGTTGCGCCTGCCTTCCGGCCAGCGTCCTTCTTTTCCGCCTGAGATTCGGTAGAAAGCATCAGGATCGGAACAAAGGAATATCCGGGCAACTTGCGGACAGCCGTGATGAGTTGAATGCCGTCAACATTTGGCATGTTCAAATCGGTAATGATCAGATCGAATTTCCCGCTACCGGCCTTGGCGATGCCATCCTTGCCATCGACAGCTTCCGCAACTTCATAGCCCGCCTTTTGCAGTGTGAAGCAGACCATTTGTCTGACGCTGGCTGAATCGTCTACTGTCAGAATCCGTTTCATCGCTGATGTCTATCTCCTTCATCCGAGAATTCGGCATTTGCCGCGAGCAACTCCCGCAATCAAAATAATTCAACGCTGTTTCCCGTTGCGTACTGCGAAATTCCAGAAAACACTGTGCCGCTGAGCGCAGAGCGCAAGACTTCACGTTCCGTCTGCGTTGTGTAGGATGCCGAGAACATCCGCTCGATCTCTGCTTCGTCGTACCTTTGCCTGACGCCCGGGTGATCTGCTTCTAAGTCGAGCTTCATGCTCTCTAGAACACCCACCACTCCGTCGATGCGGCCAATGCAGGTGTCCAGCAACTGGCGGGCTCTTTCGATCTCGTTGCTCCTGGTCCACACTGCTTCGGTCACAGTCTCGATTCTTTTCCCTTGCATGACTGCAAACGAGGCGGCACTTCGCAAGTTTTTAAGACTCGTCGAGGTCTTGTCCTCAGCCTTTAGGAGATTCTCGCCACTCGTTTGAGAAAACGTCGCCATTACTCCGTTAATTCGATCAGTGAGGCTTAGAATCTCCTGCAATGCGGCTCCGGAATGCTCCGATATCTTGCTCCACTCGACCGAGACCTCCGCAATCCCATCGGCGATCACGCAAATCGCGTCTGCCTTCTCGCCTAGGTGAGATGCCTCAACGACCGAGTTGAATGTGAGGAGCCGAAGGCGATTTCGGGCGGACTCCGATTTTTGTATATGCTCTTTGACCAGTTCCGACAAGTGCGATATTCCATCGAGAGTCGATCGGAGTTTTTCGCCATAAGATTTGCACTCGCGCTCGAGTGATTCGATATGAAAGAGCTGAGCCGACATCGACTCCTCTTGCTCAAGCACCAGTGGACCAATTCCGACTAGTTCCGATGCGCTGATTCTGAAGATGCAGCCAACGCATGTCTGTATCTGCGTTGCCCATTCAGTGATCGTGTCCTTAATCGCTCTGAGCTGAGAGATCTGAATCGAGAGACCTGCATGGCCATATGCGACTTCAGAAGCGGATGCGGTCGGCGAGGAGTCCTTGGAGTCCAGTTTGCACGAAATGACCTCGAACGCCTGTTGAACGTGTTCGAGTTGCTGGCGAGTGATGTCATGGCCCTGGACGGCCACCACCACTCCGGCGATCTGCGCGGCAATCTCCTCCGCGGACTTCTTAAATTGCGCGGGCGCCTGGGAGAGCCGAGTCAGCCCGGAGTCCAGTACGTCCAAGGCGCCCCCGAGGTTGAATTCAACGGCTGCCAGTTGTTCGCGCAAGTGTGGAAGCTCGGCAGAAAGCACGGACTGTGTCTTTTCATTCTGGGATCGATGTTGATTGGTGTGGCTTGTGAGTTCATCGGTGCTGAGTGTCAGTGCTCGAGAGAAGTCGGCGAGTTCGCGAGCGAGATAATCGAATCCGGCGCCTACCGTCCCAAGGTGTGCCACTTCAATCTTTGTGTGGACATTGAGGATCTTGATCTTGAGGGCAATGCTGGCCTGACTGTCGGTAACCTGGGATAGCTGACTCAGCAATTCCGTCTCCGCCGTTACTGTGCTGAGGATCCCTGAGGTAGCCTGCAGACGCTCGCCTACAAATTGCTTTGCGGCAACTCCCAAGGCCTGCACGCTGGGCAAAACCGAACTGACGCTCTCGTCTTCTACGCAATCCACAATGGCAGATGCCAGGTGCAGGATTGAGTCGGTGTCTTTTGTGAGCTCGCCGAAAGAGGTCACAAGCGCAGCGATCGCCTCCTCGGTGGTCCGAAGAAGCCACTGAAGATCGCTTCGAGACTTCTGAAGACCTCCAGATACCATCATGCTGGTTTCGCTGCTCATCCACCTGTCCTCTGATTCCCAACTTCAACGCCGCGTCATCTCGCACAATTGAGAATCGCTCCTGCCACTCCCTGTAGTGGCAGCACCTTATTGACCGCACCGCACTTGATCGCTTCCTTCGGCATTCCGAATACAACACAACTGGCCTCATCCTGCGCCATCGTCATGGCTCCAGCCATCTTCATTTCAAGCATTCCCCGAGCTCCGTCGTCACCCATTCCTGTTAAGATCACTCCCACTGCATTCTGCCCGGCATAGCGGGCAGCAGAGCGGAACAACACATCGACAGACGGGCGATGTCGGCACACAAGCGGTCCGTCCTTAATGTCCACGAAATAGCGCGCCCCGCTTCTCTTGACCAATGTGTGATGGTTGCCCGGGGCGATCAAAGCCCGCCCTCGCAGTACCGTGTCGTTGGGCTCTGCTTCCTTAACGGTAATGCTGCACAAACTGTCTAGTCGCTTTGCAAAGGCTCGAGTGAAAAGTTCAGGCATGTGCTGCACAATAACAATGCCCGGACAATCGGATGGAAGCGCCTCCAGTACGGATTTCAGCGCTTCCGTTCCCCCCGTCGATGCGCCGATGACGACGACTTTCTCTGTCGTTTCGAGCATGGCGTTCGTAGCTGGGGCTAGAATCGCGTCTGCTGTCAGCTTCGGCTCCACTGCATGAACAGGATGGAGCAGATGTAAGTGGGACACCGCAGCAGCTTTTACAGCTTGGCAAAGAGTAACTCGTGAATCCTCAAGGAACTGCTTCGTTCCATAGCGCGGCTTGGTGATGATTTCGACCGCTCCGTATTCAAGAGCTTTCAGAGTGCTTTGTGCCGTGTTTTCGGCAAGACTCGAACAAATCACAACCGGTATCGGGTGTTGTATCATGATCTTTTTGAGGAAGGTCAGACCATCCATCCGCGGCATCTCTATATCGAGGGTGATGACGTCGGGCACCTGTTCTGCAATCCGTTCCGCAGCGACGAAGGGATCGCCGGCAGTCCCGATGACCTCGATCTCAGGGTCGGACTCAAGGACCTCGCTGAGCGTCTGGCGAACAACGGCGGAGTCGTCCACAATCAGGACGCGAATCTTCGGTGTGCTCATTCGTTCCGCCCTTCAGTTTCACGACCCGTTGGCGAATGTCCTGAATGATGCTTGAGCCGGCGAAGGTGAACTTCGCCGTTCCCGGTATTAAAAATAATATTCAGCCCGCTTTTTCCGCGCAGGCTTGATGCTGCAACTTGAAAGCCTTCCACGCGCAGGATTTCGAGCGCGGTATCGCAATTTATGCTGCCGACGGTATCTCGTATGGGAGCATCCTTGCTTCCAAGCAGCACGTCGGCGCCTCCGAAGAGCTTGACCTGTACCTCCGAACGATGAGCGCCCAGCCCATCAAACTTCCGGGCGAGATCGCGAATGCAAAAGTCTACATAGCGGTAGCCGACTTCTGGACGTACTCCGAGTGAATAACCATCCGGACACCTTGGCAGCATGGCATGGCAGAGCGCACCGATGCCAAGACTCTCGCTCCAAAAGGTCACACCGACACATGATCCGAGAAGTGTTCGGATGATGGTGGGTTCGCGAGCCAGAAACATCTCGCCGGGTTGCAGATAAACCTCTGCCAACTCGGCTTCAGGGTCTTGCATTGGCCCTCCTGTAAAGAGCCGGCGCCTCAGGCATCAAAGGAAGGTCCATCCCGTGCAAAGTCTCGGAATGACCGACAAAGCAATACCCTCCCGGCATAAGGTGCTGGGTTAGTTTCTGAAGAATCTGCTCTTGGGTGGCCCTATCGAAGTAGATGATCACGTTGCGGCAGAAGATTATGTCTACCTTCTCAGTCATTCCATAGTCAGGATCCTTGAAGTTTAACCGCCGGAATTCAACCAGTTGTCGTAACTCCGGGACAACACGCACTTGATTTGAACTACGGTCGCGGCTGCGCATGAAGTACTTCCGGCGCAGCTCCGGCGCAATCGTCCGCACAGTTTCCTCGCTATAAATTCCGAGGGTTGCCTTCTTCAGAACCGTGGTGGAGATGTCCGTCGCAAGGACTTTGAAATGAAATCCAGTATGGTTGAGTCCGAACTCGTTCATCACGATCGCAAGCGTGTACGGCTCCTCGCCAGTCGAACAGCCAGCGCTCCAGACAAGGATCTGCCGTTCGCGACCCGTGCGCGCGATAAGCTCTGGAAGAGCCTTTTGTGCAAGGTATTCAAAATGGTCCGGCTCACGAAAGAAGTCAGTCTTGTTTGTAGTGACCACGTCGAGAAAATGTACGATCTCGTCCTTTTGGCCCTGATGGCCAAAAAGGTATTCGCAATACTCCGAAAATGATTTGAGGTTCAGGCTCTTGAGCCGCCGCTTGATGCGAAGCTCGAGCATCGTCCTCTTGTCCATATTCAGATTGATCCCCGACTGCGCATAGATCAAGCTGCGCAGACGGCTAAAATCCGCATTGGATATTGCTTCTTCGCGAGCGCTCATGGGATAAAGGGGGCGCTCGCGCGCCCCGCTCCTTTCGATATGCCGTTACGCGGCTGCTCTGATGCTTTCAATGCCGCGCACAGCTACCAGTTCTTCAGCAGAGAAGACACGATCGATGTCCAGGATCATGATGAACTCCGTGTCGCGCTTACCCATGCCCTTGATAAAGTCGGTCCGGATTCGGGTACCGATCCTCGGTGGCGGTTGAATCTGGTCCGGCTCAAGGTCAATGACCTCTTCAACCGAATCGGCCAATGCACCAATGACAAACGATTCATTTTCCAGCAATACTTCGACAACCACGATGCAAGTATTCCTGGTTTTCTCGGTCTTTGACATCTCAAAGCAAAGCCGCAGATCGACCACCGGGACAACGCTGCCCCGCAGGTTGATCACGCCGCTCATGAACTCCGGTGTCTTGGGAATCTGGGTGATTGTCGTGAAATCAAGGACCTCCCTCACTTTGGCAACGTCGGTCGCGAAGACCTCGTTGCCGAGTTTGAAGGTCAGGTACTGGCGCAATTCAGTAATCTCGGTGACGCTCATAGTCCGCTCCTTTCGCAGGTTGAATGCACGCGGGCCGGCTTCGGTCCACGCAGGAAGTGGTTAGTAACGCTCAAAGCCTTTGTCAAGGTCATCCTCCTGGTCTTTGAGCCGGAGACTAACCCCGGACTTGGCTACCGCCTTCAGACCGGCAGGGACGGAGTGGCCATTTGGCCGCGTTGTTTTCTGAGGAGCGGCGGCTGTGTGCCTCTGAGCCTTGGCCTGCTGCGGCGAAGTGTGACCTTCATCCCCAGTGCGGAAGAAGCCCAGTGCACTGACGAGCTGATCGGACTGCCCGGTCAACTCCTCTGTAGTTGAAGCCATCTCTTCTGAGGCTGAAGCATTCTGTTGAATGACCTTCTCCAGTTGCTGAAGCGCTTTGTTGATTTGTTCGGCGCCGGTATCCTGTTCCTTGCTTGCCGCGGTAATCTCCTGAACGAGTTCCGCGGTCCTCTGGATATCGGGCACGAGTCTGTCGAGCATCTCGCCTGCCTTCTCCGAGACCTTCACTGTCGTGCCTGAGAGTTGGTTGATCTCCCCCGCGGCTTTTTGGCTGCGCTCAGCGAGCTTGCGCACCTCGGCAGCGACCACGGCAAAGCCCTTGCCATGTTCGCCGGCCCGCGCTGCCTCAATGGCAGCGTTCAGTGCTAACAGGTTTGTTTGTCGTGCAATCTCTTCAATGATTGAGATCTTGCTGGCAATCTCCTTCATCGCAGCTACTGCCTCCAGTACTGACTTGCCGCTCTCCTGCGCATCCTTGGCCGACTTGTTGGCGATCTTGTTTGTCTGTTGCGCGTTCTCGGCATTTTGCTTGATGTTCGAAACCATCTCCTCCATCGACGAAGAGGCCTCTTCGGCGCTGGCGGCCTGGGCAGTAGCTCCGTTCGACACTTGAACGGAGGCCGTGCTGATGGACTGGCTCGCTGCCGATACCTCTCCGGCGATAGCACGAATGTCAGAGACCGTCCGGGTCAACCCGGCGACCATTGACGCCAGTGCCTGCATCAGCTTGTCCTTTGTCGAACGCTCCCGGAGAACCACCGTCAGGTTGCCGTCTGCGATTTCCTCGGCGGCTGCTGTGATGTCGTTCATGGCAACGATCAGCGCATTGAGATTGTTCTTGATCGTGTTGAAGTCGCCGTGGTAAGTGTCGGTAATCTGGGAAGGAATGTCGCCCTTGCTGATTTGATCGACGTACTTGGCGGCAACGTTCAGTGGTGCAATCACCGCATCGAGAACGGTATTGACACCGTGAACGATCTCACTGTACGCGCCGCGGAACTGATCCGCTTTACCACGCTCCGACAGCTGCCCTGCGCGAGCAGCTTCGGTCAGTCGGGCAAGTTCCTTCTGTAAGCCTTGCAACACACCGGCGACGTTATTAACGGCCACCTTCATCTTCTCGTGATCGCCCTTGTAAGTCTGGGCAATTAGTTCGTCGATCTTGCCGTTGGAGATCTGTGCGAGGATGCGGTTGCCTTCGCCAATGGGCAGAAGAATGGCGTCCAGCATGGTGTTCACGCCACGCACAATCTCCGCGTATGCGCCTTGAAACTGCTCGGGCTTGCCACGGTCGGAGAGTTGGCCTTCCTTCGATGCTTCAATCAGCCGCGCCAGTTCCTTTTGCAGGCCCTGTGTCACGACGGCGACGTTGTTGACGGCTAGTTTCATCTTCTCGTGGTCGCCCTTGTAGGTCTGGGCAATTAGTTCGTCGATCTTGCCGTTGGAGATCTGTGAGAGGATGCGGTTGCCTTCGCCAATGGGCAGAAGAATGGCGTCCAGCATGGTGTTCACGCCACGCACAATCTCCGCGTATGCGCCCTGGAACTGCTCCGGCTTGCCGCGATCGGAGAGTTGACCTTCTCTTGACGCCTCAGTCAGACGAGCCAATTCCTTCTGTAGCCCCTGCAATACGACAGCAACATTGTTGACGGCCAGTTTCATCTTCTCGTGGTCGCCCTTGTAGGTTTGAGCGATCAGTTCATCCACCTTGCCACTGGAAATCTGGGCAAGTACGCGATTGCCTTCGCCGATCGGCAGCAGGATGGCGTCGAGCATCTCGTTGATGCCCTCCACCATTTCGCAATGAATGCCGGTAAGTTTGTCTGTCCTGCCGCGTTCTGAAAGGCGGCCGTCCTTCGATGCATCCACTAAACGGGCAATCTCAGCAGATACAATCAGCATCTCGTCATCTTGCGACTGCTGCCTGCCGTTTAGCGGGCCATGATTACCATTCGAGTTCGCACCGTTTCCGTTGTGCGCCTCCCTCGATTTTGCATTTCCTTTCAAAACTGCTACTGGCATAATCCTCTCCAATCTTTGGAACTGAATTCGTTGACACGTTCGCTCATTGAGCTCAAGGAACAATCTGCGATAGCCTGAACCGTTCCTAGGTCCTGATGGTGCTGCGTCCAATGCGACGGCACTTTCAAGGAGATTTCGACAGCAAACCGTCCTTTCCGCGACCCGCCGCCGCAGTGAATTCAGGATGCTCGCGTGAACTTTGAACGCTGCCCCTAATGACTTCTTGCACAAGCCGGTGAGGATCAAGGATCAACGCCACCGTTCCGTTGCCCAGAATGGTGGCGCCTGATACGAACTGCACCTGCCGGTAGAGCCGTCCCAGGCTCTTGATCACTGTCTGATGGTCGCCCAGAACTTCGTCTACCACGAAGCCGTAGCGCCCGTCTTCGGTCTCGGCAACCATGATCTGCTCCCGCTCGGGGCGCTCCGTGTCTATGTCGAAGAAGTCCCTGAGCCGGATATACGGAATCATCGCTCCGCGTATGTGGGCGACATGATTGCCATTGGCTTTCTCGATGTCCTGCCGTGTCAACTCGACACATTCGAGAGTATTGGCCAGCGGCAGCACAAAGAAGTCCTGCCCGACCCGCACCAGCAGCCCGTCGATGATGGCCATCGTCAGTGGCAGACGCAGAGTCACACTTGTGCCGGCTCCAGGCTTGCTCGCGATGTCGATTCTTCCACGCAGTGCTTCCACCTTTTGATGCACTACGTCCATTCCGACGCCACGCCCGGAGACATCTGTCACCTTGCGCGCAGTTGAAAAGCCAGGCATCAGAATGAACGAGAAGACTTCAGCTTCGGAGAGCCTCGCATCCGCGGCAACCAGGCCGTTCTTGATTGCTCGCGCGCGCACCGCGTCGGCGTCGATACCGCGCCCGTCGTCGGTCACGCCGATCAGAACGTTAGCTCCGGAGTGCCGGGCAGAGAGATGAATCGTAGCTCTTGCCGGCTTGCCTGCTGCAACCCTTGCCTCCGGCGATTCAATACCATGATCAATACTGTTGCGGATCAAGTGCATAAGGGGATCGTTCAACTGATCGATCACCGTCTTGTCCAGCTCGGTGTCCGCACCCTCGATGGTGAGTTCGACGTTCTTATGAAGGTCGCGCGCCAGATCGTGAACCAGCCGTCGGAACCGTTCAAAGGTCGCTCGAATCGGAAGCATGCGAATGCTCATCGAATTCTCGCGTAGCGCCGTGGTCAGTCGTTCGATCTCTTCAGAAACCTCCAGTACGTCGGGATCGCCGCGGCCTGCAGCAATCTCAACAAGTCGGGCCTGTACCGTGACAAGTTCGCCGACCAGGTTGACAAACTGGTCAAGCTTGGCCGCCGGCACGCGAATGCTGGAGGCATTGTCTGGCCTGTCAGTTTCGCGGCGCCCTGGATTCCTTCGTGGTTCTTCCAAAGCGCTTGCGGGCAGGTCGGGCACGGGCGTAATCTGTGGTGCGACTGGCTCGATCGTCAGATCACAACAATCCTCGACAAAGATGAAGACTTCGCGGATGGCCTCCAGACGCTCGGTGGTGGTCAGGTTGATCTCCCAACTCACATAGCAGCGCTCCGGATCTAGCGACTCCAGCGGCGGAATCGCTGTCATATTGGCTGTGATCCGAGCCTCACCCAACTGCTTCAGTTCACGCAACAAGAGCAAGGGATTAGTGCCATTTCGCATTAAGTCCGGGCCCGGCGCAAAATTAATCCGCCACTGTCGAATCGTCCCATCCTCATTCAAGGGAGCGGGTGCGTGTGCCGCTGGCTCCGTCTTGTTGCATCCTGCGTCTGAAATTCCTGTTAATTCCTGCAGCTTTGCAAGAATCCCAGCCTCGACCGCGCAATTCGCGTCGCCCCGGCCAGATGGTTCATTCAACATGACCTTGATTCGGTCAACTGCAGCCAGAGAAAGGTCAACAAGCTGAGACGTGACTTTAAGCCGCCCGTCGCGCACCTCATCAAAGGCGTTTTCAAGATGGTGAGTGAATGACGCCACTTCATCGAAGCCGAACATGGCGCCCGAGCCCTTGATGGTATGCATCGAACGGAAGACTCGACCGACGAGTTCCCCGTCGTTCGGTCGTTCGTTCAGCTCAAGCAGAGACGATTCCAATTCGATCAGGATTTCTCGGGCCTCTTCCTGATACGCCTGCTTGTGCTTATCGACGATGGTTGCGTTTGACAAGGCGGTCTAACTTCCTTTCGTTCTCGGATTACTGTTGTTGAAAGTGGAACTTCGCGAAACCTGCATCAGTCATCGCAGCCTTGATTTCGGAGGGAACAGAACCATCGAGAGTGAATGGGATCTTCGATTGTGCGGCATCCCGCTCGGCGGCATAGAGCAACTGTAAGGCCGTGATATCAAGCTCTGTTGCACCCTCCAGCGTGAGCCTGATCTCTATTTTTGACGCGAGTGCGTCGATGAGAATGCTCTTGACCTCCTCTGAAGAGGCAATGTCGACATCGCCTTCAAGGCGAATCATGGAGGTGTTCTTCACTTCTTCGATGGTCACGCGCACGATCAAGTCCCTCACTATCTCCAGATGAATTCCAGATCTCACAAGACAGGTCCGAGGAGAGATTGATAATGATTGGCTTCCCGTTACTGCTGCGAATAACCGGTCCAATCACTTACGCATTGCAAAAGGTTCAAAACGAGGTTTCAGAGTTGCGGGCAACGGCTCCATGACTAAGGATTGCGAGTTACCCTGGATGCCCTAGTATCGGCTTCCTTCGCAGACTGTTCAATAATGCTCATGATTTGCAAATGTAAGTGGATTCAACTTGTCCACATGCAGTGCGGCTTGTAAGCGGCTTTTTTCTGTAGAGTGCTCGGATGGCAAATTGGATGAAATGAGTCCCGGTCTCCTTATTCATAAAACTTAGGTGCATGCTGCGCGATCGTTCTTATATCTCTCGTTG
>Ga0181535_10003126_pt1 | contig 19467 bp, 18 predicted proteins | sample PEATcosm2014_Bin_44_FD_119774 | JGI IMG/M metagenome (GOLD analysis project Ga0181535, IMG submission 119774) | Peatland microbial communities from MTU Mesocosm Facility, Houghton, MI, USA - PEATcosm2014_Bin17_30_metaG | ecosystem: Environmental > Terrestrial > Soil > Wetlands > Peat | place... | reverse complement strand
TCATAGTGGTGTATACCGACGGCGTCACCGAGGCAATGAACGGGAGGCGCGAGCAGTGGGGGGAAAAGCGTTTTGTGGAGTTCATAAAGGCCAACGGGAAAATGGCGCCAAGGGATTTCATCGACAAGCTTTCACTGGAGCTGAAGGAATTCACCCAGGAATACCCGCAGAACGACGATATAACCATAGTGGCCATCAAGGAAAAGAAGAGCGGCGCGGAAATGCTGCGCAAGCTGGACAAGCAGATCGCGGCCCTGCGGAAAAAGAGGTTTACGACAAAGGAGATAGAGAAAGAGTTGGGCATAGACATGGACATGGTCAAGAACCTCAAGTCCGAAGGATCGAAAATTGTGGAAGGCGACGAGATGAAATTCCTGGCCTTCGAGCACAAGAAGGCGCTTTCGGCCATGATAATGGAGTTCCCGGAGAAGCAGCCTCATGAATACGCCTCGGAGCTCTCGGCGAGATTCGCCATGGAGATAACGGAAAAACTCATAACGAACGAACTGAAAAGGATAAACCTGCTGAAAACGCAGCAGCGCATACAGTATGTAAGCGAGAGAAAAAAATAGGAGATTGCGATGCTTAAGGTGCTGAAATACGGAAAAAGCGCGTACGTCGCCATGGATGACATGAACCGTTTTGACCTGGATGCGGGCGCGGGTGTGACCGGAATAATCAGGGATGTGGCGGAAAACGGCGACGCCGCTGTGAAAAAATACACACTGAAATTCGACGGCGTCAGGCTTTCGTCGCTTAAGGTCCCCGAGCAAAACATTAAAAAGGCGTGGGCGCGGGTGGACGCCCGGCTATTTAAGCCGATGCTTAAGGCTGCCAGGAACATAGAGAAATTCCACGCCATGCAGATGAAGAACATCAAAGGTTTCGTTTTCAGGAACAGGGGTTATACCATTGAACACAAATATATCCCTGTGGATTCCGCGGCATTGTACATCCCGGGCGGCCAGGCCCCGCTTTTTTCAACGGTATTGATGGCCGGCATTCCGGCGCGCGTTGCAGGCGTAAAAAGGATAGCCCTGGTATCGCCGCCGCGTTTTAACGGCGATGTGAACCCTTATATAATGGTGGCAGCCGACATGCTCGGTATTAATGAGATATACCGGATAGGCGGGGCGCAGGCAGTGGCGGCGCTGTCGCTGGGCACAAAAACCATAGGCAAAGTCGACAAGATAGTGGGGCCGGGAAACATTTATTCCACCATGGCCAAAAAATATCTTTTCGGGAAAATAGGCATTGAATCGATCAACGGGCCATCCGAGGTGACAATAGTCGCCGACGATTCCGCTAACCCGGAATTCGTGAAATACGATCTCCTGGCCCAGGCCGAGCACGTCAACGGCCACGCCCTTTTGATCACCAGCTCGAAAAAATTCCTTTCTGCCATGGAGGAAAAGCTTAAGGGGATAAAATACGACATAACCGCGGTCCTGACGCGGGACCTGGACGAGGCATTAAGACTTGTGAATTACAAGGCTCCCGAGCACCTCACCGTGGCGGTGAAGAACAGCGCGGCGTTCATTTCACGCGTAAGGAACTGCCCGGCCATATTCGAGGGCAATTACACGCCTGTGGCCTTCGGGGATTACATGGCCGGCTCGAACCACATACTGCCTACCAACGGCACCGCGAGGTTTTTTTCGGGGCTCTCCGTCCTGGATTTCCTAAAGCACACGCACATAGTAAAGGCCACCAGGGAAGCCATGGACAACTTCGGGCCGGACGCGGAGATGTTGGCCGAGATAGAGACCCTCCTGAATCACAAGAAATCCATGATGGCCAGGAGGGAACTGTGAACATAGGCCGGCTTCAGCGCAAGAGCGTTAAAAACCTGGCTGCTTACGACCCCGGGCTTCTTGTTGATTATAAATACAAGCTTGACGCCAACGAGAACGGATTTGACATAACGCCAAAAGCCAGGAAAAAGATACTTAGGGAAATTTCCGCGGTCCATTTTAACCGTTATCCGGACCCGGCGACAGGCGATATCAGGGCGGCACTTGCGAAGAAAAACGGGGTAAAGCCGGAAAATGTGGTGATCGGCAACGGTTCGGACGAACTGATACATTACCTAATACAGGCTTTCACCGACCAGGGCGATAAAATAGTATTCCCTTCGCCGACATTTGAGATGTACAGGATACTTGCAATGGCCAATGGCGCGGAGCCTGTGGCGGTCGGCCTGGACGAACGCTTTGACATCTATGAAAAGGAACTGCTGAAAAAATCGCGGGGGGCCGGGATAATATTCCTGGCATACCCCAATAATCCCACAGGCAACTGTTTCTCCAGGGAAAAGATGGAATATGTTATAAGAAACGCCGGATGCCTTGTGGTTGTCGATGAGGCTTATTTTGAGTTTTCCAAAAAGACGTTCATAAATCTGATGCGCGGCCGCAACAATCTCGTCATATTAAGGACCTTTTCAAAGGCGTTTTCCATGGCCGGAGCCAGGCTAGGTTACATGCTCGCGCACAGGGATGTGACGGAAATAATAAACAAGGTCAGGCTGCCTTATAACGTCAACGCCCTTTCGCAGGCGTGCGCGCGCGTGATGCTTAAGGAAAAGTCCGCCGCGGTGGAGACCATCCTTGCCGAGAGGGAGATAATATACGATTTGCTCAAGGACGATTATCCTGTGATAAAAAGCGACGCCAACTTCCTGCTCATCAAGGTGAAGGACGGCGCAAAAGCCAGGAAATTATTTGAAAAGAGCGGAATTTCGATAAGGATTTTCAGGGACGGGGCCCTGAAGGATTTTTTAAGGCTTACCATAGGCATGCCGGAAGAGAACAGGGCTGCACTTAAGATAATGCGGAGAGGTGTATGATGAAATCGGGGAAGAAGCGCACGGCAACGATAATCAGAAAGACAAAAGAAACCGATATTTCAATGACCGTCAATCTTGACGGCAGGGGCAAATATTCAATCAACACGAACGAGCCTTTCCTGACGCACATGCTGGAGCAGCTCTCAAAGCACAGTTCCATAGATATTTCCGTGAAAGCCGAAGGCGATGTGGCCATCGACGCGCATCATCTGACCGAGGATCTCGGCATTGTCCTGGGCCAGGCCATTTTAAAGGCCCTGGGCGATAAAAAAGGGATTAAAAGGTTCGGCTCGGCGGGCGTTCTCGACGAGGCGCTGTGCAGGGTCGTGCTGGATATTTCCGGCAGGACGCACCTTGGATACGGGCTGAAGCTCGCGACAAAAAAGATAGGCACCTTCGACACCGAGCTGGCCGAGGAATTTTTCAACGGTTTCACCCGGGGCGGCCTGCTGACTTTGCACGTGGACCAGCTGAAGGGAAAGAACACTCATCACATTCTCGAGGCGGCATTCAAGGGGCTGGCGCTGGCGCTCAAGGAAGCGGTAAAAGTCGAAGGCAGGTCCCTTCCCAGCACGAAAGGGAAACTGTAAATGAAAAAGAACAATAAAAAGCTGGCCGTCATAGATTACGGGATGGGGAACCTTCACAGCGTGATAAAAGCCCTCCAGCACGAGAAGATCCCGGTGGTTTTAACCGACAAACCGGATATCATAAGGTCATGCGCGGGCATAATACTTCCGGGCGTGGGGGCGTTCTACGACGCCGTCAGGGAAATAAAAAAAAGGAAGATATTTTCCGTCATAAAGGAAGAGGTGAAAAACGGGAAGCCGATAATGGGAATCTGCCTGGGCATGCAGCTGCTTTTTTCCAGCTCCTTCGAGTTCGGGGAGCATGCCGGCTTTGATTTCATAAAGGGCAAAGTGCGGAAATTCAGGAAAGGCATGAAGGTCCCGCATATAGGCTGGAATTCCGTGAAGATCGAAAAAAAGAAGAGCCCGATAATGAAAGGCATAAAGGACGGGTCGTTCTTTTATTTCGTCCATTCATATTACGCGACGGCCGAAAATAAAAATGTGGTATTGACAAAAACGCGCTATGGTAATACTATTTTTACCTCGGCGGTCGGGGAAGGGAACGTGTACGGCTTCCAGTTCCACCCGGAAAAGTCGAGCGAAAAGGGGCTCAGGATATACAGGAATTTTTATGACATATGCCTGAAAGCCGGACGATAAAACGGCGGAAAAATCCGGGAATGCCGATATAAGGGTGGAAAATTTTTCAAGAAATTTTTAAAGGAGACATTAATGCAGATAATCCCCGCAATAGATATCAGGAAAGGCAAATGTGTCAGGCTCATCCAGGGAGATGTGCGAGACGAGACGGTATATTCCAAGGAACCCGTGGATGTGGCGAAGCTCTGGCAGGTGCAGGGCGCAAGGCTAATTCACGTGGTGGACCTCGACGGCGCCCTTACCGGCACCCCCAAGAACATGGATATAATAATGAAGATAGTCAAGGCGCTGAGGATAAAGATAGAGGTCGGAGGAGGCCTTCGCGACGAGGAAGACATTAAAAAATATATAAAGGCGGATGTGAAAAGGGTCATTCTTTCAACTTCGGCCATATCCAAGGACGGGTTCCTTGAAGAGATGATAGAAAAATACAAGGACAAGATAGTGGTCGGCGTGGACGCAAAGGACGGCTTCATAGCCGTAAAGGGGTGGAAGGACGTCACCCAGATAAAGACCATCGATTTCATCAAGGAGCTCGAGAAAAAGGGAGTAAAGACCATAATCTACACCGATATAAACAGGGACGGCGTTCTTAAAGGCCCCAACATAAAAGGAATAGTGAAGGTTTTAAAGCACACGAGGATGCGCGTCATTGTATCCGGCGGCATAACAAGCCTAAAAAACATAGAGAAGATCATGGAGCTTGACAAAAAATACGGCAACATAGAGGGCATTATAATAGGAAAGGCCCTTTACACCGGAAGCATGGATCTTAAAGAAGCAATTAAGATAGCCAAGGACAACTAGTCAAAATGCTCACCAAGCGCATCATCCCATGCCTGGACGTGAACAACGGGCGCGTGGTAAAAGGGGTGAAATTCCTCAACCTTATGGACGCCGGCGACCCGGTCGAGGCCGCTTATGAATACAACATTGCGGGCGCGGACGAGGTGGTATTCCTGGACATCACCGCATCCCATGAAAAAAGAAAGACAATAGTGGACGTGGTGCGAAGGACCGCCGAAAAAGTTTTCATTCCCCTGACGGTCGGCGGCGGCATCAGGACAACGGCGGACATGGAACTCATTCTAAAGAACGGCGCGGACAAGATTTCGGTAAACACAGCCGCGGTTCTCAACCCCGGACTCATAAAGGACGGCGCCAAAAAATTCGGGAGCCAGTGCATTGTGCTGGCGGTGGATGCCAAGAAGAACGGCGCGGGCTCCTGGGAAGTTTACACGCACGGCGGAAGGACGGCCACCGGGTTTGATGCTGTCGGCTGGATAAAGAAAGCGGTTGCCCTTGGCGCCGGGGAAATATTGCTGACTTCCATGGATGCCGACGGCACAAAAGCGGGATATGACATCGAACTCAACAGGGCCGTATCAGGGGCCGTAAACGTGCCGGTCATAGCGTCCGGCGGGGCGGGCTCACCCGAGCACATGCTCCACGTGCTGAAAGAAGGCAAAGCCGACGCCGTGCTTGCGGCATCGATATTCCATTACAAGGAATATACGGTAAAGTCCGTCAAACAGTACCTAAAGAAACACGGAGTGGCAATAAGGCTGTAAAAGCAGGCCTGCGTGCAGCCCTTTTACACCGACGTGCAGTAAACAATCCCGGGTCGTAAACGTTCCGGATTCCATATAATATGGACTTTTCTTTACTTTTTATCCAAAATCCCCCTCAGCCGCTTGATTTCAAAAAATTATAATATATAATAATCCTGCGATAAAAATTTCAGGGAGGGCGGATCATGCGCGTAAAGAAAACAATATTTTTGGCGTTACTTGCGTTACTGTCGGCAGCCTGCGTTTTTGCCGGACCCCCGTTCAAGACCGACGACCCGGAGCCGGTGGCATCCGGCGGCTGGGAGTTCTATCTTTTTTCATCAGTTGAGCAAAACAACCCGAAGACAGACGGGATACTTCCGGGCGTGGAGGTAAATTACGGTTTCCTCGGGGATTTCCAGGCCCACCTGATAGTCCCCGCCGGTTTTTACAGCAGCGACGGCAAAAAGTGGAACTACGGCAGGGAGGACATCGAGGCGGGAATTAAATGCAGGTTCATCAGGGAGAGCGATTTTATGCCGCAGGTGGGCACATTTCCGCTCATTGAGGCGCCCACGGGACTAAGCAACAGCAACCTGGGGACCGGTTACACGCGCGCGTTCATACCGTTATGGCTCCAAAAGACCGTGGGCAGGCTCACGACATACGCCGGAGGCGGATACTGGATAAATCCCGGGCCGGGAAACCTCAACTGGGTTTACCTCGGCATCGTCGCCCAGTACGCGGTATGGGACAAGATAAAGCCGGGGCTTGAGATAAATTATAACACCGCCCAGGAGAGGTCGGGCAACGCCGACAACGGGGCCGATATCGGCGTAACCATAGACCTGGACCAGAACAACCATGTCCTGGTCTCGGTCGGAACGTCAATGACGACCGAGTCGGATTACAGCGGTTACCTGGCTTATCAGCTTACTATTTGATCTTGCATAAAAATCTTTTCATGGAGGTTCGAAAATGAGGGTTATGGCTGTTGCAACGTTCGTCACAATGTTAATGTTCGCCTGGTCGCTGGCTTTTGCGGCGCTGTTGAAGACAGGAGATAAGGCGCCGGATTTTACTCTGAAGGACCAGAACGGCAAGACCGTCACTCTTTCGCAATACGCGGGTAAAAGCAACGTGATACTTTATTTTTACCCTAAGGATTTTACAAAAGGCTGCACGGCCGAGGCGTGTTCGTTCAGGGACAATTACGAGGTTTTCCAGAAAAATGGCGCCGTCGTCATCGGCGTGAGCTTCGACAACGACGCCTCGCACGTCAAATTCTCCCGGGCATACCACCTTCCGTTTTCGCTCATCTCCGACACCAAAGGCGTTCTGGGAAAAGAGTACGGAGTATCCAGCAAAATGGGTTTCTCGGACAGGGTCACATTTGTTATCGATAAAAAAGGGGTGATAAAGTACGTCTATGAGTCGTTAAAGGACGCAACTTTACATGTTGAAAACGCCCTTAAAGACCTGGAGAAACTGTAATATAAGGAAAAAAAGACCGTAATTTTCCATAATTTCCAAAATCCTTTATGCGGCCGCGGCCGTCTAATCTATGTCATATTTTTGCCTTTACTTTTACCCTTTTTAGTTTATGATTATTGCAAACGCGAAAAGTGAGGCTGACATGGAAAAATTCGATATTAATAAGGTAAAACTGGACGAAAAAGGGCTCCTCGCCGCCATTGCCCAGGATGCCCAAACAGGCGACATATTAATGATAGCGTGGATGAATAAAGAGGCCCTTGAAAAGACACTTGCCACAGGAAAGGCACATTACTGGTCGCGCTCGCGAAATAAGCTCTGGTTCAAGGGCGAAGAGTCGGGCAACGTCCAGGAAGTAAGAAACATCTACATAGACTGCGACAATGATGCCATATTGATGAAAGTGGCCCAGATAGGCGGGGCCGCATGCCATACAGGATACAGGTCGTGTTTTTTCACTGAGATAGAAAAGGACGGCACGCTCAAAAATGTCGGCGGAGAAAAGCTTTTCGACCCGGAAAAGGTGTATAAGAAAAAGTAGCGGCCAAAAGGTGACGCATGATAAAACCCGAACTTAAGGAAGTCCTACAGCTGGCGAAAAACCACAATATAATCCCGGTTTACGGCGAGACGCTTGCCGACCTTGAAACCCCTCTTTCGGCATATATGAAGATAGACGACCCGGAAAATTCCTTTCTGCTGGAGTCCATAGAAGGCGGGGAAAAAACAGCAAGGTATTCCTTCCTTGGCAGGGAGCCCTATGAGATATTTTCCTACGCCAACGGGGAGATCACAAGGCAGGGCCGCGATAAAAAGACAACTGCCAGGACCAACGACCCTTTTGCTGAATTAAAAAATATCTTCGGCGGGTTCAAGCCGGCGCCCGTAAGAGGGCTGCCCGATTTCACGGGCGGGGCCGTGGGCTATATCGGCTATGATGTTATAAAACTTTACGAGAAAGTGCCGCATGAGAACAAGCTCGATCCTATGGGCTGGCCGGACATTTACCTTATGTTCAACGATGTGCTCATGATATTCGACCACGTTTACCATAAGATACAGGTCGTGAACTCCATTTTTACCGAGGAAGGCGAGAGTGCTGCCTCGATAAAGGCAAAATACGCCAGCGCCGCGGCAAAAATAAAAAAAATAATCGCCGGGCTGAAAAAGCCGCTGAAAGCTTCCCGGATGAAGCCCGTTAAAATCGGTTCCATAAAACATATGACCAGGCCGGCTGATTACAGGAGCGCGGTCAAAAAGACCGTCGGGCTTTTAAATGACGGGGAAGCCATCCAGGTGGTTCTGTCGCAGAGGTTCACGGCGGATTTCAAGGGCGACCCCATCAATATGTACCGCAGTTTAAGGACGGTAAACCCCTCGCCTTACATGCATTTTTTGAGAATGGGCGGAAGGTATATAATAGGGGCATCCCCGGAGCTGATGGTGCGGGTGGTGGGCCGGACCGCGGAGGTAAGGCCTATTGCCGGGACCCGCAAAAGGGGAAAGACACAGGAAGAGGACGACGCCCTTGAAAAGGAGCTCCTTTCCGACGTAAAGGAACGCGCCGAGCATGTCATGCTTGTCGACCTCGGCCGCAACGACCTCGGCCGCGTTTGCGAATCGGGAACGGTGAAAGTGAACGACATGATGGTTGTGGAGCGCTACTCGCACGTAATGCATATAGTTTCGGGGGTGACGGGAAAACTTAAAAACGGCAACAACGCGTTCGATGCGTTTGTCTCGACATTCCCGGCGGGTACGGTCTCGGGGGCGCCGAAAGTCCGCGCCATGCAGATAATCGACGATATGGAAAGGTATAAAAGAGGGCCCTACGCGGGGGCGGTCGGCATAATAAACTTTTCGGGGAACATGGAGACGTGCATTTCCATAAGGACCATCTATTACAGCGGCGGGAAACTCTACATGCAGGCGGGCGCGGGAATTGTGGCCGATTCAAAACCCGATTTTGAGTACAGGGAAACACTCAGCAAAGGTATGGCTGTTTTTGAGGCGATAAAGCGCGTAAACAGCCTGGAGGAATAGAAATGGTGCTTGTAATCGACAACTACGATTCCTTCACGTATAATATCGTCCAATACCTGGGGGAATTCACAAAAGAGATAGAGGTCTACAAGAACGATTCCATAACCGTGGAGGGCATCAGGGACATCTCCCCGGACAGGATAGTGATATCGCCCGGGCCGTCGTGGCCGAAAAACGCCGGCATATCAAAGGAAGTCATCACCACATTCATGAAAGAGATGCCGATACTCGGGGTTTGCCTGGGGCACCAGTGCATAGCCGAGGCGCTCGGCGGGGTCGTCAAACGCAACTACAGGATAATGCACGGAAAGACATCCCTTGTTTTCCATGACGGGAAGGGGCTCTACTCGGGCATGAAAAATCCTTTTACCGCCACAAGATACCATTCGCTGGTCGCTGATAAGAAAAGTCTGCCGAAAGAGCTTATCGTGAGTTCCTGGACAAAGGAAGGGGAAATAATGGGTTTAAGGCATAAAAAATATCCGCTTGAAGGCGTCCAATTCCATCCGGAATCCATACTTACCGAGGATGGAAAAAAAATAATAGGGAATTTTGTGAAAAAATGAAAAAAAATGCGCTTGCGACACTTTTAATGTTTTTCGGATTTTCATGCTACGGCATAACCATTGAAAGCCCCGCGCTCCCGACGCCGCAGTCAACGCAGGCGCCTGTCACATTGACGGCAACTGCGCCGGCTTCGGCCATGCCCCTGACTGGCACGCCGTTATCCGTCACTACACAAACGGCCATACCGACTTCGGCCGCGGCGTCTTTGACTTTTTCCGCGGCAACAAGCGTAACTTTAACTTCCTATACAATGCAGGCGGCAGGAGTTACAATTACCTCCGCCATGGGCATGACAGGCACCGCCTTGAGCGTGACAGGGACGGCGGCCATTAGCGTAAGCGGGACCGCGTCAACCTCGGTGACGCCGACGGCAAAAGCTCCGCAGGAAGTGTTTTATATTTGGGTCCCCTATTCGGCGGACCTGGCCGCCTCAATGATGTACGCGGCGGCGCCGATTGCCGCAACAGGTGCGGCGGCCGGAGTTTCCGGCACGGCAGCAGGGGTTACGGGGACGGCCATGGGAGTTTCCGGCACGGCGCAGGGGGTTACAGGGACCGCCACGGGTGTTACAGCCACTGCAACCGGGGCGACGGGAGTTACCGCGACATCATCAGATGCAAACCAGACAGGCGAGACGCCGACGGGTTTAAGCATTACGGCAAAGGACGGAGGCACCGTCCTTTACGCTTTTAACACAAATTTTGCGGACAGGGTAAAGATATTCTGGAAGCCGAAAAAAGATGGCGAGTTTACTTATAATATCTACAGGGCGACCGACGATAAATTCGAAAAGATAAACTATGAAAAGATAACGCAAACCGTGTATGCCGATTCAAAAATATTGAGCCTGACATCATACGCCTACAGGATAGAATCCCTTGATGAAGCGGGCAATTCATACATTTCGCTTTCTTTTACGGTGACAACGCCGGCTGTTGTGCCGCCGCAGCCACCGGGGGATTTCAAGGCGTTCCAGGATGTTGTCGCGGTGTCACTAAGGTGGTCGGCGGCCGGCCAGGGATCTTTTACGGTGTCGGGATACAACCTTTACAGGGGAAAACTTTCGGACAAGCTTGATTTTTACAAATTTATTCCGGCCAGGAAACTTCTTTTTACCGACGACAATGTCGAGCCGGCAATAAGATATTACTACAAGATAACCGCCGTGGATGAAAAAGGCCTTGAGTCAAAGGCCTCTTCCGCCCCGGGAGTGATGCCGTTCCCTCCGCCGAGGACGAACGTCTGCCTAATGCCCACGGCATACAGGAACGACATATTTAACAACGTGGGTTTTAACGTTGACTGCGGATTTGCCTATTATATCGGCACGATTTACGGGGATCACAACACAAATGTGCTCGGTGAGGAAACGGATACTTTTAAAAAGAACGGGATATGGCTCCTTTCCGTGGACGCCAAGTACACATATTTTTCGGGGCTGGAAGGGTGGTGGCCCGCCCTGGGAGCAGGGGTTATGTATTCCCTGCTGCTGCAGGATTCCATCGGCGGATCGACGACAAATCCCGAGCTGGGAACAGGAGCCACATTCGGGTCGAAGGAATCGGTCCTTGGCCTGCAGGGACTTTACCTGGCGGCCACAAAAAAAGCATGGTGGGATGTCACCGCGGACGCCGGATATGTTTTCGGGTTTAAACTCTATAAAGGCGACCAGGGTGAAGGCGTGGCAGGGTACATACCATATCTTGTCAGTTCCATCCTCGGCAGCAACGACCCCTCGATATCAGGGGATTCAAATACGAATTACGACAGCAAGGACGTGTACTATCTGGGGTTCTCAAGGGAAATATTCAGCAAGGCTTATTTTAAGATGGAACTTGTGGTGCCCGTGCAGATGAACCAGAGGGCTTATTTGCCGGATACGTACATTATAAACTCGCACATAGACAAGCTCTTTAATTTTGACGTCGCTTACCTGCATTACGCCGGAGGATTCGCCTGGATAGGATATTACAATTTAAGGTTCTCGGTATTCCCGAGCCCATATAAATAAACCGTGGTTTGTCCCAATTGCGGAGCGCAAATGGAGAACGGGGCTGATAAATGCCCGCTGTGCGGAACCGACATCGATAAGGGGCGGCTTTACAGGGAATTTTCCGCCAAAGGGGACTCTTTTTTATCAATGGGAGATTACGGCAGGGCGGTTTTGTCCTATAAGAGCGCGCTCGACACATCTTACCCGCCGGACGCCGCGTTCTATATAAAATACGGGAACGCACTCGATAAAAAGAAAGACCGCCTGGCCGCGGGGATGTACCTTAAGGCCATATCGCTGGATTTTCATAATGATCGCGCCCATGACCTGCTGATCGCGTTTTATGACGGACATAACAGGCTCGCCGAGCTGAAAGAATGGTATGAAAGAAGCGGCGGACCGGACAAGTCGTTCGCGGATAAGCAGGCGAAAAAAATAGATTCCATACTGGATTTCAGGGCAAACCCTCCCGCAATTGCGGTCGGCGCGGTTAAGGCTCAGGGCCCGGGCATTATAAAGGCGGCGGTAAAAGGGTTCAAACGCTACATCATCCTGAACATAGTCCTTTCCATAGTAAGCCTTATGCTCCTTGCCGGGGTGGCCATGGCCTATTTTTTCAAGGTTAATTTGATTGTTTTTGCGGCGATATGCGCGGTTTTCCTTTTTGCCAGCGCGGGCGCGGTTGCGTTGCTCAGGAGGCGAAGAGCCTCGTCCCTAAAGAAAGAAGCGGAAGGGCTCGAAAAAATACTTGATGAGTTCAGGGCCGGGGGAAAAACTACCTTATAAGCCTGTCAATCACCGAAAAATTTTTCAGGAACGGTATTTTAAAGATAAATTCAACGTAATTTTTCATATAAGGGAAGAGCGCCGATTTCGCAAGGTCCCTGTGCATCTGCAAATTTTCCGGCCCGTTGAGCTTCTGCAGCAGAAGGTAGGCCGGTATGGCCAGGAGCGTGATGAGTATGGCCGCACCGAATATCCTGTCGACGAACGCCATGTTGAAAAAATCAAATACACGCGAAAGGGCGAAGCCCAGCGAAATAATTATGCCGCACGCCACGGCGAATATGAGGGTGTATGAAAGCAGTATCCGTTTCGATTCTTCCCTGACTGCGGTGGTAAAAAGCGCGGACAGCGGATGGTAGAAGATATTGGCGGTAATGATCCCGGCTATGAACGCCACGGGTATTATGACAACTAGAACCCCGCGCATTTTCCATCCCAGGAAAAACCCGAACATCGCCGTTATTATAAGGATAATGTCTATGTAATTCATCGGTTCTCCCTTGTATGATATTGCAATAATAATAACATAAAACCAGCCGCAGATAAATAATTATATTACGATTCCGTCTGTCGGGATATGCGGGATAAACGTAGAGTCGCTGCTCGCTGCGGCTCTACCGGGGTAATGTCACCGTGGCAGTCGGGACTTTTTTTCGGCCGTCTGTCAGGCTTCACGCCGTGCAGGATGACACGGGAAAAGTGTAATAAAGCTTCACACAGTGCAGAATGACACGGAAAAGTTTAATAAAGCTTTACGCAGATTAATTTACGTATAAATGTATCGGGACAGACGGCCATAAAAAAGTCCCGCTCGCCATGGTTCGGTCCTTCTTTGCTCCGTCCTGGTTGCCACCCCTGTAGGGGCGGACTTATATGTCCGCCCGGCAACAACAAAGGCATCCGCTATCGTCGCCCTAAAATATCCTTGTAAAAATCGCCGTTTAATATATAATTAAAAAGCAATCTCAAAATCACACCGAGGTGATATTCAATGGCAAAAGTAAGGATACACGTCACTTTTAAGGACGGGGTTCTGGACCCTCAGGGAAAGACCGTGGCAGCGGCCCTCGACAAAATGGGTTATAAAAATGTCGAAGGCGTCAGGATAGGCAAATATATAGAGATAGAGACAAAAGGCGCGGGAAGGATGCTCGACAAGGAGGTCGACGAGATATGCGACAAGCTCCTTGCCAACCCCAATACGGAAAAATACAGTTTTACTATAGAATAAAAGGAAACTTAACCTAAACTTTAACCAGGAGCAAAAAATGGTAAAATTCGGAGTTGTTGTTTTTCCGGGCTCTAACTGCGACAAGGACTGTCTCTGGGCGGCCGGGGATGTGATGGGCGAAAAGGCGGATTTTATCTGGCATGAATCCAAAGACATAAACAAATACGACGTAATTATCCTTCCGGGAGGGTTTTCATACGGCGATTACCTGCGTTCCGGCGCCATTGCCAGGTTCTCGAAAGTCATGGATTCCGTCCAGAAATTCGCGGTAAAAAAGAACAAGCTGGTCATAGGCATATGCAACGGCTTCCAGATACTGCTCGAGGCCGGATTGCTGCCGGGCGCGATGCTGCACAACAAGAACCTGAAATTCATCTGCAAGTATATTAATATGAGGGTGGAGAATAACAACACCCCTTTTACGGGAGAGTGCACAAAAGGGCAGGTTATAAGGATACCCATAGCCCACGGCGAAGGCAATTATTTTTGCGACGAAAAGACGCTCAATTCCCTCATTGAGAACGACCAGGTCGTTTTCAGGTACTGCGATGAAAAGGGCGGGGTAAACGAGGTTTCCAATCCCAACGGGGCCCTTTACAACATAGCCGGGATCATGAACAAAAAGGGAAATGTGATGGGACTCATGCCGCACCCCGAAAGGGCAATGAAAAAGGAGCTCGGCTCGACCGACGGGAATTTCATTTTTGAATCGATAGTTACCCACGTAAAAAAGTATCTCTAAAAGGAGCGCTTAAATGTCAAAATACAATAAAGCCAACGACCTTGAAATAACCCCCGAGATAATAAAGGAGCACGGCTTCAAACAGGAAGAATACGGCAACATACTCAAGATATTGAAGCGCAGGCCGACGTACGTCGAGCTGGGAATATTCTCGGCGATGTGGTCCGAGCACTGCTCTTATAAACATTCCAAGCCCACGCTTAAAAAATTCCCGCACAAGGGCAAATATGTAATACAGGGGCCGGGCGAGAACGCCGGCATCATAGATACGGGAACCGACATGGCCGTGGCTTTCAAGATAGAATCGCACAACCATCCTTCTGCGGTGGAGCCTTTTCAGGGCGCCGCGACCGGGGTCGGCGGGATATTAAGGGACGTTTTTACCATGGGCGCAAGGCCGATCGCATCGCTTAATTCGCTCAGGTTCGGCTCCCTTGAATCTGCGAACACCCACAGGCTGCTTCCCGGCGTGGTATCGGGGATTGCTTTTTACGGAAACTGCATAGGCGTGCCGACCGTGGCCGGCGAAACGGTCTTCGAGGACGCTTACGAGGACAACTGCCTGGTCAACGCGATGACGATAGGGATAGTGGAAAAGAAAAAAATAATAAAGGCCAGGGCGTCAGGGCTGGGCAACTCGGTAATGTACATAGGCGCCATGACCGGGCGCGACGGCATACACGGCGCGACATTCGCCTCGGCCGAACTTTCGGAGGAGACGGCGGAGAACCGTTCTTCCGTCCAGGTGGCGGACCCGTTCATGGAGAAACTGCTTCTTGAGGCGACGCTGGAACTCATTGATGAAAAAGTTATGGTGGGCATACAGGATATGGGAGCGGCCGGGCTTACATCCTCGTCGACGGAAATGGCGTTCCGCGGCAACGTGGGAATGGAAATTGACATGGACAAAGTGCCGCAACGCGAAAAAGGCATGAACGCCTATGAAATAATGCTCTCGGAATCCCAGGAACGAATGCTGCTTGTGGCAAAAAAAGGCAAAGAAAAACAGGTGGAGAAAATATTGAATAAATGGGGGCTCCACGCCGTTGTTATAGGGAAGATAATAAAAAAGCAGAACGTGATAGTAAGGGAAAAAGGCGAGATAGTCGCCGATATTCCCATTGAGCCGCTTGCGGACTCGGGACACCCGTTTTTCCCCTTAAAACACCAGAAAGGCGTAAAGCCGGCGTATCTTAAGGACATAAACATAAAGAAAAGCGAGATAAAAGAGCCGGAAGACCTCGAAGCCGTGCTGAAAAAACTCATGGGATCCCCTAATATCGCTTCGAAATCAAATATCTGGGAGCAATACGACCACATGGTCCAGACAAATACCGTGACGCTGCCGGGCTCCGACGCCGCGGTAATAGACGTAAAGGACAGGGATTTCATGATAGCCACTTCCGTGGACTGCAACGGCAGGTATGTTTACCTTGATCCTTTCAGGGGAGGGCAGATAGCAATGGCCGAGTCGGCCAGGAACGTGTCGTGCTCCGGCGCGGAACCCGTGGCCTTCACAAACTGCCTTAATTTCGGCAACCCCGAGGACCCGGAAATATTCTGGCAGTTCGAAAAATCGGTCGAAGGAATGTCGGACGCCGCAAAAGCGTTAAAGACGCCGGTGATATCCGGCAACGTATCGTTTTACAACGAAGGTCCGAAAGGCGCCATATATCCCACGCCGACCGTGGGCATGGTGGGATACATAACCGGCAGCGAAAAAAGGTACTGCAAGCAGTTCTTCAGGGACAACAACGACGTGATACTTTTGATCGGGGAGACGCTCGAGGAGATCGGGGCCTCCGAGTATTTAAAGGAAGTGCACGGCCTCATAAAAGGGCCGGTGCCGGATATCAATATGAAAAAAGAGGCCCTTGTGCAGAAGACCTGCAGGGACGCCGTGAAGAAAGGGCTCATAAAATCGGCCCATGACGTCTCCAAAGGCGGGCTAGCCGTGGCGCTCTCCGAATGCTGCGTGACCGGGACCCTTCACGGGGAAAAAGCCGTGGGAGCATTTGTAGAACTGCAGTCCGACCTGAGGCAGGACGCGCTGCTATTCGGCGAGACGCAGTCCAGGATAATAGTCACGGCGCAAAGGGAAAAGGTTGCCGCGCTTAAGAAACTCGCGGTGAAGAACAGGGTGATAATATCGGAAATAGGCAAAGTGGGCGGGTCAAGGCTCATAATTAATGTCGACTGGGCCTCGAGGAAGAACCCGAAGAAAATAAACCTGGGCATTGATGAAATAACCGAAATATGGTCCAAAGGAGTGAATAAATATGTTTAACGAAAACGACAAGATAAAGGAAGCCTGCGGGGTATTCGGCATATACGGCCATCCCGAGGCGTCGACCATGACATACCTGGGATTGTATGCCCTTCAGCACAGGGGGCAGGAGAGCGCAGGCATAGTTTCACTGGACGACCAGGGCCGCATGCATGACAGGGTGGATATGGGCATAGTGGCTGATATTTTTGACGAAAAAAAACTGGCGCTGCTGGAAGGCAGGGCGGCCATCGGGCACGTCCGCTATTCCACAACGGGTTCTTCGAATTTGCAGAACGCCCAGCCCGTAAGGATAAATTACATAAACGGCGACCTGGCCGTGGCTCACAACGGCAACCTGGTCAACGCCGACGAAATAAAGCGAACGCTTGAGGAACGCGGATCGATTTTTAAATCCACGATTGATTCCGAGGTGCTGGTTCACCTTATCGCGATGTATAACAAGATGGATTTTCTGGACGCGGTCAGGGAATCGCTGACAAAGCTCAAGGGGGCATTTTCCTTCATGATAATGAACAGGGATTATCTAATAGCTGCGCGCGACCCGAACGGTTTCAGGCCGCTCGAGATAGGGAAGCTGGATGGCGCTTACGTGTTCGCTTCGGAAACCTGCGCTTTCGACCTTATTAATGCGGAGCACGTGGGCACGGTGGAGCCCGGCGAAATGGCGGTGCTCTCAAGGGACAAACTTTCCGGAGAGGTAAAACTCGACAGGATACAGTTTTCCAGACGCGAACGCAGCGCCATGTGCGTTTTTGAGTTCATATATTTTGCAAGGCCGGACAGCTACATCTTCGGCAGGACGGTCAATGAGATAAGGCGCGGGCTGGGAAAACAGCTCGCGGAAGAATCCCATGTTGACGCCGATGTCGTCATTCCGGTTCCGGACTCCGGGGTTTCCGCGGCCATAGGTTATGCCGAAGGGGCCGGCGTGAAATACGACATGGGGCTCATCAGGAACCATTATATAGGAAGGACCTTCATCGAGCCGTCGCAGTCGATACGCGATTTCGGCGTTAAGATCAAGCTTAACCCGGTCAAAGGGATCATAAAGGACAAAAGAGTGGTAGTAGTGGATGATTCCATAGTGCGCGGCACCACCAGCAGGAAAATAATAAAGATGATAAGGAACGCCGGCGCCAAAGAGATCCATTACAGGATATCGTCGCCGCCCATATACAACCCGTGTTTTTACGGGATGGATTTCCCGACAAAGACGGAGCTCATCGCGAACAGCCATAATATGGAGGAGATAAAAAAGTACCTGCGGGTTGACAGTCTCGCGTACCTGAGCATGGAAGGGCTCATAAAGGCCGTTGGCGGCAAGAAAGAAAAGTACTGTATGGCGTGCTTTGACGGGGATTATCCCGTGGCGTTCAACGAGGATCAGACAAAACTGATGTTCGAGACAAAAGGAAAGTGCTGAAAGCACATACATAAACCGGAACGGGACAGACCAAAAGCGGCCCTTAAAAGGGCCGCTTTTTTTTTGACGGAAAATTGACTTGGCTTTTCACCGGCCGCGGGTATACTTTGCTTATAAGAAACCGTGAAGGAGATGCCATATGTGGATCATAACTTTTTTCGCCGCGATTTTTTTGTTCGTGTACCTGATTTTCGCTTTTTTCAACAACAAAGAATAGGAGGCACAAGATGAACCTTAAGATCATAATGGAAATATCCTTCTTTTTTGCGCTGGTGCTCATTGCGGCAAGGCCGCTTGGCGAATATATGTACCTGGTTTTTTCCGGTAAAAAGAATATTTTAACGCCGGTATTTACACCCGTGGAAAATATCATTTACAGGCTTTGCGGGGTCAAAAAAGAGGACGAGCAGACCTGGATAGACTATGCCGTCTCGCTAATGGCCTTTAATATGGCGGGAATACTTCTGCTTTTTGCCTTGATCATGCTGCAGGGATTTTTGCCGTTAAACCCGCAAAAATTGGGTGCGCCGAATTTCTGGCTTGCAATCAATACGGCCGTATCTTTCGTCACCAACACCAACTGGCAGGCGTACACTCCCGAGACCACGGTAAGTTATTTTACCCAGATGGCCGGGCTCGCGGTGCAGAATTTCCTGTCGGCTGCCACGGGCATTACCGTGGCCATCGCACTTACCAGGGGGTTTACGCGCAAAGAGACCAGGAATATAGGGTCCTTTTGGGTCGACATTACCCGCGCAACGCTTTATATACTTTTGCCGATATCGGTCTTTGGCGCCACATTCCTTGTTTCACAGGGAGTGCCGCAGAATTTTTCTCCGTATACCAGCGCAAAGACAATTGAAGGGGCGCAACAGGTAATAGCCCAGGGCCCCATCGCCTCACAGGAGGTCATTAAAGAGCTCGGCACCAACGGCGGCGGTTTTGTTAACGCAAATTCCAGCCACCCTTACGAGAACCCGACGCCGCTTTCCAATGTTTTTGAGATGTTCTTAATAGTATTGATTTCTTCCGGGCTTATCTTTACATTCGGGAGGTTTGCCGGGGATATAAAGCAGGGCAGGACGCTTTTTTACGGTGTTTTTGTAACCCTGGTTTTGCTTGTTATGTGCGCGGCCTGGTCCGAGACAACGGTAAACCCCCTGCTTGTTAAGAACGCCGGGGCTAAAGTTTCGTTTGAAAACGGCAACACCGAGGGGAAGGAAACGAGGTTTTTCGGGGCCGCGTCGCCGCTCTTTTCCGTGCTGACC
>Ga0181535_10003124_pt1 | contig 19469 bp, 17 predicted proteins | sample PEATcosm2014_Bin_44_FD_119774 | JGI IMG/M metagenome (GOLD analysis project Ga0181535, IMG submission 119774) | Peatland microbial communities from MTU Mesocosm Facility, Houghton, MI, USA - PEATcosm2014_Bin17_30_metaG | ecosystem: Environmental > Terrestrial > Soil > Wetlands > Peat | place... | reverse complement strand
CTTGCTCGTGGATTGCCGCCAGTTCCGCGGTGAGGGGCCCGCGGTAAGATTTCTGAAGATATTTGACCGCTGCGTAGCACTTTGCCTCCGCAATTTCGGCGCTGTGTGCCTGCTCGGCGAGAACTTGGACACGTTTCGCAAGGCGCTCCAACGTCTCCTGCATCTCCACTTGTGCCTCGTCACGGGCGGCGCAGGCAGCTTGCCGTCGGGCCTGACGCTCGGGAAGTTCATCCGCCAGTTGGCGCGCCGCCCGGCGGGGTTTGCGGTAATCGACGGCTTCCTGCACCTCCTGCCGCGCCAGCGCCGTCGCCTGTTCCTGCAAGAGCCTCTGGCCGAGATCACGCAAGGCGCCGGCCTCCTGCTCGGGGTTGGCCTCGCCGCTGGCCACAGCTTCGACCCATTCTTGGAATTGGGGACTGCCCTTGAGTTCCGCAACGTCTGTTAAAACTGTACTCACGATTGAAGCTCCCTTCTTTTGCCTCGGTGTTTTTCCGCTCGGCCTGAGGCATCGGCCGGCGGGGTTAGTTACTTTGATCGCGTCTCAACTCGCTGGTCCCGTTCGCGCAGCCGCCGCGCGATCGCGGTTTCATCGTCAACGGAGAAATACCGCAGTTCGTTAAGCTGCAAAACCGGGATGATTCCCAACTCTTGGATTGCCTGCTCGATTTCCGCCGGTGCGTGCTGTAGCCGTCCGCACATTGCGCCAATGGTCACGTGGCGGCCAAGGCTTCTTTTTTCGCTCATGGCATTTCGTCCTTTCGCGTGAATCGTAGCAGACGCCTCCCCCCACAATTCCAAAAATTGGCAAGGCTACTCCAACACCACAATGAACCGATGAAAGCAATGCCGGCATACTGTCCGTTTTTGCCGCGTTCCGTCGCCCTGGTCCTTTGACCGGATGGTCTGCAAGTCTGCGAACCCGCAACGGGGGCATCTCGCACGCTCGACATAGACATACCGCAACGATTTGCCGGCGTCGGTGGTGCCCGTCGTGCTCATCCTCGTTCCCCTGTCAGCCGGGCCAACCGGCCCTCGCGTGAATCGTCGGGCCGTTCGCGGAATAGCTCGCCCCGGTCGGGCCGGCCCGCCTCGATGCCGTCGATGGTCGCCGGCAAAGCAAACTCGGCCGGAATCCACCCGCCCAGCTTTTCCGTCGCGCCCTCAGTCGCCTTTTTCCTCGGGCACACCACCAGCCGCCCCGCCCTACTACGTAGGGCGCGGGGCCGGTGTGTGGTGGCCACTCGCCCAGCTTTCCGGGCCGGTGTGGTGGGCGGGTGTGGGCGGGTGCTAGATTTCTTGGTCATTGCGTACCTTCCAACCGTCATAGGTTTGGCCGTTCGTCTTCGTCACCTCGGACCGCTCAAGGGTGCCATCGGACACCAGGGAGGCGAACGCCCGCCCAAAACGGGCATGGCCGCAAGACACCATTTCCCGCAGCGCGGTCTTGCTCTCGGGGGTTTTTACCTTGACGGCCGCGGCCACGATTTCCCGCCGGTCGGCGTCGAGGTCGGCGTCCACCTTGGCCTGTCGCTGGGCCTGCTTGCCGTTGACGGCCTGCTGTTTCACGTCTTCCGGTCCTAACACGTCGACTTGCCACCGTCGCCCGTCTGGGTCGCTGCGTCGTCCCTCGTGAATATCCAGGGCGTGCAACGATGAATGGCCCATGCGTCCGCCGATGCTCAGCCATAGCTTGTGCTCGCCCGCCTCGGCGAGGTCGTAGGCTTGGCGCCGGGTCAGTAGCAACCACTGGCCGGCGATCTCGGCCACGCCGGCTTGGGTTAGGTCCGCAAGCTCACCTGGGGCGTATTGGTCAGCCGTTGCGCGGGTCCGTTTGAAATGGTGGACGAAAACCGGCGTCACATTACGTTCAGAACATATCCGAACCGCGTTACCGAGAACCCCGCCCATGCTGTAGACGTTTCCGGCGTTCTCGCCGCTCAGGCATAGCATCAAGTTATCGAGGATTCCCACTTCGGCGCCGGTGTCCTCCAAGACTTTTGCGAAGTCGTCCAGGTCGCCCAAGCTTTCCAGCCGCGGCACGGAAAAACACCAATGAAGATTCGTCACGTCAGCAAGGGCGATTCCCTTGGAGGATGCAATCCGCCTGCCGTACTCTTGGGCAACCACTGGCCCGCCTTCGCCGGTGAAATAGACGACGACGCGGGGCTCGGGCACGGTCCAAGAACCGAGAAAGGGCCGGCCGGTGGCAATGGAAATTGCCGCGTCCATCGTGATAAGGGTCTTGCCGACTTTGAATATCCCTCCTGCAACCGCTGGGCTGCCGGCAAACAGTGCTTCCGTGATAATCGGGCTGGGGGTATAGTCTTCGCCGTCGAGGGCCTTACAACTGACAAGGGGGAATCGTGGCGCCTTGTGCTCGCCAGCAGCATCAGCTTGTTTGGCGACTCGTGATAGCTCGGCGTCGAGGGCGGCCAGATTGTCAACCGGCAGCGCGAAGGCGGCCAGCGCTCGCTTTACGCTTTGCTGCCGCTGCCAGGCGGAAGCCAGGTCAATCGAATCGGGGTACTCAGATTCGCCCACGCGATAGACCACGGCCCGCTTGCCGTCGCCGTTCCGTTCGCCAACAGAAACGCGAAGGTCTGTCATGATGGGGCCTCCTGATCCCCGACGATTCGCACAGCCGGCCGCTGAATCGGTGCTGACGTGGCAGGAGGTTTGCGGCGCGAGGAGGCGCCGGTCAACTCCTCCGCGTAGAAGATGATTGCATCAAACACGGCCCGATGACGTTGGGGCGCGAAGACTTCGGCCGCGGCAAGCTCGCATCGGTCGCGCGATTCGCCAAGCAGGTCAGCCAGTCGTGCCGCCAACAAACTGCCGCCAATTTGCTGGTTCCCTGTTGCGTTTCCCCATCGTTCGACCGATGGCGCGGAGTCCTGGGCCTGCCGTAGGATGTAGGCCCATTCGTCTCGGTTCCCATGCTCCTCGATCACGGCCAACGCGGTGATAGCGCGGCGCAGTTCGTCGGCGGCGAATCTGTTATTCATTGGCCGGCGCGCTCCTGCTCGGCCTGGTTGCCCTGCTCGGCCGCTCTCTGTTCTCGCCGCCTCCGGTCAATTCCGATCAAGAGCGCGGCCAAGATCGGCGCGGCGTTGCCGGCGTCGGCGGCCGGGTCCGTCGAGAAGGTGACCACGGCGTCCAGGGCTTTAGCGGCGGGGGCAATCATTGGCCTGCCTGTTCCTTGCCTGCCAACCGGACCAACTGGTCCCGCGCCTCCCTCGCCTCATCTGCGGCAGTGATAGACCGATCAACGGCGGCCAGCAGTCGGCGAATTACCTGACCGACTTGCGGGCGGGGCTTGGTGGTTCGCGTTTTCTTTGGTTCGGGACTCATATGTTCCCGATTTTCCCACAAGAAAAAACCGTGTCGCAAAGTGGGAAGCAAGAAAAGCAAGAACCCCCGCATAATGCGAGGGTTTTGCAAAAAAACGGGAAGCAAACCGGGAAGCAAAGCTACTGCTTTCCGGCCTTTTTCTTCGCCCGGAGATTTGCCGCTCGCCTTGCGGCCTCTTCGAGGGTTTTTTCCTGAACGTCGGGATCATCGGCCGCAGATGGCGCGTCATCCCCAAGGGCCTTGAAGCCGGCCTTGCCTCGATCAGCCCAATAGCGGGCCCACAATACCGCGTGAATCTCCAACTTGTACTGGCTGGGTTTTCGGAACATCTCGGGATGGTTCTTCCGAAACTTCGTCAATTCCTTGTTGTTGGATAGCTTGTCGTTCCACATTTTAGGGCTGGAAGGAACCCACGGGGATGAATTAAGATCTCTGCCGTCGTTGGGCTGGTCACCAGCTAGGACAATACCATCCAGGGTAGCTTGAACGTCGGGCCACAGTGCCGCAATGGCGGCGGGGCGCTCATCATGGCTCTGGCCAATGTTTCCAGCGATAGCAGCCAGCTTCAACAATAGTCGTGCCGCCTCTGGGCTGCTCTTGGCGACGACTTCGGCCAGTTCCCGGCTTTCCTTTGCCAGTAGCGGTAGCTGTTCGTCTCGGCTTTTGCGGGCGCTGTTGCTTCCTGCAAGGTGATTCTCGAACTCGCCATCATCGGCTGCGGTCTCAGCACACGCCAACTCAAGGCGGTGTTGCGAGTTATTTGCGAGATAAAATGCAATGCGGGAATTAAGGGACTCGACTTGCTCTTTCATTTTCCTCATCCTTTCCCGGGTCGGCCGGGCGAGTCCGGGGCGATGAGGTTTCCCCGAAGCTCGCCGGCCGCTTGGGCAGGAGCTACCTGCCCTTCCCGGCAATGCGTGTTATTGTACCCCGTCACCCACGGCCAGCAAATCGGCCGGCCCGAACGTCAGAACCGCGGGCCTAGTGGGGTGGTGGCCCCATCGTGTCCACGTGGGCGAGCGCCAGAGTGCGGCAGGTTTCAAGCAACCCCGACTCCTCGGCGAGTACGTCCAGGTCGAATCCGACGCCGTTCCAGGTGAGAAGCGTGTAGCCGTGTTCGACCTGGGCTGACAGGTACTGCACCAGCTCCGCAGCCTCCTCCCGGATCATCCGATCTGCCGGACGAGCACGGTCGCCGCCGTGCCAGAGCTTTGGTTCATCGGAGTCGGCGAGGAGGGTTGCCGCGCACGAGATCCCCAGGGGGCGGCAGGATCGCCAGTCCCCGTCGGGCAGTCTCGCCGATTCGATATCGAATGCCAAGTACTTGCGTGTCATGCCCATCACTCGTATCAGAGTGATCGGGAGGCAGGAATCCTTCTTCCCGAAGAGGGACACGATGTGCTGTGGAGGCCCAATGAGAAGAAGAACGGCACGGCAACCGAAGGAGGCTCCGGCGACCACCGTCAACCGACGCTGAAGCAAGGTCGAGCATTGCGGTCATCCGTCCCGGCAATTGATCCTTCGGCACGCAAGACCGTTAGATCGAGGTCTTGGCTTCCGTCAGCCAGCCTCCGCCCCACGGATCGACGCTGCCAGCCAGCGACCAATCGCCATCGGCTTTCCCGTACAGGTGATTCGTGATCCCCGCGTCCTTGGAAACCATCGCCGAGCTGCGCAGGCTTTCTCCGCTCGGTCTCCCGGCGGGGAAATCCACGAGGTGGTTCTCCTGGGTCTGGTAGCCGGCTGGATCCAAGGCACCGCCCCCCTCGTCGCAGGTCTGTCCGGCCAGGACAGCATTGACGGCTGCGAGGCTGTGCGCGTTCGTGCTGCCAAGGTCGGTCGTCCCGGCTTCCGCGCCCATCCCGATAAACTGGTACGCAAAATCCTGGGAGATCAAGGCCGCATTGGCGTAGAACGGGCCGCCGTAGACCTGACGCCCGTTGAATGTCACCGTGGATCCCACCACGGAGCTGACCCCCCACGGATTGTAGACCTCAAAGGGCGTGCTGCTCGACGCGGCGTAATTGACGACGGCGTAGGCGTGGGTCCCCTGGGAGTCACCCACGATCAGGTTGTCGTTCGCGTTGGGGCTGGAGCCGAGGACGATCAGTTGGCCCGCCTTCCAGGCGGCGGCGATATTGGTGGGGTTGATGCTGAAGTCGTTGGCCGACTTGCCGGTGATCGCCTGCAAGGCCCAGGACGGGTCGCCGCCGTTCAGCGCGTTGTAGGAGTCGCTCCCCTTGTAGCTGGTCGTGACCCAGTCGGTGCCGTTGGCCTCCGCGTACGCCTTCTCGGCCAGGGCCGCCCACAAAACGCCGTGGGTCGCCTGATCGTAATACCCGCCGCCGCCGGGCAGTTCCGTGTCCACGGTGAAGTACCCGGCGACGCCGCTGCTGTTGTAGAGGCGGACCTTATAGAGGCTGACCGTGGAGCCGTTCTCCACGGTGGTGCCGGCGGCAGTGAACATGCCCTGGATGTCCGCGGGATCTCGCGCCGCCACCTCGGCTAGGCTCGCCATGAGCCAGCAGTCGCCCACGTCTCCCTGGTGCACGTCCAGGTAGGACGGCCCGCCGGCGCCGAATAGCGAGCCGCTGACGAGAGTGTATGAAGCTGCCGCCGCCGGATGGTCCACCCCGCTCGCCCCGCTGGCGGTCGTGGCGCTCATGGAATTTGCCCAGGTCGTTCCTGCCGCATTGGAAGCTCCCAGGATGAAGTAGTAAGTGGTGCCGGCACTCAAGCCGGTGACCGAGTAGCTGGTGCTACCGCTGCCCACGCTGGCGATTTGTGTCCAGGCGCCGTTGATCCGCTCATCGACCAGGTAACCGGTCGCGCCGGACACGGTGTTCCACGAGAGGTTGATCTGTGAGCCGGAAACCGCCTTCGCCGTGAACGACGGTGCAGCGGGGGGAGTGAGTTTCGCGATGGTCGTGGCGCCCTGGTAGTTGGCCCACGAAGCGCCCGCCGAATTGTAAGCTGCCACGTCAAAATAGTAGGTGGTGCCGGCAGTCAGGCCGGTGACCGAACAGCCGGTGCTACCGCTGCCCACGCTGGCGATTTGCGTCCACGCGCCCCTGACCCACTCGTCGACCAGGTAACCGGTCGCGCCGGACACGGTGTTCCACGAGAGATTGATCTGCGATCCGGAAACCGCCTTGGCCGTAAACGACGGAGCGGAGGGAGCCCTGACGGCGGACGAGCCGCGGCGGCTGGTAGTGAGCGCCAGGAACCTGTCGCTTTGGGTGACCGTTGCCGGTTTGTTGTCCGACGGCACGAAGCAGGTTCCGGCCAACCAAAGATCGCTCATCAACGGCGCCGTCACCGAGAGGAGCTCACGACATTCGAGGTTCTCGAAGACCAGCTGCCGAGCAGATCGCCGGCCTTTTCGGAAGGAACTCGTCTTGCCTACATCTGACTTTTTCTGGCGGATTGGCCGAAACATGACTTTTCCTCCCAGCAGGATTCGGAATCAAGATGGTTCATCCGAGCTTCGGGGTCGAGTTCCGTCCTGTGTCGTTCAGCTCTCCTTTGTATCAGTCTGGATTCTCTCGCTTGACGAGCCGGCACCGGACCCGGCACGGCTGGCGGGGGTTGGTCGCCATCCGTGCAGATCGCCACGCGCCTCCGTGCGTGCCACGGCACGACGTCAGGAACCTATCGAATGGCCGTTTTCCTGAACAGGGACCTCGCGTTCACGGCGCCGGAGCTGATGGTGATGACGCACGAGTGCTGCCGGTTGGAAAAGTTCACGCACCCACGATTCGGCAGAGAAACCCTACGTCGCGGCCACCCTTTCAGGCTGACGCGTGCGAGTTCCACCTCATACTATGAAAGTTAGGCTATATTTGCGGTTAGTCAAATCGTGGAACACAAGGCCATCTGGCCGGGTGGCCTTGGGCAGTTGCCCGCCCAGGGCTCCCGCAGAACCACGGGGTCGTGGTACGGCAGCCGGAGGAGGCTCCATGGGCTCCGTTTCCTGCGGTCGTCATTGTCGGTCGGGTCGCCGACGGGACTGGGAGAAAATGGTCATCTGCCCGTACCGAAGCTCTCGTCAAGCCGCCCCGAATCGACCGCCCGTCGCCATACATAGGATCATGCCCGCTCTTTCCTTCCGTGAATGGTTGGGGAACCGCGACGGGGACGTCCCCGCCTCCGACAGGCTGGCGACGCTCGTCGCTCAGTCCCCCGCCGGCGTTTCGAGGGACTGTCTCGCCAGGACCCTCCGGCTCCCTCCCCGGATCCTGGACGACCTGCTGCGGGCGCTGGTGACCACGCGGCAGGTGACGATGCTCAAGGTCGGCGGACGTACTGTCTACAGGGCGGCGGGGTGAAAGCGCAGGGGGCTGTGGTTCGGGCGGGAGGAGGAAGGGAAGAGAGGGTCACGGTCACCGCGGCCGGCGGCGGGCCGAGATGCGCGGGCCGCGTCGTTCCTCGCCGCGTCCGGGTTCCCGACGTCGGCCGTGATCCCTGCGGCAACCGGTCCGCCAGGCGAAGCTCGCTCGTCGGCTCGTTCCGTGCCGCCCGGCGCGCGGAGGCATATCGGACCGACGCGCGTGATCGTTTGCTCGTCGCAATACCAATTCATCAAAATCCATGAACGGTTACGTAAGCAGGGGATCATTCGTCGGGCTTGCTCATCCTTTTTCTATTTCTTGCACGGCACAAGTTCGAAGCGGTCGTAATAGACGGCCTTCACGTTCTCAATGTTGGTATCCGCATTGGCGAAAATACGGTCATTGCGGTGTGGCACAAAGCTGCCCATGTTGAGCCATGCGTATTTGTCGCCGGGCACCTGCCGGGCGGTGAATGTCGCTGCGGCCGGGTATTGCTTGGTTTGCGTGTTGTAAACGCCGACCGACAGCGCACTCCCGGCATCGTTCCTCTTTTCCAAGCGCACCCTCGCCCGCAACAAGTACTGGCGGCCCGACTGCAACTGGTCGACGGGAATCTCGGCGCCTATGGACCAATCTCGACTGCCGCCGGGCTGGCGGGCGGCAAACCCGCTTTCCGCCAGCGGATCTGCGACGATCGTCGGATTCATCTTGCCCAGAAAGTTGGCAAGGCCCAGATTGCTGAGGTCCAGCACGATCGTTCCCGGGGCCACGCCCTTCAGACGGAACCGCCCCGGCCAGGCCCGCCATTTCATCAGCTTGGCGTCAAAACTTGCCTCGGCGTTGTCCTCGCTGAGGATATGGATGCTGCCCTCCTTGGCGATGGCGACGAACTCAGCAAGGGCCTTCTGGTAGGCTTCACAGTCGGAGATGCCGTTGGGGCCGAGTTCCAGGCGGGAATAGAGCGGGGCAATCTTGGCCTGCCGAACCCGTCGCGCCAGTTCGCCTTCCTTCGCCAATCCCTCCGCGTCCAGAAAGCAGGCCAGGGCTTCCTCCACGAACTTGTGATCGAGGAAGCTCCATCCGTCGCGCAGCTTGGGATCTTTCCGAATTGTCCGTCCCAGCTTCCAGCGCAGTTGCTGGTATTTCCACATCGGCTCGGCTGCCGCGCCGAAGTACCCATACACATAGTCCTTGATCAACGCCTGGGTGTCGCGGCGGCTATCCCACAACTGCTTGGCCCAAACCCAGGCCCGCAGGGACGCGTCGTCGGAGCCCGGCCCCGAATAGTCGCTTTCCAGCATCACGCCGGTCACTCGGTCCTCGGCATAGGTCCGCAAGTTTTCCGCGACCACCTCCATGTTGGGAACAATCCATGGATAGGCGTGAAAATGAACCACGTAATCCCAGATGCAGATATCCGCTCCCATCGCGCTCCACCCCTGCAGGGCCGTGTAAAACTTGTCTTGTTCCGAGATCGACTCCTTGATGCTCAAGCACGGATATTGCCAGTTATGGGAATCCGTGCACAACGTGATCATCACATTCGCACGCGGCTTGGTCTTCTTGGGCGGCAGGAAAGTGCTTCCATACGCCAGGGTCGCGATCTTTACCTTCGGGTAATCCTTCTCGATGGCCTCGGCAATCTGGTTGACGAAACGCACGAGCGGTCCCGCCGCCGACCCTTCCTCATCCTCGATCGGTTTGCAGGTCTTGCACTGGCAAAAGTCGCAGTTGCCGTCGTTTTGCGATACGCTGATCACATTGCACTTGGGATTCTGTTTCAAGACCTCCCGGACCTTGGCAACGCTCAGTCTGAGCACGTCGGGATGAGTCAGGCAGAGTTGGCTGGGATTGCCGCCTTCTTCGGGCGCTATCCGTTTGCCGTTCCGCAGGGGAAAATACTCGGGATGGCTGGTGAACTGCTTCGGCGGAATGATCGACGAGAACGTATGGACGAACCAGCCAGGCGCAGACTGAATCGTGCCGCCATATTCATCCCCAAGGGCGACCCCCGTGGTGCGATTCCGCAGCGACCACTCCGGAGAGTGCGCATCCCAAAGCATCATCAGGCGCTCGGAGAGCGGCGGAACAAAGGACCGTTCGACCGGCTGGAAACTCAGCGTCGACTGCCGAGGAATCATCTGGACATCCTGAGTGTACCAGCGGCATCCGAGGTTCTCTTCCAGCAGCGCGAATACGGCGTAGACCGGTCCGCGCCGCCGGCCGCCCATCAGGAACAGATTGTCGCCATGGGTGGCAATGGCATAACCTTCCTCCCCCAGATCGCGTTTCATCAACTCTGGAAGGCTTTTTTTTAACAATTGGGTGGCGCCAAGCGAGATCACCTTGGAAACGGGAGTGGCGGCGTTTTCCTCGGCCACTGCAAACGGGGCCGCCGTGATGACTTTCAACCAACGGGCGAGTTCACTGGCGGCCGCCCGTTCCTGGGAATTGGCGCCGGCGGGTATCAGGATCACGTAGTCGGCCTTACCATCCCTCGCCAACGTGAGTTTCGGGCCCGCCGTGCCTTTCGGCGTCAGGGCATTGACCCAGTTGGCATGCGGCTGGCTGTTCGACAGCAGCGTCAGTGGCTCGCTCGCCAGGAGTGTGCAGCCGCTTACGGTCATCGCCAGCAGACAGCCCCAAACCATGATCATTCGTCGAGTCGGCATAGTATGGTCTCCCGGTCACCAGTCAGACCGTGATGTTCTGAAGCTCCCAGCCCTTGCGGAAGTTGGGCTTGATGAACTCATTCGCCTTCTCGTGGTTGGTGAATCGCAGGTTCTTGGCATCCCACAACAGCTTCTCATTGGGGAATCGCCAGCTTATCGCGCCCAGCAGCATCCATTCGGTGTACGGGCCGGCGATGGTGAAATTGGAACACGCGGGCTCGCCGCCTTTGCAGGCTCGAATCCAGTCCTGGAAGTGTCCGGGCGAACGCTTCAGTACTTCCGGGGGCAGCGGGCGTCCCGCCTGCTTGGAGCGTGGCAGCAGGGTGTAGCTCTCGCCCCGGTCGCCGGTGCCCAGATAGCCCTTCGTGCCGACGAATAGCTCGTTGACGCCCCGGAGGTCCTCTTGCGCTAGGCCTTGCGGCGGTTTGAACATCCTGGTCATGCTGCCTTCATACCAGTAAACGGTCACGGGAGGCATGGTGCCGGACTTGACGTATTTGCTTGGGCGTTCCGGGAACTGCATCTTGCAGGCGTAATTGGGATACGTGACGGGATTGACTCCCGTCACCGCGGTACATTCCACGCTCGTCGGGCAGGTCTCGCCCAGCCCCAGCGCCCAGTTGGCCGGCCCGAGCTGGTGGATACCCCAATCGCCGATCATCATGGTGCCGTAATCCAGGAACCCGCGCCAGTTGATCGGATGGATCTTTGAGCTGTAGGTGTGCTCCTGGGACCGTCCCTGCCAGAGGTTCCAGTCCAGCGCAGGGGGGACCGGCTCCGGGGGCGGCCATTGCACGAGGCCGCGCGAGAATCCGCCGCCCTGCCACGAATGCACCTCGGTGATGTCCCCGATTTCGTCATTCCAGATATATTCGCAAGCGATGCGCGTCGCCACCGAAGAATATCCTTGGTTGCCCATCTGGGTGGCCACTTTGTACTTCCGCGCCGCGTTGGCCAGCAGCCGGGCTTCCCAGACCGTGGCGGTAAGCGGCTTCTGACAGTGGACGCCGATGCCTCGCTCCATCGCCCACAAGGACGCCGTGGCGTGCATGAAATCGGGTATGGTGACCGTCACTAGGTCGAGATTCTTGTGCTCCTTGTCCAGCATCTTGCGAAAGTCCCTGTATAGCTTGGCCTTGGGATATCGCGCGGCGGTCTTGTTAAGATGATTCTGGTCCACGTCGCACAGGGCATAGATATTCTCGCTGCTGACGGAGCCGACGTCGCCGGCGCCCTGCATGCCGCCCACGCCGATCGAGCCCAGGTTGAGCTTCTCGCTAGGCGCAGGCCCAGCCTTGCCTCCCAGTACATGCCGGGGCACGATCATCAAGGCGGCGGCCGTAGCACCCACCACAAACTGACGCCGGGTCGTGGTTGTCTTCTTCACGCTTTTCTTCTGTTCTATCATAACAATTCCCCTCAATTTTGAGTCATATCTCTTCTACAGAGATGCACCTTGTTACGACCATCAAAGCGGGTTCGGCTCTCGTCTCAGAATACGATACAAGTACTGGCAGTTACTTTATCCCCCCGTGAACGGCAAAGCAAGTGTTCAGCCCCCAATCCATAAGATATCGCCAAGTCCGGCGCGGGCATTTCGAGGAACGACCTCGCCCGAACCCTCCGGTTCCCTCCCCGAGTCATGGACAACCTGCCGAGGGCGCTGACGGCGACGGGGCAGGTCGTGATGCTGAAGGTCGGCGGACGGACGGTCTACCGGGCGGCGGGGTGAAAGCGCAGAGCTCTGCGATTCGGGCGGCAGGGGACGGGTCGGGAGGGCCGTTGCTGCCCTGGACCGGCAGTCGGGTCAAGAGGCGCAGGATGCGCCGTTTCCTCGTCGTGTTCGGGGCCCGAACATCGACTTCGGTTCCTTCGGCGAAACTCAGTTTGGTAAGCGACGCGTCAGTAAGGGTGGTATCGTGATAGCCGCCGCATGTTTTTCGCGTTGGGATCTACGGCGTCTCGATGCGCTGGTAGGTGATCCAAATGATGTGAGCGGGCTGCGCCCTGATCAGCAGGCCGTCTGACATCAATTGTTGGCCGGTCATCTGCGTCTTGCCTTCCACCAGCGCTGAGGTGGCATTCGGTTGCGGCGGAGTGACCAAGAGACTTTTCTCCATCGAGGCCGTGGACAGCTTCAATGCGTACGATGCCGTGGCATCCAAGCCGCGCAGCCTGAATCGCGCCGACGGGCTTTTCGCCCGATCGCGACGGAAGACCTCGACGGCCCCATCGCCCGTTTGACGGCGATGAAATTGATATCCACTCCACACATCGTTCTCCGGGGTGCTTTGAGTCAGCGGATAGTAGTCCGAGGTGGGAGATTCGGTTTTCAGCAGAGCGCGACGATACGCCGCGTCCAGCCCAGCGTAGCCTTGCATGGCTTCAATGAATGCCTGTGGAGGCGCACCCTGATTCAAGAAGACGTTGTCGCTCCAGCTATTGTCTTGAATGCCGTTGCAGTTGAAAAAGACCGAGGATGCGGTTCGGTAGACGACATTGCCCTCGTACCGATACCCGTGATTAACCTCGTACTGCGGCCCGCGACTGCCGGCATCCAGATAGATGCCAGCGGCGCTGTAGCCGCCGATCGGCCGGTTGTTGAAGCGATTGGCCGCGATGTCGTGGATTAGATTGCCGCGAATGAGTGCCCCCGGATTCTGTTGGGCAAACGTCACATATAATGCCGCACCGTCCACCGTGACCTGCATGGCCTTGAAAATCTCGTTGTACTCGACACGGTTGTTTTTGGCGCATGGTACTTTCGGGTCCTGGCTGCCGGCAAAGCCGATACCAAAATAGGCGATGTCGTGAATGAGATTGTGGGCGACGACGGAATCCTGACATGGCAAGAAACAAATGCCGACCGCCCCATAATCCACCAAACCGCAATGATGAACGTAGTTGTTGGCGATCCGATATCCCTTGTACTCGTTGGGCTCCGGAGGCGGAGCCGCATCCAAGTAACAATAGGCAACGTTGGGGTAGCCGAAACCGATTCCTCCTCCGCCCACGTCGCAGATCTCGTTGCCTTCGATGACGTTCATCGCCGTGCCTTTGCGGAGGCACAATCCCATGGCGCCCGCATGGGCAATTCCGCCGTCCACGAAGTCGCAGGAGCGGGCATGCTCGAATTCCACCGCTGCATCGGTGAACCGATGGCCGGGCTTTGGTCCCGTGCCCACCGCCACATTACAGCAAAACATCCCCAAATATCCCCACGAAGGAAGCGGCCACTCGACATACTCGGCGTGAATCCCCGCGAAATGCAGATTGGTTACCGGCCGTTGCGGCGTGCCGATGATGGCCAGCAGCGTCTTTTGCACCACGGGCGCCACCACCGCGTCCCGTGTCAGGTCCTCGCCGGCCCGGGGCCAGTAGGAAAGCACGCCCGTCCGGCGATCGAGATACCATTCGCCGGGCTGGTCCAGCAGTTCCAGGGCGTTTTCCAGGTAACATGCCTTTCCCTCGCTGGGGACGCTGAGTTGCCATTCCGTTCCAAACTCCCTTGGATTCCAATGGTGTGGAGAAGGAAGCGTAAAGGTTTGCTCTTTCTCGTTGATGCTGCCCAACGGTTTTCTGCTTCCCGTATTGTTGGCGATATAGACCAACTCGACATCGCCCGGACGGCGATAAGCCTTGATCGGTCCTGTCACACTGGCGGTGATCGGCACATCTTCGGCCGGAAGGACGCCGTCTTTGACCGAGGAAGTTCGAATGTGCCACCAGGGAGTAGTCTCGTCGATATTGGGTGTTCTGGCCCGGACGGCGCGCCTGCCGCCGACGAACAGTTGCCGGAAGTACCAGTTGCCAGCCTTGACCGCCGGGATCTCGGTCATCCAGATTTCGCCGTCGCCTTTCTTCCATCCGGTGATCTTCCTTCCGCCGCTGAGCACGACTTTTTCACCGGGACAGGCGGCGTAGATGATGGAGTATTTCTCGGTGCCGGAATCCTCCGGTCCGAACACCAGGGAGTCCGTCTGCTGGTAGGTCCCCCCGCGGATCAGGACCAGGACGTTGCCCGAGAGCCCAGCGGCCACCTTTGCACGGACCGCGTCGCGTGCTTTGGCCAGGGTGGCCAGTGGCGCCGCGACGGTTCCGGGGTTGGTATCTTTGCCGTCGGGAGCAACGCAAAAGTCGGCTCTAGCTAGTGCCGCTTCTCGTGGTGTGGCCGTCTCGACGCCCAGAGTTGCATTCGCCCACCACAACACGCCCGCCGCCAAGGCGACTCCCAGAAAACTCCTAAACATGACGTTTTTCTCTTGTTAGCCGGGATTCCCCATATAGGCTCCGCTCGGATCCCCTCCGAGCAGCGACAGTCTCGCCATATTATTGGGTTGCGCCAATGTTGACGTCAATGATACACTGCCGGCGAAGATCGGGGTACGTACGCGAAGCAGCGATGGCTCGTAGGGCGTGCGTGCCAGGCGAAGCGTCCATGGGAATTCGCACCTCCAGCGGAATCCACGTCTTTTTCCCCGCCGGCACACGAATTTCCTTTGTCTTCATGGGCGCAGCAACCCAGGCCGCGGCCGGGCCCTCTAGGGTCAATACGAACGTGTCGTCGGCCGCGCCCACGTTTTCCAACGTCAGGCTTTGCCGGAACGCCTGACCCGGCGCCAGCGCGAAGCGGTCTTGCGGGAAGGCGGCAGCAACGTCTTTCCCGTTGACGTCAACCCGCTGCACCCATCCTTCGCTGAGCGTGAAGTCACGAAAAGGCTCGTCATTGGCTACGTCTAGCGTAAGCCAGGCTTTGCCGACGAGCTGTTGTTCTGAAAAGAAAGCTACCAGGAGCGCGTTTTTGCCGGCGCGCAGGTAGGGCGGCGGAGCGACCGCAAGTTCGAGTTCTCGCGACTGACCGCCGGCCAACGGGTCGGGCTTCAGGGCAAGCCGCAACTGCTCCGGCGCCAGGCCGACTACCTCGGCGGTCAGCGTCAGCGGGCGTTGGCCGGTATTGGTGATTCTTCCCCGGAGGATGGTCGATTTGCCGGCCGGCGCGCGGACGGACGCGGGGAGTTCGACCCGAACCGGCAGGCTGTGCTTTTGCGATCCGGCCGCCCGCTGGAAGGCGAAATAGGCCGGGTTCAGCTCGAACCCGTGCGTTCCCCGCGGTTCCGCCAAGCCAAACACGTGGTTCGGTTCGATATCCACGTACCAACATACGACCTCGGCCCAGGGACGCAGACGTTGGAAGCCTTCGGTAAGGCAACGAGCCTTGGCTTCCTCATTGCCGACATTCCAGCCCCCGTTCCATCCGCCCGCCTGCCAGCCGACTTCGGTGGCCCAGACGGGCTTCTTCACGTGATAAAAGTTCAGGATTCGCCAGACGGCCCGCATCCGCTTCTCGGGGCCCTCGGGCAAGGCGCCGTAGGGATGGAAGCCGATAAGGTCGCAGTAGTTTGCCGCTCCCAGTTGGACGATTTGCTGAAGGAAATTTTCGCCCGGACCATCCGGGCCAGCCGACATCACCAGGCACTTCGGATCGGCCCGTTTGGCGGCCGCGTAGGCGGTTCGAAGCAGATCAACGTAATCCTGCGCCGAACCGCTCCAGAACTCGTCGATGTCGGGCTCATTCCAAATCTCCCAAACGTGGACGCGCTCTCGGTAGCGATGCACCAGCGTCTCAATATAGCGGCCCCAGACGCTGAGATCCTTGGGTGGATCCGTGGAGCTGCCGTGGCGGGCGGCCCAGGCCGGAGTGCGGTGAATCACGGCGAACGTCTGCATCCCCATTCGCTCGGCCGCGTCCACCGTCTTGTCGGCGGAAGAGAAATCGAACTGGCCCGGCTGCGCCTCCACCTTCCGCCATTCGAACTGATTCGCCCGCAGCCATTCGGCGCCCGCCGCGGCCCAGAGCGGCATGAAGGAGCACCCGGAATTCACATTAAGACCATAGTATCCGTGCTTTTCTGCAAGGCGCGTGCGCGGAAGGTCAGCCGGCGGCGTGTCACGCACGATCAAAGGCTCGACTTTCTCTCCCCGTGAGGGCAGAACGCTCCAATCGAACGCCAGGGGATCAACGACCGTCTCCTTATCGTTGGCGAACTGCCAGACCACGTGCAGCTTCAGCGTGCCGCCCGGCGGCAGGTCCTGCGGGGGCGTGGCGTGCTCCAGTCGAAACATGTATTGCATGCCCGCCAGGGCCAACGTGGCCGACGTTTGTGGCCGAACCGTCAGGCAGCAGTTGTCTCGACGGATCCGGCACGTCGCGCCGGCAGGCAACGTCCGATGCAGATCTTGCTTCTTGAGCATGTCCTGATTGAGCGTTTCGCTGGCAGCCTCGCAACGGATGTCGTCGCTCAACAGCAGTCGCAATTGCATTTGATAAGTGACCGCCGGCAGCGCGGTCGGTCCGCGGTTCAGAACGGTAGCCTCGAAGAAAACGGCCGATGTCCCTTGCCTGACGGCTGCGCGACGGGTGACGGTCAGGCACGTATCGCCGGAGCGGAACTCTGTTTTCCACTGGACCGCGGCGATGGCCGGGCCATTGGCGAGGATCTCGGCCTCGGCGGCCGACTCGACGAGCGAGACCCACATCCACGCGCCACCCAGATTCAGACCCAGACTGTCGTTGGCCTGAGTGAAGTCGGCGTCGTTTCGCAGGAACTCGGGTCCGCCAACAGCCCGAAGGCCCATCAAACGCCCGCCTTGCTGCGGGGCGATCAGGACCGCTGCTTTCTGGTTGCCGACTTCGAGCATCCGTCCGTTGAGCGGTTCCTCCAATTTCACGATCCGGCAGCCAGCTTCGGACGCCTTATGGGCTCTCGATTTGCCCCAGGATGTCTCATCGCATGCAACCAAGACAAACGTAGCCACTACCAGGAGCAGGGTTTTTCTCATGGGAAACCTCTGGCCTAATCAAGGGAGGGAAGCAGGCGACACTGATTGTCGAGTGTCTTGCGTGGTCGGGCGGGATCGCGGAGGGTGCAATCGATTCCTAACCGGGATTCCCTATATGGGATCCGCTCGGCTACCCTCCGAGCAGCAACACTCTCGCCATATTAACGGGTATGAAGAATGATAGAAAGTGGTTTGCACTTCTCGCGAGGATCGGTTCTCCTTGCAAGTACCGGGTTCGGGACGAAGTGCCACCGTGGAGAAGCTGCGATTTGGTCCAGCGACAACCAAAACTTGGCAAGACCGGAGGGCCGGGACACTTCGGGGCCGCTCGGGCTTTGTTATGGGCTGCGAGCCCGTCATATTATCTGAGCGTCCCTCCGGCCCACCCGGTTGAGCTTCGAGCTCGAAGAGGTAGCTGCCGTTTCGGCCCTGCCGGCAGAAAGCGAAAACGGACTCGTGGTCCGAGCTTCTGCCAGCGCTCGCGCGGGTTGCCCACGGGCGGTCCCGCGGGCGTAGTCCTCGGTCTTGCCGTGTCACAGGAGAAACTCCCATGAGCATCCCTATGATACGTTACGTGGGCCTGGATGTCCACAAACGCCTGGTCGTGGCGTGCATCGTGGATCAGGCCGGCAAGGTCGTCCACCGCGAACGGTTCGCCCTGAACCGGTTCGCCTTGGAGACGTTTGCCAAGTGCGTGCTGACGGCCGGAGACCACGTGGCCCTGGAGGCCACCACGAACTGCTGGGCCGTGGTCGATGTGCTGCGGCCGCACGTTGCCCGTGTGGTGGTCTCGAACCCGATGGCCACCCAAGCCATCGCCCAAGCGAAGGTCAAGACCGACAAAGTGGATGCCCACGTGCTGGCACAGCTCTTACGGTGCGACTTCCTGCCGGAGGTCTGGCAGCCCGACGAGGCCACGCGCCGACTGCGTGAGCTGACCGCCCGCCGCTCGGCGTTGGTCAGCCAACGCACCATGATGCGCAATCGCATCCACAGCGTGCTGGCCATGCGGCTCGTCGCCGCACCGACGCGGTTGTTTGGCATCGAAGGGCTGGAATGGCTCGCCAAAGCGGAACTCGACGACCAGGCACGTCTGTTGGTCGACTCCGATTTACGACAGTTGCAGTTCGTCCAACGCGAGATCGATGCCCTGGACGCTGAGTTGGCGCGGCGGGGTTACGCGAGCGATCCCGTGAAGCTCTTGATGACCCTGCCGGGCGTGGACGTGACCACGGCCGAAGCGATGCTGGCCGCTTGGGGCGATCCCACGCGATTCCCGGACGGCGATCACGCCGCCAGCTATCTGGGCCTGGTGCCCTCGACAAAGCAATCGGCCAACCAGTGTTACCACGGCCCCATCACCAAGCGCGGCAACAGCCAGGCCCGCTGGATGCTCATCGAGGCCGCCCAGCATCTCGACAAGCACCCCGGGCCGCTGGGCTGCTTCTTCCGTCGCCTGCTGCGAAAGAAGAACCGCAACGTGGCCGTGGTCGCCGCCGCGCGGAAGCTTGCCTGGATCGGCTGGCGGATGCTCGTCACCGGCGAGCCGTACCGCTACGCCGATCCACGAACCGCCACGAAAAAGCTTGCGCGGCTGCGCGTGAAGGCCACCGGTGTTCGCCGTAAGACGGGCCCGGCCAAGGGCCGGAAGCCGGCGGCGAAGCTGGCCGGCGGGAGCCGCGCGATCAAAGCCCTCGCGACAGCCTACCAGTCGGAGGGCCTGCCCCAGCCGTGGCTGCTGCCGCCCGGCGAGCGGCGAATGGTCAAACAGGCTGGCTGTGAGGAGTTCGTGGCAGGCATTGGCCAGACGCACGTCGTGTCACGGACCAAGCGCGAAGTTACGGGTTCCTCTTCTCTGCTCAGGAGCAACGGCCGTGGCAAGCATTGACTTTGGCATGGTGCGCCGCCAGATCAGCATGCAGGCGGTGTTGAGCCTGTTGGGCTTTGCCTGCTCGCAACGGCGTGGTGGCCAGGTCCGCGGGCCCTGCCCGATTCACAAGCCGCGGTCGGCTCACAGCCGATCGTTCTCCGCACACCTGGAGCGGAACGTGTATCACTGCTTCCGCTGCGGATCGCGGGGAAACCAACTCGATCTTTGGGCGGCAGCCACAGCGCAGTCCCTGTACCAAGCGGCAATTGACCTGTGCGAGAAGTTGCACCGCCCGGTTCCTCGATCAAGCCACCCAAAGGCGGTCCGAAAGAAATCCATGCCCGACAGTTGACACGAACAGAGGTAACAAAGCTGCGCGCGACCTTCCAGTCGGCACCGCCGATT
>Ga0181535_10003123_pt1 | contig 19474 bp, 15 predicted proteins | sample PEATcosm2014_Bin_44_FD_119774 | JGI IMG/M metagenome (GOLD analysis project Ga0181535, IMG submission 119774) | Peatland microbial communities from MTU Mesocosm Facility, Houghton, MI, USA - PEATcosm2014_Bin17_30_metaG | ecosystem: Environmental > Terrestrial > Soil > Wetlands > Peat | place... | reverse complement strand
GATGCGCGGTAACTTTTCGCGCCAACGCGCCACGCGGGCCAACCCTGTTGCAAGGGATCCGTTCTTGCCCAGCGGCTCGAAATGATCGGTGATGGCAACCCAGGCACGGAGGGGCTTTGTGGACCGCATGCTTTTGCGCAGACGGTCTTTCAAATACGGCAACAGCCAGATTTCCGCGTGTCTAGGTAGATTCATTGAGTGGACTTGCTGGTTGCCGGGATTGGTTGTGGTTCGAGAAACAGCCACAGCGACGCAAGCTATCTTGAAGTATCGAGGACGCTTGTCTTATTTGTCAATCTTCCCCGCGCACAAGGTTGCCGGTGCGAATCTTCGGGTTAAGATAGGGCAAAAATGTGCAATCTCCCGGCATATTGAGATAGGGTCCGTAAAGTGCGTTCGGGCCGGCGCGGAGTCTGAAACTCGAAAGTTCAGCCGAGGAATCGCTGTGCGGCGACCCGGCAACGTGTGCTCGCCGTTTCCGCCTGAACTTAATTGCCCGGAATTCACACAGCGGTTACTGAAACATCGTTGCTTATTGCCCAAACGCCATTTAGTCTTACACTAACGAGTCATTGTTAGCTTTGCAGTCTCTATCTAGAATCGGGTGATTGGAGTCTGATCGGCCAGTTTTGGAGATTCGAACTGATCAGGTCTCGACCGATTAAGAGGTTGTATACCGGTCGCATTCGGAATCTCCATTTAGCTCCGAAATCTCAGATTTCAGATATGTTCCTGCAGCCTCTCAAACGGGCCCGTTTAAGATTCGATTGATCTAACCTGTTCCAGATTGGGATAGTCCAGAATGGCTTGGGTATGACGACGATTCCGAATATCGCATTAAAACGAGAACGGCTTCCCAGGAGACTTGTATGGGATGGCGCCTCTTCTTTGCTTTCCAGACTTCCTGCGCGAGATTCGCTCTTAGTCCTGAACTACCATCGCATTGGGAACGAAGAAGATGACATGTTTGACCCATGCGTCTTCTCGGCAACCGCAGAACAATTCGAAGACCAGATCGCCGCGCTCAAGCGTCATGTTTCGCCTGTAACACTGGAAGAGGGACTGGCTTTCATCGACGGAACGCTGAAAGAGAAGACCCCGCGCTGCCGCGTCCTGATCACTTTCGATGACGGATATCTGGACAACTATAGAATTGCCTACCCAATCCTCCGTTCGCACGGCGTGCAGGGCGTTTTCTTTCTAGTCACAAGCATGGTCGGATCCGGCCACATTCCATGGTGGGACCAAATTTCATACTTGATGAAGACTGGAAAGAAGCGCAAGTTCTGTATCCGCTACCCTGAGGTATTGAAGGTTGACATCGACCGGGACAGCTTCAAGGAGAGCCTGCGAGCCGTCCTCAGGTTGTTTAAGAGGCCCGAGAACGCTGACCCCGAGCGATTCCTGCAGGAACTTGCCGAAGAAACTCAAGGACAGACCCCGCCAAAAACACTGCGTCGGTTCTTGAACTGGGATGAAGCTCGTGAGATGAATGAAGGTGGCGCGGTGATCGGTTCACACACCCATTCGCACCATGTTCTGAGCCAGTTGGATCCAGAACGTCAATACGAAGAGCTTTCCAAGTCCAGAGCAATTTTGAAGGAACAACTTGGCGTTGAAATAGACGCTCTCGCTTACCCGGTCGGTAAGAGGGACAGTTTCACGGATGAGACACAGCGGATAGCGCATCAGGTGGGTTATCGCGCGGCTTTTTCATTCCATGGCGGCGCGAATTTGCGTGGGAAAACCTTGCCGTACAATATTTCCCGATTCGATCTGGGAGAAGTTAGCGTCAGCCGTCTGCAGCTTGAGATGGCTGTCTGGAAGCTCACTGGACGAGTTCGATGGTCATGAAGGCGCCTGCAAGCATCGCAGGCGGAGTGCGGACGGCAGGATTCTAACCGGCGCGGCATTTGTTCTCGGCCGCGCAGCAATTGCGGAGAAATACATTGGCCAGGTATCTAGTTACCGGAGCAGCCGGATTTATAGGCCGCTCGATTGCCGCTGAGCTTTTGGCCCGCGGCGAGACCGTACGCGGCGTCGACAGTTTTATTACTGGCAAGCGCGACAATCTAATCGGGTTGGAATCCATGGAATTCCTGAAGGGAGACCTGGCCGACCCGGCAGTGTGCAGAGAGGCCTGCGAGGGCGTCGAAATCGTATTTCACGAGGCGGCTCTGGCGTCGGTCCCCCGATCTGTCGCTGATCCGGTAGCAACAAACGTTAATTGCATTGACGCAACATTGAATGTGCTGGTCGCCGCGCGTGCCGCCGGGGTTAGACGCGTGGTCTATGCCGGCTCATCTTCAGCTTACGGCGATACGCCAACGCTGCCGAAACATGAGGCGATGGCGCCCGATCCGATCAGTCCTTATGCGGTGGCGAAATTGGCCGGAGAACACTATATGCGTTCCTTCCGGCGCGTGTATGGGTTGGAGACGGTAGTGCTGCGTTATTTCAACGTCTTTGGGCCATACCAGGATCCGACTTCGCACTACTCGGGAGTGATGGCATTGTTTTGCCGCAAAATGCTGGCGGGCGAGCAGCCGACCATTTATGGCGATGGAGAACAAAGCCGCGATTTCACCTTTATCGAAAATGTAGTCAACGGCAATCTGCTCGCGGCTTCAGCGCCGGCCGAGAAGGTCGCCGGTCAGGTGATGAACCTGGCCACGGGCTCAAGGATTACTCTGAACGAAACCTTTTCTCTGCTTGCGGAGCTGATAGGCTACAAGGGCGCGCCGGCCTACGCTCCTCCGCGCGCCGGAGATATCCGCGATTCGTTGGCCGATATCGGTTTGGCGAGAAACTTGCTGGGCTATGAACCTTCAGTCAGCTTCCGTCAGGGATTGCAACGCACTGTTGAGTGGTATAAGTCCATTGCGGCATACGCATGAAAAGCTCGTAGGACAAAGAAAGCCTTCGCCATGATTGGCCTGGTCATGTCTGCCGGCATCTCTGGCCACATGGGCATCAGAGCGAATGATAACTTCCAATCGTCACGTCGGGTGGAAGAAGGCCGTGCCATCCGGAGCGCAGAGCTGCGACTTCATCCACATATTTTTGTGTTGTGGCGCCTGGATGCGCCATCAACTCCAGCGCGCGGAACCGTGGGACTTGCCCAGTTTTTAGAAGTTTATAAAAGTCGCGGAAGTCGCCTAATCCGTCAGGGCACCTGGTTGCATAGGAGTGACGAAGCGAGAAGTTATATGCCATCTTCTTCAGCGAGCGCCACGCCGTCATCTTGTGGCCTTCAGGCAGCAAATTGATCGTGGATCGAACCTTCCTGATTGCAAATTTCCTCTGCAGCGATTTCAGGACCGGAAACAGTTCAGGAATTGTGTGAACGTGGTGATGCGAATCGAAGTGACTGACCGGAACACCGGCATCGAGCGCCCTTTGAACCTGCAAAGTCAATTCCTCGAGTAAAGCGATTCGCAGAGCTGGAGTGATCTTGATTTTCAGCGTCTTCTTCGATAAGTGGCCATTTTCGTCAAGGATTGGTTCAAGATCGCCGGATGAACTGAGGGGAGCAAATACAGTCAAATTCAGATGGATTCCAAATGAGTGCTGAGGGAAGTGCGAAATCTGCTGAACGGCGTGTTCAAAGCCTGGAGCATTCGCCATGAGCGAAGCTGAAGTAACGACGCCGGATTGCATCAGGTCAAAGATCTCGTCATTGACTGGCTCATTAGCGCCGAGATCATCCGCGTTGACTATGAGAATCATGCGAGCTCGTATAAATACCGAATGTTGATTTTGTTGTGAAGGGAGCAGATCGTGTCCGGGTAGTGACTCGATGGTCTCAAGGCAGACTTTTTTCTGTCAAGCTATCCGATTCCGGGCGAATAAGGAGCAACAAAAGTCCTTTTGCCGGTGTGCCAAGTCTGCTCGGCAGCATTCCGGTCAGGGTGTTGAAGCGATCGCGGTCTTCCGGTTCCAGCACTCGCATCAGGTAAAAGAGACCGAAAAGAACGATCAGGGCAGCAGTTCCGCCTGCAAGAATTCCCCAGAGTGGAGGCAACTGCACGGCTATATAATGCGCGGTCAGGGCTGCCGCGGCGCTGATGAAGGTGATCTTCGCAACCTGGATCCATGGAAGCTTGACTTTGTAGATATAGATGGCAACCGCCCACATTCCGCCGACAGCGACCAGTTGCGCCGCACCGTTGCCGATACAGGCTCCCACGGCACCGTGCGCAGGAATCAAGTACCAGGCGACGCCGATATCGACGATCCCGGCTACGACTGTTGAGGCAATGATGAAGCCTTGACGCTCCACGCTTTGCAACAGGCTCTGCGCGGGCGCCATGAAGGCCTTGAACATGCACATAAGCGGAGCCAGCGCCACAACCGCGGCAGCGCCCTCGTATTGATGGCCGTAAAGGAGCAGCAACGCTGGAACCGCGAGCGACGCCGCGATAAAGTGCAGCGGAATTGTGGTCAGAGCCAGGTAGCGAAATGAAGAAGCCGTGATGGAAGGAAGCCTTGACTTATCGCGTCCGTATTGAGCGAAGATCGTAGTGCTGGCCGCGGCCCCGAAGATTGTGGCGCCCATCAGCAATTGTTCAGCCATGCTGAACGCAGCAGAATAGAAGGATACCTGGCGGACATCCGCGCAAAGCATTTTAAGCAGGATGATCTCTGAACGGCCCCAGACAATCTGCGAAACCAGCATGCTGGCGACGCTCTGGGCCGCAAAGGTGATCATGCGTTTGCCCAGTTCGGGAGGTTGCACATGTGTCGATTCCCACCCGAGCACGCGCTTCAATGTGGGGAAGAAGCGAACCAGAAAATCCACCGCCCGCATCAGGAGCATCGACGCGCCGACGCCGACAACGCCCCAGTGAAATACGACCGTCGCCGCGATCATGATGAAATACGTAATGGTAGAGGCAACGGAGCCAGGCACGTTTTTGGCTAACTTTTCCGTAGCCGAATTTGCCATTGCCGAGGGTGAGTTCACCATCGAAGGCCAAATGCTGAGTACCAGAAGGGCCGCTGCAAGCTTGTAATCGGGGTTGGCGTCTCCAAGCACCCAGAAGAGAAGACAACCCGTGGCTACAGTAGCCAGAGCGGCCTGCAACAGCAAGGTACGCAGGTAGATGTAGCGCGCCGTGCCCCAGTCGCCCATGCCGATAAACTCTGCCATGTACTTTCGCGTGGCCGAGGGAACGCCCATGCCACCCAGGCCAGTGACCACGGACGCGATGTAGGAGACATAGACGATGTAGCTATTTCTTGATGGCCCCAGATAACGGGCGATCGCAATCGATGTAAAAAGCGTGACAACGGCGTTAATGACGTTCTCGAGGCCGTACCAGCCAGTATTCTTCGCTATTGTCTTCGTATTCGACATCACGATCCTAGATCCGGCCCCTTGGAGCCTTTCGGTTTCGGTTTTTAGCGGTCAAGGGGCTTGCTGACGGAAACGCTCCGGATGAGCGTCTGCTCCGATTTACCCTAGGCGATGCAATGCTGCCTTTGCGTCCTTGGCGGTCGGCGAATCAGGCGCCAGCGATGCAGCCTTCTTCAAGTGGACCACAGCGTTTGTCTTATCTGAAAGTTGGCTGTAAACCATTCCGAGGTGATATTGCATTGTTGCGCTGTTTGAATCGTTGCCAATGGCGTTTTCAAGCAGATTGCGCGCGAACTCGTAGCTGCCATTACAGTAATAAGCCCAGGCAAGCGTATCCGCGGTGTTGGTCGAGTCGGGCATACCCTGTCTTGCAGTTTGAGCCAGTGCCAGGGCCTTAGTGATTTCTTCGCCGTTCAGCAGCATACGATAGGCAAGATTGTTAGCAGCTACTGGTTGTTGAGGCTGAATTTGCAATGACCGTTTGTAATATGCCTGGGCCTTGCCGAGGTCTCCACGCGATTCCTCGAGGGTTCCTAGAATCGCCAGGGCGCCGGCGTCACCGGGATTTGCATTCGACCGCTGTTCCCAGGTTGCGATGGCCTTTCCCAGGTTTCCGTGTTCGGCCGTAATCTGTGCGTAAAGCATGACCGCATCGCCATCCGCGGGATTTATTTGAATGGCTTTCTGAACTGCAGCCGTGGCCTGATCAAGATTTCCGCCTTGAACCTCCAATTTCGCCAAAAGATCGTAGAACCTGCCGTTCGCAGGGTTCTTTTCGATTTGGGTTTTCACTCGAACGAGCGCTTTGCTTGCTTGCTCTATCGAGAGATCATATTTGACCAGCAGGCGCAACGCATCGACTGAATTCGGGTCGTTTTGCAGTGCCTGCTCCAAAAGAGCGGCTCCTTCAGAAGAGCGTTTCTGCGCGAAACGAAGTTTGCTGAGATCTAGGTAGGGCAGGGAGCTTTGCGGCGCCAGATCCATTGCGGTCTTCAAATCTTCCTCAGCCTTGTCGGGCAAGTTGCGATCGGCCTCAACGATGGCACGCCACACATAGGCGGCGGAAAAACCCGGCATTGCTTCGATCGAACTTTCTGCGACATCTGCCAGCAGCGCCACATCTCCGCGCTGGCAAGCGATTTGAGCCAATTCCTCCTGAGCGCGTTGCTCGGCCGGATTCAGATCTGCTGCCTGAAGAAAGCTCGCTTCTGCCAGTTCGCGGTTGCCCGCAGCCAGCGCCGCCTTGCCCAGCCAATACTCGATGGTTGAGTTATCGGGAAAGGTCTTGGCGCTTTCGAGAAGGGCGTTGACAGCGTCGCTCGCCTCGCCGCTTTCTATCAGGACGAGTCCGTTCAACTCCGCGATCTCCGGATCCTTTGGATTGCTTTTCTGCATTCCGGCTACTGTTGATCGTGCGGCCGAATACTGCTTGTCCTGAAGGAGAGCTTGAACATATCCTACTTGGAGAGATGTGCTATCGGGATATTTGATTTTGAGGCGCGAAAACTCCTCGACAGCTTTATCCCACTGTCCGGAGCTGCTGTAATAGTCGGCGAGCAGTCGCACTCCTTGAGGATCGCGGGCGAGGTCTTTCGACGCCTGACGAAGGACTTGCTCGGCTCTGGCCTGATCGCCCTCCAAGAAAATTACGTGGGCCAGGTTCTTCCGGGCGGCAGTGCTGCCTGTGTTGGTGGCGATAGCCTTCCAACTGATCGTCTCTGCATCCTGCAGCCGGCCGTTCCTGGAATAAAAACCAGCGAGCAGGATTCTGGCATTCAGCGATTTTGGGTCGAGTTCGACGGCTCTAGTCAGTTCATTTTCGACAGAAACGGTCTTGGCGGGGTCGGTCTCCTGCAGCAGCGCCAGGTCCTCGTGGAAGACGGCCTGATTCGGATCGAGCTCCAAAGCCCGATGAATCTCGGCCAGGGCCACATCGTTCTTCCCTTGTCTAGCCGCAATCGCGGATAGCAAAGCGTGAACCCCGGGGTTTTGGGGCTGTTTCGCCATCACCTCGCTTGCCACCACTTGCGCCTCGTCGGTCCTGCCATTGGCAAACAAAAGGTTTCCTAGTTCGACCTGAGCTTTCAAGTTTGAGGGCTGCAGTTCAACAGTGCGCGCCAGCTCCGAAGAGGCCTCAGCGGACCGGCCCAGATGCTCGTAGGCATGGGCGAGCTCATAGTGTGCTTCGGGATAGTTCTTGTCGACTTTCAGTGCGTTCATAAACTGGATGGCCGCTTCTTTGAATTTGCCTTCAGCGTCAAACCGCATGCCGCTCTCGAGATATTTCGATTTCCGGACGTAAGGATCGACGTGACACCCAGCCACCAGGGCGAGCCCTGCGAGGAGCACGATTAAAAATTCATTTCTTTGCCGAGTCACTGGATTCTACCTGTCCTTGAAACCGGGTTGAGCTTTCGTAAAGGGGCCCATGATCAACTTCGATTCTTGCCAACTGCCTTGGCCATGAAATCGCTGCGCATGTTCGATGCAACCCCTTGTATCCGCGGCCTGTTCGAATCTGGCTAGTTGGGGATGAACGGCGTGAGCAATGGCACGAGCTGCGTCGCGAACGTCTCGGCCTGAGTTCTCGCCAATGCTGTCCCTTCGTTTGGGTTGATAGTGGTGGCCACTCTTATCAGCGCGCCGTCGGTGCGATTCAAGCGCATCGCATCCATTACCAGAAAGATCTTGGCCATGTATTCATTTGCGATACTTCGGCCGTGGGCCTGATACCAATAGATGACAAACTGCCGGCTGTCCCCATTGGAGATCACGTACTCGCCAACGTGGTGCGGCTTTCCGCTTGCGTCGATCAAATAGACATAATGCGAGGACTCAAATGCCCACCCGTCGCCGGGCAGGCAGTTTTTGGGTGAGTGAATGGTCACGTCAGTTCTTTGAGAGGGAAAATACCCAATAAAGAGGCCCATAGGGTGGGACTGATCTGGTCGCTTATAGACACGCGACAGGAACTCGCCCTTGCCCAGAACGTCGAGTGTTTGCCGATCGATCAGCACATCGGCGCCAGACCATCCCGCGATCACATGTGGCATGTGCGGCAGCGGTTCGCTGACCGGAATCAGTTCGGTGTCGCCACGCACGCCCAGCACTCCCGCAGTGCCGGCGAGCAAAACTGCGACTGTCCAGAACCGAGGACCCATCAGGCTATCCTCCTGAGGGCCGGGAAGAGCTGCATGATGCGATGGACAACGAGCAGGCAACCGAGAGAAACGAGAAAGACGACCCAGCCGGAGAACTCGTGAAAGAAGCCCAGAGCTTGGTCCGGATCCCAGTATTGGACACACAAACCAGTCCCAAAGATACGGATTGCGTTGGCCACGATCGCAATCGGAACGCTGGCCAGAGCAAGAATGGCGCGGCGCAGGAAGGTTCTCTCCAGGAAGTATCCGCAGAAAACGGCAAAGGTAAACAGGCTAACCAGCGACCGAATGCCGCTGCAAGCTTCCGCCACGTCGAGTTTCATGGCGGCGAGTTGAATGATGTTACCCTGGCGCAGAACCGGAACATTGAACAAAGACAGCAGACTGCTGGCAAGTTGAGAGGCGAATATCTGAAGCGGAAGGGCTATCTGATTGAAAATAATGGTGGGGAGCGGGATGGCCAAGAAGAGCACAAGCAGGGCAAAGCGCAGCTCGCGGAGAAACTCCCACCCGGCAAAAGAGAGGACGAGGCCAGCGAGCAAGATTACGAACGAGGCCCTGCAAAGGAAGACCACAGCGCCATAGGAGCCAAGGAGAAGGACGATTAGCCCCAATGCCACGACGGCAACACCGCTCCAGGAGGGTGAAATGGATCTTTCCAGAAGGGCTTTTCTCTTTGCCCAGATCAGGTAGGCGGCAAAGATGGGCACCAGGAATCCGTGAGAAAAATCGGGATTTCGCCACCAGGTATCTGCCAGCCCCACCAATACGTGGTAGTAGGTCAACGCAGCCAAGGTGCCGATCAGAAGCGAACCCCATGCAAAATGAGCATTTTGAAGTGACAGTGGGCTCGTGGAAGCGGTCGGCATGTTGCTAATCTGGGCCATGTTCTCCGAGAGACAGATCTGCTGCAGTTTGGTTTGCCATATTCTACTTAGCAATTGGAGTGCCGGGAATGGAATTGTGCAATCCATGAGGATAGCTCTCGATTTGGCCGGAATCGGGAAGGTGACTTTCGTATTAGAGGGAAAAGTTTTTCCACTTCCATGGGGAAATATTGTGCTATTAGTTTCCAGTGATAGGGAAAAACTTTTCCCTCATTTGACGAGTCGAGGTCTCCAATTAGTGCCAAAGTGTGTGCAAACTGCACTGCAGGAGTATTCCACATGCTGTGGGTAACTTTGGACTCTGCATTGCTACAGCGTGTTTACGGAACTAGGACCAATCATGTCAGACAGTGCAACGATTCAAATCGTAAAGAGGCAGACCAAACCGTTTGTCCCCACCAAGCCATTTGCTCCGGTCGAGGCGCAGGTTCAGCGTGCGATTTCCCGCATTGCGGATAGTGACTGCCCGGTGTTGATTGTGGGCGAACGGGGGGTTGGAAAACGTTCGATAGCTGCCCAGATCCACTCTCAGTCGCACCGGTCTCGGGCGGGATTCACCGAACTGAGCAGTGCGGATGCTGATGCCGAGCAGTTGCTTTTGGCATTCTCAACAAAAGGAACGGTTTACCTGACAGAGGTTGGGGAACTGAGCCAGGGGCTCCAGGAACTGATTATTCGCACTTACTTCCACGCTGAGGACACGCAAAACAGCCGCCTCCTTTGTGGTACAAGCAGCGAACTATTAGGGGAAGTCAAAAGCGGCCGGATGCGAGAAGATTTTTATTATCTGGTGTCTGCGGTTACCCTCCGTATTTCACCGTTGCGATGTAGGAGATCGGAAATCCTGTCTATTACGGATAACCTTCTGACGCAGTACTCGCGACAGTTTGACCGTCCGAAACCGGTACTACGAGAGGAGATTATCGAATTCCTTATGGAGCACACCTGGCCTGAGAACCTGTCGGAACTGCAGACCGCGATCAAGACATTTGTCGCCATCGAGGACCAATCGATCTCGCTAGCCGCGCTGAAGGCAGCCGCCTCAACAGCAAAGGCAAGCGGGCAGCGCAAGCTTCCGTCTCTGAAGGAAGCCGCCCGAGCCGCATCCTCGCAGATTGAACGCCAGCTGATTTCGGAAGTCCTGCTGGCAACGGGGGGCAATCGCAAACGCGCCGCAGACGAACTCGGGATTAGCTATAAGGCCTTACTTTACAAGCTTAAACAGGTCGGCGCGGAGTATCAACCTGTTTCCGACAAAGAGGGAGTCGCACTATGAACCCATCCAATCTGCTTCTATTGGCTCTCTCGCTCTCAAGCATATTCGGCCATTCCGGCACAAAGCAGGAGTTTGCCATCCAGGCGGGTGAGACGCCTGTGCCAGTCGCTGCCCAAGCCCCGAATCAAGATACGGCTCCAGCGACAACGTCTGATACCGCTCCTCCAGCCACGGTTCCAGCCCCAGGCCCGGCTGCAACTCCCTCTGCATCCAGCCCGGCAGACAGTTACATCATCGGCCCGTCCGATGTGCTTACCATTACGGTCTGGAAGGAGCCGACGCTCTCAGGCACGATCCTGGTGCGGCCGGACGGCATGATTTCGCTGGCGCTTCTCGGCGATGTCCAGGCATCCGGGATGACTCCGCTTCAATTGGCAGATCAGATTACGGCCAAGTTGAAGAAGTATATCCAGGATCCGAACGTCTCAGTTGTGATCAGCCAGATTCACAGCAAGGTTGTTTACCTCCTGGGAGAAGTCGTAAAGCGGGGGCCTGTGGAGATGACTCCCGGCATGACGATTCTTCAGGCAATTGCCAGCGCCGGCGGACTCACTGATTTCGCCAGCCAGAGGAAGATCTACCTGCTTAGAAACGAAGCCGGATCGCAGCAGAGGATTCCGATCAAGTACAAGGATGCGTTAAAGGGTAAAAGCAGTTTTGACCTGGCAGTAAAGCCGGGCGACACAATCGTGGTTCCGTAAGGCGGCGAAGATGAAAACGAACTTCAAGCTCTTGATGTTTCTTATCGCAGTTCACTCTGCGGCCTATGCGCAGGTTGTACCCGCGGCAACTGGTCCGGCGACTCTTCCTCCGGGTGGCAGGAGCCTGGAGTACGCAGTGCGCTATGCGCAGAATGCCCAGTTCGGTACGTCATTTTCAACTTTACAGACGTCCACGGCCTCCGGGTCGCTCACATTCATCAATGCCAGTGAACGTACGCCTTTCACTGCGGAGTATAGCGGCGGTTATACCTGGACTCTCACCGGTCCGGCCTTCGAGTCAGGGCAGTTCCAGCGCCTGTTTATGACACAAGCCATCGACTGGAAGAAGTGGAAGCTGATGTTCAGTAACGATGCCAGTTATCTTCCCCAGTCCCCGATCACCGGTTTCTCGGGAATACCTGGCATAGGCGAGCCGATCGGCGTGACACCCACGGCGCCGGCTTCCAGCCAGTCAATTCTGAATCTGAGTACGCACGTCGTAGAGAACAACGCGAGTGGAATCCTGGAGTATGACCTCAGCAAGGCCACCACGGTCAGCATTGGCGGCGGTTCCGTGTTGCTGAGGTATCCGGACGGAGATGGCCTGGAAACAAATACTGAATCGGGGAACGCGACCCTTGTACACGCTCTGAATGCACGCGACTCGCTTTCGGCCACCTACCAGATCCTGAACTTTACTTACCCCGACTACTTGATCACATTCGAAACCAATTCGGGCCTTATCGGTTTGACGCGCAGGTGGACCAGAAACCTTACGACAGAGATTGCGGCGGGCCCTGAGATGCTCTCTAGCAGTGTGGTGCCCAACTCGCTGGATGTGACCGTGAATGCGAACATCAATTATCTTCTGCGGTTTAGCTCGCTTAGCTTGAGCTATATCCGAGGAACGAATGGCGGCTCGGGGTATCTGTTCGGCGCCAAGGTTAATTCGGCGATTGGGAACTTTCAGAAGGAATTTGGAACGGAGTGGACGTTGGGTGTGACGGGAGGATATCAGCAGACTGACGATCTGGCCGACAACGGGTCTACTCGAGGTATCTTCGCGGGGACGGAAGTGACACGGCGGTTCGGGCGCGACCTCATCATCTTCACAAGCTACACGGCAACCACCCAATCGTCGACCGCCGCCCTTCCCACCAACGCCCTCAATCAACTGATCAATATGATCAGTTTTGGCGTCGGGTATTCACCTATTCCAAAACGTTTAAGGCAGTAAATCATCAAGGAGTTCTATGCTCGGGCATCGCGAATTGACAATGGAAGACTACGCGGACATTCTGAAGCGGCGAGTCTGGCTGATCGTGGCTTCCGCTATCCTGCTTATGGGGATTGGGATCGGAGTGACTTTTGTTATCCACCCAAAATATCAATCGCAGACACTGATCCTCGTTGAGCAGCAGAAGGTTCCGGAAGACTACGTGAAGCCGGTGGTGGATGAAGATCTGGGCGCACGGCTCGGGTCAATGAAGGAGCAGATTCTGAGCCGCTCCCGGATTGAGCCGATCATCGGGAAGTTCAACTTGTTTGCCGCCGGAAACGCATCGATGGACGACCGAGTCGAGATGACGCAGAAGGCCATTGGGATCAAGCCAATTGCCGCCAGCCAGTCGTCGCACGGAATGCCTGGCTTCTACATCACATTTACCGCGCAGGATGCTCTGACTGCGCAGCAGGTATGCGGCGAGATTGAGTCGCTCTTTGTCAATGACAACCTGAACGATCGTCAACAGTCGGCCGAAGGCACGACGGCCTTTCTCAAGCAGCAACTCGACGACTCGAAGAAGAACCTTGATGCGCAGGACGCGAAGCTGGCAGCGTTCCAGGAGAGATATTTTGGCAGGCTGCCGGACGAACAGCAATCCAATTCGAACACCCTCCAGGCGCTGACCACTCAGCTCGATGGCGTCAATCAGTCCTTGAGCCGTGCGCAGCAGGATGTCACATTTCTTCAAGCAATGGTGGCGCAGCAGACGCGCGATTTGCAGAACACAGAGCCCATAGCCGCCACCGCCGCAGTGGATGAACGCCGGACTCAGCTGAAGGCCCTTATTGCCGAAAAACAGACATTGCAGGCGCAGTACACGCCTGATCATCCAGACGTAGTGGAGGTCTCGCGCAAGATCGCCGAACTTCAAGCGGAGATCGCGCATTCATCGGCTGAGCCCGTGTCGGCTACGGCAGCGCCGATCGTCAATCGTCCTGACACGCCACAACTTCAACAGCTCAAAGCGCAGCTTCATGCCGCGCAGCAAACAATGGTCGACCAGAAACAGGAACAGGCCCGAATCGAAGAGCAGGTGCGCAGTTACGAGTCGAGGGTCGAGTCCAGCCCCGCCGTTGAAGAAGAATACAAGCAGATCACGCGCGATCATGAAACAGCACTCGACTTCTATAACTCTCTGCTGAAGAAGATGAATGAGTCGTCGATGGCAACGGCGCTTGAACAGCGTCAGCAGGGTGCTCAATTCCATATCGTCGATGCTCCCAACCTTCCCGACGATCCCATTTTTCCGAATCGAAAAATCTTCGCCGCCGGCGGCCTTGCAGCAGGCCTGTTGATGGGCTTCCTGATAACCGGACTACTCGAATACCGGGACACGACAGTGCGCAGCGAGCGGGACATCTGGGCCTTTACAAAACTGTCGACACTGGCCGCAATCTCGTATATCGACGCCATGCCTCAGGATGCGGACGCCAGCGGCAAGTGGAAGTTTTTCTCACGTTCGAACAAACCCATTGAAAGCACGCTGGGATAACCATGTACAGATACTTCTACGGCATTAACGACTTCCCTTTCGGAGCCTGCCCGGATCCGCGGTTTCTATACAAGATGCCGCATGTGCAGGAAGCTCTCGCCTGCCTTCAGTACGGCATCGCTTCTCGCAAAGGCTTTGTCGTGATGACGGGTGAAGTTGGCACGGGCAAGACGACGCTCCTCAAGACGGTTCTTAGTTCGTTTACGGAGCGGCGGATTTCGACGGCTTTTGTTTTTAACCCCAGGCTCGATACGCTCGATTTTCTTGAGTTCGTACTTGCCGATTTCGGCATACCACCCAGTGCTCGGACCAAGCCGGGCATGCCGCAAACCAAATCCGGCATGCTCATGCAACTCAATCGATGGTTGATCGACCGGTTCCGCAACGGTGAATTGTGCGCCATTGTTGTCGACGAGGCGCAGAATCTTTCATGGGAACTTCTCGAAGAGATTCGCTTGCTGACCAATCTCGAGACGTCATCGGAGAAGCTGGTGCAGATCATCCTTTCCGGACAGCCTGAACTGGAGGAAAAACTTCGTGACCCATCCGTTCGCCAGCTTCGTCAGCGCATCTCTCTATGGTGCAGAACGCGCCCGCTCACAGCGGAAGAGACCAAGGCTTACATCGCCAAGAGATTGCGAATTGTCGGAGCTACCCAGCCCGTGCTTACGCCGGAGGCTGTTCTGCGCGTCCACCACTACTCGAAGGGAATTCCGCGCCTCATCAATCTGATTTGCGAACACGCCATGATCAGTGCGTATGTCGAACAGATCAAGCCGATCCCGCCGAGGATTATCGAGTCAGTCAGCTTGGAGCTGGATTTGGACAAACAGCCCTTCGTGATTTCGCCGCTGGCTTTGTCAGGGTTCCCAGAGGAGTCAATATCTACAGGCATGCCTCCGACGATTCACCCGGTCGCGGATTCCGTCGATTCTCTAAAGGACAGTGAACTATGAGCCGTATACACGAAGCACTTCAAAGAGCATCTCTCGAACGAGGCAAAGTACCGGCTACCGGAGAGCTGCTAGTGGTAGAGCCGCCGACCCAGTCGAACTTTGATGAGCAGCCAGTTGCCAGAGCCGAGGTTCCCCTTGAGAACATAGCGGAGCATTCGTGGAGTCCGTCGACCCTGTCGCTGCCGACATTGGCGGAACGCGGTGCGAGCGTCGAGCAGTTTCGCGGACTTCGGTCGCACGTCTACCAGGCCCGCTATGAGTCTCCCCTGAAGACAATCCTGGTTGCCAGCGGGATGCCTTCCGAAGGGAAGAGTTTTGTCTCAGCGAATCTGGCGATCAGCCTGGCGCGGAACAGCATCCACAACATTCTTCTTATTGACGCAGATTTACGCCGGCCTACGCTGCACGATCTCCTCGGCGCGCCCAATTCGCCTGGATTGTCGAATTATCTTGATGGGAGCGCGGAGCTCCTCGACGTCTTGCAGCGTGATCGCGCTTCGAAGTCGGCTGGAAATGGGGTCGCTGAAAAAATATCGAATCTCACCTTTATCGCTTCCGGAGGCAGTCGGGACAACTCGTCCGAACTGGTGGCGAGCCCCCGCATGAAGGAGTTGATCGAGAGCGTATCTCCGCATTTCGACTGGATTGTTATCGACGCCCCGCCGGTGCTGGCGGTTACCGATGCTGTGGAACTGGCGCGGGCCGCCGATGCTGTGTTGCTGGTTGCGCGCGGAGGCAGCACGCCCTACGAGGTTGCTCAGCGGGCCAAATCCGCATTCAGCGCTTCGCGCATTCTTGGTTTTGTGCTCAATGGAGTGATGGACGCTCCAGGTAAAGGCTCGTACAACTACAACTACTACTACCATGTCGAGCCAGGGGCGAGCGGGCAGGACAGGCCGATTAAAAGCTAACGAAAGACCGGGATGATCAGGCTATTCAATGTTTACTATCCGACGCGAACGCTGGTGCTGCTTATTTGCGAAGCGCTCCTGGTCAGCGGATCGTTCCTATTTGCCACCGCCTTTCTGCTCGGGCCGGATACCTATATTGTTCTGCTTTACGAGAACGGGCTCCTCAAGATCCTGGGTTTTACCGTTCTTACTTTGCTTCTCTCTTATTACTTTGACTTGTATCAGCCGCAGCGAATCTCGGGAGGGTGGGAGATTTACTTCAGGCTGTTACTGGTTCTTGGTGTCCTGTGCTTCGTTCTTGGCGGTGTTGTCCTTGTCTATCCAGACATTTATATTGGCCCCCATGTTCTCACCGTAGGCATTGCCTTGTTGGTGCTGGTTCTTTCTGCGTGGCGCCGAGCCTACGAGTGGATCATTAGCCTATCGGCATTCCGTGAGCGCGTCTACGTGCTCGGTGACGGCGAACGGTCGCAAGTCCTGATTGAGACTCTCCGAACACGGCGGGATGCCGGCATGCAGGTGGTTGAAGGGGAAGGCAAAGGCGAATTCAGTGGAGACCTGGAACGCTTTGAGGCGGATCTTCGCTGTTTCTGCGAACCTAAACCTCGTATCGACCGCGTGATCGTTGCCATGGAAAACCGGCGTGGAAAAATGCCGGTTCGAGAACTGCTTGACCTAAGGCTCCGTGGGGTCGTGATTGAAGATGCAAGCCTCCTGATGGAGCGCCTCCTGGGCAGGTTGCCCCTGGATGGTCTCAATCCAAGCACTCTCATTTTTACTCATGGCTTTAATGTGAAGGCATCGCAGCAGATTGTCCGTCGACTCGTATCTGTCCTTGTTTCCTTCACGGGGTTGATGATTTGCCTGCCATTTATCCCATTCATCATGCTTGCCGTTCGTCTTTCTTCACCGGGTCCTATTTTTTTCAAACAGATCCGGGTGGGGCTGCGCGGGCGTGAGTTTTCAGTCATCAAGTTTCGGACCATGGCGCAAGACGCTGAAGCTGGCGGAGCCAAGTGGGCGACCAAGGATGATCCGCGTATCACTAAGGTGGGCAATTTCATGCGCAAAACGCGCCTCGACGAAATCCCGCAACTCTGGAACGTTTTGCGCGGAGAAATGGGATTTGTCGGTCCGCGTCCGGAGCGTCCGGAATTCGTGAGATGGCTCGAAACCGAAATCCCCTTTTACGATCTTCGACACATTATCCGACCTGGAATCACCGGTTGGGCGCAAGTGCGCTATCGGTATGGCGCAAGTCTTGAGGAGACGAAGCGGAAGCTGGAATACGATCTCTACTATGTCAAGCACCTGTCCATCGGACTTGACCTGCTCATCATGTTTGAGACGATCAAAACGATCATCCTGCGAAGGGGCGCCCAGTGAAGATCATCTTCTGGCTATCCGTGGGAGGAATCTTCTACGCCTATGCTGGATATCCGATTGCGATGTGGGCATTGGCTCGTTTGCGCCCGCAGGCCTGGAAGGCTGGTTCGATCAGCCCAGCGGTGAGTATCGTTCTTGCCGTGCATAACGGCGTCGCGATGCTCCCGCGCAAGGTTCAGCATCTCCTCGACCTCGATTACCCAAATGTCAAAGAGATCATCATCGTCTCCGATGGTTCTACTGACGGAACTGCCGAATTGCTGGCTCGTCAGCAGCAGCCTGGATTGAAGACCATCATCCTGCAAGAGCACGGCGGCAAGGCCGTTGCTCTCAACGCCGGCGTCACAAAAGCCACTGCTGACGTAATTCTATTTGTGGACATCCGGCCCGAGATAGCCCCAGGCGCAATCCAGAAACTGGTCGGCAACTTTGCCGATCCAAGAGTCGGTTGCGTGGCTGGCGAACTTATTCTGCGCCATGATAGCCACGACGCCACATCTGAAGCAGTAGGCGGAATTTACTGGCGATATGAGCAGTGGATCAGAAAATGCGAAGCAATCTTCGATTCTCCAGTAGGGGTTTATGGCGGATTCTACGCTATACGTCGCGAGTTGTTTGTTCCCCTGCCGGCGGGACTTATTCTGGACGATATGTTTCAGCCGCTTTCGATCATCCGCCAAGGCTATAGATCTGTTTTGGATTCGAAGGCTTACGTTTTCGACACCTGGCCGAAAAAGGCTAAGGGCGAATTTAATCGGAAGGTGCGAACGCTGGCCGGGAACTTCCAACTCTTCCAAATTGCACCCTGGACACTTACCTTTCAGAATCGACTTGTCTTCCAACTCCTTTCGCACAAGGTGATGCGGCTCATCGTGCCTTACCTGTTGGTTCTTTTGCTTGTCCTTTCTTTGGTTCTCTCGGTTAATTCCTGGCTTTATTCAGCCTTCGCATTAATTCAGATCTTGGGCTGGATAGTAGCGATCGCCGGCCTGCGCTTTAGAGTACCGGTATTGCATCGCATCGCAGCTCCGGCCAGTGCGCTGCTCGTGCTCAATGCCGCCGCCGTGGTGGGTTTCTGCAGATTCCTTTTTACGCGCGGGCCCCTTTGGAAAATTTGGAATTCGGGCAAGCCGGACATCGAAGGGGTATCGCAGGAAACGTCGAAAGTTCTTCAGCCGGAGATTAGCGCTTCCAGCGCAAAGAGCTAACCTGGCTAAATACCGTTCACCGATCGACAGATTTGAAGGGAGCAAAGCGTCGCTATGATCTACAGGAAGAACTTGCTGTTCATTTCCCTGGTGGGAGTCGGTGCCATTGTCACCGGCCTGACGCTTCACAACCACATCGTCAGCGTCAAGGCAGCGAAGCTGGCGCACGTGGTCCCTCCCGCGCCCTATTTCCCTCCGGGCGCTCCCTGGTATCAAGACGTGAGCAATGCGCCTGTAGATCCTCACTCCTCCGAAATCATTGGCTGGCTCGCGGACGCAGGCGGATGGGGGCACGGCAACAGAATGCAAGTCGACTTCGGCATCCGCGTTTTGCAGGCAGACGCAAGCACTCCAATGGTTCCGTTTCGTAAGGGCGATGGGTTTATGAGTCCCGATTCTGACGTCTTATCCACCTTTCCTCTGCCGGTCGGGGGTGGCACTGAAGCTCACACTGACTATCAATGCCCTGTGGACGATGAGGACTGCCACTTGATCGTGGTCAATCGAAGCCAGGGCAAGCTCTATGAGGCATACCAGGCAACTTACGATGCGAAGGCGCTCAAAGCTTCATTCGTAGCGGTTTGGGATATGAACCGTGTTTACCCACCGTCGGGGCGTGGAGATCAATGTACGAGCGCCGATGCTGCCGGTTTCCCCATTGCGCCGCTGCTCTTCAATGCGGACGAACTCGCCGTCGGAAGCATTAACCACGCGATTCGCTTCATACTTCCCAATCCGCGAATGCGCGCGAAGGTCTATGTGCATCCTGCAACACACGGTGGACAGCCGAGTGGGCCGTCTTCTGCGCCACCCTATGGAGCGCACTTTCGATTGAAGTCTTCTTTTAACGTG
>Ga0181535_10003122_pt1 | contig 19482 bp, 18 predicted proteins | sample PEATcosm2014_Bin_44_FD_119774 | JGI IMG/M metagenome (GOLD analysis project Ga0181535, IMG submission 119774) | Peatland microbial communities from MTU Mesocosm Facility, Houghton, MI, USA - PEATcosm2014_Bin17_30_metaG | ecosystem: Environmental > Terrestrial > Soil > Wetlands > Peat | place... | reverse complement strand
CGCTGACGGGGGCGGACCTGCCAGAGTGCAGCCTGCTTACCTGGCTGGTCAGGCACGAGAACGCGGATTGGACGGACTGCGATGCGATTGCACAGGCTCATGATCTGGACCGCAAAGACCTGCACGACTGCTACGCGGAAGCTGTCGTCTGGGCAGAATCCGCTCTTAATTTTGCATAGAGGCCAGCCCACCTTCCAGGCCCGTTGACACAACCGCTCCAGTTTTTTGCCGGGACATCCCGCGCCACGCAGAGGCACTCCCGCAGCCAGACTCTGCGCGCGGACAAGCTTTTGTAAATTCCTTCATCGGCCCGACGATACCTCGCGGCCGCCGGCAGTATACTTGGGGGCGTTCCCGGATTGCTCTCCATTTACACCTGAATTGAGTACGGGCCAAAACGAAAAAATCATGTCGAATTCGCGCTCGCTCGTGGCGCGCGGTACCACTCAGTTCCAGGCCCGAACAGCGGGATGGCGAGGAGCCCCTGACGCCTGCGGACGTGTCGTCGATCACCCAAGGAGAAGATGCCATGAACGAATCGTCCTATCCTCAAGCGTTTGCCCCCCAACCGCCGGCTCCAATGACGTTTAGCCAAATCCTCGACCGGACCTACCGGTTGATGCGTGCGAATCTCAGCCTGTTTTTTGGCATTGCGGCCTTTCCCACAGCCTTCATCGTTGCCTTCATCGCGGGATGGACGATCTTTGTACTTAAGACAATTGGCCCGCTGATGAACGGAACTTCCCCGCAACTCGTCACTGTCCCCCTCGGCGCACCGTTCTTATTCTGGTTCTTTCTTATTTTTTATCCGATCATGCTCGCCGCGTATGCCCTCTATCTGCCTGCGGCATTCTTCGCCGCTACAAATGCCGATCGCGGCATAGCTGTCAGTTTTCGTCGGGCGTACAGCGTGGCATGGAGCCGTTTTGGCCGTTCGCTTTGGCTCATGGTGCTCCTCATCCTATATATGGTTGTGCCGATTGGGGTCGCCGGCGTGCTCATTGCCGTGGGCTTTGCTGTAATCCACCACGCGACGGGCGCGGGGTTCGGCTCTCCGGCTATGTTCTTCCTTGTTCCGCTTCTTGTCCTTCTTTACATCGGCATCCTTGTTTACTCAGTGCTCATCATGTTGCGCTTCGCGTTGGCATACCCGGCATGCATTGCGGAGAATCTGACCGCGTGGAACGCTCTCAAGCGCAGCGCCAGCCTTACCCGCGATGCCAAGGGCCGCATCTTCCTGGTGCTGCTGGTGATTTATGCGATTGTGTAAGCGGCGGAGCTGGTATGCCTGCTGGTTCTCTTTGCGTTGGCCGCAGTTGCCCTGCTCTTCGCTGTGCCCGCGCACGTCTCCACGGGTTCGCCCACGTTCTTCCTCCTGGCCGGCGTAGGCGTATTTGCCTACATGCTCATCATCGGCGCATGCATCCTGTTGAGTTATGCGGCTTTTGTCACCGCCCTTGCCGTGCTCTATCGCGACCAACGGTTCCGCAAGGATGTCCCATTGTCCGCACAATCTCCTGCCTGACTCGTCAACGTTACCGTTAACGGAACTATAATTGGGCGTTCCTGAAATACCGGAGGCTGACGCCCGCAATTTGCCTGCCTCCTACGGAGAAATCATGTCTAGCCTTCGCGCAATACTGCCTTTCTTGCTGGCGCTCATTTGCACGGTCAACCTGGCTGCCCAGTCGGGGAATACCGGTCCACTAAAGATCGTCTCGCCCAACGGAGAGATCGCTGTTCTGCTCTTCGAGGCCGGCGCAGAAAGCGGCCCTCCCGTGCGCGGAAGAAGCATGGCGACCGACGATCTGCGCTATGCAGTCGAATTTCACGGCAAGCGGCTGATGGATTCGGCGCGGCTTGGCCTGGAACTGGTGGGGCAACCGGCGCTTGGTCCGGGCATGCACCTCAAAGCCACGCAGCCGGAAGCCGTCGACCAGACCTACTCGATCCCCGTCGGCAAAACCAGCAGCGTGCGCGATCACTACAACGGCGTGCGTGCGGACTTTGAAGACGCCGCCGGCCGCAGGATGACCGTTGAAGTGCGCGCCTTCGACGACGGCATTGGTTTCCGCTACCTTGTGCCCGAGCAGCCCGCGCTGAAAGACGTCCGCATTGCCAACGAGTTGACAGAGTTCACCTACGCCAGGGACGCGGAAACCTATCCCCTGGTCATGAATGGAAACTCGGGATATGAGGATTCGTATCAACTTCGAGAAGTGAGTGGGCTGCATGCGGATTGGATTATTGGGCTGCCGTTTCTGGCTAATGAGCCGGGGGTGGGCTGGGTGGCGATTACCGAGGCCGACATCGACAACTATGCCGGAATGCACCTGACCAAAGACAAGGGGTTTAACTCACTGATTGTCAAAGCGGGCCTTGCGCCGCATGCCGATGCGGCAGGTGTTCCGGAAACGGGCGTGGCCGTGGTCACCGCGACACCATTCAACAGCCCATGGCGCGTGCTGATGATTGGGGACACCGCGGGAAAGCTCATCGAGTCGAACATCGTTCTCAATCTCAATCCGCCGTCGAAGGTCGCGGATAAATCGTGGATCAAGGCCGGCAAGTCTGCATGGGATTGGTGGTCGGGCGAGGCCGCACCGAGCGTCACCTTCAAGACCGGCATGAACACCGCGACCATGATGCACTATATCGACTTTGCCTCCGATTCAGGATTCAAGTACATGCTGATCGATGCGGGATGGGCGAAAGCCAAGCGCACGGGCCCGGATGACTACGCCGCTCTGGCCAACATTACCGAAGTGGTCCCGGAGATCGACATGCCGGAACTGATTCGCTACGCCAATGAGAAGCACGTGAAGATATGGCTCTGGTCGCACTGGCGTTCCGTCGACCAGTACATGGACCAGGCATTTCCACTCTTCGAGAAGTGGGGCATCGCGGGCGTAAAGATCGACTTTATGGATCGGGACGACCAATGGATGGTGGGTTTCTATCATCGCGTGGTTGAGAATGCCGCCGCGCACCATTTGATGATCGATTTCCATGGCGCCTACAAGCCCGACGGACTGCGCAGAACCTATCCCAACCTGATTACGCGTGAAGGCGTCCTGGGCAAGGAGTACCTGAAGATGAGCGCGCGCACAACTCCGGTGCACAACGCGACTTTGCCCTTCACCCGCATGCTGGCCGGCCCCATGGACTACACGCCCGGCGCCTTCAACAACAGCAATCGCGAAAACTTTGTGGTGCGGAACTTCATGCCCATGGGCCTGGGAACGCGGGCGCAGGAGCTGGCTCTCTACGTCGTGCTTGAGAGTCCGCTGCAAATGGTGTCCGATTATCCTGAAATCTACGCCGGACAAGAAGCGTTCAACTTCATCAAGCAGGTACCGACCACCTGGGATGAGATTCACGCAGTCGGCGGCACACCCATGGAGTGGGTCTCCTTGGCGCGGCGCAGCGGCAAAGACTGGTACATCGGCTCGCTCACCAACTGGGATCAGCGCGACATCAAGATCCCGCTCACCTTTCTTGGCGAGGGCAAGTACGTCGCGGAGATCTACGCGGACGCCCCCGACGCCGCCGTGGAAGCTACGCACACAACCTTCTCAAAAGTCCCCGTGGACCAGACAACCGTGCTCGATGTCCACATGGTTTCAGGCGGCGGCAACGCCATCTGGATCCATCCGGAGTAAGAAGCGGTCAAGGCGGAGCCCTGGCGCCGCCGGGTCCAGGACTCCGTATGAAACCGAGGATAGTCGCCACGCGCGCTACGGTGCCAAGGGATGAAGTGTGAAGGATGAGTGACCGATTAACTGATTCACGAGGACGCGTAGATCCAAATGCGCCAAAAGCACGAGTTGTGGAGATTCGCGATTGGGATGACAGTTTTTCGGGAACACCTCAATCTAGCCCAAGATACACCACTTTAATGCACGGATAGGTGCTATAATTGGTGCGTGGAGGGAACATGAGAGCAACTGTTTCGCTCGACGACGATCTGTTACGAACGGCGGAAGAGTTGAGCGGCTTGACTGAAAGAGCGGCATTGATTCGTGCCGCGCTAAAGTCGTTGATTGCGCGGGAAGCCGGTCGCAGGCTTCTGGCGTTGGCTGGGACCGCTCCCAACATTGAAGACGTGCGGAGATTGCGAATAGACGAACAGTGATTCTCGCGGACACTTCAATCTGGATCGCCATGTTTTGTTCTGGCGCTTACAAGGCAGAGTTGGACACTTTGATTGCCAATGACCAACTCTGCATTCACCCATTCTTGATTGCGGAGTTGGCGCTCGGCATGTTGCCGGAACGGCGAAAAACACTGGCGTATCTCGACCACCTGGTTTCAATCCGCCCGGTGCGGTTGGAGGATGTTCGGCACATGATCGAAGCTCGGGGATTTGCCTCGAAGGGGATCGGCTTGACGGACGCACATTTGATTGCCTCCTGCCTGGCAACTCCGGGGACCCATATATGGACCCTGGACGCCAAACTCGGCAAAGTCGCCGAATCCCTGGGCATCCGCACTACTCTCCCTTAACAACCCTCGACCACGCCATTAACGCAAGAATAAACAAAATATGTAGAGGCTACTGTACTAAGGCAGCCACCCCGCTTTTATGGATTTAACTTCTTCCGCAGCCCCTTGCGGGAAGGCTCCTTCAATTTGACCCACCGCCGAATCCCTGCGCTTCTTGGCGCATCTGAAATAATAGTGATCGTGAAAGTCGTGCAACAATTTGCGCTCCCGCGCGGAGCAACCTTGGCGCCTTGCGTTCTCGCGTTCTTTCTGAGCATAGCCGTGTCCGCAGCCGCGCAAAATCCCTCTTCCGCCGCCAATCCCTATTACGGCAGCGTGACCGCGCAGCCCTTGAGCGATGAAACCCTGAAGCTCTCGCTCGACGATGCCGTGCGCCGCGGCCTCCAGAACAACCTGGGCTTGAGAGAAGTCGAGAGCGACGAAAAGATTGTTCACGGCGAAAAGAGCGAGGCACTGCAGCAGTTTTTGCCGACCATCACGCTGGATGGGGAGATCGGCGTACACCAGCACGATCTGGCGGCGCAGGGATTCGGGCCCGGCGTCTTCAAGAAATTTGCCGGCATCTTTCCCAGTGGGACCTCGCTGTCGGGGCTCTCGCTGATTACCAAGAACGACCTGACCGAGGAGCGCGTCCACTTCAGCGAAACGCTCTTCTCCGGCCCGGTGATTGCCGGATGGAAGGCGGCTGGCTCCGCGGAGCGCTCGGCGCACTTCGCCAAAATGACGGCGCGCGGCGAGGTGGTGCAGCAGGTGGCCACCGCTTATCTCCACGCCATCGCCGCCTCCAGCGAGGTGGACAACGCCAAAGCGCTCTTGGCCCAGGATCAAGTGTTGCTCGATCACGCCCACGCGGCGCACGAGGCCGGGGTGGCAGCGAATCTAGAGGAGCTCCGGGCGCGCGTGCAATTACAGGCCCAGCAGCAGGCGCTGCTCTATGCGCAGAACGCCTATGAGAAAGACCTGATCCTGCTCAAGCGCGAAATCGGCATCGCTCCCGGGCAGAACATTGCTCTCACCGACCCTGCGCCCTATAGCGATCTGGCGGAACAGACGCCGGAGGAGGTGCGCGCCATCGCCTACAAGAGCCGCCAGGACTACCAGAACCTGCAGAACCAGGTAGTCAGCTACCGCGCCATTCATGATGTTTATCGCGCGCAGCGGCTGCCGACCTTGCTCTTCAACAGCTCCTACGCTGCCACCACGGTCAACGGCGCGGGCACCCACGGCAATTTCGTCGCCATGGGCACGCTCTCTCTGCCGCTGTTTCGCGAGGCCGGATTGCGCGGCAATGAAGATGCTTCAAAGGCGCAGCTCCAGGCCGTGAATCTGCAGCTCGCCGACCTGCGCAATCACATCGACCAGCAGGTGCGTTCGGCGTTGCTCGATGTAAGCGCCTCGGCCAAGCTGGTCCAGGTGGCGAAATCCAATGTGGAGCTGGCTACCCGCGCACTGAGCGACGAGACGGACCGTGTCAACGCCGGCGTGGACGACAACCTGCCCCTGGTCACCGCCCAGGCCTCTCTCGCCAACGCCCAGAACAGCCTCGTCGAGAGCCTCTACAGCTACAACGTCTCGAAGCTGGCCCTGGCGCGCGCCGCCGGCGTCCTTGAAACCCAGTACCGCGACTACCTCGGACGCTAGAGCCGGGATGGCTCATCCCATCAACACCCCGGTGAACTTGGAGAAACAGTGCGGTAATTTCACAGCCTCATCGTGATGAGTGGCCCTTCCAATCAGACCGCTCCACGCAGTTCGTCGCGAAGGGCCCGCAAGGCGGAGAACGGCACCGACCGGGGGCTAGTCCCTTAGTCCCTCAGTCCCCGTTTCCCCCCCACAGATACGAAAAACGCGAAAAAGCATCAAAAGTGGCGTCAAAAACACATTTCTAATCGTTTAGAAGCAGGTTTTAAACGCGTTTTAACGCTCATTTCGGGTAATTCCCTGCAACCCATGGCCGCTTTTCCGCACTTTCCTGACCAACAAACCCGCACTTTAGGTGGTCTGGAAGGTTAAGTTGCAACAAAATCGTAACTTTCTCGGCCAACATTTGGGGCACTTTCGCAACCGTCCAAGCGAACATTTCACGCCTTTTACGAACCATTGAAGTGAACATTTTGCTATTCCATAAACCCCGGATTCGGGTTTGAACCGAAGCCCGGAAAGATCGGCCAGCGGACATCGGAAAGCCGTTGGGTTAATCGTTCAATGGGTTTCCATAAGCGATGAGAAGGAATCGAATCATGCACCTGATTCGCAGGCGCAGTTCTTCGTTCCAAAGTAGAGTAGAGATCAGAGGGTGCGAAGCGGATGTCCAGGAAGCTGAGGATTATCTACTACGTGGAGGCGGATGCTGGGGCGCTGGCTCGGCGGGCGGCACAGTATTTTGTGGAGATGGTCGACGAGGCGGTAGACCGGCGAGGCCGGGCACGCATTGCAATCAGCGGCGGATCAACCCCGAAGGCGGCGTTCGAGTTGCTGAGCGACCCCAGTCAGCCCTGGCGTGGTCGGATGCAATGGGAAAAGCTCGAAATTTTTTGGGTGGATGAGCGTTGCGTTCCCCCCGACGACCAGGAAAGTAACTATCGCATGACCCGCGAGGCACTGCTTGACCGGGCGCAACTTAGGCCGGAGCAGATTCACCGCATGGAGGGGGAGCTGGAGCCTGAGCTAGCGGCTTCCCGTTACGAGTCGGAGTTACGGAACATTTTCCGGCTGGAGGGGGCTGAACTGCCGCGGTTTGACCTGATCTCGCTGGGAATGGGTCCAGATGGCCACACTGCGTCTCTTTTTCCCCACACCGCTGCCCTGCATGAAGCCAGCCGCTTGGTCACGGCAAACCATGTGGTGCAGATGGACAGCTGGAGGGTCACGCTGACCTGGCCGGTGATCAATCACGCCAGCTCGGTCTTCTTCCTGGTGAGTGGTGCGGATAAGGCACAGATTCTAAAGGAAGTGATGACGGGGCCGAAGGATGTGGACCGGCTGCCAAGCCAGTTGATTTGGCCGGCGAGCGGTATACTTACCTTGATTCTGGACAAGAGCGCAGCCTCGATGCTGCCCGCGACGGATGATGAAGGCTGCGGCTTTTTGGAGAGGGAAGGATGATTCTGGCGGGGGACGTAGGCGGCACCAAAGTCAACTTAGCGCTGTTTGACTTTGCCGATGGAAATCTGAAACATGCTCGCGATAAGCAGTATCCAGCCAAAGAGTATTCAGGGCTGGAGGAGATCGTAAAAGAGTTTATCGTTGCGGAGAAGGTGACGGCGGCCTGCTTTGGGGTTCCTGGCCCGGTGCGCGACGGGCGCCTGCGCCTGACAAACCTGCCGTGGACGCTGGACAGCCGTGAACTTGCGGCCGATCTGAAGATCGATTTTGTTTTTCTTATCAATGACTTGCAAGCGAATGGATACGGCATTGCCGAGCTGGGAGCCGATCAGGTCTACACGCTGAGCGAGGGCGACCCGCGCCAGTTGGGGAACCGCGCCTTGATCTCCGCGGGAACGGGCCTGGGCGAGAGCTTTATGATCTGGGACGGACGCGACTACGTTCCCTACCCTTCAGAAGGCGGCCACGCGGATTTTGCGCCGCGCAACGAGGACGAGATCGACCTGCTGCGTTTTCTCAAGCAGAAGTACAACGGACGCATCAGCTTTGAGCGCGTGGTGAGCGGCCAGGGGCTCACCAACTGCTACGAGTTTTTGCGCGAGGTGCGCGGGATGGAAGAGCCGGCGTCTCTGGCGGCGCGCATGACCGCCGAAGATCCGAACGCCGTGATTACGGAGATGGCCTTGGCGGCCAAGAGCGAGATCTGCGAAAAGGCGATGGATATGTTTGTTTCGGCATACGGTGCCGAGGCGGGCAACCTGGCGCTGAAGGTCCTTTCCGTGGGTGGGCTTTATGTGGGTGGTGGCATTGCGCCGCGCATCCTGGAAAAGCTGAAGGACGGCACATTCATGAAGGCCTTTGCGGACAAGGGACGGATGAGCCAGTTGCTGGTGAATATGCCTGTGCGGGTGATTCTGGAGAGCAAGACCGCGCTGATGGGGGCGGCGGCTTACGCTGAAGCAAGAGCAGCGGAGATGAGCGGGATTTCGCCGCGAGCGGCGAGCGTGAAGTTCTGAGAGCGTTTCAATTGGAGTTGGGAGCCAGAGGGCCAGCCGGTTGCGGTTGGCCTTTTTTTACAGGTCTTGGTTTTTGATGGTCCTAATTGCCAAGTGAATAGATCACGTTGATGGTTGTTTCAACATCTACCAGTTCACCGTTCAGCAGGTATGGCTTGTACTGCCAATGTGAGACCGCCCAAAGTGCGGAGGCCGCCAGCGAGGGCCATGGCGCAGACTCTACGTGCAGGTCGTGAATGCCTCCATCCATGCCGATCATGGCCCTCAGAACCACCGTTCCTGAGGCACGTGCATCCTTGGCATCCTGCGGATAGATTGGCTGCTGTTTCTTAATCAGCATGCCCACCATTACTGCCGGCGCGATCTGAGCTGTTTTATCGGATCCCGGGGTCTTTGCGTCGGGAGGCGGCACAAGAGCCACGTCAGATAGGCTCAACCCTTCAACTGTGTCCACTCTTGCCGAAAGGATCGTGCGTCCACCCTCTGAGAACAGAATCTCCTCGGCCAGATACTTGCCCTGCACCTTGACGATGTGATTGAACTGCGTCGCGAGAGCTCCCCAAGAGAAGCCGACCCGCAAGGCCGGCAGTTTGATGTCAAAACAATAAGTGGGAAAGAGGCCCATGGGCACGTCTTGAACCTGCCCATGCTGTGGCATGAGCGGAATGATCATGATGCACGGAGATTTTGCGCCCGCAAATACCGGCTCGATTTCGCGGTCGAGTCGGGTTTTTACTGGGTCCAACTCTTTTGAGTCCGGCAGTGGTGAAAGCAGCGCAAACTGAACTTTGTACTCGAAGTACTCGAGAGGCCCACCCGTTGCCTTGTAAGCGTATTTGCCATCTGCAGTATGCCAATCGGTATGCGTTGCGCCTGGACGGGTCCAACTTCTGCGAAAAACCGTGGGCGAAGCCCACCAGTATTCGAATGTTCCCTGCTCTGAGGGTTTCCCTTTCTCGTCGTAGAGCTTGTATGTGGCTTTCAGATGCCAGGGTTTCAGAGCTGCGTCATTGAAGTCGTAGAGAGGCGCAGCCATCGCAAGGATTTCGCGCGGATCCTTAGGCAGATCCGGCTGTGCTGTTGGAGCAGTCTGGCTGAATACCCGAAGTGCCGCGAAAAGAAACAGAGCGGCCAGAAAGCGTTCGCGCATGGTGCGGACAGATTAGCACGACCACGGTTAGGGAATGCCTTCAGTCCAGGTGCGCCAGGGCTTCGAGCGGAGTGGGTTCAGGGGCGGGAAACCATCTGCTCTGCAGCCGAAGCGATACCTGCACCAGCAGGATGAGCGCGGGCACTTCGACGAGCGGCCCGATGACGGCGGCGAAGGCTGCGCCGGAGTTGAGGCCAAAGACGGCGACAGCAACGGCGATGGCCAGCTCGAAGTTGTTGCTGGCGGCGGTGAAGGAGAGCGTGGCTGTCTTGGAGTAATCGGCGCCTACCTTGCGGCCCATCCAGAAACTGACGAAGAACATGACAACGAAGTAGATGAGCAGCGGGACTGCAATGCGCAGCACGTCGAAAGGCAATTGAACGATGAGGCTGCCCTTGAGGCTGAACATGACTACGATGGTGAAGAGCAGTGCGGCAAGCGTAAGGGGACTGATGGCGGGGATGAAACGTGCCCGATACCAGTCGCGGCTTTTGAACTTGAGAAGCAGAAAACGTGTAAGCATGCCGGCCAGAAACGGAATGCCTAAATAGATAGAGACGCTCTGGGCAATCTGGCTCATGCGAATGTCGACGACGATGCCTTTGAGCCCGATTAAAGGGGGAAGAACGGTGAGAAAGAACCAGGCATACACGCTATAGAAGAGGACCTGGAAGACACTGTTGAAGGCTACGAGGCCGGCGGCGTAATCGGTATCGCCGCGTGCCAGTTCGTTCCACACAATGACCATGGCGATGCAGCGCGCGAGACCGATGAGGATGAGGCCGGTGCGGTACTCCGGGTATCCCCGCAGGAAAACTACGGCAAGGACGAACATCAGCACCGGGCCGATGACCCAATTCTGAATCAAGGAGAGGCCGAGGATTTTGCGATTGCGAAAGACCTCGCCGAGCCGCTCATACTGCACCTTCGCCAGCGGCGGATACATCATGAGGATGAGTCCGACGGCGATGGGGATGTTGGTGGTTCCGGCCTGGAATCGCTGAAAGAACGCAGGAACGGCGGAGACGAAGCGGCCGAGCGCGACACCGATAGCCATGGCTAGAAATATCCAGAGGGTCAGATAGCGATCGATGAACGAAAGGTGGGACGCGCGGCCGGGTAAGGGAGCGGGGCAGCAGATTTGCGGGTCTAGTTTCACAGGGCGAGTCCTCTACGGCAACGGTTGCTGACCGATTTCGCGAACTTTTTTCTCAATGGCCAGAGTGTCGAGGGCATCGATCGGCAGGCTGAGGAAGAGTCCTACGCGCCTTCGCATCTGGCGCAAGGTTTGGGCAAAGGCCGCGCGCTTTTCGTCGTCGGTGCCTTCGACGGCCGCGGGGTCGGGGAAACCCCAGTGTGCTGTGATCGGTTGCCCCGGCCAGAACGGGCACACTTCCCCGGCGGCCTTGTCGCAAACCGTGATGACGAAGTCGAGCGTTGGAGCACCGGGCGCGGCGAACTCATCCCAGCTCTTGCTGCGCAGGTTTTCGACCGGATAGCCCAGTCCTCGCACGACGTCGATGGCGAAGGGATTCACGCGGCCGGTGGGGTGGCTGCCGGCGCTATAGGCTTTGACGCGGCCTGCACCCATGGTATTGAAGAGCGCCTCGCCGATGATGCTGCGCGCGGAGTTACCAGTGCAGAGGATCAGAATGTTGTAAAGCTTCTGCATGAGTTGTCCATCTCGTTGAAAGGGAGAGGTTCAGGTTGTGCAGCAGGTCGCTCCGCAACAGGCAGTCGTCGGCGTCGCAGTTGGCTTGGTGGCGCGGACGAAGGCGCTCATCAGCTTGCCCTCGGCCTGGGGCGCGATTGCGTCAACGTCGACGCCCGCGTCCTCAAGAAAACGGCGCGCGTCTTCGATGGAGTAAATCCGGGTGGGCTCGACGGAGATCTCGGTAAAGCCGGCCTTTGCCAGCCTGGCGATATACTCGTTCTCTTCAAGAGCGCCTGCGATGCAGCCTACCCAAAGCATCATGCTTTGGCGAACCGCCTCAGGCACCTCGCCACGGGCGACCACGTCGGAAACAGCAAAGCGACCGCCGGGCTTGAGAACGCGGAAGGCCTCGCAAAGAACACGGTCCTTGTCCGCGGAGAGATTGATGACGCAGTTGGAGATGACGACGTCGACCGAGGCCTCGGGCAGAGGGATGTTTTCGATCTCACCTTTGAGGAATTCGACGTTCTCGACTCCAGCCTGGCGCTGATTTTCGCGGGCAAGGGCAAGCATGTCGTCGGTCATGTCGAGGCCATAGGCTTTGCCGGTTGGCCCCACGCGTTTGGCCGAGAGAAGTACGTCAATACCTCCGCCGGAGCCTAGGTCGAGGACCGTTTCGCCGGCCTTGAGCTTGATGAGCGCAGTGGGGTTGCCGCAGCCGAGCGAGGCCTGGACGGCCTTGGCGGGCAGCGCACCTTTTTCTGCATCGTTATAGAGGTTGCCGGTGATGGGGTCGCAGCAGGTGAAGGCTGGATTGCAACAGGCGGATGAACTTGTCTGGCTCACCTGGCGGGCGGCAGCGCCGTACTTGTTTTGCACCGTTTTCTGAACCGATTCCTTGTCGGATTTCTCGGCGATTGTTTCTGTGGTCATCTTTCGGCACCTCATATGCGCTTTGGCAAATATATGATGCGCACACATATTTGTCAACACGGATATAATTACGGTATGACTCGCGGCTCGAAATCGGCAAACCTGACCGGGCTGTTTGCGGCGCTGGCCGATCCCACGCGGTTGCGGCTAGTGAACTTGATTGCCGGGCGCGAGGTGTGCGTCTGCTATTTTGTGGAGATTCTGCGACAAGGACAGCCGAAGATCTCACGGCACCTGGCTTATCTACGCAGAGCCGGGATTGTGGCGGCGCGGCGCGAGGGCAGGTGGATGCATTATCGGATTGTGCCGCAAGGAGATGAGGCGGCCGCTTCGATTCTGACCGCCGTCCTGGCCTCGCTGGGCAATGACAAGCAGATGCAAGCCGACCGGGCGAAACTGGAGCGCGCTTGCTGTGCACCGCAAAAGCTGGTGATGCCTGAGGGTGCGCCGAGGCCAGCGCCTGTGGCTTGATTCGCCATCCGGTAGACTTGGAGAGCAATCTTTTGTGCGCGGGTTGGTATCCGTGCGCGATTGAGTGGCGAGGCTGAGACTTGTTTCGATTCCTATTTCGTTGGCTGATACGCGCAGTGGTAGTGCTGGCGATTGGGTTCGCGGCCGTGTACCTCTGCGACTGGGCCCTCTACCGGCTGCGCGGTTCGCCGCAATCCAAGGTCACCGTAAATCGCTATGTGGCAATTCCACAGAAGGGCCTCAAAACGGAGTTCGATTACCAGGGCTCGTTCGATGACCCATGCTCGGTGTCTCTGTTTTCGCAGGGAGGGGAGAGCCCGTGCTGGGAACTGCGGCGCAATCCCAACCAGGGACTGACGTTGTGATGGATTTCGTGGGGAGAAACTGTTTGCCCGATAGCGACACGGAGTTGGGGATCCGGTATCACAAGGGCGCGTGATGCCAATCACGACAGTGCAATCGAAGTGCGCCTAACATCGTTCAATATCTGGAGCCTTCCCGAAGAACGATGTATAGCCGCACCCAAAACGACAATGGCAGCTTCAACACGCGCTGCCTCGACTGCTTCATGACGGTTGCTTCCTGCGTGGAAACCGAGCAGGAGCTGGATCGGGTGGAATGGCGCCACATTTGCCCGGAAAAGGCTCTGGCCCAAATGCTTGAACAGGAAAAGGCCATTGAAGAACGGGCCATGCGGAATTAGCGTTCAAACCTAAAGGTTGTCCCTGCCAATCAGAATGACCACGGGAGAACTCTGAATCTCAGTCGGTACGGGCGGAGGAGATCTCCTCAGAGCTGATGCCGCAACGATCGAAGCCCGTTCACATTTTTAAAGCTGCAGCAGAACCCTCAAGCCTGGCTTGCGGAGAGAATCCGCGTTCGAGAGCCATGATGGCGGCGCGCATAAAGCCCAGGGTGTGCGCCATTCCGGCGTGCCATGGAGCCGAACACGTCATCTGCGGACTGTGGTCTGGAATCATGACGCCATCGAACTTGTTCCTGTAGAGAATGGCCATGATGCGGAGCATGTCCACGTCGCCGTCGTCGATGAAAGTCTCGTGGTAGGTGGGAACCTTGCCGCTGACATTGCGGAAATGGACGTAGGCGAGCCGCTTTTGAGCGCTGTATTGTTCGACGGTGTCGTAGAGGTTCCCCTCCGTCATCTCGGCGAGCGTGCCGAGACAGAACTCGAGCATGTTGCTGGGGCTGGGAGAGATGTCGATGACGCGCTGGTACATGGCTTGCTGATAGACGAGGCGGGGCTGTTGGCGCAAGGTCGGGGTGGGCGGGTCGTCAGGATGCAGAGCGAGTCGGACGCCGGCCTGCTCGGCGACGGGAAGCACTTCTTCAAGAAAGCGCTCGAGACGGTTCCATAGCTCGGCATGGGAGATCGAAGGCAGAAAGCCTGCAGGCGCGCTCTGGTCGTAGATCATGTTCCAGACGGTGCCGTTGGGGATGGGCGCGTCGACGGGGCCGGCCATGCCGACCGACTCTGCTCCACCGCGGGCGAACGGACCGCTGACGCGCCCGCCGACTCCGGCAACGGAGAAGTTGTAGCCGAGGGTGCCGATGCCGGCTTCGCCCATGGCTCTCAAGATGGCATGCACATTGCGGATGTGGAGGGCGCGTTTGGGGCCGTCGAGGAGAATGTCGTACCAGTGGGCGGGGTCAAGATTCTCAATGGCTTCGAGCTTGAGGCCCGCGGCCTCAACCTGCTTGCGCAACGCGATCAACTCAGAGGCTGACCACAGTTTGTCCGGATCGCCGGCAACGCCCCAAGGCTTGTCTTTGCCGCCCGTGGGCTGGTTCTGGTTGGGATTGGCCTCGCCCTTGCGGAAGTAGTCGACCAGATGAACAATGACATGCGTGCAGCCGGCCTGAACAGCGAAGGAGTAGTACTCGTCGTTGAGCATGTGCCGGTAAAGACCGAGACCGAGTTTCATATTCTGACCCCTGAGACAGTCTAATTCGACAGCAAACAATCGGCGCTTTCCGGAAGCAATATTGCACAACTCACACGAGCGAGTCATGATCGATGGCTTCACTGGAGTGATCGCAGGATAACTCTGTTTTCAGGCGGCTTGTACCCATCCATTCATGCAAGAGCACCCCCTTGGGCATTACCATTCGATACAGCTATTTTTGAGAGAGGATTCGAGTTTATGACAGCATCAGCATCCCCAACTTTACTTGTCCTGGCCGCGGGAATGGGCAGCCGTTATGGCGGTCTGAAGCAGATTGAGGCAGTTGGCCCGAGCGGCGAAACCATTATTGACTACTCGATCTTCGACGCCATGCGCGCCGGATTTGGCAAACTGGTTTTCATCATCCGCAAAGATATTGAGCAGCCATTCAAAGAAGTTGTCGGCTCTCGTTTCGAAAAGCGCATCGCTGTGGAGTATGTGTTTCAGGAGCTCGACAGTATTCCCGCGGAATTCAGCGTGCCTGCGGGGCGAACCAAGCCATGGGGCACGACACAAGCGATCTTGATGGCCGCCGACGCAATTCACGAGCCATTTGCCGTGATTAATGCAGACGATTTCTACGGGGCGGAGAGCTACCAGGTGATGGCGCGGCAGTTGCAGTCGGGCAGCGGAGACTACGCAATGGTCGGATTTGTGCTGCGGAATACTCTCTCAGAGTTTGGAACCGTGGCGCGCGGGGTTTGCCGCGTGGGCAGCGATGGCTACCTGGATCAGGTTGTCGAGCTGACGGCCATTGCACGCGATGGCGACCACGCCAAGGACACAAGCAGCGATGGCAAGGTAACTATGCTGACGGGCGACGAACCGGTCTCGATGAACATGTTTGGATTTACTCCGCAGGTCTTTGGAAGACTGGATGAACACTTCAAGAAGTTTCTTACGGCCAATGGCACGGATCTCAAGAAGGAGTGCTACATTCCCAGCACCGTTAACGAGATGCTTCAAGCCGGACAGGCGAAGGTCAAGGTTCTGCGCAGCAATGACTCGTGGTTTGGCGTTACCTACCGGGAAGACCACGCGCATGTTGTGGAGAGCATCCGGCAACTGGTCAAGGGTGGCAAGTACCCTGAAAGTCTTTGGGCATGAGCAAAGAGAGCCGCATCGCCGCCGTGGCGCGCCGGTTTGAAATCGGCGGCGATTTTCTCGAGGCCACGTCTTACGGCAGCGGCCATATCAACGACACCTACAAGATCCTCTTCCGTGACGGAGCCGCGTTGCATTGTCATATTCTGCAGCGGATCAATCACAACATCTTCAAGAGGCCGGTCGCTTTGATGGAGAACCTCCAGCGCGTGACGGCGCATATTGCTGAACAGGTTTCGAGTGAGCCGGAGTGGAAACGACGCGTGCTGCGGCTGATTCCGGCGCGGGACGGGCGCGCCTGGCACGTGGATGATGAGGGCAACTATTGGCGCGCTTTCCATTTGATTCAGAAGGCGCACTCCTATGATGCGGTCGAATCCGCCAACCAGGCATATCAGGCCGGCAGGGCATTTGGCCGATTCCAGCAGTTGCTGGCCAATCTAGCTCCGCCGCGATTGCATGATACGATTCCGGACTTTCACCACGCGCCAAAACGATTCAAGGCGCTGGAGCAGGCGATTGATGCGGATGTAGCAGGACGAGCGATCCTGGCGAAACCTGAGATTGAATTCGCCCGCGCCCGTGAGTCGATCAGCGGCGTTCTGCTGGATGCGAACCTGCCGGAGCGCGTGACCCACAACGACACCAAGTTCAACAATGTGCTTCTTGACGACGATACCGGCGAAGGCATCTGCGTGATCGATCTCGACACCGTGATGCCGGGACTGGCGCCTTACGACTTTGGCGATATGGTGCGCACCACAACGAGCCCCGCGATGGAAGACGAGCAGGACCTCTCCAATGTGACGATGCAGTTCCCCATGTTCGAAGCGCTGGCGCGCGGCTACCTGAGTACCGCCGGGGGATTCCTGACGAAAGCAGAAAAGGATCTTCTCGCTTTCTCGGGAAAGTTGATCACGTTCGAACTCGGCGTTCGTTTTCTAACGGACTTTCTGATGGGCGACACCTACTTCAAAGTGCATCGCGAGAGGCATAATCTCGATCGTTGCCGCACGCAGTTCAAACTGATCGAGTCCATCGAGCAGCAGGAAGAAAGCATGAATCGGCTGGTAGCGTCCCTCGCTTCCTGAGGGCTGATCTGCGACTTATTTCCATTTAATGATGTGCAACAGGTTGGAGTAGTCGTCGGTCCACACCTGTGTTCCCGGTTGCGCTTCTGCGGGTACCCAATGGGGATCCGTTGCGAGCGCACCCAGATCGTCGCGGCTCCGCGCCATGACTAACCACTCCGAGGGAAACTTTCCTGCGTCCTTCTGCGCTTGCGGGATGGGGTTATCTTCGTCCACCAGGCACACGAGGCCCGCGTCGTTCGCAAGGGCGGCCAGCGTGGGCACAAGCCGGAGATAGAGGTTGCTGGTGTGGAAGGCGAGCATGCCTCCTGGCGCAAGCTTGCGAAGGTAAAGAGCCAGCGCCTCGCGCGTGACCAGGTGCATGGGAATCATGTCTCCGCTGAAGGCGTCGAGAACGATCAGGTCGTATCCCCCGTCCTGAGCGTCGCGGAGTTTTAGCCTGGCATCTCCAAGAATGATCTGCGCCGCGGGTGCGCATTGTTGCAGGAAGGTGAAGTAACGCGGATCCAGGGCGATCGACTTCACGGCCGGGTTAATCTCGTAATAGGTGAGCGACTCTCCCGGCTGCAGATAGCAGGCCATTGAACCTGCACCCAGGCCCACAACCGCCCAATTAGGCTTACGGAGATCGCCGGAGCTCGACTGGAAAGTCTTGGCCTGGAAGGCGCGAAGGATGCTGCCAGCCGGACCCGACACGGTGTAGTAGGCCAGCGGCTCGCGGCTCTTCGCCGGGTCAAGGTTCTGCGACCCGTGAAGGGTTGCGCCGTGGATAAAATAGCGGAGCTTGCCATTGGGGCTATCGGTTACGCGCAAGACCCCAAAGAAGTTTCTCTGTACATCAAGAAGACGGCCCAGGTTGGGGGTATAGAGGGTGCTCGCAGCCAGCAATGCCACAACTCCCACCGCAAAACGCAGTGGACGCTGGCCGAAGCTCAGACACCAAAGCATGGAGACGCTAAAGATAACAATGGCCAGCGGATCGGCCAGCGCAACCCCGGCACGCGGCAAGCCAAGAAACGCGGCAGCCATGCACAGGCCAAGCGCAATGGGGAGCAGCCAGTCGTTTCGTTGGGCGCTTGCAGCTTTGGCCGGGGTCGGAGGCTCGCTTCCCAAGGGTGATCGCAGCAGCGCCGCAAAAACGAGCACCAGCGGAAACTCGACCACCGTAGAAAAGACAACGGGGGCAATGAGCGCATTGAAGATGCCGCCGAGTACGCCGCCAAAAGAGATCCAGAGATAGAACTCCGTAAGCCGGCTAACGCTGGGCCGGCTGCGGGCGAGTTCGCCATGACACACCAAGGCGGCGGCAAGCAGCGTGACGAGATAAAGCAAAATCAAGGTCAGCAACGGGAGCTGAATCTTGCAGAGGCCAGGAATAAGAGAGGCGAGAATAAAGAAGGGCAGCCTGCGAACCGGCCACTCGTGCGGAATGAGCTGCCGCTTTGCGAAGACCAGCACGAAACTCAAAAGATAAATCGCGAGCGGCAACACCCAGAAAAGCGGAATGGCGGGAACGTCGGTTGTCAGCGCGGTGGTTACGCCCATCATCAGGCTGGACGGCACAAATGCCAGGGCAATCCAGCGCAAGCGCTGACGCCAGATGTCTTTTGGTTCGGTTTCGACCGCATTCTCGGTAGAGCCGGTGGAAGAAGCGGCAAAGCCGGGCTGAGTTCGCCAGACCAGAACCGAACAGGCCACGGCCAGTGCCAGATAGAGCGCATAGCCGTAGCTCCAGAAGTGGCTCTGGAGACTCAGGCGCATAGTTGGTTCGAGCAACAATGGATACCCGAGCAACCCCACCAGGCTGCCCGCGTTGCTTGCGGCATAAAGAAAGTATGGGTCGCTTGCCTGTTTGTCCCCGGACTGAGAAAACCATCGCTGTAGCATGGGCGTGGAGGCGGAGAGAACAAAAAACGGCAGGCCCACAGCAACCGAAAGCATGGTGAGTATCCAAAACACGGGACTGCTCTGGGCCGGTGGCTCCCAGCCTGCCGGAATGCGCAGCGGCAATATGGCCAGCGCCGTAAACGCGAGTGCGAGGTGCAGTACAATCTGGGTCCGGCGACCCAGCCATTTCGTGGCCGCATAGACATACAAGTAGCCAGCCAGCAGGACCGCCTGGAAAAAGACAAGACAAGTGTTCCAAACCGCCGGGCTTCCGCCGAGCAAGGGCAGAGCCATCTTGGCCATCATCGGCTCGACCAGGAACAGCAGCGTTGCGCTGACGAACATGGAAATCACGAAGACAATCAGAATCATCGGGTCACACTTCGAACGGAGATAGTTTCCCTGGGATTAAGAAACGGCAGGTAGTTAGCTGAAGTTTATCGGGAGAATTACCCGCAGTGCGACCGCATTGAGGTTGGCTGGGGAGGGGCGAACCTAGGATGGTACCTGTGCTTTTAGGGGAGGGCGGCTTTCTTGATCGGTGTCCCAATCTGTGAGCATCCAGGAGAACGCGGTAAGAGTTTTTCATGCGGTACGGCCT
>Ga0181535_10003121_pt1 | contig 19487 bp, 11 predicted proteins | sample PEATcosm2014_Bin_44_FD_119774 | JGI IMG/M metagenome (GOLD analysis project Ga0181535, IMG submission 119774) | Peatland microbial communities from MTU Mesocosm Facility, Houghton, MI, USA - PEATcosm2014_Bin17_30_metaG | ecosystem: Environmental > Terrestrial > Soil > Wetlands > Peat | place... | reverse complement strand
GCCTCGCCGTCAATGAGAGTCACCAGATCTCGCTGCGAAACCGTCAATCCTCCTAGCTCAAGCAACCCGGAACTGGCCGTTTGAACAGCCGTCAGTGGCGTCTTGAACTCATGAGCCAGCGCATCCATCACCGCGGCACGCAATTGCTCGCCCTTGAACGCGTTCTCCGCTCTTTCCTCCTTGTCAAACGACTGGTACCGATCAATCACGATCGCTGCGAGAGATGCAAGGGCATCCACCACGAGCGGGCTCAGCTCTCCACGCACAACCAGACAACCCACCGGACCCGGTCTCGCTACGAGGATGCGCTGCCAAGTATTCGAGTGCGGATCGTCCGTTGCGCTCTCACGAAGGTAGGTGTCCTTCGCAATGTTCTCCTCGCTCTCTTTCCATTCGCCGGCCCTGTCCTGCCGACCCAGATTCAGATCGAACAAGGCAACAGCCTCCGCGCCGAAAATTCGTTGGATAAGGATGACGAGCTGCGGCCCGGGTGCTTGATGCAAGTCCAACAACAGCGAGGTCCGGCTTACCTCAAACAACTGCTCCATCCCTAAACGATGGATTGTAGCCTCCCGCGCACTGCGCAGCTCCTTCGCTGACAGCCTGCTAATTACAACGGCCACGCCCTGGAACACAAAGAGCGCAACCCAGTTCTGAGGATCTGTAACAGTAAAGTGGAACACTGGCGGCGTAAAGAAATAGTCCAGGCACACTACAGCTACAAATGAAGCAAATGAAGCCTGCCAGAAGCCACAAAACAATGCCACGGCAAAAACGATCATTAAATAAAGGAAACTGATCGTCGTCAGATTTAAACTCAGAGCAAATCCTGAAAAAGTGACGAAGACTAGGCCCGTCCCAGCAGCGAGAAGCTGGCCTATAGTTCTCAGGCCCCGGAGTCGATACAATGCTTCCAATGCGATCGCCGTTGCCATTTTGACCCGTATCCGCTGGGGCCTGAATAATTCAGCCACTCCAACTCAGGCTAGCCAGACATGCGTGAAGAATGCATAAGGATTATATACAGAACAAATGTGGGAAGGACCGAACACTTGACACGCCGGTTTTTCAATCCTTCTCACAGTTGGGCTACATCTGTCTGACAGCAAGCACATGCTATCGCCGCTTATTTTGCAGTTGCAGGAACTCCTGGCGCCGACAGCTGACTGTACTTCGCTGCTAGCTGGCCGGCTTCTGCTGCTTTGTATGCATAGTATTCGTAGAGATACCGCGCAGAATCCACCGGTCTTGGATACTTGGCCGCGATGCTCACGATGTTCTGGCTTCTTCGCACCCACTCCTGCTTTTCTTCCGTCGCCTGATGTAGATAATCGCTCTGCTGCTTTTCATAGTAACCTGCAAGAGCGTTGTATTGCTCTGGCGTGTGCGCGTCTCGTGCCATCTGTTTTAGTTGAGCCTGCGTGTAATGCGTGTCATTCTCCGCCGAAGAGGCCAACCCCCGTGCGCTGCTCACACTCGCGAGACCAAATGACAGAATACATACTGCGAATAGGTTGCGTTTCATGTGTGACTCACCTCCCATGTATGAGTGTCCGCCGAAAAACGTGAGGAGGGCATGAGGATGGTAGGGGAATAGGGATAAAGAATGCGGAAAGGTATAAGGAATTCGTTTTTTGCTTATGCGCACAACATCTTAGACATGGCGTATGTAACTACAGATGTCCCCTGGCACGACTATCATGTATCGTTTGGAGGTAACCTTGTCAGTGCCCAAATCAATGACGAAGACCACCAGTCAACTGGCGTGTTTGTTTTTCAAGAGCACCAGTGCCTGTTGAAAAGGTCGGCACGAGTTTGCCGATGTTCACGAAATCCGCATGGCTAATTAATGTGCTTCGCGGCATAGTTTCACCAAGCTGCGGTGGCTGACTATATTCGGACAACATCTGCTTATGATGGGCAACACACCCCGTTCTGGGTCGCTGTCTTACTGCTTCAGGCTTGAAGACCTTGTCCCGGAAAACCACCTGCTAAGACTCATCGACCGACATATCAGATTCACCTTTGTCCGTAAGAAGCTGAAGGACTTTTACAGTGAGAACGGCAGGCCATCGATCGATCCGGACCTGCTGTTTTGCATTCTGCTGATCGGGTATCTCTACGGAATCACCAGCGAACGCAGGCTGGTCGAAGAGCTGAGGATGCATCTGGCCTTGCGCTGGTTCACCGGCCTTGGCGTCTATCAGGAGATTCCACACCACTCGACATTCTCCAAGAACCGCCATGGCCGCTTCTTTGAGTCGGGCGTGCTCGAACAGCCCATGAGGGGATCAAAACCTGCTTCCAACTCATCCATCGACAATCTCATCGATTTTTTCAACAAGCACACCAGTAAACAACAATTGCTGCCCGCGAACACAGTATGTGAATGGAGTATCTGCGTCCAACAGCACTGCGAGACACAAGCGCTGTCTATTTACGTTTGAAGCTCTCTTTATGCAGACTAGAGACCAGACACTGAAGCGACGCTGGAGTTGACGGCAACTCCAGCGTCGCGGATTCAGTGGGCTCTACTTTTTCAACCTGGACGACTAGAACCGAGCCATGATCGCAAACGTCGTCGCTGTCTGGTTGGTTCGTAGATCGGGCCACCAGATGTTAGTCGAAGAAGGTCCTGATTTGCTGATCGTGCCGTAACCTTGGTTGAAGCAACTTGCTTCCGCCGAACTAAGGTTGCCGTAGCCGAAACCCGAGTCGACGTTGGTTCCAGCACAGACATAGTCGGATGGGTTGATGTTGTCGCCGCCTGTCGGTGTGATCCCGCCGCGACCTGTCCAGTAAGGCACGTTGGAGTAGCGATAGCTTTCCTCCAACCTGAATGTGATGAACTGACTGGGCATGTAATCGAAAGTGACCGTGCCGTCGTGCATCTGAGCTTGATCGCCGGCATTCTCGGTAAAATACGGGCTGCCGGAAGTGGCCGTCGCGCCGTTGATGGGTGGCAACAGGGTAAGATAGCGCCCGGGGTTGTTCATCAGTCCGCCGCCGAACGTAAGCGCATAGACGTCCTTCTTGAACCACATGCGCATGTAGCTCATGGTGCCTACGAACATTTGCTTGGGTTTGCCGTTGGCACTGTTGTGACAATTGACGCCACCAGTGTAGAGGGAACTTGATCCCATCTCCGGCGATGAGCCGATCTTGCTGTACGGTCCACTGGCAGGGCCGCCGCCGTATTCGCAACCGGCATCGGCAGTGATTGTGAAGGCCATCTTGTCCAGCATTTTCTTGGGATTGTCGTATACCTTGACTTGGGCGCTATAGTCGGCGTGGATTCGCGAACGGCCTGGATAGCCGGCGTCGTCTTCACCCATGCCGTAATCGTTCCAGACAAAGTCCAGATATGGCTTGGGACGCCATAGGATTTGACCGCCCAACCCGCCGTGGCCATTGTAGCGGGCGTAGGACTGCCATCCGTTGATGATCCAAGGCTCGATCTTCAGTTTGGCTGTTGGCCACCACTGGATGCGAAGACCGTTGAAGAACCAGGGCGTGTTCGACGAAACATAAGATGGTTGATAGGCCCAGTTGTCAAAGTTGTAATAGCTGAACAGGCCGATATAGGAAACGAAAATGCCTGCGTCAACGTTCAGACCGTGGTTGACGTTCCAGTGATAGCCACCCCATGCTTCCGACACATACCGGTACGCATTAGATAGTTGCCACTGTCCACGGTTATAGCTGGCATCGTTGCGCGGTGTGGTGGTAGCCCACAGGCCGTCCATCGTCAAGATCCGTCCGCGAACGTTATCGATGCGGATGTCGCCGCCGATGCTGATCTGCTCCAGTTGCCACTCTTGGGAACGGAACATCTCGGTCGAGCCGCCCATCGTGTCGTCATCGGGGTGGTTGTAGTCTAAAATGTAGTTTGCGTCAGCCCTGAACTCCGGCGTGAAGTACTTAGTCGCCATGGGGCTGTCAGTGTTATGTCCTCCGCTGTTCAGCCAGGTCCAGTCACCGGGGAACGGCGTGGACTTTGTCAGCCTCTCAGCACTGATTTCCGGTGGCGCCGGAGCTGCCGCCGGTGCTGGCGCAGCCGCCGCCTGCCCCAGCGTCAAGGAACCCGTACTGTCGTCTGTCTCTGCCGAACGCAGAGCACTGGCATCTCGATCCGCATCCGTGGCGTCATCAGCCCCACTCCGCGCTTTCAGTTCGGCTTCCAGTTGCGCAATCCTGGCCTTCATTTCCGTAAGCTCTTTGATGACCGCATTGTTGTTGACAGGCACCGTGACTGCGGCCGGCGCAGCGGACGCGGTGGCCGGGTCCGTCGAGGCGCTTGCCGTGGCGGAACTTGCCGATGGGGTAGCTCCAGCGGAGGCTGCCGCATCGCTTGTTGGCGTGCTCGGACTCGATTCCGCACCATCAAGAGCCGGAAACTCAACCGAAGCTGTTTGAACGGGAATGGGGGTTCTCGCGGGCTGCTGGGCAAAGGTGCTCAGTGGCACCAGTCCACAGCAGAGCGCCGCAACGGCGGGGACGGCCTTCCAGGAATTAGATCTCATTCAGCCTCTCACCTTCGTAAAAGATTTTGGTCAAGGTATAAACACACCTGATGATGAAGAATGCAGCGCGAAACGAGGTTTTGCTGTGTCGCTCCGCTGATGGTCCTGTCGAGCCACATCAACGTCTTCATGAGTCAAAAGCGGAGAATGAGGACTTGGTTATGCCCAAATTCGTTTGTTCGGTACGTTCGCAACCGGATTCGTAAGTCGTCCCTCTAACTCGCTCACTTCATCCTGCGGCGAGCTATCAGTTCTCCGAACCTTAAGGTGGAACATATAAAGATCCTATATGTGTTTTGAATAAAGTTATGAGTTATACATGATTTACGTATAACGAAAAAATGAACACACCGTCCGATCAAGGCAACGATCGGCTCATTGTTAGCAGTTTCATGAGTGGAATGCATCGCGCGGCAAATTCCACAGTTACTGCATTTGCACGAGCAAGTCGTCGCGCATTTCACTTTCTTCATTTCATCTTTATTCCTTCATGCCTAGGATTCAGGTTACCGATCGTGGTCCGTAAATCGGCCGGACCGACAATGATGAAACGGGCGAGCCCTTACGAATATCCCGGCGGCCAGCATCCGGGAACTGACACGCGAACTTCACCGATCAAGGAGAATCCTGATGGCAGATCAAAACGCACCACAGATGCAGGCCACTTTGGGCCTGACCGGGCTGACCAGCAACGCAATGGCTCTCATCGCACCCGGCGCCTTTCTTTGGCTCACCTTCTACATTCAAGCCACTGAAGGCACCACCTCGCCCGCGATGTGGTTTGGCATCGTTCTGGCTTTGCTGCTCTGCCTGGCAACCGCTGTCGCCTACGCCGAGATCTCGAAGCTCTACCCCGGGACCGGCTCGAGCTACTACTACGCCGAGCAGGCCCTACTGTCGCAAGAAAGGATGTTCAAATACGCAAGAATCGCCAAGTTCATCGTTGGTTGGGGCTCGCATCTCTACTACTGGGTTTATCCCGGAGTCATGGTAGCCACTACCGGCATCTTTGTCGGTTACGTCGTCGGCTTCCTCTATCCAAACTTCTTGAGCGGCTCAAATCCAGGACCAATCTTCATGGCTTTGGTGGCCATCGTTTTTGCCTTCTTCGTAGCATGGATCGCCGCCAAGGGCGCCGGCGCTTCAACTGCGGTGAACCTCGCCATCAACGTGATTCAGATCTCCGCGCTTCTCGTCTTCAGCGTGTTGGCGCTAGGTTATCGCGCCAACCATCCCGCCGGTGCCCCCGCATTCCAGTATGATTCGCAAACGCTTGCAACCTATGACTACCAATTCGCTACAGCCAAAGACGGCTCGACCCTCCGCGACGCCGCTGGTGCACCCCTTCCTCTTCTTGACACTTCAGGCAAGAAGGTTCCCTTTGTAATTGATTATCCTGAGAAGGATTCAACCGGCAACTTCCTCAGCCATGGCACAGCCGCCTCCGTGGTCGCTCCGCACAAGCTAAGCTTCATCTTCATTCAAGCCACCGTCGCCATCCTGATTCTTGTTGGATTCGAATCGGTGACTTCGATGGGAGGCGAAGCCAAGAATCCAACCAAACATATCCCCATCGCAGTGATCGCGTCGCTGTTGATTCAGGGGGTGGTGTGCTATCTCATAGAGTATTTCGCTGCGAACTACTTCCTCAACTCCGGATACACCATGCAAAGCGCTGCAAATTCAGCGGCGCCCATTGGCGACATGATGATCATCGTTGGCGACGCGTTGCTCGGCCATGGCAACGGTCACTACTTCATGCTGGCTGAGGCATTCACAGTCTTTCTGGCTCTCATCGGCACAACTCTCAGTTGCATGAATACCGGGGCTCGCGTAACCTACGCCATGGGCAGGGATGACGAGGCTCCCGAGCACTTCGGCATGTTGCATGCCGAGTCGTTGTCCCCGCGACGCGCCATCTGGACCCTGGCCGCCATCTCGGCATTCATCGGCGTTGTAGCCGTGTCTCTGGTCTTCGCCGATGGTAGCGCTCCCACCGATGCAACCATCGCCGCGCTACCCCACGGCATCTTCTCGAGCTTCGGCTATTCCTCGCACGACACCATGGCCGCATTGCCCAATTCCCTGCTGGCAATCACCCTCACTTCCAACTTTGGCACCTTCATCCTTTACGCGCTCAGTTGCTTCTTGTGCATCGTCGCCTTCCATGGGCGCTCGGACTATAACGTGGTTCTGCATCTGCTCATCCCCGGGTTCGGGCTATTAGCGAATTTAGCCTGCATGACTGCTTACCTCATCGTTCCCTTCCTTGGCTACGGCACATGGAAAGAGCCTTACCTTGCCCTGGGCATATCTGCCCTCTGGGCCATCTATGGAGGCATCTACTTCCTGCGCTCGTCCAAAGCGAAAGGAAAATCGGTCCTGCTTACTTCTAAGTAAACCAACCCATTCGGATCTTACCTATTTTCAATCGCTGGGTGGGCAGTGCTCTCAACTCCGACAATGAGACGAGAAATCGAAAACCACCCAGCGGCATTATCATGAATAGAACGAAGCAGTTCCAGGTGACATAGGTCTGCGCGAGATTGACGCAGATAGTCCCTGCTGCTAACAATGGATGACCATACAAGATGAACTCGAATAAACTGGAGAAACCGATGCGGCAGGTTATTTTCTTAATTGCTCTCATGGCCCTGTCAACCTCTGGCATTGGCGCACAGGACGCGCTTTCACTCAGCCAGAAGATTCATCAAATCCCCGACGAAGATGGAGTGTATTACTCAGGCCCTGAAGTCTCCGCGCCCAAATTGCTTCGAGTTGTTTTTGCACCATATCCATCGGATGTGCCCAGCAGGAGTCTCCAAGGAATGACCGTGTTGGCCATGGTTATTGGTGCCGACGGTATTCCGGCACACATTCAGGTGCTGAAAACTCATGGCGAAGCTTTCGACCGGGGCGCAATCGCTGCTGTAATGCATTCGGTCTTTGAGCCCGGCCGGTTGCGCGGCAAGCCAGTACCGGTCTGGATCGATGTGCGATTTGTGTTTACCGCTGATCAGCAGAGAGCGGTCCCTCAGGTCCTCATTACCGAGAGAGATCTGCCACCTCCAGCTGAATCACAATTGGAGGACAAGCACCATCGCCCGCTGGCAAATACGCCCCCGTTCGCGATCCACACCGTTGACGCGGATTTCACTGATCCATTCGCAAAACATCCTTTCGTGCAGGTGGCCATCGTTGAAGTTCTGGTGACTGATCAGGGTTTGCCGAAGCAGGTTCACGTTCGCCGCGGCCTCGGATTTGGCTTGGATGATAAAGCCGCTGCTGCGGTGATGCATTACAAATTCCTTCCTGCAACCGACAAGGGAAAACCGGTTGAGGCACTCAGAGAGGTGATGGTCAACTTCACCAAATTCTGATCGCTTGGCCATGAAGGAAAGATGTTCTCCGAAGCAGTCTCTTCTCGCAACCCGATGAAAGCAAGCTCCTCCCGAGATCACTCAGCTTCGCCAAATTCAAGCGTCTGGTTTGCACGGGACTCCCTGAACTCCCAAGCTTTTCTGGCATCTGATGACTGGCGCCGACCACACCAATCTTCCCATCTCCCAATTCTGTCGGGCTTTGTGATAAAAAGGCATCACTCTTGAAGTTTTTCGAGACGTGCCCAGTTCGTATGGCGACCGAGGGGGTCCCGGTTTGCGCAAAACCAAAATCCTGGCGATGGCGCTGATTATCGGTGCCCCGGAGGCTTGGTGCGCGCCCCCCGCCGGCAACCCTCCCCGTGAGTTGAATGTCGTCGTCGTCGACGCACACAATGATCCTTCTCAACCAGTTCAGGGCGTTCGAGTATCGCTAAGCTTTGTTGCCGGAGCAGAGAAAGTCGTCGATGCACGCGACGCAACCAATCGCTCAGGTCAGGCCCTCCTGCTGGTCTCTCCTGAGGCCGCCCAGCGCGGCGACCTGCGCATTGACATCGGCGGCGTCAACGATTTAGTGGTCTTCGAGCCGGCAGACGGTCAGTTGAACGGGTTGCCTGTGAACGTGACAATCCGTCTGCTGCCAAAGGGCTCGGTTGCGCTGCTTGGCCCCCACCAGATTCAGGCGATGCTCCATCGCCTTTCCCTCCAGAACAATGCAAGAAGCCAGGAGATCCGCGCTCTCAAAGAAGAGCTAGCTACCGCAAAAGGCCAGAAGCCTGACGAACTGACCGCAGCCATGACGGACTGGGCCAGGTCAAACGGCTTCGCGATTGAAGATGCCGACAAGCAGGTTCATCAATGGGCCGAAGATGTCCAGCGTCGCAAAGATCAGGCAACTGCTGAAGAGAAGGCCCTGGCGGAACTGGCGCTCAAGCACTACGGCGCCGCCGCTCAAATGTTCGACCAGGCCGCCGACGACATTGGCACGTCGATGGATGAGGAAGACAAGAAGTTCCTTGAAGAGCGCCGGAAACAACTTCGTGATTTCGTCGATAAGAAATTCCAAAGCTCAAGCACCTATCAACTGAACAGCCAGTATCACCAGGCCACCCAGGTCCTCGAGCAAACAAGCATCCGTGCAGCCGCTGAACACAACCGCTACCCCGAAGACGCTGCTTTGCGCCGCATATGGCTTGATTCCGTCCTCCGCATGGCGGATGCGCGAAAAGCGGAAGGCAACGTGGGCGAGGCCAGCCAAAGCGCATCCCTGCTCGCTCAATCCATCAAGGACTACCAGGGACTGCTGCGCGAACATTCTGCGCCAGACGAGCGCCAGGACTGGGCCAGAACACAAGCTAAACTAGGCGCCGCCCTGACACTGGAAGGAGAGAGGGGTACCGGATCCCAAACCACGGATTCCTTCACCCAGGCAGTGGCGGCCTTCCAGGCGGCGCTGGCGGTGGAATCAAAGACCGACACACCCAAAGATTGGGCAAATACGCAGAGCACCTTGGGCGACGTTCTCTTGAATCAGGGAATGCGCAGCGGCGGGGTCGCGGCAACGGATCTGATTGCACGCTCAGTCCAGGCATTTCGCGCGGCGCTCGAAGTCCAAACCAAAACGGATGAACCTAAGAATTGGGCAACAACTCAGTCTGATCTGGGCCTGGCTCTCATCAATAAAGCAGAACGAACCAGCGGCACTCTGGGAACCGATCTGTTCGCTCAGGCAGTGCAGGCTTTCCAGGCAGCGCTTCAAGTCAGAACCAAGGCCGACCTGGCCCAAGGTTGGGCCGCCACCGAACTCAATCTGGGCAACGCGCTAATGAACCAGGCCGAACGCAGCAGCGGGGCCAAGGGATCGGAACTGTTTGCCCAGGCTGTGCAAGCATTCCGGGACTCGCTGACGGTTTTTACAAAGGCCGATCTGCCCCAACTCTGGGCAACCGCTCAAAACAACCTTGGAATCGCACTCCTCGGTCAAGGCCAGCGGAGCAGTGCGGCTCAAGGTTCCGATCTTTACGAGCAGGCTGCTGATGCCTTGCGCGCGGCGCTCGAGGTGCGAACCAGGAATGACCTGCCCCAGGACTGGGCCAAGACCGAGATGAACCTTGGGAATGCGCTCATGTATCAAGGTGAGCGCGGCAGTGGCGCTCATGCCATGGAACTTTTCACCCAGGCTATTCAGGCATACCGGACAACCCTTGAGCTCTACTCAAAGGCTGATCTTCCCCAGTACTGGGCCATGGTACAAGGCAACCTCGGCCTGGCACTTACCGATCAGGGGGATCGAACGGCGGGGCCGCAGGCTGCCGATCTGCTGGCCCAGGCAGTCACGGCGTGCCGGGCAGCATTGGAGGTCTATACAAAGGCTGACTTGCCCCAGGACTGGGCCAGAACCCAGACCAACCTGGGTAACGCGTTGTTCAGAGAGGCGGGAAAAACCTCCGGCACGCAGGCCACGGAATTGATGGCCCAGGCAGTACAGGCCTATCGCGCGGCACTTGAAGTCTATACAAAGTCAGACCAGCCTCAGGGATGGGCACGGACCCAGTCCAGTATTGGTTTCAGCTTGATGAACCAGGGAGACCGCACCATCGGGACGAAGGCAACGGAATTGTTGGCCCAGGCAGCACAAGCCTACAGGGCGGCCCTTGAAATCGTCACCAAAGCGTACATGCCTCAGGACTGGGCCTCAATCCAGGCTACTATCGGTCTGGTTCTCATGGATCAGGGGGAGAGGACAAACGGCCCCCACGCGGCGGACTTGTTTGCCCAGGCAGTGCAGGCTAACAAGGATGCCTTGGAAATTTATACCAAGTCGGACACGCCCCAGGAATGGGCCAGGACTCAATCCAATCTCGGACTCGCGCTCACTGACCAGGGAATCCACAGCAGTGGAACGCAGGCAACGGATTTGTTGTCGCAATCCGAGCAGGCCTTTAGACACACGCTCGAAGTTTTCACCAAGGCTGACATGCCGCAGGGTTGGGCCAGGGCCCAGACTGGCCTTGGTCAGGCCCTTGCAAATCACGGAATGCGAAACAGCGGAGGCCAGGCAGTTCAATTGTTCGCTCAGGCAGTCGATGCGTATCGGGGCGCGCTCGAGATCTTCAGCCGGACCAATGCCCCGCAAGCCTGGGCGGGAACGCAACTTCGCTTAGGATTGGCTCTCACAAATCAGGCGACCCACAGCGATCATGCACAAGCTGCAAAACTGTTGGCTCAGGCCGTTGCAGCCTACCGCGAAGCCCTGGAGATATTGAATAGAAGAGATCTGCCTCTGCCCTGGGCGGCTGCACAATACAGCTTGGGCTCGACTTTAAAAGAACAAGGAACACGGGCCGTCGGGAAGGAAGCGGTCGATTTGCTCGCTCAGTCAGTCGCCGCCTACCAGGCTTCATTGCAGGTCCGGACCAGGACGGAAATGCCTGTGCCCTGGGCTTCAACTGAAGTCAGTTTGGCTATGGCCCTTACAGAACAGGGCGAGCGCATCGGCGGAACCAGGGCGGCGGAATCATGGGCGCAGGCTGTTGAAGCCGACAAAGCGGCCCTCGAGTTCCTCAACAAGACTGACCTGCCGGAGTACTGGGCTATGACTCAGATCAACCTGGGAAGAGTTCTGACGGACCAGGGGGAACAGACCAGCGGTGAACAAGCGAAGGCTCTTTTCGCGCTTGCTCTGCAAGCGTTTCACGACGCTTCAGATGCAGTATCGAAAACGGATTTGCCCATGAGCTGGGCCATGCTTCAAACCAATCTCAGCATCGCTCTGGCAGATCAGGGAGACACTGCGACTGCATCCCAGGTTCTCGTAAAATGTGTTGAAGCCTTTCCCGATGAATTCCCTGTGCTGAGGCGCGCGCTCTTTATCGAGCAGAACAAGCTCTTCCAATTCGATCAAACGTATTTCGTAGCCGAGCATTGGCTCAAGATTGATCCTTCAACTGAAACAATGTTGGATATGGAGCAGGCCGATCTTACCACCAGCCGTTTTGATGACTGTAACCAGCAGGCAGCCGCGACCGACGATGCGGCATCGATCCCAGATGCTGCCTCCTTCGGATTAATCCGCGACGCCATGAAGATGTCTTGCCAGTGGGGCGCGGGACAAAAATCCGACGCGCAAAAAACTGCTGGTACCCTGCTGCAAAACACGGCGCAGTTGCAGAACACCGGATTGCGCTTCGACGGTGTACGCCACTTTTTCAGCTCTGCTCCACCCTTCGAAACCGGACGCGCATCGTGGATCGCCTTGTTCGATGGACTTGAAAAAGGGAACGGAACTGCTGTGGCCGATAGCGTGCGCCAGCTTCAGCAGGCAATGCAACACTGACTCGCTCCGCCAACCTTCACCCCGAAACACGCGTCGAAAACGCCCTTCGCGGGAACTTTTCCAGATTACTTTCTGATTGACAGAGACGACTTCCAGATTTAATCATCCTCTGTCGAGTGCATGTGTGGAATGACTCGGTGAAGTCAAATTCAAATGAGTCTTGTCCATCTTGCCGGGCTGGCCTCAATCAACCTGGCCGCCAATGCACACGCCGCATCCCGCTCGCCCTTTCCATAGATTCTCAGCCCCTTGCCGCATCGGATCGGTGCGCATATCCTGCTCTGAGCATCACTTCAACCTGAGCGAAGAGGTCAGCACATGAAGCGGTCGACTGCCGTTGCTATTCTCACCGACGTTCATCTCTGGGTTCCTGTCGTGGTGCTGATTCTGGGCATCATCCTTCTTATGTCGCTGAGGTGAATTCGTGAGCGGAACTTTGACGCATGCAGAAACACGGTCCACGCTCTCGCTCCACAAGTTGGGAGTCTTTTGCGGGCTGGCCGCCGCCGTCTGGCTCGGAACCGCGGAAGCACCCACAAAGTTGGTCAACGCTGGCTTTTCTCCGTTCATTATTTCCATGGGCATGGTCATGGGCGCATTCGTGGCCCGATGGACCGTTCCAACTCTCCTCAAAGGAACTGGCTTTGTCTTCTCCGATCTGCGCGCTAAACCGCACCTGATCGTGTGGGCCGTTTTGGCCGGAATGCTGTGGGCTGTCGCCAACACCCTCACCATCTTCGCCGTTCGCAACGTTGGCCTCGCGATCGCATTCCCTCTGTGGAACACCAATAGCCTTGTGGGTCTGCTCTGGGGTTGCCTCCTGTTCAAGGAGCTGCGCGGTGCAGGCTTCAAAGGTTGGTCCAAGGTCCTGGGAGGCGCATTCGCCATTGTTGGCGGCGCGGCAATTCTTGCCTACGCCACTTCACAGCAATCCTCCAACACGCCTGGCAAAGCGGCTGTCGGCATTTTGGCTGCGCTCGGTGCGGGTCTCCTCCTGGGTACCATGTATATCCCCTACCGCAAGGCCTATATCAGCGGAATGAATCCGCTCTCCTTCGTCACCATTTTTACCCTCGGTGAGTTGATCACAGTCTTCATTCTTGGTGGCATATTCTTCGGAGGCCTTGGCAATTTAACCGGCGAGTTGGAAAGAGCTCGCCCCATGTTGTTCTGGCCCTTCCTTGGCGGATTCTGTTGGGTTGTTGGCGACCTGTTTCAGAATTTTGCGGCCAAGTATATCGGCATCGGCCGCGGAATCCCACTGTCAAACACCAACCAGCTTTGGGGACTTGCATGGGGTGCGCTGGTGTTTTCCGAATTGTCCGGGCTCAGCCCCACAGGCAAAGCGCTCGTCATCACCGGCTCCCTGGTCATGATTGCCGGAGCCCTCTCCATCAGCACGGCAACGCCTCCAGTCTCTGAACTGACCAGCTGGGAGCAATCCATGCATCGCGAGTGCGACCGTTACCGGTTGGATGCAGACCATGTGGCAGCCGTGGTCGCCGGCAATGACCCTTTGGCCGGGCAGCCTCACCGGACGCGTTGGTGGGAGGTGCTCGTCATGTGCACAGCGGCGGGAATCTTCGTCTGGCTCGCCCTCGGAACCAACGTCCAGCAAATCTCCGTCAGCATTCCCTGGATGATTGTTCTTGTGATCGGAACGCTCGTGCCGCTGGGTGTTTGCGGAACTCTTCTGTGGCGGCGAACCCGTTTCTCATAAGGCCGATCAGTGTACGATCCCGCAATTGAGTTTCCAGACTTTCGCATCGCTCAATCAGGTTGGTAAACGTAGCCTTTCGCCACCTCGACAAAATCAGTCAGGTCCTTTGCCATCCAGTCTTCGCTCCTGTCCAATTCCGTCGCAAGAATTCTCGCCACCGCTGGCGCCGCTTCAATGGTTGCACGCGCATCCAGGAAAAGTGCCCGCGTGCGCCGCGCCAGCACATCCTCAACGGTACGCGCCATTTCATGACGAGCCGCCCATACCACATCGCGCATCTTGAACGGGAGGCGCGGATGAATCAGCTCATCCAATGCGCCATCCTCGACAGAAAGTTCACATAGTTTCGTCAGATCCGATCCGTATACGCGTTCCCACTCACTTGCAGCTCCGGCCGGATTTATCGTCCAGCCATGCAGTTTCATCTCCAGCGTCTTTGATGGTCGCTGCGGCAACGATGCAATCTTGCAGGCTCGATCGATTGTGTCCTGCCCCATGCGCCGATAAGTCGTCCACTTCCCGCCCGTAACAGTAACAAGCCCGGAGGCCGAAACCATGATTGTATGGTCTCTCGATAGCTTCGATGTCCTCACGCCGTCTTTTCGAACAAGCGGTCGCAGCCCCGACCACATGCTCAGAATTTCCGTCTCTTTTGGCGCATGTCCCAGGTATCGGGCAATGTGTTCCATCAGAAACTGCTTTTCAGAATGCATCGCCCTTGGCTCTGCGGAAGCTTGATCTACAGGCTCATCCGTGGTCCCCACAATCGTTGCGCCGTGCCATGGAATCGCAAAAAGCACTCTGCCATCCGCAGTCTTGGGAATCATCATCGCGGTATTTCCATCAAGGAAAGACCCCGGCAGCACAAAATGCGATCCCTGGCTGACGGCAATAAACGAGTTCCCCTTGCCGTGGTCCATTTCCAGAGTGTCCTGGACGTGAACGCCGCAGGCATTGATCACGACCTTCGCCTGCAACTCAAACACCATGTCGGCTTCCCGATCCCGCGCCTGAATGCCAATCGTCTGTCCATGATTCTGAAGGAGCCCGACGGCCTCGACATAGTTGATTGCAGTCCCTTCCAGGTCCTGCAACGTCCGTAGCAAGGCAATCGCGTAGCGAGCATCGTCAAACTGGCCGTCATGATAAAGGATGCCTCCGCGAAGGCCGTCGCCAACTAGCCCCGGCAGCCTCTCTAGCGTGCTCTTTCGCGAAAGCAGTTCCGACCGCCCGAACGACAACCGCCCCGATAACCGCTCATAAACCTTTAGACCAAGACCGTAGTAAGGAAGCGAAGAATAACTGTAAGCTGGAACAACGAACGATAGATCGTGAACCAGGTGAGGAGCATTCCTCAACATGTGGCCACGTTCCCTCAGGGCATCCAGAACCAGGGTGAGATTCAGCTGCTCGAGATATCGGACCCCGCCATGCACCAGTTTCGTGCTGCGGCTTGAAGTCCCCTTCGCGAAATCAAACCGCTCCACCAACAGCGTGCGAAATCCCCGCGAGGCGGATTCTACGGCAGTCCCAAGGCCGGTGGCGCCCCCGCCAATTACCAGCACATCCCATGGTTCCCTCTGCCGGCCTAATTCACGCAGAATCTCTGCTCTCACGGTCATTCCCTTGGTTCCCAGTCTTACATGAGACGCAACGGATGTTATCAAATAGAACATGGGTCCGATGTGCGGTTGAGCACATCCACAACACAGGCGGACTGCCGTTCGCAGATAGCGGCCATCTCCGGGCATTACGAAATATGCTTGAACTGTATGCCAGCCGGTCACGCTGGCTGGCATACAGGTTTCATATTCTTTAGTAAATAACCTTCAATCCGAACTGAATAATACGTGGCTCAAACGTGCTCGTGATCTGCCCGCCCCCAGTCGGAACGCCGCCAGTAACCTGCGTGATCGTCGGCGTCGCCCCGGTTCCGAGCGTGCTGGTTGTGGTTCCCTGCGATCCGCTGATGGTGCCAGGCAGATACAGGTTGGTGTGGTTGAACAGGTTATAAAGTTCCGTGCGGAACTCGATCTTCACACTCTCAAGCGGCGTGTTGAACCTCTTGTTGATATCCAGATCCGTTTCGTTGAATGGCGGCGTGCGGCCAGGATTGCGCGAGGCCGTGCCGAATGGGCTCAAATAATTCCCGGCAGCATCCTTGATCGGCGGCAGTACGAAGGCGGAGAAATTTACATAGTTCACGTAGCCCGTGTTCGCCGCGCGATTCGTTTTTCCTTGCGTGATCTTGGTCCCGGGCGCATAGTCCGGACGGTATTCGTTGGCGCCGCGATAGGTTGCCGAGATTTGCGGCGAAACCTGCTGGGTTGTGTTCGGCGTATAGGTCAGGTTGAAGGGTGTGCCGGCCTGAGTTGTGTTGATGGCGCTGATCTGCCAGCCGCCCAGCACCGCGTCCCCTGCTCCGCTGATGTCCGAACCAAATCGCCGACCGTGGCCGAATGGCAGATCATACACCAGGCTGGTTACGTTGGCGACAGGCAAGTTGTAATCGGACTGGGCATAGTCCGCCTTCAGGTTCAGGCCGTTTTGAGGCGAGGGTGTATTTGCCTCGAGCGAAGCGCTTGCGTTGTCAAGCGAGTGTTCCCACGTAAACGAGTTCAGCAGCGTCAATCCTCCCACAAAACGCTGCTCATAACGGACCTGAAGCGCGTTGAAGTTTGAGTAGAACTCATTCATGGCTTCGGTGATATCGCTTGGCCAGTTCGCGTACGCCCTCTGGACGTTGCTGGTGCCAAGCGTAGTGAGCACTCGCTGGTTGGCGTTCAAGAAGCCTTGCAGCTTCAGTCCATGATTGCCGACATAAGCAATATCGAGCAGCGTGTTCTTGGCCAACTGCTCCTGCACACTCAGGAAGTAGCTCTCGACATAACTGTCTCGAGTGTTTTTTGGCACCCAGGTAATGTTGTCGGTTGCGGGATTGAATGTGGTCACCAGCCCCGATGGAAAACCCTGATTTGCAGTAGCGAAGCAACTTGGAGTCGTCGTCCCGATCGAGATGATCTGCGCAGGCAGCGGATTGCTGCAACCGTTGGTGAGCGTCGGCTTGATTTGGGTAACTACAGCAAACTGCGCCTGTGGAGCATTGATGGCCGTGATGTCCCCCGAACCGGCTCGTGTATAGTGGACGAATCCCGTGCCAAAGCCGCCGCGGAGAACTGTCTTCGGCATCACTTCAAAAGAGAATCCGACGCGTGGCGAGAAGTCGGCCAGATCCGGATTCATCAAGGTGCTCCCGTATGCCCCGCTTCCGGTAACTGGCTGGATTCCATTTCCTGCCGTGGCGCCTGGGGTGATTGTGTCTACCACCTGGTTCACAGGATCGAAGTTGGATACGTTGTTCTTCCATTCCGAATAAGGCGAGCCGTACTCCCAGCGCACGCCCAGGTTGACAGTCAGCTTGGGGCTCAACTTCCAGTCATCTTGAGCATAGGCGCTGTCCATGGTCTGCCGGAGATGCACCACGAAATAGTTGGCCAACTGGTACGAACTGGTCAGGCCGAAAAGGAAGTCCGCCCAGTAATCGTCGGCGACAGTCGTGCCAGTGGCGCTGTAACCGCCGCCGTAGGTCCATGATCCGTAGAGCGGATTGTTATCGTTGACCGCCATCCAGATCTTCTCGTATTCATAGCCAAATTTCAGCGAGTGCTTGCCGATTACCCATGTGTAGTTGATCTTGGGATCGAGCAGCGCCGGATCCTGCCATTGCGGGTTTGTGCTTTGGCGTCCAAATGCTGTGAAGCCCCCCGAGATGCTTTCCGATGGAAGCCCGCCGGCCACAATCGGGTTGTTGGGCAATCCAGGGATCGTGAAGTCGTTCTGCCCAATTGAGAGCGTGAACTTGCCGGCCTTGGTCCGCGACAGACCCACGCGCGCGTCCAGGACCCGATTGGCGCCGAACAGATGCGTATACCCAAGTGCGACCTGCTGGTCGAGGATTCGGATCGTACCATTTGTCTGGCCGTCCAGTGGAAGCGGAATTGTAGGATGGTTGACGCCCGTCTCCTTGCGGTCGCTGATCCTCAGGAACCATGCGCTATTTGCATTCTGCTGGTAATCAAATCGCAGGTCGCCTTTATCCGACTTATCTGTGAAAGGCACCTCCTTGGCATAGTCATCGGAAGCCAAACCGGTTGTGGCAACCCCTGAAACCGGTAATTGACTGGCAAATGGTTTGTAGTAGTTCAGGATCGTCGTAGAAAGCGGATTAATGGCACCCGCCGGAATCGGCGTACCCGCCGGATATGTCACCCCAGTCAGCGGATTGGTGACAGGCACAACCAGGTTACCGTTCAGCTCATTCTGTGTAGGCAGCGTGAGCACGTAGAGCGGGCTCAGCGTCTGACGAAATCCCTCCCAGTCCAGAAAGAAGAAGAGCTTGTCCTTGACGATGGGTCCGCCAAAGTTCAAACCGTATTGGTTGCGATTGAATGTTGGCTTCTGGAATGGAACGGTCGCTCCTGCACCACCAACCAGCAGCGGCTTGAAGAATCCCGCGGCATTCAGATCCGTATTGCGCACAAACTCATACGCAACTGCGTGAAACCTATTGGTTCCACCGGCGGAGGCCACGTTGACCGTCGCCCCCGAAGACCGACCGTACTCGGCGCTTTCGTTGTTAGTCACCAGGTTGAACTGCGCAACCGAATCTGGCGGAACGGCGATGATCTGGTTGTCGAAACCCTGATTGCTCTCGCCGTACGCATTATTGTCCATACCATCCAGCATGAAATTATTGAACATGCTCCGCTGTCCGTTCACGTTGTACGCGCCTTCTCGCACCAGGCTCGATATGGAACTCGTAGTCGCGGCCGTCGGCGCCTGCCGCGAACCAGTTACAAGCGCCAGCAAGTCAGAGAAGTTGCGGCTGACCAGAGGTAGAGCTTCTGTCTGATAGCCTGAAATCTCTTGTCCGCGCTCGCTGGTTTCCGTTTCCAGCTGCAACGCCACATCGCTTACTTCAACAGTCGTGGCATCGGCTTGTCCCACCTTGAGGGTCAGGTCAATGCGTTGGCGCCCGCCGACAGCGATTGCAATATTCTTTGCCACCGCAGGGGCAAAACCAGGCGCGGCCGCCTCAATGTTGTAAGTGCCTACGCGAAGCGATGGAACTTCATACTCACCGCCGCCACCTGAATTAGTTTTGGCTACAATGCCGGTATCCACATTTGTAACCGTGACCGCTGCGTTGGGAACCGCCGCTCCGCTCGAGTCATGGATGGTGCCGTTCAGGCTGCCGTCTTCGTATTGAGCAAAGGTGTGCACAGCAGAGAAAATCAATACAATTGCAACCCCCAGGTGAAGCCAACCAGACACTCGACTTGCCTTCCTCGTCTTGCCCAGTGATGTTCCATTGCGAGTGCTCCGCCGCGCTGATTCTCCCTCGACAAATCCCGCAGAATGCTGGGGCTGCAATGTGCCAACAAGCCTCCCCGTCTCTCGGTTCCACAAAGTCATGATGCCTCCAAAAGTTCTTAACTTGCGATTGTTCGTCACAATTGTTAAGGCTT
>Ga0181535_10003120_pt1 | contig 19497 bp, 19 predicted proteins | sample PEATcosm2014_Bin_44_FD_119774 | JGI IMG/M metagenome (GOLD analysis project Ga0181535, IMG submission 119774) | Peatland microbial communities from MTU Mesocosm Facility, Houghton, MI, USA - PEATcosm2014_Bin17_30_metaG | ecosystem: Environmental > Terrestrial > Soil > Wetlands > Peat | place... | reverse complement strand
AGTCGCACCAATTGCGCTTTGCCACGAAGAACTTCGCCCAGCCATGAAGGCAATACTGGAAGACGAGCCAAGGCTGTTTCCGTCCAAGCGAAAGACGCAAAAAAATTCGGACGAAAGGGAAGCTTTGAAACCATAGCGGGCTATCTCTGCTAGACTAAAAAAGTCGTTTTGTTGACCTGATTTGGTGTCCAGTTTGGTGTCCATCTGGTGTCCAAAAAGGCCCGAAATTCAGTCCACAACGGCGAATAGGTAGAATGAAGCGAAAATAGCGAAAGCTGCGAAACGCTTGATTCTATGTGACATATAACCAAGTTGTTGAAAACAATCTTGGGGACGTAGCTCAGTTGGTCAGAGCGCTGCCCTGTCACGGCAGAGGTCGCGGGTTCGAGCCCCGTCGTCCCCGCCATTGAATCTAGAAACATAGACTCAACGGCGTTCAACAGTCAGTCGTCTCAACCCACAATCCCACTCTCGCTTATCATTCACCACTCGGCGTGTGAAGGAACGCATCCTCCATGTGGAGGAACGCATCCTCCGGGCCGCGCTTCGCTGGACCACGGTGCGGTCCCACACTAATAATCGATGCATTCTCGATCTTCTGCAAGTCCAAAATGTTCTGTGCAACGATCTGATATGTCAGCACTGGCGCAGCGTGTTTTGCGATGAGGCTTTCCAGGAGATCGTTCGAAGTGTTGCCGGAGCAGTGATTCTGGCTGCTCATTCCGCCGGCTTCAATGAAAACCAGTAGAACCGCCGCCAGCAAGACATGCACCTGATCGGATGAAGAAAAAACAGTTCGAAGATAAAATCGAAGGAACGCAACTCGGCCGGCTTAAATTGAGAGCCGTTGCATCGAGGGCACATTCGCCGTGGCCACAGTACGCGGGGTAGCCAGCTCGGCCAGATTATCGATTCTCCATTCATCCAGAACTCCCTATCCTTGAAAAGTTGGCGTGCGTCATAGCCCGGATCCAACTCCTGCGCTGGAATTCGTGTCGAGCCATTCGAGCAGACAGCGAATACTACCGGTGGCCAGCGCTATGCAGGAGTCAGCCGCACCGTAATACAGGTTGATCGTGTCGCCGTCTTCACCGATGGTCTGGCCGCAGGGGAACACGACGTCATTCACATCTCCGACGCGCTCGTATGAGGCTTCGGGACCGAACATCCATGAGTTTCCCCGTTGCAGGCAGATCGCCGGGTTTTGAAGATCGAACAGCGCCAGGCTTAAGCGATAGATGCTTCCCGATGCGGTAACTCGCACTCCGTGGTAGATCATCAGCCAGCCTTTGGACGTCTCGATCGGCGGAGAGCACAGGCCGATCTTATTCGCATCCCACCAGCCCCCGCGCCGGGCTTCCAGGATGACTTTATGGTTGCCCCAATGCTGCAGGTCAGGAGAGTACGAGATCCACATATGAGCGCCGGTCGTGGTCATTGGCCGGTGTATCAGGGCCCAATAACCGTTGATTCTCCGCGGCAGCAGGGCGGCATCCTTATCTTCCGGCGGCATGATCACGCCGAATCGCTCGAAGGTCCGGAAGTCCCTGGTGAGGGCCAGCGAAACCCCTGGGCCGCCCCGTGCAAACGAGGTGTAGGCCACAGCGAACTGCTCGAGCTCCGGGACATAGGTGATGCGAGGATCTTCGATGCCCCAAATTTCCTCGGGATATTTCTTGGGATTTGCGATCAGCGTTGGCTCCGGGTCAATACGCCATCCGTCGATTCCATTCCTGGAGCGAGCCGCGCTCAAGTGCGACAGGCCGCAACGGTCTTCCACGCGGCAAAGCAGCAGAGTGTCTCCATCGGGTAAGCGCACCGCTCCCGCATTGAAGACGCTGTTGATGGCATAGGGCCAATTCTGACGGGTAAGGATGGGGTTGCTCGCAGAACGCGTGAGCAGGGCATGTTCGCCACACGCAGACTGCTTCGGTTCGGGAGCGATAGCTTTTGAGAAGGCCTCTGGAAGCGTTAGTGGATTCAAAAAGAGAAACTCATTTCCTGGTGCAGTTCTTTTGCGTAGGTAACTTTCGCTCGCTGCATTTCCAGGAGCGCCATCAGGAAGGAGAGCGTTGATTCTGCCCCCTGATTTTCATTGACGCGGTCAGGATGAAGTCCGTCTTTGCATCCGCCGGTCGCTGCATCGTAGAGCGGCACCTGCAGATCGTTCTTGCCCAGGAACCAGCCGAAGACGCGGCGGGCTTCCTCGATCCAGTGCTCTTCGTTGGTTAACCTGTATGCTTCAAGACAAGCCGAGATCGTAGCGCAGGCTTCCACGGGCTGCTGGTCGAATCGAGCTTTCTCAGCGCCCTCGGCATAGCACCCGTTGGAGCCGATGGGCACAAAGATCTCTTTGTCGCCGCAGTGTTGAGCAGCTACGAGCCATTCGAGCGATTCGATTCCCGCCTCCACCATCCTTTTGTTGTCACTTCGCTGCCCAGCCAAGATGAGCGCCTGTGGCAGTCGCGCATTCGAGTAGGAGAGGCTCCTCTCAAACCAATGCCAGGTTTCGGAGTGGCTGCGCTCGTAAACATCAAGCAGGCGATTCGCGAGTAAATTGCGCGCCCCCTGCATCGCCCGGTCACCGGGGAACCAGTCGAGATAAGCCTGTAAACCGAGAACACTGAATGCCCATGCCCGTGGGCTACTAAACTTAAGGACCGCAGCCACGGCAGCCTCGAACAATCTGCCTGCTGCTCCCCGCAATCCTGGATTTTGCGATTGGCCCAGAACCGATCCCAAGGCCCACACCGCGCGTCCATGGCTGTCTTCCGAGCCAACGTCTTCCAGCCATTTGCGATCGTAGCCGAGAAAGTTTCTGAATCTTCCGGTATCGGAATGAAATGCGAGCCAGAGAAATGCCAGGTACCTGCGCGAGAGGTTCAGCTGTTCCTCCCGGTGCTCGATCCCAACACGCTCATCCAGAAGTGTAGAAACAATCAGCGCACGCGCGTTGTCGTCTGTTGTATATCCTTCGCGTGTGTTGGGAACAGAAAAGATTGCGTGTTGCAGCATGCCTGTGTCGTCGGTCATGGTGCGCAGATGGCGGGTGTTCAGAACCGGCAGATGTTCTATCGTTTCGAATCGTTTCGCCGCATCATCGTCCGGCTGTGCCGGCCTGGGCTGCAGCGAGCGCTCGAAACGTGCCCGCTGAAATGTCGCCATGTATGCGCGAGCCGTCTTCGGCCATGTCGTTGAGCGAGAGTGCAGGTAGGCGCGCTTCCGCATCGCGTGGCGCTCCGCATCGTTTTCAAGCAACGCGATAACTGCCTCGGCGATGGCAACCGAATCGTCGAACGGTACAATCACGCCTCGCTTCTCTGCCAGCAACTCCTTGGCGTGCCAGTAGGGCGTAGAGATAATTGCCTTGCCTGCTCCGAGCGCAATCGCCAGCGTGCCAGAGACAACCTGCGCTTCCTGCCGATAGGGGGTGATGTAGATATCGGCCGCGCCTACGTGCTCCACAAGCTCTTCCGCACTTACGAAGCGGTTGTTCAGAATCAATTGAGACGAGACGCCGAGTTCCTCGGCGAGCGCCTGCAACCCTTCGCGGTAGCGTTCGCCTTCGCGCCGCCGGATATGCGGATGCGTCACTCCGGAAACGATGTACACCACGTTCGGATGTCGCGCCAGGATCGCCGGCAGAGCCCGAATCACGTTTTCAATTCCCTTGTTGGGCGATAGCAAGCCGAAGGTAAACAGAACCGACTTGCCTTCCGTACCAAACCGGTCTTTGTAATAGTTGGGGTCCATGAAGGTCATATCGGGCACGCCATGCGGGATCACATCGATCTTTCCGCCGGGAACCGAATACACTTCGCGCAACAGTTCTGCCGCCAGTTGGCTCATGACGATCAGACGATCCGAGAGCTGCGCGATCTCTTCGAGCACGATTCGTTGATCCGCATCGGGTTCGCGCAAAACAGTGTGCAGAGTAGTGACCAGCGGCATTTTCAATCTGCGCAGCAACGCCAGAATGTAGCGACCGGCGGCCCCGCCGTAGATGCCGTATTCATGTTGCAGGCAAACCAGATCGTTGCTGTTGAAATTCAGAAAATCGGCCGCCCGCTCATAGGAGCCAATATCCTCCTGGGTCAACTCGAGCCGGACTTGCTCGGGATAGTCATAATTGGAATCGGGGTCGTTGACCGGAATGGCGAACAAGCGCTTTTCTCCGTATTCGGTAGCGAGCGCATTGCAGAGGTCGGTTGTGAAGGTAGCGATGCCGCACTCGCGCGGCAGATAATTTCCAATCACAGCGATGCGCGTGGGCAAAGGCAGTCGGCTTGCCTTCGGTCCGACGGACAAAGAAGCCGGCTTACCAGCTCTGCCGGCACGCGTCTCGGAACGTATCATTTCGGAGAAAGACATTCTGTCCTCTTTTCAGTCGCGATTCGATCCTCGCTTGATGTGTGCCCAGCCTGATGCAGGGCGCGAAAGCCTGACACAGGTTTCAACTCCTGGCCCTCGGCTCCGGGCGACGCCCGGTTATACGACGGGCACCGGCAGTTGCTGCCAGTCGCCTGCAATCTCAAGCCATGTGTAGTGCTGGAGCTGACGCGGCTGCAAGGTGACGCTGGCGAAGTAAATACCCAGATGCTTCCTGGTTTCAATGGAAACGAGCTCCGCGGCGTTGAATCGCCCCGCCACGCGATTGAGGGTCCGCATTAATGCCCGCTCGAACGCTGCATTTTCGGAGAACCCGAACGCTTTTCGCTTACAGAGATTGTCGACCGGCATGAAGTGCCAGCCTTTTTGGCGAATCATCGTCTCGAAAACCGGCGCGGCGATCTCTTCGACGCGCATCCAATGCTCGCCGATCGGCTCCGTGAGGGGATCCAATGGTTCTGGAAGAACGCACGACTTGCGCAGGAATACGGAATGCGGCGTCAAGCTCGGGCGCTTTTCGATGCTGCAGACGCCTCAAGGTGAATGGAAGAGGCGGGTAATCCAGGCGGTTCCTGCATTGAGCCCGGCGAGGAGTGTTCAACCACGAAATCGCAAGAAAAAGCCGACGGTTGCGTCTCGGTTGCCTCGGGTTCGGGCGCGGAAAAACCAGTGGCATCTGGCTGGCTTTCAGGCGGGTCCAAATGGATTTTCGCGAGGAACGGGGGACGCATGTGGTTCTTCACATCGCTCCGCTTGATATTACTCATAGCGGCTCCAGTCGTTTGGTTGCGTGCCTGAAAGACACTCGTCTGGAGCGAAGCATGGAATGCTGAAGGCGAGAAGGGGGATACAAACTACTAACTCAAGCATACGCCGACAAGAGGACGCGTGCCGCCGAATTCGATTGCATCGTGCGCCCGAGACTGCTCTCGAATCGAATTTGCTGGTGTGCGAATTACCTACACATGGGGCGATTCTGGGCGCCGGAACTGAATGTGCTCATATGGAGGGCGAGACCAGCGCACGAGCGCCCCTAAAAGACAATGAAAATAGAAGGGTGTGCAATATTGATCAGATTGCACGCTGAAGAATAGCTATTAAGGATATACCTGACCTACTTCCCCTGGCCGGTCAGGATACGTTTGCCGACGCTGGAGCACTTCATGCCCCAAACGGTCGTCCTCGCTGTTGGCTTGGATTCGTCGATCCTGGCAAATCGTGGTTCGGTCTGGCAATCCGCCGGATACTTCGTCACGTCCGTAGGGTCAATCAGTGAAGCGATCATCCACATCAGGGATGGTGACTTCGATCTGGTCCTTATCGGCTATTCCATTTCGGCCGTTAGCAGGGAAAGGCTGGCATTCCTGATTCGAGCATCCCATGCACGAACACCGGTGGTCTGCGTTGCGGATTCTTCCAGCGAATGCGACAGCTTTGCTGACGCGACCATCAGGAGTGAGCCGGTCAAGCTGTTGGAAGACATTGGAGAAATCATGGCTAAGCGGGCAAAAACGGCTGCGGCAGGTAACTCCGTGCGGCGTTTTGAAACATGAGAAGCGCCTCCGTAATGCCCTGGGAGTTGTGACGGCTTTCCAGTTCTCGATTCGCTGGAATTCAACCTGCAACGGATTTAAAGCACATGGTTCCTATTGCTCAGACAGCCGTCATGGCTGGGACTAGTTTGTGGTGTGTAAGGGTCGATCGTCGATGGTCCCCATCAAGTAACCAGTATCTATGTACTGACTCAACCCCTTATGTAGGCTGCTGTTGCCGTGTTGATGTGAACGGCATCAAAGCATCCCACCCCAACCAAGGGAACCGCAGACACCTTAAGGGGGTCTCATATGAGTGGAATCAAGATTCTATTGGGAACGACGGCACTACTCGTCGGCCTGGCATTAGCGCCAAAGGCTGAGGCGCAGATCTACGTCAGCGTTGGCGTTCAACCCAGTTGTGCGTACGGCTACTACGGCTATGCGCCTTACGCCTGCGCGCCTTATGGCTATTACGGGCCGGGGTACTTCTACAACGGCATCTTCCTGGGCATGGGCCCGTGGGGAGGATGGGGCTACAGCCACGGCTGGGGCGGCCATCGCTTTGTGGCTGAAGGCGGAGGCCGCTACCATGGTGGGCCCGGCCCAGCGTCCTATCGCTCCAGCGGGGGGCAGTCACGCAGCAACAATGTGGACTCTCGTTCCGGCGGCGCGAGACCCAGCGCCGGTCATGCCGAGGTAACCCGCACCAGCACATCACGTCCAGCCCCGGAGTCCCATTCCAGCGCGCCCCGCGCTTCGGCTTCGCACGCAGCACCAGGCGGCGGATCTCGTGGCGGTGGCGGAGGACGTGAAGGCGGCGGGGGAAGGAACTAACCCGTAGCTGCTGGTTGACTTAGCAGCCTGCACAAGAAGCGGCGGAGCATACCAGCTCCGCCGCTTTCATTTCGTTCGGACATTCTTGAACCAGGTCGCGATCGCCTAGGGTGTTTGTGTTTGTATCTACCAGGGGCTTCTTCCTGGTGAGCGGAGGCCGTTCCGCCCCGCAGTCACGAGGCCCGTGATGGCCTGCACCGCCCGCGCGCCCAAGAACTTGCGCACGTCCTTGAAGCCTCCTAAAAGTCTTACGAAGCTTTGGGTAGATCAGCAGCGAATCAAGAGAGAGCTTCTCCAGGAAGAAGTGCGCCGCGTACACGAATCAGCAGAAGGGTGCTGCAGTTGGTTTCAGCGCAACGCAAACAAGCGCGGCTGCGCTCCGGCGCACTTCCTCCGGAACAGATTGCTCCATGGAGAGCCGGAAAACTGTGCAATAGGGAACATTTCCTGGGAAAGATCGAAGCCCCGGGGTCGGATCCGAGGGCGCCAGGGCCGATCGGCGCCCCATGAGGCCCTCGACGCTTTATAAGGCGGCTCGGCGTCCAGAGATCAAGTTGATTACCAGGACGATCAGCGCCACCACCAACAGAATGTGGATCAGACCACCGGCTATGTGAAAGCTGAAGCCAAGAAGCCACAAGACAAGAAGGATTACGAAAATTGCCCAAAGCATAAACGACACATCTTTCTCGATTGCGCACGCCTGAGCGGGAAACCCGGCCCAGGCGCAAACAAGGGTTTCACAAGCAATGACTAGTTGGATGCAATTGCCTGAGCTTTGGCATCTCTCACGGCATCGATAAACCGATCGGCCGATGGGGGCGTGGCCACTTCGCCGCGCAGAACGCGGTGTGTTGAGGTATCAACACCATAGAACGCGTCCATGGAGCTATCGTCGCGGCGAATATCTGCGCCAGTTAAAGTAAGGCCGGCAAACAGGCCCTTGGCTCGCGAGTAAGTCAGGATTTCGGTATTCAGCTTCCAGTCGGTATCGGCGGTCGCATGACGACCAACCGGTCCGGCCGCTGCGGAAGCGTCAGCTCCAAGCTGGAACTTGGCGTCTTCCAGTCGCAGCATGCCCCTGTCGCTCTGGAAAACCATGACCACATCCACGCCTTCGACTCCGATCTGCAATCCCCAGCTTCCGCCGGTGATAGCAAAGAACGCCGGAGCGCTCCATCCGTTTTCAGTTCTGCAGGTGGCGATTCCTTTGCCGTTTTCAGCGCCAAACACCAAACCGCCCTTGATCATGTGCGGTACGACAGCAATGCACTTTGCATGTTCCAGCACTTCTTCCGGGATACCATTATCCGGCGCAGACATGATCTGGTGCAGCACCAGAGTTGCATTGTCGATCCGGTTTTGCACTTCTTCGCGAGTCTCCGCCCAGGCAGTGCTTGCTACTCCCATGCCAACCAATGCTAATAACGTCATGAATCTCTTCACTGAATCCACCTTTTCTACCCGTGCACAGCGTCAATTTCTTTCCGCGCACTAAGGCGCACAGGGTATCCTCACTCTAGAGGTGCTGACTGGCCAATGTCTGAGCAATAGGGCTCTCTAAGTGGATGGCGGCCAATCACATCGATGCCGCGGGAGACTTCTATGCGTTGGTTGGCACAGTTTCGCAAGGTTGTGCTGGGTCAAGCCGGAAAACCCTCCGCAGTCCCTTTCGCTATGAGCCTTCGCGATGCTTTTCCGCGCTGGAAATCGCTTTTCATCTTATTTATCTGCCCTACAGACCCGTTCGGTTGCTTCGCTCGTAAGGAGTTCTGATCGGTGGTTCTGCGAGCCAACCCGGCGTTTGACGCGGCCGCGTTTCTGGCGAGCGCGGGACTGGGGCGAAGGATCGTCCAATTGGCGCCCAAGCAGACTTTCTTCGCCCAAGGAGATCCAGCGGATTCCGTCTTCTATCTTCAAAGAGGCCGCGCAAGGGTCACTGTAGTTTCGACAACCGGCAAGGAAGCTACGATCACGCTTCTCACGCCTGGGGATTTTGTTGGTGAAGATTCGCTTATGGCCCCGGCTGGCCTTCGCCTGGCGACAGCCACGGCGATTACGGCCTGTAGCGCACTCAAGATTGCGCGGGATGAGATGATCCGCGTGACACATGAGGAGCATGCCTTCTCTGACGTCTTCTTGAAGTTCCTCCTGGCCCGTACTATGCGTATCCAATCAGACCTGGTTGATCAACTCTTTAATTCAAGCGAAAAGCGGCTGGCGCGAATTCTCCTGTTGATGGCAGAATTCGGATCGAAAGATGAGCCGGAATCGACACTCCCTAAAATCTCGCAGGAGACCCTGGCAGAGATGATCGGCACTACCCGCTCCCGCGTCAGCTTCTTCATGAACCGCTTTCGCAAGCTCGGCTTTGTTGAATACGACGGCCGCATTCGTGTCCATAAGTCGCTGCTTAATGTGATTCTCCACGATTGATTTTTACCTGAGCATGACCGCTCGTTGGCGACGATACTTAGCGCCCCGCCTTCAGCTGCCGAAAGGGTCGATAAAGCCAATCTGGAACGCAGATATGTGCGTTTTCCTGAAAGACCAGCCACCGCAGGGTTTGGAAGCATCAAACGGAATGCGGGCGAGCTGATTGGCAATACGCCGCTTCAAGTCAGAGACTTGGCCCGGTATGTAGAAGGGAAAAGCTGAAACTACCCTCGGGAAAGCCAAGGATAGAGTGCGCGGAGCCAACCGGGAAACTAAGGCGCAACAAAACACACGCCCGCAAATGGAGTTACTCACGGGCGCGCGAGGCTGAGTCGGGCAGGGATTGATCCGGAGGGATTGCGAACCCATCTGCTTTGCCAACATCCGTCCCATCTCGCTGGATTCGAGCGGTGCTGCGTTCGCTTGGGCCCGGGATCATCACTGGCGCTGCCGATGACGATCCGTCTGGGATTGCGACCTATTCCATAGCCGGTGCGCAGCTGGGAACCCGGCTTCTCTGGACGGCGCTTCTGACCTGGCCCCTGATGGCCGCCGTGCAGATGATGTGCGCCCGCATCGGCAAGGTCACGGGTCAGGGTCTGGCGGGCAACCTCAAGCATCGATTTCCCAAATGGCTGTTGCTCACCGTTGTCATCGCACTCTTGATCGCAAACACCATTAACATCGCCGCGGACCTTGCGGGGATGGCGGACGCGGCATCGATGCTGTCGGGGATCAATTCGCGCTGGTTTGTCGTCGTGTTTGCGCTTCTGATCTCCTGGGCCACCATACGGCTGCAGTATAAGCAGATCGCGAATGTGCTCAAGTGGCTTGTTCTCGTACTTGTCGCGTACCCAATTACCGCCTTTGTAGTAGGGGCGGATTGGGGCCAGGTATTACGCGATTCTCTGGTCCCCTCCATTCCGCACACGCGGAACGAGTGGGCGACGCTGGTGGCGATTCTTGGCACCACCATTAGCCCTTATCTGTTTTTCTGGCAGGCAAGTGAGGAAGTTGAAGAGGAGAAGTCGGCAGGTCAAACTACGCTCGCCTCGCGCAAAGGCGCTACACCCGAGGAACTCGAGTTAAGAAACATCGATGTCGGTGTCGGCGCTTTCTTCTCTAATATGGTGATGTTTTTCATTATCCTCACCACCGCCATCACCCTCAATCGGCACGGCATCGTGAATATTGAAACGTCTCGTCAGGCAGCCGAGGCCCTGCGGCCGTTTGCCGGAAACTTCGCTGCAACCCTGTTCACACTCGGCATTGTTGGGGTGGGATTTCTTGCCATCCCCACGCTGGCGGGATCTGCCGCATACGGTTTCGCTGAGACGCTTGGCTGGCGGCAGGGTTTGAACAGGAAACTAACGGGTGCGCGCTGGTTTTATGCCCTGATTCTAGGCTCGACAGGAGCGGGCGTTGTGCTGGACTTCATCGGGATCAACCCGGTAAAGGCGCTCTACTGGACAGCGGTGATCAACGGATTGCTGGCGCCGTTCCTTATGATCGCGATTCTCATCGTCGCAGGAGACAAAAAGCTGATGCAAGGGCAGCCGAGCTCTCGCCTGGGTTGGATTATTGTGGCCATTGCCACCGTAGCCATGTTCGGAGCGGGCATCGCGATGTTTGTTGTTTAGGCCGTTCGCCGCTTAATCTTGCCGGCTCCGCGGCGGCCTGAGCAACCGGTTCCGGCCGGAATCGGACGCAATCGGAATCGAAGCGGCGGAAGCGTTCGCAGACAAATGTTCGGGTGTGGAATTCCCAACGGAGCTTGGGGTCTTCGCGGTTTTAGTGTTGAGCTTGATCCCGGCGGCATCGGGTTGTTTCCCAGACGCGATCCGACCGCGCCTCATGGCCCGCCGCTCTGCGAAATACCTATCAACATCGATCTTTTTGATCAGGGCCATCCGGCGCTCCGGTCACTCTCTTCATATCCACTGCGGCCTTTATGGGGCCGCAGCAGATCATGAGTTCGAGTCAGTTCAGACTTCCAGTCGTAGCATTGGCCGGGCTTCCAATTGCCTCGCCCGATACGACCAGTTCCACTCTGCGATTCTGTTGCCTTCCTGCTGAGTTATCGTTCGAGGCCACGGGCAGACTGTTGCCGAATCCCTGGGAAGTGACGGAGTTGGCAGTTACACCCTCTTGCACGAGGTAATTGCGGACGGCTCCCGCACGGTTTTCTGAGAGTTTCTGATTCATCTCATCGCCACCGACATTGTCGGTGTATCCGCCGACTGCAATGTTTAGACCTGGATATGCAACCAGGATTCCGGCGACCTTGGCCAGTTTCTCCCGCGCGCCGGGTTTCAATGAATATTGCCCAGTGTCGAACAACACATCGGACATACTGATGATCAATCCTCGTGCCGTGTCGCGCGTTTCAAGAATGGTGTTGAGTTGCTCAGACAATTGCGCGCGCATGGCAGCCTTGTCGCGATCCGCCTGGTGTTCGTTATCTTGCGCTTGCTGAGCGGCCTGACGAGCTTGGTCCGCGTCGGCTTGAGCCGCATTGACGGCAGCCGTCGAAGCATTCTGGCTGGCGACCGCGTCCGCCTGGGCCTTGGCTGTGGCTGCCTGGGCATCTGCTGTCGCTGCCTGAGCAGTTGCTGCGGCAGTCTGAGCGTTGGCCGCATCGATTTGAGCCTGTTCCTTTTGACGGGTCGCGTTGGCCGCCTGAGTTTGTGCCAGTGCCTGCGCATCCGCGGAAGCCTGGCGTTCGTTCTCTCTGCGAACGTCTTCGATCTTCTTGACGGCTATCTCCCGCGCATCTTCCGCAGTCTGCACAGTCTCCCTGGAGTCCGCGATCAACTGCTTCTGATTGGAGTTTCTTTCGATCGCGTATGCATCGGCGCGATCCATCAACTGGGTAGCGTGTTGGAAGCTTTCGCCGGCGTATTGCTCCGCTCCTTCAGATTTGGCGATACGAACTGCGTTGCGCGCTTCCAGAAACTCCAAGGGCAATTTGGCATCCAGGATTACGGGGTCGAATTTATACCCGGTCGGGATATAGCCACCACGCTCCATGAGCTCATATTTCGCGTGAACAGCTTCGGATGTTCCCTCGGTATCGGCACGGATGACATTCTCGAGCACAACAACATTGCTGGGCTGGCGAACCGCAAAATAGGGTTCCGCAGTGACGATCAGCGCAAACGCCTGAAGGTTGGTAGTGGCGGTCAGTTTGCTGCGATCGTTGCCGCCGATCAGGATTTCTCCAAGATTGACCGCGTGGCCGTCAGGGGAGATCGCCCACATCACATAGGTAAGATATTCGGTGCCAAAGCCGGTTGGGCTTTCGAGATTTCCAAAGGTCGCTTCGACCTCCATGGTGCCGCGTTTGCTGCGTACCTTGGCTTTCCCGTCGGCTGTGGGCAGCAGATTGGTTCCGGCCAGATCCACATCCGTGGCTCCGCCGCGATGTTGATAATCAACCGCATCGACTGTGCGGCTGGTCTCGTTGACGGAATAGGCGGGCGAATTGCCAACAGGTACAAGTGCGGTCGACTCCTGCGGGCTGGCCTGAGCAAACGTGCCCAGGCTGAGTACACTTCCCATTACGAGCAATAACGTGTTCTTCACGATGTCTCCTGCAGTCACAAGACTGCGTGTTGCGTTGTTTTCTCAGGTTGGCGGGCGAAGCTGCGCAGGCTTCAAACGGATGTGAGCTGTCAACGCCCGACGCGGAATTGATGGAGGTGACCGAATACCCCGTAGAGATTTGCGATCCACAAGACCAAAACAATCACAACCAGGCCATTCAGGATCGATTTGACTTGGCTCTGCATGGGGATGAACCGGTTGACAAGCCACAACAGAAGCCCGGCTGCAACGATGGTGATGAGGACGGTGGTAAGCGGCATTTCATGTTCTCCATTCCTTATTCAGGCACGACACCCCCCGCGGCATCGTCGAGAGGTTGCTGGCGATCGATTCGCTTCGCATGGGAGGCATCGGAAAGAGGAGAACCCATGCTCCGCTTCACTGCCATTCTTCCAAGTCGCTGGGGAAATTGCTGAGCCATAGTGCTCATCCGACAGAATGAACGAAACGATGTGTGAATGCCGATTGTGCCGGACTTCCAACGCATTTTGTTGAGTGAGCAATACGATACAGACCGCCGCTTTGTAGCCGGGCGATGATGGAGCGAGGTTCACAGTGCCTGTTTCCTGGGCTTGAGCCGTCGGCCCAAACTACATCCCGCCACGAAGCGGCGTTCTTTATGAGCAAAAAAGCCACCGAATTCGATTCCGCAACCTTTCTTGCGAACTCCGGCCTCGGCCGCACCATGATCGAGCTGAAGCCAAAGCAGACATTTTTCTGCCAGGGAGACGCCGCGGATTCAGTGTTCTATTTGCAAAAAGGGCGTGCAAAAGTCACGGTTGTCTCGCAGAAAGGCAAGGAAGCCACCATCACCCTTCTATCCGCCGGGGATTTTGTCGGAGAAGAGTCGCTCGCAGCAATCCCCGGTCTGCGAATGGCAACCGCGACAGCCGTGAACACCTGTGCCGGGCTCAAGATCAGCAGGGACGAAATGATCCGAGTCATGCATGACGAGCCTGCATTCGCCGATCTCCTTCTCAAATTCCTGCTGACCCGCAGCATGCGGACCCAGGCTGACCTTGTCGATCAGTTGTTCAACTCCAGTGAAAAGCGTCTGGCTCGGATTCTCCTTTTAATGGCCGAATTCGGCAAGCCGGGAGAACCGGAGACCTTTATCCCGCCGATCACACAAGAAACGCTGGCGGATATGATCGGCACCACCCGCTCCCGTGTCAGTTTCTTTATGAACCGGTTTCGCAAGCTCGGTTTTGTCAGTTACAACGGCCGCATCCAGGTACACAAATCGCTCCTGAATGTTGTTCTGCTCGATCAACTGCCCGAGCGCAATGCAGAGAAGCCTGCCCTTCCTCTGATCCGGTAAGCGCCCGCCATTTCCTTCAGGCTTGGAATCAGGAAGGATCTCGCCAAATCAGGCGTCCGAAAGCTCGTTTTCTGCGAGAGCTGAAGATGGGGCATCAGTTCGGTTCAACGGCAGAAAGACGGAAAAAACCGATCCGGTTGACGGCGGAAGCACACTGCTTTTTACCTGGATGGTGCCTCCGTGCCTGCGGATAATCTCAGAGCTTATCCAGAGGCCGAGTCCGGTTCCCCGGTTGCCCTTTGTGCTGACGAACGGCTCAAACAGCGTCTTCCTGATCTCAGGTAAAATTCCGGAGCCGGTATCGGCAATGGTCAAACGAACGCCGGGTCGCGAGCCGTTGCTGCGCTCGTGCGTGTTGGTCACGCGAAGCTTGAGCGTGCCGTCCTGTCCTATGGCGTCCAAAGCGTTCCCAATCAGATTCAGGGTCACCTGGCGGAGCTCACCGCCCACGGCGAGAATCGGCGAGCATTCCCGAAAGTCCCTTTCAACAACGATTTTGGACTGCGCCAATCTCGGTTGGTAAAGAGTGAGGGCCGAGTCGAGGATCTCGGGGATCTGCACGTATGCCGGCTTGCTTGGCTCCCGGTAAAACCTGAGCATGTGTGTGACGATTTGAGATACCCGCGCCAACTCGCTTTCTGCCACCTCTGTGTGCTTCTTTGCATCGTCCAATGAAGTTGAGGTGCTGATGAGATAGAGGAGATTGGTGACCGACTCGAGCGGATTATTGATTTCATGGGCGATGCTGGCGGCCAGACGACCGGCCACCACGAGTTTTTCTGATCGACGCAATGCTTCTTCGGTCGCGCGCCTTTCGTTCAGAAAGTCGCGCATCTGGTATTGCCGGAGACGGCTGCGAAGCGCAGCCTGCACGGTGCTGACCAACGTCTCTGGCCGAACCGGCCGCTCAAGCAATACCAGGTTTCCGAGAGGCTGCCGAGAGCGCATATTCCTTTGACTCTCCCGATCGACTTCGCCGGTGACGGTGAGCAGAATGACAGGAAAATCGGACCAGGAAGGCTGCCCCGCAATTTGCGTCGCCCACTCGGCGATGTCCGCCAGAGTGAGGCCCTCTTCCGCCAGAACCACGACACCGGCCCCCCTTTCCAATTCAAGCCGGGCGTTTTCCGCGGTCGGCAAATGGGCGCAGCAGATGCCTTTGCTGGTAAGCAGATTGCATATCAGCGGGCCGTCTCGCCCAGTTGGGGCAAACACAAGAACCCGAGATTCAAGTTCCAGACTGGTCATGCCGTCTCATAGGGGCCTTGCTTACGATCTCTACGCGTGGAGGCTTTGAACCTGGCCGCGATATTTGGGAGCTCCGGTTAATACACCGTCGAAGTCCGTCAGAGCCTCTCCGACGGCGATGGTCCCGTTTTTCATCATCAACTCACGGATGGTGCGTTCATGTTCTCCACTGCGTTTCTTGATGACGGAAAGCGCTTGCCGAACCTCGCCTGCCGCCTCGAAGTACCGGAACAAAAGAACGGTGTCGGCCAGGTAGCTCACATCGACCGGCGTATCGATATTGGTCCCGACAAAACCGTGCTGAGCAACGGTCATCAACGTCGAAACACCCTTCTGGCTCAGGTATGCCAGCAACTCGTGCAATTGCATCGCGAGGAATTGTTCGCCCGGCATCGCGTTGAGAAGTCCGTTGAGGCTGTCGACAATGAGCAGTTTCAGATTTTGATTGTCAACAAGTTGCCTGATTTCATGAACCAGTTGACCGGGCGACAGCTCCGCGGCATCGACTTGGCGAAGGATCAGTTTCCCTGAATCGACATGTTTCCTGATATCGAGCCCCAGGCCTTTGCAGCGAATCTCAAGGGTTGCCAAGGTTTCATCGAAGGCGAAAAGCGCCGCGCAGCCGCCGCGCTCGACCTCAGATACCGCATAACGAAGGGCGATCGTGGACTTCCCACAGCCGGCGGGCCCGAGCAGAAGTGTGCTTGTGCCGCTATCGAGCCCCCCGCCCAGCAACGCGTCTAGCGCGGTGATGCCGCTGGTTAGCTGTGTCAGCGGGACTGTGAGGTGATGCTCCGAGGCAACAAGGCGTGGATAAACTTCCACGCCGCCCCGCTTGATGGTGTAGTCGTGTGAGCCCTCACGGAAGGGTGAGCCACGCAGCTTCTTAACTTCAAGGTGGCGTTTTTTGACGCCGTATTCCCGCACCGCACTCTCCAGGAGAAAGACCCCGTGAGCGATGCTCTGGAGTTGCAGATCGTGGCGTTCGGCGGTGCGATCGTCGAGCAACAACACAGTGCATTTGCGCCCCGAGAAATATTGCTTCAGGGCAAGAATCTGCCGGCGATAGCGGAGTGAGTCACGGGCCAGCAGGCGCAATTCAGAGAGAGAATCAACGACCACACGCGCCGGCGCAAGCCTGTCCACTTGCTCCAGGATCGCGTTGGTGGTATCGGCCAGCTCGACTTCGGTTGGATTGAAGACCGTGTATTGGGCTTCCGGCTTGAGCTGGTTTTCATCGGGAACCAATTCAAAGACTTCGATCCCATCGAGCGACCAGCCATGTGAGTCTGCGATCTCGAGCAGTTCAGCCTTCGACTCCGAGAGAGTGATGTAAAGGCCTGTTTGTCCAAGGCGGGCGCCCTCCATCAGGAACTGCATGGCAATGGTGGTCTTTCCGGTTCCCGGGTCACCTTCGAGCAGGTAAAGATGATTGCGGGCAACGCCGCCCCCGAGAATGTCGTCAAGGCCAACAACCCCGGTGGTGAGCCGTTCAACTGGCGCCGCCCTCTCGCCATCCTGGATGCCTGAGCCGTTCGCAGAAACCGTGGTGGTGGCGTTCTTTCGGAAGAATGGTTCCACGGCGAATTCCTTTCGCGGGCTCCAGATGCAAGGTTCGATGGATGCGACTGTCTTCGGCTGCTCTGTGGCTTTGTCCTCTACTTGACTGCCAACATTGATTGAATGTGTGAGCCCCGGCTTGACGTCGCTTGAAGTTGATATGTGCGCAATCAAACTTCACAATCGTCTGGAAAAAGCTATGTAGTAGCAGTATTCTCCGCGACTGTCAGCGATTTCTGGTCACTTTTATACACTTAGCATTTTCCTTGCGCGGGCCGTCAGCTAACCTCATGTTGGCAAGGCTCAGGCAGCGACTGATCCACATCGAGATCGCCTCCGGTGCCGGACTTTTTGCGGTTGCATTCAGCGGATCGCGTCGACTTACGTTCACTGAAAGGCCCGGCTCAGGCCCATGGCATCGAGGCCTGAGAGGAATTTCCGCGTCTCGGTGGTGAGCGCAGCTTGGGTAATGCCGCTGGGCGCGCCGGTTTGTGGGCGATCGATGCGAATCATGATAGGAACCGGATGCGCTGCGCCGTCTGCAAGCTCGTTGACCTGGGGCTTGAGAACGAAAAAGCTGACATGGCCTTTGGTGGCGACCTGTTGTGACTGCGAACAGGAGCCCGGGGTGCAGGCGACGCTCACGACAATGCTGTCGGTGACGCCGTCGTTGTAATAACCAGCGCTGAGATCGAGAGAACTGCCTTGCGCGGTGACGAATGGCAGGGAAGCCACTCGCTCAGGTTGGAGGCCGCGCGCCAGCCAACACGAATTGGCGTCGTGATAATAAACAAATGGAGCCACCCAGACGGCGAGAATGACCTCATCTGAATCGGGAGCGGAATAGGCTCCGCTTTCGACGAGCGTTTGTCCGCCCGATTGTTCGTACCAGCTTCGGGTGAGCGCATAGCTGCCGATTTGCTTTGGGAAGCGGGAGAGAGAAGCATTCGACGTCTGAGATGGCTCCTGCGCCCTTTGGCTCGATCGAAGCGCGGATGAAGGCAGAACGAGAACCGCGAGAAGCAACGCAGCGAAGGCCGCGCTGCGAGCGAACAATTTTTGCAGGCTTAGCGGTGGATTTTCGTTGCGGGTTTGGCCTCGTTGGTCATCCTGCGCGGGGTCAATGGGACCCGGCTTTTCTTTCATGCTTGCGAGGCGGATAAAAATCAAGATCGCCAGAAGAAACAGGCAGCTTCCGATGACGTAGTCTGCCTGCCTGGCAACGCCCTCGAGCGCGGGATGGCCGAGTGCGATGCGGTAGTAAACAACGAGGATGCAGAGCCGGATGAAGTTGAAGAGATATCCCAGCAGAACGCCACCGACAACGTAAGCCGCCCAGCGGCGCAGCGAAACACGCTTGAGATAACCGAGAATGAGAGCCAGATATCCCAGAGTGACCGCGCCGCGAATGCCGTCGCAGCCAGGCGCGATGAACATACCGAAGTCCGGCGAAAACATCAGACGCAGTTGCGGAGTGGTGGGCGCGAAGTGGATGAGTGTGGCAAAGTCGCGCGCGACGCGGGCGGAGATGTTCTGAAGGGGAATATCGATCATGCTGCTGGTGAGGACAGGCACGGGCTGCGAGAGCAACAACAGCGCGAGAGGGAACCAGGCCTTGCGCCAGACGTGCGAGCCGGCGAACAACAGGACGATTCCGCTGCCATAAAGATAGACAGGCAAGGTGAGCGGGATAAGCGAGACGAGAGCACTGCCGGCAGTCAAGAAAAGTTCGGCCGTTTGATGCAGGACGCTGACGAAGAATGCAGCGCCGATTAGAACCAGGCCCCACCAGCTTCCGCGCAGTTGCCAGCCATGTTGCCGCCAAACGCGAAGTGTGAGGACGATGCTGGCCGGCGGGATGAGCATGCCGATCGAGCGCAAAGGATCGGTAGTCCAGCATCGCCAGAGCAGGGCCAGCTCGCGTTCGATGCCGAGGCAGCCAGCGGCGGCAAGTAAAGCGATGGCGCACCACAACGCAACCGATTGCGCAGAGGGCCGGCCGGAAGTGGCAACCGGTTCGAGCGCGGCTTGATCGGCATGCGGTGTCGCGAGTGCCATCTCTTGAACTGACCGTCCCTCGTTGGATATCATCGCATTCCGCTGCGCGCCGGTATATGCCGGCATGCCCTAAGGCGTTTCCGGCGGTCCAGCCAGCGGCGTTTTTACGGGAGCCGCAACACCGATGAACTCGGTAAGCGTGTTCTTGCCGGAATTCGAAAGCCAGAGATTTCCGCTGGCATCGACGGCCAATCCGTATGGATCGAGGAGGGAAGCGTCTGTGCCGAATCCGCTCGACGGCGAAAGAAATGTGCCGGGCGCGGTGCTGGACGCGCCGCCAAGTTCAGAGAGCGAGTTGCCCTGGTAGTTGGCGACCCAAACCGTTCCCGCTCCGTCGACGGCGATTCCCTGAGGCCGCAAGATGCCGCCGCCGGTTGCAGCGTCGAGCTCGAGCGTTCCGCAAGTGTTCACTTCGCTGATGCTGTTGCCGTAGTAATTGGCGATCCAAATATTGCCCTTCTGATCGGCAGCCACGCCTGAGGCTCCATTGCAATCGCAGTTGTAATTTGT
>Ga0181535_10003118_pt1 | contig 19506 bp, 19 predicted proteins | sample PEATcosm2014_Bin_44_FD_119774 | JGI IMG/M metagenome (GOLD analysis project Ga0181535, IMG submission 119774) | Peatland microbial communities from MTU Mesocosm Facility, Houghton, MI, USA - PEATcosm2014_Bin17_30_metaG | ecosystem: Environmental > Terrestrial > Soil > Wetlands > Peat | place... | reverse complement strand
GTTCATCCGTGGCTCGAAATGAATTCTTCACGGCTCGTGTCGGACGCGGCGAGTGGCGCGCCCGCGTCAGTTTCTCAGCGCTCGATCACTTGGGGCACCTTGAAATACCCGGCTCCGGGGTCTGGCGCATTGGCCAAGGCCGCCTGGTTGCCGAGCGGCGGCACGGGCTCATCGGGCCGCAGTGTGGCCGTATCCTCCGCCTCGAAGAGCACCTGAGACATGGGTGCCGCGCTGCCTGTATCGAGCTCGTTCAGCTTGTCCATGTGTCCGAGAATCTGGTCGAGGTCCCCCTGGAAACGGGCGACTTCGGCGTCGCTCAGATTGAGGTTGGCCAGTCCGGCCACGTAACGGACTTCCTGTTCGGTGATCTTCACGCCCGCGCCCTTGTCCTCGAAGCTTTGTAGAGGCCGCGCAGCACCGGATCGGCGATTGCATCCGCTTCGTCGGCCGCCAGCGCCGGGGCGGATTGGGCCGCCCGCTGCGGCTCTCTCCGCCGCGGCACCACGCGGAATTCCAGATCCTCTACCACGTCCGGACCGAGTTGCCGCTCCAGATTGCGCACAATGTGATAGCCCAGCACGAAAAGCTGCCGCTGCCAGATTTGATCTTCCACTTCCACCACCAGCCGCCGCCTCACCAACTTGGCGGCGCGGGTGTGGGCCGCGATGCGTTTGCCCACCGCTTGCGGCCATGCCGCGCAGGCCAGATCGCTCTCCGTGATCATGTCGCCGGGCAGTCTCAAACCGCGGATGAGCTTGCTCAAGCGTTCCATTTTTCTCGACCGGTTTGGTTATTGTAGCATGTGCCCGCGGTAGCCCACCGCGACAGTTCTGTTGGTCAGTGCGAAGTAGCCGCGTAACGCACACCGGCCGCGCGATGGCGGCTAATTACCCATGTTGAGAACTTCGAAATGGAAGCGGTGCGGCGGAAGCAGCATAAGGGCTTCGGGAACCAGGTGCGACCAGGTCCGGTAGGCCGTGTCGGCGACGGTGGAATTCAAGTACAGCAGAAACTGGTTGGAGCAGCAATCGATGGGCGGCGGCTGGCGGAAGGTGAGCCGCAGACCCACTGCGCGCTCCAGCGGTACGCCCGCCGTGGCGACCCGTTTTTCCTCGAGCAAGGTCACGAAACTGGAGCGGCTGGCATGCGGCCACACATCGGGATGCAGCAACTGGCGCAGCCCATCGGCGCCCTCGAAGGTGATCTCGCACTGCCGGATCCATTCCAGAATGGAATCGCCCCACTGCCATTGCGTGCGCAGCCCCTTGTACCGTTCGGTCAACTGCACGGCGAGTTCGAACTTGCGGTGCTCCAGGACCTCCTCGGTGGCATCGCTCGCGGCCAGCATATCTTCGGCCTCGGGCATCACCGAAGCCAGGTCCGGCGCTTCCTGGGCGGGCATGCGGTTCGCCGGCGAATTGAGCAACAGCGGCGGAAGCTCGTGAGTTCCGTTGCCGGGGATGTCGATATAACGCGCGTCGCTCATCGCTTACCCTTCCTACTACATATCGACGTAAAACCAGGGTGTTCTTGTTTCATTTTGGATGCAAGCCGGTCGAAAGTGAACTAAAAAGACTTGATGCGGGTTATGGCCCTGGGTGATGAGACACGCGCCGCCTGCTAGCTGGGTCGTAGAGCGCGGCTCACGAATTGCCCGAGCCGGACGAAGAGCCTTCTGAAAGGTAGTGCCGTTGACCAAGAGCGCGGGACCAGGAGTTGCGCGTCCGACCGTTCCAGTGATCGGCGTCGATGCGAGCGAACTGCGCTGGGTGCGGGCGCTGATTGCGCTGCTCCGCCACCCGGACCCGGTCGTGGCGGAGCTAACCCGCCATGCGCTCGATTACTTGAGGGATTCAGCCGCGTCGAGGAAAGCCGAAGCGCCGAGACTGGACGGCACGGGCTGAGCCGCCCCCCGGGTAGCGCCGGTGGTCTTTGCCGCCGGCTGTCTTGCGGAGGTGCGGGAGGCGCTGGCAATACAGGAGGGAATGAGGCGGTCCGATTGAGCAGGAAGGAAAAGAACCGGCGGCAAGAGACCGCGGGCGTTACCGCTGTCGCGGGCGCAGCGACTCCCCGCGTCACGCACCATCCTCACACCTTGCGGAAAAATGGGATATCGCCGCGCGGTTCGGCTTCCGTCACGCGGTCGCCGATGACGACGCGGTGTCCCAGCACGCGCACGGTTACACGGCCGCCCTCATCGAGCGCCACAATCGCCGTCTGGTAAGGAACGTCCGCGGCGAATGCCTCCGGCGCCGACCAGATGACGGTCTCTGTGTAAACGGTTCCGCTTCTCATGCCGCCCCCAGGATTGTGACTACGCAGGTGGCGCCCGATCCGCCCAGGTTTTCCGCCAGCCCGAGCGAATGCCGCTCGATCTGCCGCTCTCCGGCTTCGCCGCGAATCTGCAACACCAGGTCGCAGATCTGCGCCACGCCGGTCGCGCCCACCGGATGGCCCTTCGATTTCAGGCCGCCGCTGGTGTTCACCGGCCGTTCTCCCCGTAGCGCCGTGCAGCCTGCAAATGCGTATGGCCCGCCCTGGCCTTTTTCGACGAACCCCAGGTCTTCGGTGGCGACGATCTCGGCGATAGTGAAGCAGTCGTGCAGCTCGGCGAACTCGATCTCGCGCGGCGTCACGCCCGCCATCCGGTAAGCTTGCTCGGCCGCACGGCGGACGGCCGGGAAGGTGGTGATACCCGGCTTCTGGTCCAGCGCCACGTAATCCGAGCATTGCGCGACGCCCAGCACGCGCACCGGTTTGGCTGTGAATTCGCGGGCGCGCTCGAGCGGCGCCAGCAGCACCGCCGCGGCGCCATCGGAAACCAGCGAGCAATCGTACAGGTTGAGCGGCTCGGCGATCGGCTTCGCGTTCATCGCCTGTTCGAGCGTGATTACCTTGCGCATGTGCGCATCCGGGTTGAGCGCACCCGCCGCGTGGTTCTTCACCGCGACCATCGACAAGTGCTCCTTCCTGGTGCCGAACTCGTACATGTGGCGCCGTGCAATCATGGCGAACAGCGAGGCGAAGGTCGATCCCACTTTCATTTCGCCCGAGCAGTCTCCCGCCCCGGCCAGGATCTGGCTGACGCGCGCGGTGGGCTGCGAGGTCATCTTCTCCACGCCCACCACCATCACCAGGTCGTATACGCCAGCCGCCACTTCCGTCCAGGCGTGGAAGAAAGCCGAGCCGCTGGAGGCGCAGGCCGCCTCGATCCGCGTCGACGGCACGCCCGTGATCCCCAGCGCGGTGGAGACATACGGCGCTAGATGATTCTGACCCACGAACGATGGCCCGGCGAAATTCCCCAGGTAGAAGGACTCCACTTGCGAGGGTTCGGCGTGGGCATTGCGCAGGCACTTCTCGCCGGCCTCCACCGCCAGGGTGCGCAAGTCTCTGTCGGCGAAGGCGCCAAACGCCGTCTTGCCGATCCCCACTACCGCAACCGGTCTCATCTCAATCACAAGCTTACAACCATTGGTGGGGCGGACGCCCCCGTCCCCAGCCGGCCCCCTGGCCGGCATCCGCGGAGCTTGCAACAGGACGATGAGGGCGTCGTCCGCTGAGCAGGGGGTCCGCCCCACCAAGGTAGAATGAATGAATGTAGCGTTAACTACGCTTTTCGTTTCCACGTTTTCCGGGTTCCGGCGTCATCTCTGTTAGGAACCCGTGACGACTGTAGTTTACAGCCAGATGAGCGAAGTCATCGAACCGGGACTGGAGCTGCTCGAGCGGCAAAACCGCTTTGTTAATGAGCACTTACGGCGGATCTTCGTGCAGATTTATCGGATCGTCCGCAACCGCGCCGACGCGCAGGACCTGACCCAGGAAACGTTCATCAAGGCGCTGCAACGGCAGGAGCAGCTCAAGGACGATCAAAAGGCCGCTCACTGGCTATCGAGAATCGCCACCAACACCGCCATCGATTTCATGCGGCGCAGCGGGCGCGCCTCGTTCTGTGACATCGAAATGGCCCCGCCGAGCCTGGCGGAGAGCCCGGAGCAGGCGTTGCTGCGGAGCGAGCATCACGACTATCTGGAGGATGGATTGCGCCTTTTGAGCCCACGCGAGCGGGCGGCGCTGATCCTGCGCGACGTGGAGGGTTTGCCGGCCGAAGAAGTCGCCCGGCACTTGAACTGCTCGAAGGCTACGGTGCGTTCGCACATCGCCAATGCGCGCACCAAGTTTCGCAAGTACGTGGAGAGAAGAAAGCGGTAAGTGAGATGAAACATCCCAACCCGGAGACATTGGCGTTGCACGCGGGCGGCGACCTCGGAGCCATGGCGGGATGGCGCACCCGGCGCCACCTGGCGCGTTGCGCGGAGTGCCGGGAAGAAGTTGCCCGGTTCGAGCAGTTCCGTCAGCTCCTGCCCTCGCTCGACGATTCCCAGGACGTCCACTGGGGCCGGCTGGCGGCGGAGATGAAGGCCAACATCCGGCTGGGTCTGGCCGCTGGGGAGTGTGTGCGCACCGAGGATCCCGCCGGCGCGGGGCCAATCTGGTCGTTCGCGCGGGTTGGCGTGGCGCTGGCCAGCGTGGCAGCGCTGCTGGCTATGGGCGTGGTGCTCGACCGGCCCGCACCTACCGTGGCCCGCGAAACCGGAGTGGTGGTGCAGGCCACCGCCGATGGCGTCCAGGTGCGGGAAGGCGGCCAGTCGATGGGCTTGATGCATTCCGGAACCAGCAGGGACGCCGTCACTTACCAGGTTGGCGCTCAAGGTTCGGTGGAGGCCCGCTACGTGGATTCGGAAACCGGCTACGTCACGGTGAATAAAGTCGATGTCGAATAAGGGGCAAATCGCGCTGCTGGCGCTGCTGGGCGCCGGCGCCGCATTGGCGCAGGACGTTCCGCTGGAGGGGCGCGTCAGCATCAACCTGGGCAAGGATTCGCCGGTCGCCCTGGTCGGCATGTCCACCGGCGATTCGCACTCGAGTTCGCGCGGCGCCGCCCTGGTGCTCGATCTCCACATGGCGCTCACCCTGCGCAACACCGGCTCCAGCCGCATCCACGGCGTGGCTCTGCGCGTGGTTTCGCAGGAGGTCACCGTCGGTGGCAAAGGCTCGGTTTCCATCCCCAGCCTCAATATCGGCCCCGGCGAATCCTTCCCGGTGCGCATCGATATGCAGTTGATGCGTCCCACGCAGGTGGCCGGCGGCCCGCTGGTGGACGTCAATTTGGATGGCGTGCTGTTCGAGGATCTCTCCTGCGCCGGTCAGGACCGGCTGAATTCCTGCCGCACGCTCACCGCCTGGGACCTGGAAGCGCAACGCGACCGCGAACACTTCAAGCGCATTCTGGCGCAGGCCGGCCCCAATGGCCTGCGGCAGGCCATGCTCGAAAGCATCGGCCGCCAGTCGGCAAGGCCGCAACTGGACGTGCGGGTGACGCGCGCGCCCGCCGTGACTTCCGCCGCATTCGGCCCTGTCCATGCCGAGCAGTTCGCTTTTCTCGATTTTCCCGATTCGCCTTTGCAGCCGTCCAAGGGCTCGGCGCAGATTGCCGGGAATGAAGCGCGCGAGCCTCACATTGAAGTGCTCAACCGCTCGGCGCGCGCCATCAAGTACGTGGAGCTCGGCTGGCTGGTGAGCGATCCCAGCGGCCAGCAATACATGGCGGCGTCGCTTCCCGCATCCGATCCCGCGCTGTACCTGCCCGCCGGCAAGACCGCCATCGTCGAACAGGATACCGCTCTGCGATTCACCCGCCGCGGCCAGCCCGTCAACATTCAGGGCGCGGTGGGATTCGTCAGCCGCGTGCAGTTCGCCGATGGCAAGTTGTGGGTGCCCAGCCGCGCCGATCTCGAACGGGGTTCGCTGGTCAAAGTGCTACCCGCTTCGGCCGAGGAACAGCGCCTGAACGATCTGTACCTGAAGCGCGGCCTCGACGCGCTGGTGCAGGAACTCAAGAAGTACTAACCGTGATCGCCTTCCTCCGCCGCATCTGGCCGTTGCTCACCGTCGTGGTGGTGATCGGTGCGGCGTACGATGCCTGGATCTTTTACGACCGTTGGCAGGCGAACCGCGACGCCGAGCACGCCCGCGCCGATGCGGAAGCGGAACGCGCGCGCAAAGTCATCGCCGCAATCGGCGGCGGCGATTTTGGCATCCGCAACTTCTACGTCTCCCCGCCTGTGATTCACCGCGGCGAAGCGGCCTCCCTCTGTTACAGCGTGTTCGGCGCTAAAACGCTTCGCCTAGATCCGCCGGTCGCCGAGGTCTACCCCACGTTCAACCATTGCGTCCAAGCCTCTCCGCGGCAAGACACGGAGTTCACCCTGACTGCCACGGACGCCGCCGGCCACACCGCAACCGCCAAGGTCGTGCTCAAAGTGGCGCGATAAGCGGCCGTCAAGATTCTCAACATGACCCCCGACACGACCCCGGCATGACCGCTCCCTTTGGTCGCGGCTCCGTTAGAGTCGCGCGGCCACACGCAAGGAGTACTGAAGCGCTCGGACAGGCTGCCGGTTTCCGCAAGGTGTAAGATCGACTCATACATGGCTCGCGCGCGCCCTCGGATCCGTCCGGTCTATTTTCTGCTGTGCGCATCGCTCGATCTCGCTCAATCCCAAGCGCCGCTATTTAGGACCGACGTCAACCTGCAATCGATTGCCGTCCAAGTGACCGATAAGGAAGGCCGCGACGTGCGCGGACTCTCCGCCGCGGATTTCACCATATTGGAAGATGGGCACGCGCAGAAGATCTCGTTCTTCGCGGCGGAAGATCAACCCATCAGCCTGGTGGTGCTGCTCGATTCCAGCCGCAGCATGGAATCGAGCCGGAAGCTCGCCGGAGCGAGCACTCTGCTGCGCCCGCTCCTGCGCGGTAATCGGCCGGAGGATGAGGTCTTTCTGGCTCCGTTCACAGACCGGGTGGGGGCCTTCCAGCAGATTACCGCCGACCAGCGCGTGAATCCTCCGGCTGCCGGTCCGCTGTCGCTGGGAGGAGGCGGGACCGCACTCTACGACGCCATCGCCACCGGGCTCTGCCACTTGCGAACCGCCGTGAACGTGAGGCAAGCCGTGGTCGTGATCACCGACGGAGCCGATCAGCACAGCCGCTTGCGGTTGGAGCAGTTGATTCACCTGGCGCAATCCTCCAAGCCACAGATCTTCATGATCGGCTTCTTCGACCAATCGGAATACTCGAGCTACCGCGGCAGCGCGAAGACGATCACCCTGATCAGCGGACACGAAATCGACAACCCGCTCGATGTCTTCGAGCGTATCGCCAAGGAGACCGGAGCCGAATCGTTTTTCCCTTCATCCGAGCGGGATTTGCAGAAGGTGATCGATCATATTCTCGGCATCTTACAAGCGCAATATACCCTCGCTTACTATCCGCTGGACACCGGCAAATTCCGCCGCATTCAGGTGAAAGTCAACCGCGTCGGGGTCAATGTGGCGGCGCGCCGCTCAGTCGGCTGCGAAGGAACGGATGAGGTGCCCGTTCACTTTTCGGCGACCTCGTGCGAGGTGTCGCCGACGGAACATCCCTATCCCTGGGAGCCGCATGTGACCGAGGGCCCCGCCCACACCACGATCTACCAGGATGATTTTTCCGATCCGCGCAGCGGGTGGCCCAACCGTGCAGGCTCGCGGTACGTGCAGGGAGGGTACGAACTCTCCGGGGCCGCCAACGCACGGAAGCCTTCGAGTTCCGATGGCGCTCGAACGCGCGGGGCAGTGCCGCCCACTAACCAGGCGGTGCCGCAATCCGGCCCGGGCGGTACCGGCGAGGGTCTTTTCGCGGCCTATGGCCCGGTGTGGCAGAACTTCCGCGCGTCGGTATCGATAGAAGGCTCCCGCCGTGCGGCCGGGGGCATGGTCTTTCGTCTCAGTTACGAAGGCTGCTATGTGCTGCTGCTTCAGGGCGCCGAGAAAGGCAAGGGCATCTCATTGAAGCTGATGAAAAGGAACTTTCCGAGCGATTGGGAAGAGCCGCTGATTCCCTGGACGCACGTTACCGGGCCGGCCTTGGCGGCATTGCGCCCAGCCGGAAGAGAAAACCGGATTACCATCGAGTGCAACCGCTTCGAGATTAAGATTCTGCTGAACGGTGTGCCGGTAACGGAGATCGACGATTCGAGTTTCGCGGACGGCTATGTGGGATTGGCGCACTACGGCAACGGCCGCACTCTGTTTCGCGATTTGCGAGTGGAAGGTCTGCCGTCGCCCGGCGGTCTGGAACTCTCGCCGGGCGCAGGGCGTTAGAGGAGAGAAAAAATGAGAATCCGGGTGCTTCTGGAGTTTTCGATTTCAGGCTCGATTGGGCCGTGGACGAGGAACACGAAGCGGCCGGTATCCCCTCGATTCGTGTCGCACTCGAGGAGAAGCTTGGACTCAAGCTCGAACCGCGCAAACTACCGGTGGAGATGCTGGTCATCGATCATTTAGAAAAGAAGCCCAGCGAGAATTAATCGCTGGCTGGACCAGGAGATTTGCAGATTATGTGGCAGAAACTTCTCAAAACACGCGACAGCTTTCCCCTCGCGATCATACGGCTGATGTTGGGCCTGGTGATGTTTCCGCATGGCGCGCAGAAAATGCTCGGCTGGTTTGGCGGCCATGGCTTCAGCGGAACCATGGGATTTTTCACCCACCAGGGAATCCCGGCGCCGCTTGCTTTTCTGGCGATAGCCGCCGAGTTCCTTGGCGGCCTGGGCCTGATTCTCGGGTTTCTCAGCCGCATTGCGGCGTTTGGCGTATTATGCAACATGGTGGTTGCGGTGCTCACCGTGCACCTCCACAACGGTTTCTTCATGAACTGGGCCGGCACGAACAAGGGCGAGGGCTTCGAATACCACTTGCTGGCGATTGCCATGGCCTTGGCAGTGATGATCGGGGGCGCCGGCGCACCGTCCGTGGACCGGGCCTTGAGTGGGAGCGGCCCGGCGGCGGACCGCACGCTGCCATGAACAGCGCTCGGCGCTCTCGCGCTTACCTCAGCCGATGAGCGCTTCCAGATACCGCTTCGCCGCCAGGATGTCGGCGGTCTGCTGCGGGCCGGAGATCTCGCGCTCAATCGTGATCGGGCCGCTGTAACCAACTTCCTTGAGCCGCTTGAGGAAACCGGGGAAATCCACTCGTCCCTGGCCGATCGGCGTTTCTTCCCCCAGTTTCTCCGGATCGGCCGGGTAACGGCCGTCTTTGGCATGCACGCCCATCACCAGCGGCCCCAGCGTGTCGAGCGCGTCCACCGGGTTGCTCTTGCCATAGAGAATCAGATTGGCGGTATCCAGGTTCACCCCGATGTTGTCGTATCCGGCCGCGCGAATCACCCGCAGCAGCGCGATCGGAGTTTCCTGGCCCGTCTCACAACGGAAGGTCTGCCCGTTGCGCTTGCAGTAGTCGGCGATGTGCCACGTGAAGTCCACGCACTGGTTGAAGATCGGGTCGTCCGGCTCCTCGGGGAGGAAGCCGAGATGACGCTGCACGGCGGGAATGCCGGCCGCTTTGGCGAAATCGGAGGCCTTGCGAAGGGCCGTCATGCGTTCCGCGCGAGTCTTCGGCGGGACCAGGCCGACGGTGTGCGGCCCATCCTTAAACGTATAAGTCTCCTGCCCGGGGCCGGTCACAATCAGCGAAGTGCCCTCGATGCCATGCCGGTCCAAGGCGGCTCGCAGGCTCTTCGCGGTATTCGAATCGTATGATGCCACGGTGACTTGGCAGGTGGGGAAACCGAGCTCCTGCACGCGCCGGATTCCCGCGTCCGGGTTTTCGCAGTTTGCGACAACACCCAGGCGCATCGGCTTGGCAGCCTGTTGGGCGCGCGCGGCAACAACGGCCGCGGCCGCCAATTGCAAGAATTTCCTACGTCCGGGAGCAACCACCGGAAAACCGCGCCCGGTTTCTCCGCCTGTTACCATAAGTTTCAACTCCCTGAACAGCATTCTATGCCGGAAAAGCCTTACGACCACGCCCAAATCGAACTTAAATGGTACCAGCGTTGGCAGGACGCCGATTTCTACCGCGCGGAAGAGAATTCCGCCAAACCTAAGTTCTATGTGTTGGAAATGCTGCCTTATCCGAGCGGCACGCTGCACATAGGCCACATTCGCAACTACTCGATTGGCGACGCGCTGGCGCGCTATAAGTGGATGCGCGGTTTCAATGTGCTGCATCCCATGGGGTGGGACGCGTTTGGATTGCCCGCCGAAAACGCCGCCATCGCCAACCAGCAGCCGCCGCGCCAATGGACGCTCAACAATATCGAGGCGATGAAGAAGACTCACCGCCGCTTTGCCTTCAGCTATGACTGGGACCGCGAAGTCTCTACCTGCGAGCCCGAATACTACCGCTGGAATCAGTGGTTTTTCCTTAAAATGCTGGAGCGCGGCCTGGCCTACCGCAAGAAGGCGCTGGTCAACTGGTGCCCGAAGTGCGCCACCGTGCTGGCCAATGAACAAGTGGTGGAAGGCTGCTGCTGGCGGCACGAAGATACGCCCGTGGAACAGCGCGCGCTGGAGCAGTGGTTCCTCAAAATCACCGCTTACGCCGACCAGTTGCTGGCCGACATGCGGCAGCTTGAAGACGGCTGGCCGGAGCGCGTGCTCATCATGCAGCGCAACTGGATCGGCCGCTCCGAGGGCGCCGAGATCGATTTCACCCTCGCCGGGACGGACCAGAAGATTCGCGTCTTCACCACCCGCGTGGACACCATCTACGGCGCCACCTGCGTGATCCTGGCGCCGGAGCATCCGCTCAATGCGGAACTGCTCGACGCGGCCGGCCAGGCGCGCGCCAAGGCCATGGTGGATGCGCGCGCCGGCCGCGACCCCGGGGACATCGAAAAGGAAGGCTTCTTTAGCGACAGTTACGCGGTCAATCCATTTAGCGGCGAAAATGTTCCGATCTGGATCGGCAACTTCGTGTTGATGGGTTACGGCACCGGCGCCATCATGGCCGTGCCCGCGCACGACGAGCGCGATTTCGAATTCTGCCGTAAGTACGGCATCGCCATCCGCCCGGTGATCCGCCCCGTGGATGGCGAGCTGGGCGTCGAGCCGGGCCTGACTTCCGCATTCACCGAGGATGGCATCGTCGAACACACCGGCGATTGGTCCGGCCTGACGAGTGAGGTAGCCCGCGACAAGATGGCCGCTCACGCCAGGGCCAACGGCTTCGGCGACGCCGCCGTTACCTTCCGCATCAAGGACTGGGGCATCTCGCGCCAGCGCTACTGGGGCACGCCCATTCCGGTGATCTACTGCCCCGCCTGCGGCGCGGTTCCGGTGCCCGAAGACCAGCTCCCCGTGCGGCTGCCGGATCGCGTGGAAATCACCGGCGCCGGCCGGTCGCCGCTCGAAAACGTGCCCGAGTTCGTCAACGTGGCCTGCCCGAAATGCGGCGGCCCGGCGCGGCGCGAGACCGATACCATGGACACCTTCATCGATTCGTCGTGGTATTTCTACCGCTATTGCGACCCGCACAACGACAAGGCTCCCTTCGACCCGGCCAAAATCGCCTATTGGTTCGAGATCGATCAGTACATCGGAGGCGTGGAGCACGCCATTCTGCACCTGATCTATTCGCGCTTCTTCACCAAGATGATGCGCGATATCGGCTTGATCAAAAACAGCGAGCCCGTCCGCCGCCTGTTCACCCAGGGCATGGTGATCGCCGAAGGCGCCAAGATGTCGAAATCCAAAGGCAACGTGGTGGGCGCCGACCTGCTGGCCGAAAAGTATGGCGCCGATACCGCGCGCATGTTCGTGCTCTTCGCGGCGCCGCCCGAAAAGGAAGTCGATTGGCGCTGGGAAGGCGCCGACGGCATTTACCGCTTCCTCGGCCGCGTGTATCGCTTCGCCACGCGCCACATCGGAACCGCGGGGCCCACGGAAGGCGCCGCCGACCGCAAGGTGCTGCGCAAGCTCCATCAGTGCCTGCAGAAGATCACCGAGGATTTCGAATCGCGCTGGCACTTCAATACCTGCATCGCCAGCATCATGGAACTGGTGAACGTGCTGTACGCCGAGGAAGAGAATACAGGCTCGGCGGTAGTGAACGACGCACTGGAGAAGCTGGCGCTGATGCTCGCCCCGTTCGCGCCATACCTGGCGCAGGAGATCTGGGACGAGCTCGGCCACCAAGGCCCGGTTTTCCGCCAAACCTGGCCGGCGTTCGATCCGGAGCTCGCTAAGCCCGAGGAGGCCGAGATCGTGGTCCAGGTCAACGGCAAACTGCGCAGCCGCGTCTACGCCCCGTTCGGTACGCCCAAAGACGAGCTGGAGAAGCTCGCCCTGGCCGATGCGAAAGTGCAGCAGGCCATCGCGGGCAAGCAGGTGGTGCGGATCGTCGCCGTGCCCGACAAGCTGGTGAACATCGTGGTCAAGTGACGCCGGCCGTTTGGGATGGCCGCGGGCGCACGTATCGGGCCGACGCGATTACGGCAGCGTGATCTCGAGCGGTGCCGATTGCGGCCCCTCTTTCCCGGTTGCGCCGACCGCGGCGACGGCATAGCGGTACGTCTTGCCGTGCTCGGCCGCGTGGTCGGAATAGGTGGGGACCGCGCCGCTTTCGGCGATGCGCTCGAAGGCGCCGCCGAGGAGAGCTCGGTAGATGCGGTAACCCTTCACGCCGGATTCGTCGGCGGGCTCCCAGGCCAGCTCGATGGAATTCGGCCCGGCTACCGCGCGCAGTCCGATCGGAGCGGCGGGCACGACTGGCTCCGGCGTCACATCGAGTGGCTCGGAGAGATCGCTTTCGGCCACCCGGTTGTCGCTCTGTGGGACGAAGGTCTGCACCAGGTACCGGTAACTGCTGCCGATCTCCGCGGCCTTGTCGGTCCACTCAGGCACGGTCACCTCGGCGACCAGGTCGTATTTCTCCGCTGTCGACAGTTCGCGCAGCACGCGGAAGTGGCCGCCCTGCGCGCGCCAGGTGAGGTGCAGACCGGCCCGCGTCATTTCCGCGCGCACGTCGGCGGGCTGGTCTGGCGGCGAGATCACGTCTACGTTAGCGAAGTTCGACCATCCGGCGTCTTTCCCGTTGGCTCCCACCACACGCACGGCGATCGAGACGCCCTTGCCCGTCCATTCCGCGCACAGAACGTCATGCCGCACCAGGAGGCCCGTGGCAGTGAACGGCGGAATCCGCTTCGCGTCGTTGGCCCATCCGGTGGCGGTGAACGGAACCGGGCCCGGCCCGATGCGGAGGTCGAACGAGGGCGGCTGCTTGATGGCGACGCCCTCGGTGGTTAGTTGCGGCGAGCTGAACTGAATAATCAGCTTGCCGCCGCGCTGAACCGCCGCGAGGTCGGTGACCCGCGCCGGAATGTTGGCCAACGGCGTCAGCGGCCCAGCCACATACCCGCAGCCGGAGAGAACCGCAGCCAATGCCGTAAGAATGCGACGCATGAAAGGACTAGTGTAGCGTCCTGAGGGCGGGAGCGCGGTGGACGCAAGGGATGCTGGGTGCACGACACAGAAGCGGATCTCACGTTCTGACGATCTGTGCGAGCCGAGCTCCGGAGGAGCGAAAGAAAGTAGCCCACGGCGCAAGCCGTGCGGAAAGTGGCAGAGCCGTCCCAGCCCCGGAACGGGGCGTAAGTCGTTTTGGTGACTCTCTTCCGCCCCGTTCCGGGGCTGGGCAAGGACGCACCGTGTACCCGACGGCTTGCGCCGTGGGCTACTTTCTTTCGCCCTACGGGCTAAGAACTGCCGCTTTGCGCAGCTACAAGCTCGGATGCAGGCAGACTTTCTCGGCATCCGGAGTTCCACCTTCATGTCGCGCACCTCGGCGAGGGGGGCAATTTGACTCTCGGACAGGAGTGTCCAAACCTCAAGGAGATAGACCATGTCCGCCTTTACGTATCCCGCGAAATTCACGACCGGCAGCGATGGCCGCGTGCTGGTGGAGTTTGCCGATCTGCCGCGTGTCGCGACCGACGGCAAGGACGGCCGTGAGGCAATGGAAGAAGCCATGGACGCCCTAGGATCCGATCTTTCAATTCGCCTGTCGCGCAGGGAAGAGCTTCCGGCGCCGTCACCGGCCAAGCGCGGTCAGCGGTTGGTGCCCGTGCCGCTTTGACTGGCGCCGAGACTCGCGCTCTATCTGGCGATGCGCGACGGCCAAGTCAATAACTCCGAATTGGCCCGCCGCTTTGGAGTCCATGAGCGAGTGATCCGCCGTTGTCGCTTGTCGGACATGCTTAAGCGGCCTGATGGACTGGTTCGTGATGCAGCCGCATCAGTAGGTCGGCGCTCAATGCAGCCATGGCGTAGGTTTTGCCGTCGCTATCTGAAAACTCGACTTCGTAGACGTCCGGAGCCCAGCTCTCGACCACGGTGCCGACCTGGCCGCGGACCAATCCCTCCTCGGGCAGATCCTTGACCAGCGCGACCACGCCGAGCAACTCAATTCCGTCCATGACGAACCTTCCTCTTATAGTACATAACAACTTGTTAGACACGGCAAGTCTTCACTAACTCGCACGATCCGACGTCGGATAAGATCGAAATCGACCACATAGCTCTGCCCGTAAGGGCTCGCAGTACCTAGCCGAGCCTCGGCACTGCTGGCGGCGGCGAGGAGGTATGTTCGCAGTTCCTCTGCATCGGCCTCCCGGATTCCGCCAGATGCAAACACCCGCGCTTTGTTGCGGCCACGCGGATGCTGTGAGCTGAGGCAGTACTCTTCGAGCTTCCGAATATCGACAATGGCACGCTCGCCATTGGGCAGTCTCATGAAGCAACCATCGTAACCGGGCACTGATGCGGGTACAAGTTCGAAGCTACCTTCTTCTCGATGCCACGATGATCACTTGCATCTCGCGGGAGTGGGCGGCGACGGATTGCACCACGGTCTCGCGCAGGCTGCGGTACCACGGGCGCGGGGCGGAGCGGCCCATGAAGATCTGCGTGATGAGCTGCTGGCGGGCGAAATCGGCGATCGCGCGGGGAGCCTCCTCCGCGTACACGGTATGGGTTTCGATGCGCAGGTTGCGGGCGAAACTCATGTGCCGTTCGACGCCCTCGCGATCTTCGCCGGGTGCGGCGACGTGAATGGCCAGGCAATCGGCTTGCAAATAGTCCGCCACGCGCTTGCCGCGGCGAATCAACACGGCAGAAAACGGATTGCCGGTGAGGCAGATCAGGATGCGGTCCTTGCGCCGCGGCTCCGCGTCCGCCTGCGGCCTGGGGCCGTGCCCGGCGGGCGCCAGGATGTCCGCCACAGCGGCCTGCGGGGCGGCGGACAGCTTCTCCTCCACTTCGTGCGCGGTGTGCCGCATGGCCATCTCGCGCAGCGCCGCAAGGTTGGTTTCGGTGAAGAAATTGTCCATCGCCTTTTGCGCCTTGTCGGACGCGTAGACCACGCCGCGCTCCAGCCGGTTGCGCAGCGCTTGCGGCGTGAGGTCGACGAAGACGATCTCGTCGGCGTCGTCGATCACCCAGTCCGGCACGGTTTCGCGCACGCGCACTCCGGTGACGTGCCAGACCTGGTCGTTGAGGCTCTCCAGGTGCTGCACGTTCATGGTGGCGATCACGTCGATGCCGGCGTCGAGCAGGGCGTGCACGTCCTGCCAACGTTTCAGGCGCTCGCTTCCCGGCACGTTGGTGTGGGCGAACTCGTCCACCACCGCTACCGCGGGCCGGCGACGCAGAATGGCTTCGGTATCCATCTCCTCGAAGGTTGCGTTGTTATAGGGAATCACGCGGCGCGGGACGAACTCGAGGCCCTCGGTCATGGCGATGGTTTCCTTGCGGCCGTGCGGTTCGAAATAACCGACCACGATGTCCACGCCCTGCCGCTTGAGCGTCTGCGCCTCCTCCAGCATGCGGTAGGTTTTGCCGACGCCGGCCGCGTATCCGAGATAGACCTTGAGATGACCCTTGTGCCGCTCGCTCATCGGCCCTCGCGGTGCGGAAACAGGCGCAGATCGAAATCCTCGGCGGCGTCGATCAGACGGTCCACCGAACTGCGAGGCTCCCACCAGCGCCGCTCGCGGCCGGTGTGGCCAAGGAACACCTGAGTGACGCGCTGTTCGCGCGCGAAATCGAGAATGGCCTCGACGAAATCGTCGTTGCTCAGGCAGTGAACGTCGGCTCCCAATTGGCGCGCCAGTTCCAGATTGGCATCGAGCCGCTCCCGATCCGCGGCGTCCAAGCGGGAGCTCTCCACGTAAGCGGCGATCAACGCGCCGTGGAAGCGTAGCGCGTTGCGATGTCCGCTCTCCAGCATCGGTCTGGCGTTGGAGCGGGCGGTGAGGCACACCAGGATGCGCTCCTGCGCGCCCCAGCGCACGGCGATGCCGTGATCGTCGAGATAGCCCTGGAGCTGCCGCTCCACCACGTCGGCGGCCAGCAGCAACGCCATTTCGCGCAGCTCGGCCAGTTGACGCGGGTCCGGCATGCTGACGTCCTGGGCGCGGCCGATCAGCGCCTCGGTGGGCGCATCCACCACTTCGATTTCGTCGGCTTCGAGCAGAAAATCCTCGGGCACGCTATTGGCCGCGCGCTTGCCCGTGATGACCTCCACCGCATCCTGCTTCTCGCCGATGTGTTGCAGGTTGACGGCGGTGATGACGGAGATGCCGCGGTCGAGCAATTCCTCGACGTCCTCCCAGCGATGCGGATTGCGGCTGCCGGGCGGATTGTCGAAAGCCAGGCCATCGATCAGACAGGTGCTCGGATGGCGGCGGAAAATGGCGGCCAGGTTGATCACGTCCCACACCCGGCCGGCGTGGTGTTCGCAGACCGGAGGGATGACTTCGAGATTGGCCAGAATGGTCTCCAGGTCGGGCGTGAGACTGCCCTGTAGCGAGCCGATTACTACGTCCTGCCCGCGCTGCTTGCGGCGCCGTCCCTCGTCGAACATGCGGAACGATTTGCCCACGCGCGGCGCGTAGCCGAGGAAGACTTTTAGCCGCCCGCGCTTTTCGCGCCGCTCTCCCGCCTGCACGCGGCGCAGCAGCTCTTCCGGGTCCGGCCTATGATCGGTGCGATCCGCCATAAGAACAATTATGCATGACGCGGGTCCGCCGGAGCGCGAAACGACCTAGACTAGGTAGGACAGACGATCGTTTTTTGTCGTCTGTCAATGTCGCGCCAAACGTGAGGCAGTGGGGCTGTGTCCGAGATGGGCGTTACGCGTCAGAGTGGCTCTGAGAAACGAGTGCCGTGCGGTTCCCAAACAGCTGCGGGAACGTTTCGAGCTCCCATCGAGCGAGTGGTGCAGGCTTGGCCTTATCCTTCGCAGCCTTGACCCATTCACGGTACCGATCGAGGCTGTCCACCGTCGTCCAATTATCGGAAAGGCCCAATTCTCCGATAATTCACGCGTAGAAGGGGCAGTGGGGCGGCGTGGACACTCCTCCTATACACCATAAGTATTTCAGGTAGAGGTTGAGCGCCTTTTGCGCTACGCCAATTCGAAAGCGCCCCGCCACGAGCACTTTGGCGTGGTCTATCGAAAGCCTCGATGACAGGATTTCAATGTTTCGGATGTGATCTTCGTCCTCGACGGGCTCGCGGTAATGCGCCTCGAGTTGTTCGAGTGAAGACCGAAGCGCCTTACGAAAACCCTCCCTCCCGTTGTCCTTGGCCTCAGCCGTGTAGACACGTGCCCTCTGAAAGGCGCCCCGAATGGTGCAGTTGAAGAACTCGTCTTTCAGAAAACTCCTCTGCTGCTCGTCCATGTTCCACATTCTAACAACACCCCAAGATGCGGCGCCTGCCGATTGACAGATAGTCCCCAATTCGGAGACTGACCCGCTCCCCGACAGACAAAGCGCGACAGACCACGAAACGCGATGGTCTGTCCCACCACTCGCGGCATTGGCGGTCCACCGCATCCACCGCGCTCCTCGGCCCAGAAGGTCGGTGGGAGCCAGGCGACGCTTCCCGGATCGCATGGCCGGCTAGATTTCGAGTATCACCGGCATGATCAGCGGGCGCCGCGAAGTCTCTTTCACGATGTAGCGTTTCAGGTCGGCGCGGATTTTCTCCTTCATGACTCCCCAATCGGTCTTCTCCTCCTGGTTGGAGCCCTCCAGGGTTTTGGCCACCACCGCGCGCGCGCGCGCCATGAACTCGCTGCCGTCTTCGGCCAACGCGAAGCCGCGGCTGACGATCTCCGGCGAATTCTCCACGCGCCCGGTGTGACGGTTGATGGTGATAATGGGGAGCACGATGCCGTCCTCGGAGAGCAGCCGGCGGTCGCGAATCACCATCTCCGGCACGGCGTCGTCGACGGAGCCGGAATCGATGCAGACGCGGCCCACCGGCACGCGGCCTGCGCGGCGCGCGCCGTGCTTATCGATTTCGAGGATTTCGCCAGATTCCATGATGAAGGAATCCTCCAGGCCCGCGAAGCGCAGGTGCTCGGCCAGCCGGGCGTGCTTGGCGAGCTGGCGGTATTCGCCGTGGATGGGCATGAAGAAGCGCGGCCGCACCAGGTTCAGCATCAGCTTCATCTCTTCCACGCTGCCGTGCCCGGAGACGTGCAGCGGCGGGTTCATGTAGCCGTACATCACGTCGGTGCCGCGCCGCTCCATGTGGTCAATCATGCGGAAGATGGCTTTCTCGTTGCCGGGAATGATGCGCGAGCTGAGCACCACGGTATCGCCGCGCTCCACCGATATGTGCTTGTGGTTATCCACCGCCACGCGCGAAAGCGCCGACATGGGCTCGCCCTGGGTGCCGGACATGAGGATCGCGACCTTATCCGGCGCCAGGCCCATCACGTCCTGCGGGCGCAACAGAATACCATCGGGAATGTCGAGCAGACCGAGCGAGTGCGCGATTTCCGTCACCGAAATCATGCTCCGGCCGGCGAACGCCACGCGGCGGCCGTATTCCTGCGCCAGGTCGAGCACCAACTGGATGCGGTGAATGGATGAGCTGAAGCACGCCACCACGATGCGCCGCTCGCTGCGGTTGAAGATCTCTTCCATCCGTGGGCGGACGGCGCGCTCGCTCTCGGTGTAGCCGTTGCGGTCGCTATTGGTGGAATCGGAAAGCAGCAGCAGCACGCCGCGCTTGCCGTAGTCGGCCAGCGTATGCAGGTCGAAGAGCTCATTGTCGGTGGGGGTGGGATCCACCTTGAAATCGCCGGTGTGGATGATGACGCCGAGCGGGGTGGTGATGGCCAGCGCGACGGCGCTGACAATCGAGTGGGTGACGTGGATGAACTCGACCTTGAAGGGGCCGATTTCGACGATCTGCTTGGGCGCGACCTTGATGAAGACGGGGTCCTTCTCGAGCTCGTATTCTTCCAGCCGCCGGTCCACCAGCGCCAGCGTGAAGGCCGTGCCATAGACCGGCACGTCGATATCGGAGAGGAAATACGGGACGGCGCCGATGTGATCTTCGTGGCCGTGGGTGAGAATGAGGCCGCGGATTTGAGCCGCGTTCTCCTTGAGGAAAGTCAGGTCGGGCATTACCAGGTCTACGCCCAGCAGCTCGGCTTCCGGAAACATCATGCCGCAATCGATGACAATGATGTCCTCCCCGTAGCGGATGGCGGTCATGTTCATGCCGAACTCGCCCAAACCACCGATGGGGATTAC
>Ga0181535_10003117_pt1 | contig 19508 bp, 18 predicted proteins | sample PEATcosm2014_Bin_44_FD_119774 | JGI IMG/M metagenome (GOLD analysis project Ga0181535, IMG submission 119774) | Peatland microbial communities from MTU Mesocosm Facility, Houghton, MI, USA - PEATcosm2014_Bin17_30_metaG | ecosystem: Environmental > Terrestrial > Soil > Wetlands > Peat | place... | reverse complement strand
TCGATCTCGTCCTCGCGAAGGTGCTTGAAGATCTCCGACGAGATGTCCGAGCCGAGGGCGACCAGGAAGACGGCCGCCTTCTGCCTCCCCGCCATGTCCTTGACGTTCTTGGGCTTCTTGGAGGACGCGGTTTCCTGGGCGGAGGCCGACCTGAGTCCTCCGCCCCTCGAGGCAGTCTGCTGCGCCATAGTTAACCTAAGTATATAGACTATAGGGGCGGCAGGCTAGCTTTTTTTCGCGCCGGCGAGGAGCGCATCGCGCGCGGCTCGCGGCAGGCCGGCGACGACCCGCTCGTAGGAATGGCGGACGAGCCACTCGAGCTTGGCGTCGGGGACGGCCCCGTCGAAGACTACCGTATTCCAATGCTCGTGGTTCATGTGCCATCCGGGCCTGATGTCGGGATAGGCGGCGCGGAGGTCGGCGGCGAGGCCGGGGTCGCATTTGAGGTTGACCTCGACGGGTCTCGCCTGCGCCCCGAAATGGAGGGCGAATATCCTGCCGCGGATGCGGAAGGCCTCCGTCGCGTCGTCGAAGGGGAAGTCGCTCGTCGCCTCGGGGAGGGAGAGGCAGATCCTCCTCATGCGGCCTCGAGTCACGGCGCCGTCCTCGCTGCCCTATCGGTCGGCCAGGACCCGATCTATCGCGGCGAGCTCTTCCTTGGAGAGGGGCCCGGCCGAGAGAGCGGCCACGTTCTCCTCGATCTGCTCGGGCCGAGAGGCGCCGATCAGGGCGCTGGTGATCCTCGCGTCGCGGAGCGTCCACGCTATCGCCATCTGGGCGAGGCTCTGGCCCCGCGCCTTGGCGATCTCGTTCAGCGCGGCGACCTTGGCGATTTTCTGCGGCGTGATGTCGCTCTCCTTGAGGAAAGGGCTATTCGAGGCCGCGCGCGAGTCGGCGGGCGTACCGCCGAGGTACTTCGTCGTCAGGAGTCCCTGGGCGAGGGGCATGAAGGCTATGACGCCGAGACCTGACTCCGCGCAGGCGCCCAGGAGGCCGCCCTCGACCTTCTCGCGGTCGAACATGTGGTAACGCGGTTGGTGTATCAGGGGCCTGACGCCCATCGAGTTGAGCAGGGAGACCGCTTCCCGCGTCCTTTCGGCGGGATAGTTCGACAAACCCACGTAGAGGGCCTTGCCGGAGCGCACGGCCTGCGCGAGGGCGCCCATCGTCTCCTCGAGGGGAGTGTCGGGATCGGGGCGGTGGTGGTAGAAGATGTCGACGTAATCGAGGCCCATTCGCCGGAGGCCCTGGTCGAGGCTGGCGAGGATGTACTTTCGCGAGCCGTGGTCCCCGTAGGGTCCCGGCCACATCGTGTAGCCCGCCTTGGTGGAAATGACGAGCTCATCCCTGTAGGGCGCGAAATCCTCTTTCAACAGGCGCCCGAGGCCGAGCTCGGCCGAGCCGGGAGGCGGCCCGTAGTTGTTGGCGAGGTCGAAGTGGGTTATGCCGAGGTCGAAGGCCTTGCGCGCCATGGAGCGAATGCGGTCGTGGGGCGTCTCGGCGCCGAAGTTGTGCCAGAAACCGAGGGACAGCGCGGGGAGCATGAGACCGGAGTTCCCGCAGCGGCGATATTGCATGGTCGCATAACGCGCTTCGGCGGCGGTGTAGGTCATGGTCGTCTCCTTGATTCCCTATGCTAGCACGGAAGGGAGCCGGGAGTCATCGTTCCCGTCATCTCGCCTTCGCCTTGACGAAAGTCCCTTCGGAGTACTCCCTGAAGGCTTCGGCGAGCTCGAATTCGGTGTTCATGACGATCGGGCCCCGCCATGCTATTTCTTCGCCGAGGGGCGAGCCGTGGACGAATACTAGGGAGCATCCCTCGCGGCCGGCCTTCAGCCTGACGCGGTCTCCCGGCCCGAAAAGGCAGCAGAGAGGAAGTCGGCCGGACTCGGCCCCGGAGGGGCTCTCGAGGGAACCCTCGTAGAGGCAGGCGAAGGCCGTCTCGCCCTCGGGCGCGCCGAGCTCGACGGAGCCCTCGTCTCCCAGACGGACATCGAGATAGGTGGGCTGGCGGGCGAGGCCCCGCACGGGCCCTGTCGCGCTGCCGAAGCCCCCCGCGATCGCCCGTATCTCCCCTCCTTCCGTCCGCTCGACCGGAATCTCGGGGGCTGCGAAGCCGCGGTAGGCGGGATCGACCATCTTTTCGGAGCGGGAGAGGTTGACCCAGAGCTGGAAGCCGCGTATTCCCCTCGGAGAGGGCTGAGGCATCTCTTCGTGCACGATCCCCGATCCCGCCGTCATCCATTGGACGTCGCCCGGACCTATGAAGCCCGAATTGCCCATGCTGTCGCCATGGCGCACGCTGCCAGCGAGCATGTAGGTCACGGTCTCGATTCCCCGGTGAGGGTGCCAGGGGAAGCCCGGCAGGTATTGGTCCGGGTCCTCCGAGCCGAACAGGTCGAGTAGGAGAAAGGGATCGAGAAGCTTGACCTCCCGATTACTGAAGAGTCGGACGAGCCGCACGCCCGCCCCGTCCATCGTCTCCACGCCCCTGAAGGCGCGGACGATCCCGCGTTCGCCCATGCTTGCCCCCTTCCCCGCAGTATAAGCCCTGGGAGGGGGCGGGCGATACCTCAGGTCCTCGAGCGGGTCGTAGCCGGTACGGCGCTCCGGGCGAAGAGCGGCTCGAACTGCCTGATCATCAGGGCTGGAAAAATCCGGATCATTCCTCTGTAGACCGGGGGGATGGAGGTGATCCAGTAGCCGAGCCAGATAGCGAGACGCTTTATCCGCTTCCTTTGCGGGAAATCGTAGATTCCGTCTCTCGCATAGGCGCGGTGGTCGGCCTTGAAGACTATCCTGAGCTCGTCGAAGATATCGTCGCGGAAGATCTTCATGCCCCCGACACCGAGGAAGGTCGTGGGCATCATCGCGCCAGCGGCCAGGGCCGCGGTCGATCGGGCGGCGGCGGCGTCTATGAGCGCGTCCAGCCTCGGCCTCGACTCCGCCTCGTCGGACACCAGGTCCACGAGGTTCGCGCCCTGCCATTCGGCATAGGCCTGTAGGGTCTCGCGAAGGTTCCCGAGGAGCGACAGAGGCCCCGCGACGAGGACGAGGACCTGCTTGCCTACGAGAGTCCTTTGATGCGTGTTGAAGAAGGAGCGGTCGAAGAAAACTTTCCACCGCGCCGACAGGGCGCGATCCTTGATCGTGCCCGCCAGGACGAGGAGGTCGGCCCCCATTACTTTGGACTTGTAGGCCTCGATGAATCCGTCCTTGCCCTCGTAGGCGCAATGGTTCGCCTGGCCGCACTTGAGGCATCCGAGGCAGCCGCCTTTTATGCCCATATCCTCGAGTCCTAGCGTCTCGACCTCCTCGCCCGCGGCGCGCGACGCGGCCGCGAAGCGACGCGCCATGGCGCCGATGGCCGACTCGGGGTAGTCGACGAGCACGAGGACGCGCCTGCCCGAAGCCGTCGAGGCCGGCGCGGCGGGGGCGGGCTCGGAGGCGCGGGGGACGGCGCCGTCGCGTCGAGGGAGGACGGCAGTCCGGCGGGGCAGGGGCGGCTTCGTCCCGGCAGCCTCGACGAGCTCGCGGGCGAAGTTCAGGAGCTGCCTCCTGCACTCGGGCTTCCGCAGGTCGTCCATCTTGGGCGAGAAAGAGCCTACGAAGGCCATGCCGAGGTCTTCGGACACGCCTCGGATGTATTCGTGCGCCGCATGATCGAAGAAATGTATCGACGTCGACAGGGACGAAGCGTATTTCCCTCGGAAGGCCCCATCCGCGCCTCTTTCCCAGACGAGCTCGATGAATCGCTTGTACTGCGAGCAAACGGTGAAAACGTAGAGGGGGAAGGCCCAGAGCACCGCGTCGGCCTGCCTGACCCTTTCGACCGCCGCGGCGAAGGCCGACTCGTCCCGTTCCAGGAAGGCGATGCGGGACGCGATCTGGATAGTCTCGACCTCATGGCCTCCGAGGTTCTCCCTGATCCATCGGACGTACTGCATCGTGACGCTCGTCTCGCCCTTCGGGCTGCCGCCTAAAACCAGAATTCGCATAGAGTACTCCTCTCGGGCCGCCCGCGGCGCGCCCGAATGCCGCGATATTCCGCAACCGGTTCATTCCGGCTTGCGGAGCTCTTCGAGAGTCTCCCGGCACCAGGTCCCGAGGCTCTCGTAATAGCTTTTGCCATAGCGGAGGGTCATCAGCTGGAAGCTCGCCTCGCGGCCTCCCTCCCCTCCCGCGTCGATCTCGGATTTCAAGTGCTTTTCCGTAGCCAGCAGTTCGGCGTTGGCCGATTCGCATTCCTTCGCCTGCCTCTCGAGCATGAGAACCAGGCGCTCCGGTTCGGCCCTGCGGCCCAGGAAGACTTTCAGCAGGAGCTCGATCCTGAGGTTGGGCGGATTCGGCATTTCCTCGAGCCAGCGCGACAACTCTCCCCGGCCTTCGCTCGTTATCGAATACAGATGCCGCAGCGGCTTCCCTTTGCCCGGAAGCTCGTCCATTTTCGCGAGGCCCTCTTCGAGGAGGAGCTTGAGCGTCGGGTAGATGTGACCGTAATCCTCTTTCCAAAAATGACTTATGCTCGATGCGGCATATTTGCGGAGGTCGTAGCCGGACATAGGACAGAAGTCAAGCATTCCGAGTATCGCGTACTTGCTGCGGTTTTCCTTCGGCATTCCACTATGGTATATATCAAAATAATATATGTCAAGATAATACGACTGGTATGGCCGCTTGTTAGGCCGGCATACCAGGCCTACACTTGGACTCATGGCCAACGACAACGTGAAGCTCTTCGAGCCAGGCGACATAATATTCAAGGAAGGCGAGAAGGGCGATCTCATGTACGTACTTCTCGAAGGTGCGGTCGAGCTCAAGATGAAGGTCGAGAGAGGGGAGACGGTGCTCAAGACCGTGGACACGCCCAACGATTTCTTCGGCGAGATGACTCTTCTCGACGAGAGACCCCGCTCGGCCTCCGCCGTCGCGGTCAAGAAGACCAAGGTCCTCGCCGTCGACGGCCCGACCTTCGAATCCATGATCCTCGCCAACGGAAAGTTCGCCCTCAAGATCATCAAGGTCCTCGCGGCCCGCATCAGGAGGTCAAACGACCAGGTCTCCGAGCTCATCGAGACTATGCCCAAGGAGAGGATAGCCCGCGGGATGACCGATTTCGCCCTCCGGCGCGGGGAGCCCATACATGAAGGCGGAATCAAGGTCAACGTCGAGGCCATGAAGATGTGGGTCAATACCCATCTCGGAGCCGCCCAGGACGAGATCGAGGCGGCGATCTACCGGCTTCTCAAGGACGGGACCATCGCCTGGGCCCCTACGAGCGCCAGGACGAAGGAGAACCTCGTGCTGCCGAAGGACTTCGTGAAGGAGAACGACCGAAGGACTCAGGCTTAGCTCGCGATGGTTCCGGATGGTATACTCGACTCGTGAACAGGATCGACAGGGCCGTTTTGGACTACCAGCCCTATTATTGCGAGGAGAATGTCTGGCGTCTCCTCGCGAGACCCGAGTTCGGCGACGCCGCGACCTGGGCCGTCATCGTATCCAATGCCTCGCGCGAGGTCATATGCCTGCGCCAGCGCTCGGGCAGGCTCGTCGACGGCCTGGTCCGCTGGGACTATCACGTCCTCGCCGTCGCGACCGATCCTGTGCAGGGCCGGCTGGCCATGGACATGGACAGCGACCTCCCCTTTCCCTGCCCGTTGTCGCGCTACCTCGGCGCGACCTTCCCCCCGGACGTCCAACGCGCCTTCGCTCCCCGTTTCCGCGTGGTGAGAGGCCGCGAGTACGTGGCTTCCTTCGTCTCCGATCGCTCGCACATGCGGCGTACCGACGGTAGCTGGATAGCTCCGCCACCGCCATGGCCGGCTCCCGGGGCCGGTTCCGGCAGGCCCAGTCTCTTGATGGCCTGGACCGACATGGGCAGGCGGTCGCCGGGCGCGCTGTACGACGGCGCCCGAATGGCGGCTTTCGCGTCGGATTCGGGCCGTGGATCCTGAGAGGGACCTAAGTGAGCGTAGCGAATGACCTTCGCGGGCGAATCTCCGGAGCCTTTGCCGGACTGGCGGCCGGGGACGCCTTGGGCGTGCCCGGCGAGTTCGAGCCGCGCTCCGCGCGCGAGGCCGATCCGGTGCGCGGGATGAGGGGCGGCGGCGCCTGGAAGGTCGAGCCCGGCACATGGTCCGACGATACTTCGCTCGCCCTCTGCCTCGCCGAGAGCATCGTGGAGCGGGGCTTCGATCCGGAAGACTCGGGAAGGCGCTCCCTCGCCTGGCTGGACGAAGGCCGGTGGACCGCGAAGGGCGATGCCTTCGACGTAGGCGGCGCCACCAGGCGCGCCCTGGACAGGATTCGCGCCGGTCTGCCGGCCGTGCTCGCCGGCGGTAGGGGCGAGAACGACAACGGCAACGGTTCCCTCATGCGCATTCTCCCCGCTTCGATCTGGCTCGCCGGCCTTCCCGAGCCTGGGCGCTACCGCGCGATCGCCGCCTTCTCCGCCACCACCCACGCCCATCCCCGGAGCATCCTGGCCTGTTGGCTCCATTGCCTGGTGTCCGGAAGGCTTCTCCTGGGCGAGGCTCCGAGAGAAGCCTATGCCGATGCGATGGCCGATGCCCGGTCGATCATGGGCGGGCTGCCGGCCGCCGCGCGCGCCGAAGCCGGCGCCTACTCGCGAGTCCTGGACGGCAGCCTGCCGTCCCTGGCGCGGCAGGCGATCAGAGGCTCGGGCTACGTCGTGCATTGCCTCGAGGCTTCGCTTTGGAGCCTCGTTACGACGCGCGACTTCCCGTCCTGCGTCCTTGCCGCGGTAAATCTCGGCGAGGACGCGGATACGACGGGCGCCGTCGCCGGCGGACTGGCCGGCCTCGCATACGGGAGGGACGCGGTACCCGCCGAATGGACCTCGGTCCTTGCACGCTCGGACGAGATCGGATCGATGGCGATGCGTCTCGCCGCCCTCGTCGAGGCGCCTGCGCCCTTGCCCAGGTCATACTGGGTGCTGCCCGGGAAGCTCCTCGCGGGCGGATTCCCGGGCCGCGGCTTCGCGACTGTCCAGGCGGGAAAGGCGGCGCAGAAGGAGGCCATCGAGAGGATCCTGGGCGCGGGGGTCGACGCCTTCCTCGACCTGACGGAGGAGGGCGAGGCGATCGGCGCCGAGTCTTACGCGCCGCTCCTCGAAGGGCGACGCTCCGTCCGTGGTCTTCCGGTGGAGATTCGATCCGCGCAGTTGCGGGACATGTCGGCGGAATCGGCGAAGGTCCAAGGCGCGTTGAGCGAGCTCGTCTCGCTGCTCGCCGCCGGAAAGACCGTGTACGTCCATTGCCTGGGCGGTCTGGGCCGGACCGGCACGGTCGTCGGGTCCTACCTCGTCGAGACGGGACTCGCGCCGGCCGAGGAGGCGTCGGCCCTTGTTGCCGCCCTCCGCGCGTCGACCGACACGCCGACTCTGGCTTCTCCCCAGACCGATGCGCAAAGGCGCCTTGTAGCCTCGCGCAGGCCGGGACCCTGGTCCCTGCCGCTCCATTAGCGGCCGTCGGATGAGGCTCGCCCTCGTTTCCCTGGCGGCTCGAGAGTCCCCTGAGGCGCTGCCTCTGGGGGCCGCGTGCGTTGCCGCAGCGGTAAAGGCGGCCGCACCGGCCCCGTACCGAGGCGATGCCTCGAACCGAGGCATCGCCTCGGTAGAGCCCTTCCTCCTCCAGGCGACCCTCGGCGAGAGTCCCGACGAGCTGGCGTCGCGCATCGCGTCGTCAGGCGCCGGCCTGGTCGGCTTTTCCGTCTATTCGTGGAATCGGCCCGCATTGGCCGCGGCTTCCGCCCGGCTGCGCGCGGCCGTTGGGGGCATGATCCTGTTCGCGGGCGGTCCGGAGGCTACGGCTGACCCGTATGGCCTTATCGCCGAGGCGGGCCTTGATTTCGCGATCGCCGGCGAGGGAGAAGGCCCGACCGCGCGAGCCCTCGCCGCGATACTGTCGGGCGACGCGTTGAGCGATATCCCGGGCGTCGTGCTCCCGGTACCCGCCGGCGCGGGCGGTTTGGAGGCCCCGGCCCTGCCTTCGTGCGCGCCGCCGGAGGATCCCGCCGCGCTTCCGTCGCCTTGGCTCCTCGGGGTCATGGATCCCGAGGCCTGCGCCGGGGACGTAGTGTGGGAGCTTTCCCGCGGCTGCCCCTTCCGATGCGCCTATTGCTACGAATCCAAGGGCGCGAGCGGCGCGCGGCCCTTCCCCATGGAGCGGATAGAGGCGGAACTCGCTCTGTTCGTCGACTCCGGCGTGCGCTACGCCTTCGTCCTCGACCCGACCTTCGATGCCGACGCGGGGAGGGCCTCGGCCCTCCTCGACCTCTTTCGCGCGAAGGCGCCGGGCATGCGCTGGAAGTTCGAGGTCCGCGCGGAGCTGCTGGATAAAAGCCTGGTAAGGCGCTTCGCCGCCCTCGACTGCAGCCTCCAGATCGGCCTGCAGAGCGCGAGACGCGAGACTCTCGAGGCAGTGGGGAGGCCCGGCTTCGATCGCCGCGAGTTCGCGCGCAGGATCGCCATGCTGGCCCGGGCGGGAGTGACTTTCGGCCTGGACCTCATCTACGGCCTGCCGGGCGACGGCCTCCGGGACTTCGAGGAGGCCGTCGACTTCGCCCTCGGCCTCGAGCCGAACCACCTCGACCTCTTTCCCCTCGCCATCCTGCCCGGCACCGAGCTCGCGGAGCGAGCGGCCGAGCTCGGCATCGAGGCCGACCGTGGACCGCCCTACCTCGTCCGCGCGACGCGCGAGCTTCCGCCGGAGGGCATTGCGCGCGCGGCCGACCTCGCGGCGGCCTGCGACCGCTTCTATACGGAGGGTCGGGCCGTCGGCTGGTTCCGCGCGGCGCTGGGCCCCTTGCGGGCCCGTCCCTCGGCCTTCCTTCGGGACTATTGGTCCTGGCTCGCGGCGCGCGGGGCGCCCGGCCGGGAAGCTTCCCGACGTGAAGCGTCGCGGGCGATCGAAGCCGAGCAGCTCGGCTTCCTCGACGAGGCCTACGGGGCCTCCGGCCTGGCCGCCCTCCTGCCCGCGCTGCGGGACCTCGTGCGCCTGCACGGCGCCTGGGGGCGCGCCCTCGCCGACGGCGCGGAGAGCCTTCTCGCCCTGACCTACGATCCCGAGGAGGCGCTGGGCGCGGCCGCATCCGGCCTTCCCGCCTTCGTCCGGGCGGCCGAGCCCCTCAGGGCCAGCTGGCGCGTGGTCCCCGACGAGGCGGACGGGGCTCGCATCCGGCGCGCCTAGGCCGCCGCCGCGCGCGCCGTCCTCAAGCGCCTGAGGCCGGCCGCGACGCCCCAGGGCAGCCAGGCGACCGCGAGGACGGCTACGCAGAGCGCGCAGAAGGCGAAGTAATAGCCCCAGCCGTGGCCGAAGCCGTCGAGGGGGGTGGGGACGTCGGGCGGGCTGATGAGGAACATGAAATTGAATTTAAGCGGCTCGGCCGCGAAGGCCGAGTCGAAGAGCCTCAAGGCTATCGTGATGGGGAAGAGGATGCCCACCGCCTTGAGGAAGGTCGCGAAGCGGATCGCGTAGCCGTGGACCGCCCCGAACCAGACCATCGTGAGGAGGATGTAGCCGTGGACGATGAAGTAATCGTAGAAGTGGAAGGTGTCGTAGTTTGCGCCGTCGGTATTGGCGAACATGTAGGACGCCGCCGCGCCCATGCCCCAGAAATAGAGTAGGTCCCAGACGCCGCGGCTCTTCGAGGCGTTCAGGGCGACCGCCAGCCACAGCGCGACCGCGCAGAGCTCGAAGGGAATGAGGCCGCGGAGGAATTCGTAGTAGCCCTGGGTGAAGTATTGCAGCACGTGGAAGGAGGCCTCGAAGGCGATCGCGACGATCGTCGCTACGAGCCTGAGGCGCGGCTCGCCCTTCCAGTCCGCGAGGCGCTTCCTGAAGGCGATGATGAGGGCCGACAGGATGAGGAGGGCCGCGATCGCGATGAGGTGGGGCGGGCTGAAGGGCTCGAGATACATCGGAGACGATTCCGGGATCGGCCGGAAGGAAAAGAACGGCATAGGCTTCCTCGCGTACGGTCGAGTATCGCGGGGAATCTTCCCCGCCGAGGCTGGAACGAGTATATCGAGGGGATTCGGCGCGTTGTCAAGGACGGATCGCCGTTTCTTTTTCGCGGGAAGCCCTGATTCGACGTTGCGGAGCCCCGCGGAGTCCTATACAATCCACCGCGAATGACGGCTCTACACAGGCGAGATTTCGACACCGCGGCGAAGGTCATCCTCGGCTTATCCAAGACTCTCGCGTCGACCCACGACCTCGACGAAGTTTTGGTCCGCATCCTCGAATCGATCAGGGTGGTCATCCCGATGGATTCATGCTCGCTCCTCCTCCTGCGGGACCGGAGCCTGGAGATTCGCGCGGCGATCGGCTTCCAGGAGGCGTCGAGCGTCCTGGGCTTGCGTATGGACCTCGAGCGCTATCCCCTCAACCGCTTCGTCGTGGAGAGCGGGACTCCGATGGTGGTCGACGACGTCAGCCGCGACCCGCGATGGAGCCCCGGAGCCGGCGTCCATCCCATCCTGTCCTGGATGGGCATTCCGCTTCGCGCCTCCGGCGAGGTGATCGGCATGCTCGCCATCGATTCCTGGAAGGCGGGCGCCTATTCGGATGAGGATCGGGAAGTCGCCGACGCCTTCGCGGACCTCGCGGCCGCGGCCGTCCGCAACGCGCGGATCTTCACCACGGCGAGGCGCAAGATCGACGAGCTCGACGCCGTCAACAGGATCGGCGCCGCCGTCGCCTCTCGCCTCGAGGTGGATCGGCTCTGCGAGGTCGTGGGGCAGAATCTGGTGGAGATATTCCGCGTCGGGGTGGTCTACGTCTCGATCTGGAACGAGGATGCCGGGACGATAAGCTTGCCCTTCTACTCCCACGACGGCACGCGCGAGAGCTATCCTCCCTTCCGGTTCGGCGAGGGGCTTACGTCCTATGTCCTGCGCAGCCGCGAGAGCCTCTGCATCGGCGAGGGCCTCGCCGCGAAGGCGCGGGCAATGGGCGGTCGCCCCCTGCCGGGGCGCGAAGCCCTGAGCTGGCTCGGCGTGCCGATATTCTCCGGGCGCCGCGCCCTCGGCGTCCTCTGCGTCCAGTCCTGCGAGCGGGAGAACGCGTTCTCCGCGGACGACCTCCGCCTGCTCTCGACCATCGCCTCGACCGTCGGGGCCGGGATCCGCAACGCGCGCCTCTTCGAAGAGGCCCGCCGCAATGCCGACGAGGCCTCGGCCCTCGCGGACGCGGGGCGGGAGATATCCGAGAGCCTCGATCCCGACGTGGTCCTGCGGAGGATCGCGATGCGGGCGAACGCCCTTCTCTCCCGCGACAGCGCCGCCCTTTTCCTCGTCGAGAGCGACGAATCCCTGCGCGCCGTGGTGGCGGTCGGCCGGCACGCCGCCGAGCTGCGGGATATCCGCATCCGAAAGGGAGCCGGGATAGTCGGGCGCGTCGTTTCCTCGGGCGAGGGCCTGATCGCGAACGACGTCCTCGGCGATCCCGAGGCGATGGGCATCCCGGGGACGCCCGAGGAGCCGGGCGGGAAGCTCATCGCCGCCCCTCTCGCGGTATCGGGCAGGGTGAGCGGCGTGATGGCCGTCTGGCGCGGAGGCCTCGAGCCTCCTTTCAGGCCGGACGATCTCGTCTTCCTGACGGCCCTGGCGCGGCAGGCGGCCGTCGCGCTGGAGAACGCCCGCCTGCATAGGCGGGCGAAGGACGAGGCCAGGCGCGCCGCGGCGCTCTACGAGGCGGCCAGCGCCGCCCGCGCCGAGGCCGAGGAAGCCAACAGGCTCAAGTCGCGCTTCCTGGCCAACATGACCCACGAGCTCCGCACTCCCTTGAACTCGATCATCAATCTCGCCTACCTCATCCAGGAAGGGCGCGAGGAGGCGGCTCCGCCGGGCATACGCGACGCGGCCGCGCGGATAGAGGTAGCGGGCCGCCATCTCCTCGGCCTCATAAACGACGTCCTGGACATGGCCAAGATCGAGGCCGGGCGCATGGACGTGAGGCTGGAGGAGTCCGACCTCCGCGCCATCGCGCGCGCCGTCCTCTCGGCGGCTTCGGGGCTCGAGCGCGCTCCGGGCGTGGAGCTCCGCGACGAGCTGCCGGACGTCCTCCCGCCGGTGCTCGCCGACCGGACGAGGCTGAGGCAGGTCCTCTTCAACCTCCTGGCCAACGCGGTCAAGTTCACCCCCGGCGGCTTCATCGCCCTCCGCGCCTCGGTCTCCGGGCGCGAGATCGTCGTGGAGGTCGAGGACACCGGGATCGGGATGGATAAGGCCGACCTGCCCAAGGCCTTCGCCGAATTCGTGCAGCTCGACGACGACATGGACCGGAGGGTGGGAGGATCGGGCCTCGGCCTGCCGCTGTCCCGGCACCTCGTCGAGCTCCAGGGCGGACGGCTCTGGGCCGAATCGCGAAAAGGCGTCGGCTCGGTGTTTCGCTTCACCCTGCTCCGGGCCGACGCCGCCGATGCCGAGCCGGCGAGAGGGGAGCGTCCGGCGTGAAGGTCCTCGAGCCCTCCTCCGCCAGGATCCTCGTCGTCGAGGACGATCCCGACAACAGGATAGTCATATCACGCCTCCTCCTGATGGCGGGGGCGCAGCCGGAATCCGTCGCGGCCATCGAGGGGGACGCCGGCGATTTCCTCGCGCGCGCGGGCCGGGAGTTCGACCTGGTGTTCCTCGACCTCCAGCTTCCCAAGAAGGACGGCTACGCGGTCCTCGCCGAGATACGCTCCGACTCGAGGCGGGCGGCTACCCGCGTCGTGGCGCTCACCGCCAACGTGACCAGGCGCGAGGTCGAGCGCTGCCGCGAGGCCGGCTTCGACGGCTTCATCGGCAAGCCGATCGACGGCCGGCGCTTCTCCGAGCTCCTGCGCAGGATACTCAAGGGCGAGTCGGTATGGACGGAGGACTGAGCCCTCGCCCCTGCCGCATCGGCGTTGCCGGCGGGTCCGATCGCGGAGTCCCCGCGGCCTTCGCCGCTTTGGCCGACGCATTGGGCGCCGACGCCGCTTCCGCGGACGGCCCCCTCGACGACGACCGCCTGGCGTCGGCCCTGCGCGCGCTCGAGGCGAGAGCCCGCGACCTCGCGGCCAGGGAGCGGCGCGCGAGGCAGGCCGCGGCCTCCTTCCGCGCCGCGAGCCTCGCGCTCAGCCGCAGCCCGGACTCGGGAGCCCTCCTCGAGGAGCTCCTCGACTACCTCAACTGGATCGTCGCCTACGACGCCGCCCAGGTCTTTCTCTCGGGGCCGGAGACGGGCGCGGCGGGCCGCCTCGAGCCGCGGGCCGAGCGCGAATGGCGCGCGGGGGCGCGGACGCCCCTCGGCCCGGAGGCCGAGGACCTGGCCCGCAGGGCGGGAGGCAGGACCTTGGCCGAGGAGCGCGGCGCGGGTCGGCTCCTGTACCTCCCCCTCCGCGGCCCGGACGGTCCGCTCGGCGGCGCCGTGATCGTGCGGGAAGGAGGGAGGGCCTTCGACGAGGAGGAGATACGCGAGGCCGAGGCTTTCGCGGGGCAGGCCGCGGCCGCGCTGCGGAACGCCTCGCTCTTCGAGGACCTCAGGCGGGCGGACGGCGAGCTGCTGGCATCCTATGAATCCTGCATCGAGATACTGTCCAAGACCCTCGACCTTCGCGACCACGAGACCGAGGGCCACTCGCTCCGGGTCGCGAAGATGTCCACCGACCTCGCGCGGGTGCTCGGGATGGACGGGGACGCGGTCGCCCTCATGCGCCGCGGCGCCCTCCTCCACGATATCGGCAAGATCGGCATACCCGACGCGATCCTCCTCAAGGCGGGTCCCCTGGACGAGCGGGAGATCGAGGTGATGCGGCGCCACCCCGTCATCGCCCGCGAGCTCTTCCTGGACCTTCCCTTCCTCCGAGACGCGATCGACGTGCCGTGGTGCCATCACGAGCGCTGGGACGGCCGGGGCTATCCGCGCGGCCTCTCGGGCGAGGACATCCCCCTGTCGGCCAGGGTGTTCGCCGTCGTCGACGTCTTCGACGCCCTGACCCACGACAGGCCCTACCGCAAGGCGATGGGGGAGGAGGAGTCGCTCCGGATCGTCGCCGGCGGCGCGGGCAGCCAGTTCGACCCTTCGATAGCGCGGTTCTTCCTGGCTTCCTTCGACCTGTTCTGATCCGCCCTACTCGCCTTCGGGGCGGGGATTCTTGATCGCGAGGACCCTGAGGACCCCGGGCCCGGCGTTCTTCATCCCATGGGGCACGCCCCGCGGGCTCGGCAGCAGGGTCCCGACGCCCGCCTCGGTCGATTCCTCGCCGAGAGAGAAGGTCCCCTTGCCCTCGAGCACGAGGAACTCCATGTCGACCGGCGTGACGTGGGGCTTCACGAAGCCTCCCGGCGCCACGGCTATATGGACTATCAGCGCCTCCGGAGACGAGTATACGGCCCGGGCGAGCACGCCCGAATCGTCCTTGATGATCTTGCCCTGGTCCAATCCGAGCTTCTTCATGCCTGCCTCACAGTACCCTCAGCCTCATGCCGTCGGCCTTGACCTTCTCGCAGAAAGCGATGAAGTCTTCGGCGGGAAGGGGCCTCGATATCAGGAATCCCTGGAAGCCCCTGCATCCCATCTCCCATAGTATCCTGAGGGCCGCGGGCTTCTCTACGCCCTCGGCGACGAGGGTCAGGCCGAGGCCCTTCGCGATCGAGACGAGAGAGCTCACGATGATCCTGTCCTGATGGTTCGAGTCGAGGTTCTCTATGAATAGCCTGTCGATCTTGATCTCGTCGAGGGGGAAGCGATGCAGGTGGCTCAGGGAGGAGTATCCCGTTCCGAAGTCGTCTACCGATATCTTCACGCCCAGGGCGGAGAACCGCTCGAGCGTCCTCTTCGTGAGCTCGGGATCCTCGAAGAGGGCCGTTTCGGTGAGCTCCACGGTGAGGCGCTCTCCCGCGAGCCCGTTGCCGGAGAGCGCGGACGCGATGATATCCGCGGCGTCCAGCGAGCTGAACTGCCTGGCCGAGAGGTTTACCGAGAGGTTGAGCGAGATGCCCAGGCCGCCCCAGCCCGCGGCGTCCCATGCGGCGAGGCGCCTCGCGCACTGGTAGATCAGCCACTTGCCGAGCGGAAGGATGAGGCCCGTCTCCTCGGCGAGGGGGATGAAGGTGTCCGGGCCGAGGAAGCCTTTCTGGGGGTGGCGCCACCTGATCAGGGCCTCGGCCTCGATCTTCTCCACCCCGATGAAGCTCTCGCCCACCGACGAGAGGAAGAGCTTGGGCTGGAAGTAGATTGTGAATTGATCCCCCAGCCGGTCGATGCCCGCGGTCTCCAGGGCCTTCACGATCGAGTTCTGCAGCTCCACTTTCTCCACCGCGCGACGCAGCAGATCGGGCGTGAACAGGATGAAGCTCTTGCGTCCCTCGACGGCGGCGCCGGCGGCGATGTCCGCGCGGTGCAGGATCTTGGATTTCTCCTCGCCGTGCTCCGGCCAATACGACGCTCCCGTAGCCGCCTTGATGGCGATGTTGAAGCCCGAGAATATGTGCGGCTCGTCGAGCTGGGCGAGAAGCCTGCGCAGGAAGTCCTCGAGGCTCTTGCCCTTGCGCCCGGGGAGTATCAGCACGAACTCGCTCTCGTGCGTGTGGAAAAGCTTGTCCCCCGGCTGGAGCAGGCTTTGGATGCGGCAGCCGGTCTCGTAGAGTATCCATTCGCTGATGCTGGACTTCAGAGTCTTGCGCACGGTCGCGTAATTCTCGCCCAGCTGCACGATGAGGAGGCTGAAGCCTTCCCTGTTGCCGCTTCGCCTGAATTCCTCGATGGTCTCCTCCAGCTCGAGCTCGAGGCGGAAGTGGGTCGGAAGGCCCGACTGGGGCTGGAGCGTGATCATGCGCTCGAGCTGGGCGACGCGGCTGGTCAGTCTGGCGTTCTCGTTGCTCAGCCTGGTGATATCTTCGTCGCGAGCGGCGGACTCGGGCTTTCCATTGATGTCTTTCATGTAAGGCTCAACTCCCTGTCACGCCGCGATTGCCTCTTCGAGGCGAGCCGCGCCTAGGTTCGTATATGTTTTTATCGGCATGAGCCTCGGTTTCCCCGGGGCGAAAATGCAAAACAATGCGGTCTCCGCCTGAAACCCCGTTCCGCTTCGTCGCTCGGCCGGACGATGAGGGAAATCCGGCCCGACGAGCGTTCGCATGTCAAAAAGCTCCATAATTACATTACACTGAAGGTAGCATTAGCATCGGAGGCTTCATGGCGAGTTCCCCCAAGACCATATTGCTCGTGGAGGATGAAGCCATAATAGCCCTTCAGGAGACGAGGCAGCTCGAGAAGGCCGGGTATGACATCATCCTTTCATCGACCGGCGAGGAGTCCATCGAGATAGTCGAAGCGAATTCGAGCGGCATCGACCTCATCCTCATGGATATCGACCTCGGCGAGGGAATGGATGGTACGGAAGCGGCGCAGCGGATCCTCGAGACAAACGACATCCCCATCCTATTCCTTTCATCCCACATGGAAACGGCTATAGTCAAGAAGACGGAAGAGATAACCAACTATGGCTACGTCGTAAAGTCATCGGTCTTTACCGTCCTCGATGCCTCCATAAAGATGGCCCTGAAGCTCTTCTCCGCCAAGAGGCAGCTGGATCTCGACAGCCTGGAGATCGAAACCAAGAACGAGGAGCTTCGGGCGAGCCTAGCCGCCTTGCGGAAGACCCATGACGACCTCGCGCTTTCCGAGGACAAGTTCTCGAAGGCATTTCACGTGAATCCCGATTCGATAAACATCAATCGCCTTTCCGACGGAGTCTACGTCGATGTAAACCTCGGCTTCACGCTCATGACGGGCTATACGCGCGAAGACGTGATCGGCCGTTCTTCCCTTCCGGGGGATCTGGGCATCTGGGTTCGCGTGGAAGACCGGGAACGGCTCGTTCGAGGGCTCCTTGAAATCGGGGAAGTGGCGAGTCTTGAGGCTGAATTCAGGCGAAAGGACGGGGAAGTCATCATCGGCTTGATGTCCGCCCATATCATAGAAGTCGACGGAGAAAAATGCCTTATTTCCATCACGAGGGACATCACCGAGCGTAAGCGCACCGAGGAGCGATTGCGGGAGTCCGAGGAGCGATTCAGGCTGGCCATGGAAGCAAGCTCCGACGGAATATGGGACCGGCAGGTCGGGTCGGGCGTCGTCTATTACAGTCCCGCCTACTATAGCATGCTCGGGTACGAGGCGAAGGAGTTCCACGCCGACGGCTATGAATGGACCGACCATATCCACCCCGACGACCGCGCGTTCGTCCTGGAAAAGAATACGGACTGCGCCGAGAACCGCTGCGAGGGCTTCGACCTGGCATTCCGCATGAAGGCGAAGGACGGCTCATGGAAATGGATAAGAAGCCGGGGCAAGGCGGTCGGCAGGGGGCCCGATGGTCGAGCCACCCGGCTGATCGGTACCCATGTCGACATTGCCGAAAGAAAGAGGCTCGAGGAGGACCCCCGAGGGAAGAGCTGACCGGCGCCGGCCTTGACCTGTCGGCGGCGCCCGGCCCATCATCGCCCATGGCCCGACGCAACTTCCTGGTCAGGCTCGCCTACGACGGCACCGATTTCTCGGGTTGGCAGCGCCTCGGCGGGACCGCGCGCGGTTCCGGACGGAGCGTCCAGGGCGAGCTCGAGGAATGCCTCGCGGGCGTTCTTGGGTTGCCGCCCGACGCCGCGATCGAGACGATAGGAGCCGGGCGGACCGATGCCGGCGTCCACGCCGAAGGACAGGCCGCCAGCTTCCACGCCTTCACCGCCCTGGGCTGCGACGCCCTCAAGGACGCGCTCAACGCCCGCTTCCCGCCGGACCTCGCCTGCAAGTCCTGCGTCGAAGTCGACCCGCGCTTCCATGCCCGCCTCCACGCGAAGGCGAAGGCCTACCGCTACCGCTTCCTGGCCTCGACCGAGCCCGATCCCTTCCTGCGGCGCTACAGCCTCCGCGTTTCCGAGCCCCTCGACCTCGCCGCCATGACGGCCGCGGCTTCGGCTCTGGTCGGCGAGCGCGACTTCCGCGCCGTCTCCAACGCCGAGGGCGAAGATACCAGGCGCCGCCTCGACGAGGCGAGGATCGAGGCCTCCGGCCGCATCGTCGATCTCGTCTTCGTCGGCCCGGGCTTTATCTACAATCAGGCGAGGATCATGGCCGCCCTCGTGCTCGAGGCGGGGAAGGGCTCCCTGGCTCCCGAGCGCGTGGGCGCGATCCTGGAGGGTCGCGACCGCGCCGCCGCTCCCGGAGCCCTCGGCCCCTTCGGGCTTTGCCTCGTCGACGTCCGCTACGACAGGGTCTAGCTCGCCTCGGGCTTCCGGCGGGGCCTCGCGCTACGGGCCGATCATGTCGGTCCGCGTCAGGACGACGTTGCCGCGCACCGCGGGAGCGTTCATCAGGTGCCAGGCGACGTATTGCTCGGCGTAGGGATCCGACGACGCGGTGCCGTCCACCGGGACGACGACTTTGAATCCCCGCAGCGAGGCCCCGATGCTCGTGCCGAGCACGGCTCCCTCGGCCACTATGCCGGCGATGATAACCTGCTTGATGCCTTTGCCTTTCAGGAAGGACTCGAGGTCGGTGCCGAAGAACTTGTCGACGCTCGCCTTGACCACGTGCTCCGAAGGCAGGGGCCCGACATCGGGCAGGATCGTCTCCCGACTGCCGGCCAGGGTGGTGCTGTAGGCCACCAGCACGCCGGAGGCCCGCGCGAACTCGAGGAGCTTGGCGACTCGCGGCAGCGTAGCGACTGCCCTCGGGCGGGGGCCGACCGTCCTCTCCTCGAAATCGAGGAGGAGGAGGGCCGTCGTCGCCGGATCCACCTTGACAGGCTGAAGCGCAGGCGGAGGCGGGGCCTGAACCGAGCTCCATTCGTCGACGATGGTGGCGTCCTCGGCGTAGGCGAATAGACCGAGAAAGAACATGACGATCCCGGCGAGCTTTCGTTTCATCCCGTCCTCCTTAGGGTCCTCTCAATAGTTCGAGAATACTGAAATCTCGGGGCCCGGAAAACGACGGTTTCCGTATGGGAAACCGCGACCGACCTTTATGGCCATCCGCTCCTCGGCTACGCCCGCGAGCGTCTCGCCGCCCTTCGATTGCGTCCTGACGACGAGGCGATAACCGCCCTCGCCTAGTGTCGCGGGCACTACGGCTATCAGCGACGAGGGTTGGATCTGGGCATATACAGTGGCGCGCGTCTCCTCTCCCGCTTCATCCTTGAAAAATAGGCCCAGGCGCTCGTTCGTGGGATCGAACTTCATGCGATGGCCTACTATCCGTACGAGGCCGCCGGCCTCGATCTCCGCGCTGGCTCCCGAAGGCAGGGAGGATGCGGAGAGCAAACGAGGCGATCGGCGGTCCCCCTCCCTGTCGCGGACGCACTGGATCGAGGCGAGGGCTTCCGTCTCGATAGCGGGGTCGATGCGAAAATCGAAGCGAAGCTCGTGGCCCGAGTTCGGATCCCTGGGGAGGAAAGGGTCGCTCGTAGAGCGAAAGCTGCCCTTGGCTACGGGCAGGGCGGCTCCGAGGGGCGTC
>Ga0181535_10003115_pt1 | contig 19515 bp, 16 predicted proteins | sample PEATcosm2014_Bin_44_FD_119774 | JGI IMG/M metagenome (GOLD analysis project Ga0181535, IMG submission 119774) | Peatland microbial communities from MTU Mesocosm Facility, Houghton, MI, USA - PEATcosm2014_Bin17_30_metaG | ecosystem: Environmental > Terrestrial > Soil > Wetlands > Peat | place... | reverse complement strand
TTGTTTCCGGCCGATTGGGCAGCGATCTACGATCTAACTCCGCTATATGCCGCTGGGACGACGGGAGCGGGGAGTTCGATTGCGATTGTGGGGCGCAGCAACATCCAGGTGAGCGACGTAACGGCGTTTCGCGCGAAGGCCGGCCTGGTGGCGAACAATCCCACGGTGATTCTGGCCGGGACCGATCCGGGTCTGGTTTCAGGGGATCAGGATGAAGCGACGCTGGACGTGGAGTGGAGCGGGGCGGTTGCGCCGGCGGCGGCATTGAAGTTGGTGGTGGGCGCATCGGCGGGGGCGACCGACGGCGTGGACTTGTCGGCGCAGTACATTGTGAACCACGCGACTGCGCCGGTGATGAGTACCAGCTATGGCAGTTGCGAACAGGAGATGGGCACGGCGGAACTGGCCTTCTATAACAGCCTGTGGGAGCAGGCGGCGAGCCAGGGGATGAGTTCGTTTGTGGCCTCGGGAGACGCGGGCGCGGCGGGCTGTTACGAGGGCTCGTCTGCCTCTGGATCGGGGACCGCGGTAAATGGGCTGTGCAGTTCGCCGTATTCCACGTGCGTGGGCGGGACAGAGTTCAATGAGGGGCCGAATCCCGCGCAGTACTGGGCCTCGGCCAACCCTGCAAATTACGGCACCGCGCTGGGCTACATTCCAGAAGAGGTTTGGAACGAGAGCGGGTTGGATGGCGGGACGGGGCTGTGGGCCTCAGGAGGCGGGGCAAGCGTGGTGTATGCGCAACCGCCGTGGCAAAAAACGGTCAGCGGAACCAGCGCGGCCAATGGAATGCGGGCCGTGCCGGATGTTGCTGTTTCGGCGGCGGCACACGATGGATATATCACTTATGAGAACGGTTCCTACTATGTGGACTCGGGAACTTCCGCAGCGTCGCCCTCCTTTGCGGGGATGATGGCGCTGCTGGTCCAAAAGCTGGGCGGAACGGGGGTGGGCAACGCAAATCCGGAGTTGTATGCGTTGTTGAATGCCGCGCGCAATCCCTTCCACGCAACGGGAACGGGAAACAACAGCGTTCCGGGCGTGACGGGGTACGCGGCAACTGGCGCCGAATATAACCTGGCCACCGGCCTTGGTTCGGTGGACGGGGCCTTGCTGGTGAACGAGTGGGGCGTGGGCAGCACGACAGGGCCGGACTTCGCGCTGACGGCTTCGGCGGCGGGCGGAACGGTGCAGGCGGGTAAGACGGGAACGTTCACGGTGAGCGTGGCGGAGAGCGGCGCGGGGCAGAGCTTGGTCACGCTGACAGTGGCGGAGCCAAACGGCGTGACGGTTGCCGTGCAGCCGGGGTCGATTGTGCCGGGAACCCCAGCGGCTGTAACCATTGCAGTGAGCGCGACGGCGGCGGCGGGTACGCAGATCCTGATGCTGACTGGGCGGGACGCTTCAGGAATGCAGACGCTGACATACGCATTGACGGTGACGCCCGCGCCGGCGATCACGGTGGCCGTCTTGCCCGCGGCGCTGCCGGCCGGGACGGTGGGAGCCTCGTATCCACAAGCGGCCATCGTATCCGTGGGTGGAACCGCGCCGTATACCTATGCAGTGAGCAGCGGCGCATTGCCTACAGGGTTAGTTCTCAGCACGGCTGGCGTCCTGTCGGGAACGCCGGGGGCGGCAGGCTCTTTCACCTTCACAGTGACGGCAACCGACAGCAGCATGGGAACCGGGCCGCACACTGGCAGCCAAAGCTATACGCTCAGCATCAACCCGTCCGCAACAACGGACTTCACCATCGGCGTTGCCAGCGGGACGAACAGTTCGGCGGCGGTGCAGCCTGGTGGCACAGTCGGGGAGACCGTCACCGTCAGTCCGGCGAACGGAGCCGGAACATTTGCGAATGCGATTGCATTCTCGGCCAGCGGCCTGCCTGCGGGAGCAACGGCAAGCTTCTCGCCGGCCAGTGTTCCTGCCGGTTCCGGAGCCGCTACCGTGGCGTTGAACATCCAGTTGCCGGTGGCCTCGGCGGCGCGCGGCCTCGGCGGCGGCTTTTGGGGCAGGCTGGCCCCGATCTCGCTGGCGCTGCTGCTGTTACCTCTTGCAGGCAGGCTGCGGCGCGGGGGCAGGCGACTGGCTTCTGTTTTGCTGTTGGCCATTGCGAGTATGGCCGGGCTCAGCGGTTGCAGCGCCATGAGCGGCTCCCTTGCCCGCTCCGCGCAAACCTACACCATAACGGTGACCGGAACCTCGGGCTCCCTGTCGCACTCCGCAACCATTGCGCTGACGGTCGAGTAGCAAAGAATCCGCTCAGTCAAACAGCGCGAAACCCTTGGCGATGCGGTCCTCGATTTCAGCCATGGTGTCGGGAAGGTTTTGGCTGATTTCCAGCACGGTGGCGGGAGGCGTGTGCAGCGCCTTGAGGTATTTGACAGCGACAGGCCAGTCGATTGTGCCGTCGCCGGGCCAAAGGTGTTCGTCTTTCATCCCGTGGTTGTCGTGGACATGGACAGAGGCGATGCGGGCGCCCAGGGTGGCGACGGCTTCCGCAATGCCCACTGTGACGTGCGCGTGGCCAAGGTCAAGGCAGACGCCGACCTGATCCAGGTGGCCCATATCGAGAATTGTGATCAGGTGTTCCGGGGTGGTGGACTCGCTGATGAGATTTTCCACGAGTAGGCGCACGCCCAGCGGGTGGGCAAAGGCGCCCAGATGTTCGAGCGCGGCAATGGCGTGCTCAATGCTGCGCAATGACCATCCGTCTTCGCGTTCGCCAAGGTGGAGGATCAAATTCTTGAAGGGGATTTGCTCGGCCGATTCCAGGGCGCGCTTGATCTCGTCCATGGCGTCGATACGGCGGCCCTTGTCAGGGTGCAAGACGTTGACGGCCGGCGCACCGGCGCGTCCCATTTCGCGGTCAGGGAAGAGCGGGGCGTGCATGGAAAAAGGCACAAGCGCGTTGGAACGAAACCAATTCGCAAGTTCGGCGATATGTTCGCGGCTTGTGTAGTCGAAGTGTTGGCGGGCGGCAAATATCTCGACTGCTTGCGCACCGGACCGGGCAGCCAGCTCCAGCAGGCCTGGGTGCAGGCGCTGTTTGAGAAACAGGTGCGTTGACAAGGCTCGCAGCATGGACAAGGACTCCCCCGAGTCGGATCGCTCTGACGAACAGATTGACCGCTAATCCGATTGTCTCATTCTCGCAACAGGCTCAGCGTACGACGAAACGGGTACTGCGCAAGATAGTCCAGGGAAGCGAAGGACGATGGATTCGAGGTACAAGCCCGCGGACCGGGGAGATCGCAGACTTGCACCTCGTGAACGCACATCTGGAAAACGATGATGGGCAACTGGAACGCTCCCAGAGACGTTGGCGCATACCTCGCAACGGTTCCGAGGAGGCAAGTGAGGTTGAGGGCCCCTGTGCGGAGCGGCGAAATTGCCGCCCGTTCAAGCCGCTGCGTGCGCATTCTTCGAGCGCTCAGTGGCCGCACGAAAAATAGCCTACAACCAAACGCGAGCGCTGAATGGTCAATATTGAACAGATTGCGAAAAATACTTGTGCACAGATTGCCCAACGCTCAGGCGCTGGTATCGTCATCGAAACTGGACGACCCGCCAAAAGAGGCCGTCTGGGCGTACATGCCGGGAGCGCAAACGATGTGCTTAAGTCCGCCGCGATCGAACCAGATGAGGCTGCAATCTTCGCAGGAGTCGACGACCACGTTGCCGGGACCGGCGTAGAAGTGAGTATCCATGCGATGGTGGCATTGAGGGCATTCGATCTTGCGCTGCAAATCGCTGCCGTCGGCTGCGGGCTGAGGCGCTGTTCCGCTCTGCCCTTCCCGCAACTCGTCGATGAGTGTTGGCAGTGCCTGCATGGGAATCATCATGCCCTGGCACTTGGTGCAATAGAGGATGCGTACTTTGGCAATCGCCGCGTTGACCAGAGGGAGGTTGCAGATGGGGCAGGCCTGCGCGGATACGTCGCCCAGAACGCGAACGCCGCCATCGCTTCTTTCCGGTAGAAAAACGTTGCGGCAATACTCACACTTGTAACTGTCCTCATCCGGCTTGAGCCGCATGGGAGCGCCGCAGGAAGGACAGTTCATTGCGGTTTCCCACATTCCGCGCAGAACTTCGCGCTAAGAGGCAAGGAATGTCCGCACTCGATGCAGAACTTGGAGGCCTGCGAGGCGGCTGGGCTTGCCGCGGTTGAAGGAACGCCGATCAGAGCTGGTGCTGCAGCGGGCGGCGCGACGGGGGTGACTGACCTGAGTGACGACTGCAAGACCTGCGCGACCGCTGCGCCAGCTCCGAGGCCCATGCCCATGCCGGCCGCCCCGCTTGAGTTGGCCGCGGAGAGGTCCAGAGACTCTGCCGCCGCGTACAGCGTGTAGCGGCCCAGATCCCCCACCATGTTCATGCCAATGCGCTGGTCAAAGACTTTTTGCAACTCGTCGGGCAGCGAGATGTTCTCCACCACAAACTGGTCCAGCGCCAAGCCGAGAGCGGCAAAGGCCGGCTTCATCTGCTCCACGATCTTCTCGCCGAGAACGGCCTGATTGGCCGCCATATCGAGGAAGGAGAGATCGCTGTTGGCAAAGATCCCGGTCATGTGGGCGACGATCAAATCGCGCAACTGGTCTTCCATATCTAAGGCCAAATAATGGTCGCGCGTGCCGCTGATCTGAGTGAAAAATGCGCGCGGATCGGCGATGCGATAGGAGTAGATGCCATAGCAGCGAAGCCGCACCGCGCCGAATTCCTTGTCGCGGACGGTGATGGGCGTGGCTGTGCCCCACTTCTGGTCGATTTGAAGCCGGGTTGAAAAAAAGTAGACCTCTGATTTGAACGGAGACTCAAAAGCCTTGCCCCAGTTCATCAGATCGGTGAGCAGGGGAAGATTGCGCGTATTGAGCGTGTGCAGGCCGGGGCCAAAGACGTCGGCAATCTTGCCTTCGTTGACAAAGGCGGCCATCTGCGACTCGCTCACGGTAAGCTGCCCGCCGTTTTCAATCTCCAAATCCTGCATCGGAAAGCGATAGGCAAGAATGCCGTCTGCCGGTTCATTCCACTCGATGACGCTGATGAATTGCCTGGCCAGGAAATCTCTGAGACTCACGTGATTCTCCTGACGGAAACTTTACCACGCGTCATGGCTTGGACGCATGACACAAAAAGGGAATCTTGAAAAGCCAGAGGCCGGGAATCCGTTTGTCAAATTCGCATTCGGCTGCGCCCGCTAAAACTGAAATACAGCGTAAACAATGGAGGGGTATGATAGGCGACATGTCAATACAGCAAATCCGGGGCTCCTTGTTGGCATTCGCGCTCTTCTCGATGGCCGCGGGAGTTTGGCCTCAGAATATGATCGCGGGTTCATCGGGCAATGTGAGCGCCACTCAGATTGCTGAGCAGATGCGCAGCCATAACCAGGCGCAGACCGAAGCGCTGAAACACTATAAAACGCTGCGGCACTACCTGGTGGAGTACCGGGGCTTTTCCGCAACGATTGCGGCCAGGATGGACCTGGAAGTGAACTACGATTCTGTGACCGGCAAGACTTTTCGGATTGTGTCGCTGACCGGGTCCAATCTTCTTTGCAACAAGGTGCTGAAGCGCGCAATCGAGAGCGAGAAGGAGGCCGCGCAGGACAAGCGGTCGACGGCGCTTACGACCGACAATTACAGGTTTCAACTGGCCGGGAGCGAAAGCCTGGACGGACGCCCGGCCTACATTTTGGATGTGGAGCCATTGACTCCGAGCAAGTTTTTATATCGCGGCAAAGTCTGGGTGGACGCGGCGGACTTTATGGTGGTGAAGATGGAGACTGAGCCGGCCAAGAACCCCTCTTTCTGGATCTCGCGGGCGCTCATCCACTACACGGGTGCGCAGACTGACGGTTTCTGGCTGCCGCATGAGGTGCGTAGCGAGACCAAGGTAAGGATTGGCGGCACAGCGGTCATGACGATCGACTATGGCAGTTATCAGGTTGAGCCGAACGCTTCGCATGGGGCGGCGGGGTTTTAGAGCGGGCGAATGCCAACCATCCAGCGTTGAGGCTTCTCTGGCTCGCGATGCGCGCTGTGTTACCGTTGCAGTACGGAGTCCCTGAGCCGGGCCGGGGTTTCCGGGCCTTCGGCAAATGCCCGCGACGTGGCGGGAAACGGGGCGGCGCGCGTAACCCAAGAATGCAACAGCAGCCGGAATCGATATCGTCTTCATTGCCCGCGAGCCCGGCCCCCCAGCCAGGGCGGACGGATGGTCCGGCGTCTGCCCTGGAGATTGCGCTCGACCCAGCTTCACAACGGATTCCACGATGGCTCGAGCGGGGCGAACTGTTGTTGCGGGTGCTGCTGCGCATGTATATCGGCCTGGCCATCTGCTATGCGCCGTGGTGGCCCATGGTCTGGGACAGGAACCCTCTTTTTTTGCAATTCCCCACGCTCGCAATCTATGCCGCCAACGGCGCGGTCCGCGGCCTTGTTTCGGGACTGGGGCTTTTGAATATTTGGATCGCGTTCCAGGACGCGGTCCGGCACCGGGATGGATAAGCGATGAACGACGAACCAGAAATCGGGCAACAGGCAACGGGGCCGGCGCCGCTGACGCGGGCGCCGCTGGCGTATGAGAATCCCGCGTTTCTGAACAGCGCGGACGGGCGGCTGATCCGGATCGTGGCCGAGTATATCGAGCCGCTGGCGCGGTTCCGGCGCGAGCAGATTCAGGACACGGTCGTGTTCTTCGGGTCGGCCCGATTTCGCGGGCGGGAAGAAGCCGATCACGCCCTCGAGCTGTTGGAGAATACCGGATCGACCCAGCCGGCGCCGAGTGGCGAGCAGCCGGCCAGCGCTCCCGAGATTGCAGCGGGCCAGGCCAGCGAATTGCAAGTAAAGCGTGCGGTCGCCGCAGTGGAGATGGCCCGCTACTACGAGGATGCGCGTCGGCTGGCCGGATTGCTCACAGGGTGGGCCAAGAGGATTCCGTCCAGGCGGCACCGCTTTGTGGTCACCTCCGGCGGCGGCCCGGGAATTATGGAGGCGGCCAACCGTGGGGCTTATGAGGCGGGCGGCAAGACCATCGGATTGAATATACGGCTGCCGTTCGAGCAGGCTCCGAACCCTTACATTACTCCCTCGCTGAACTTCGAGTTTCACTACTTTTTCATGCGCAAGCTCTGGTTTGCTTACCTCTCGAAAGCGCTGGTGGTTTTTCCCGGCGGATTTGGCACCTTGGATGAAATGTTCGAGATACTGACCTTGGCGCAGACCCAGAAGCTGGCCAAGAAGATCACTGTGGTCATTTACGGCTCGGATTATTGGAAGAAAGTGTTCAATCTGGACGCGCTGGTGGACACAGGAGCTATTTCGCCCAAGGACATTGAGCTGTTCCAGTTTGCCGATACACCGGAGCAGGCGTTCGAGCTGTTGCGTCGCGGGCTGACGGAGAATTACCTGTTGGCCGAGGTGGCGGAGGGAAAGCTCGCAGAGAGCCCGGAGATGACCCCCGGCGAGGATTTGATGGCGGGCTGGACGGTCGAGGATTTTCTCGGGCCCGATCTGGCCAAGACCAGCAAATAACCATAGATTCCGCGAACCAATGCCGTTAATTCTCGCTTGTAATTCATAAAGATTGCCATTACTCTTCATGAGCGAAGGAAAGCAATCCCCATCCTCGTTTCCTTGAGAGAGCGCCATTTTCCCCTACATCCGATCTTCCCCCCGGAGGTCATGGCCCAATGAACCGCTATTCGCTGATCTTTGCCGTGCTGGTTGCCTCCAGCTTCGCAGTGCAATCCCCGCCGTCACGCGACTCCAACCCGCCGGGACGCGAGACCGGGAAGGACGCGGTGGCGCAACTGCCAGCCCCGCTCAACCTGGGACCCGAGTCGTTCATCAATGCTTTTCTGGCCATGGCGCCGCATGGAAAGACCGGTAACCCGCAGGTTCTTTTCGTCACGGTCCCGCATCCGCTGGAGACCCATCTGGCTACCACATTCGACAACAACATCGATGCGCTGGAAGACGGGCTTCAGGATGCCGGATATCTCTTCAACAGCGCGCTGATTCCCTGGAATCCGCACGGCCCTCGCGATCAGTACGACGACGATGAGAAAGAGAGGCGCGCAAAGTCACAAGAGGACGACGCCCCAGGCGTTCTGCTTTTCCGGAATCGCGGATCCGGGCAGGATCGATATGGGGACGGCCTCATCGTATTTCTTCTCACGGAGAAGCCCACAGGCGGAATCGCGCGCGCGCAGGCTCAAAACGCGGCGGCAATCCTCGAGCACTGCGGCATTTCACTTGGAACGGAAATGCGCATCCTGGGACCGAACTACAGTGGATCGTTCGCGTCGCTTGTACCGATTGTTGGCGATTTGCTGAAAGCCGGAAAACAGACGCAGAGGGTCATCATACGCAGTGGCGGCGTGTCAGTGATTAGAGAAGCTCAATGGGCCGCAGATGCCCTTGCTGCAAAGGTCAAGGTCGACATTGGCAGCACAAACCACGAAAACCGTGAGCAAATTGAGCTGGTTGAATCCACGTTTGTCCACATGGGCATCGATCGTTGGCGGGTCGCTCTTTTGAGCGAAGGCCAGTCCGTATATGGCAGTGCGCCGAGCAAGACAATGGACGGCATGTGGAGCATCGCGTTTCCCCGCGACATTTCCGCTCTTCGCGCCGGATACGAAAAGCAAGGCATCTTCGATAGCTCTGCAGCCGCACAGCCGTTGAAGCGATTCCTCAACCTCAGAAGCGAGGAACAGGGCGCGGGAGACACCGTGCGCAAATTTGGAGCGGATGCCACCACGCTGGCGCAGGAGTCTGTCCTGATTGCGATTTCGGAGTTTTTGAAAGTACACAGAATTGGCGCTGTGATCATCCGCGCAACGAACCCGGAGGATCGCCAGTTTCTGACCCAATTTTTGCACGCCAACAATAGCGGGGTGCGCGTTGCCATGCTAGGCGCCACGCGCGCATTCACGAGAGGCTCGACAGCGCAATTCCGCGGCGACCTGTTGGTCGGCAATTTTCCCATGCTGCCTCTGCTGCACGATTGGACGGGGAGAGAAGGCGATGGCGCCGAGCGTATCTATGCGGATGAACTGGCCCAGGGGACGTACTTTGCCACGCTCGATCTTTTCAAGGAACCGACCGAGCCCGTTTTGACGCCGCAGACATTCGGCGCAACGCCTCAGGTTCCTGGCAGGCAATACAAATGGTACCCGGAGTACTCCGAGCCCAACTGGGGAAGTAACTCAGCGTCCGAGCAGCGCCCGCCGATGTATGTTGTAGCGCTGGGGACCAATGCGACGTGGCCGGTTGTGGAGGACCCGGGGAAGCCAGTTCCAACAAGCGATTCCGGCCCGTCTGGCGTTGCGATGCCGTTCACACTTTTCGGGCGCGATCAGACCACAAAGACGCAGGCCCCCACGCCCTCGCGGCCAATCGATGTTGCGTTTTCATGGAAGATATTGTTCCTCATTGTGACGGTTTCTGCCGCCTTGTACTGCGCATTTTTCTGGTATGCCAATCCGGTAAGCCGGATTGCATTCGCCAGCTTTGCGCCTTCACTGGAATGGCGCTTCTGGCTGTTCAAAGTCACGATTCCAGCCGCGGTTGCGGGATGCGCTTTCCGGGTTCTTGCGTGGGCCGTTGCAATGCCATTCAACGCCTCGCCGCAGGCAGTCTGGTGGGGGGGGGCCGCGGAGTGGGCAACGGGGTTGGCTCCGTTCGCAATCGCGATTTCAGCGGCGGTGAGGGCGCTTCTCCGGGTAAGGCTCACAGGTAACGATGCAATCCCAGTGACATTCAATCCCAAATCGCCAGCGCGAATCAAGATGAATAGAGAGTGGCGGATTCCGATTCCATTTCTGCGAAAGTTTCGCGTTCAAATTGAATTTCGGCGGATTGGTTGGGCCGCGGTTTCCTACCTGGCCTTGATATTCATCCTGATTGCGGTTTCGTTCATCCCGATTTGTGTGACTGGCCCCGTAGCGGGCGGAGATGTCAGCGCGATCCTCAATATCTATCGAGAGATGCACTGGGAGTCGGGGCTGTCCCTGGTTCCGACCGTGCTACTTTTTTTGTCGGCAATCCTGATCTGGGCCTCACAAGCGGGCAATGGAGCGGCACTTCTGGACGCAGCGCCATCGCTCCCCCATTTTTTCAACAAAGGGAGAATCTCGCAGAAACGCGCGGATGCCATCCAATCGATCGGCCGTCCGTTGCCGTTCAATTGGCAAGCGAGATGGCTGTGGGCCGTGTGGTTTGTTTTTGCGGGGTTAATGGTGTGGGCGCACTTCCATTTCCGTCCGTTTCGTGAAATCACAACGCTGGAGTCATACGCAGCGACTTGCCTGGTTCGGGGCACGGCGGGGGCGCTAGGCGCGCTGATATTCCTTGATGTGTGTCAGTTCTTTTGGCTATGGGCTGAGTTGCGCGGGTTGTTGCAGGCGCTCGACAGAGAGGAATTCAAGCGGAGCTTTGTGCCCATTCACGACTTCAACTGGCGCAATTTGTGGTCGGTTACGGGTACCTCGCTGAGCGATCGCAGAGCAATCCTCAGCGCCCAGGTCGACTGCGTATTCCATCTCCGGGGAGAGCATCGATTCGCGTGTCTGGCAACCCTCGTGGAAACGCTGCACAACAAATACAGCAAGACGGACCTTTCCGATATAGACAGCAAAACCTACAGGAACGACTTGAGGCACGGTTATCGCGCGATGGCCGTCGCAGCCGCCGCGGCATTGGGGCTGATTGCGAGGCGGAGGAAGGTAGCAGCGCAGAAGGACACCTTGCCCGACGCAGTAGCTATTCAGCCGGCCTTGGCATCCCAGAGCAAGGGAGATGGAGGGCGGTTCAGCGATGAGGCGGAAGAACTGGCACGGCTCCCCAAATGGCAGCAGACTGCCGAAAAGCTCATTTGCCTGATGTATATCGGGTTCATCCAGACGATCGTTGCGCGCCTGCACACTCTGCTGATCTCGGTGGCCTCCATGTTTTCACTGATCACCCTGGGGCTTGCCATTTACCCGTTTGTTCCGTTTTCTTCCCTGCTCGTTGCAGGCGTCGCGTTTTTGGTGCTGATCGGCTGCGCCTTTTTCAAAGTCTTCAGCGAAATGGATACGGATCCGATTTTGTCGCGGATCGTGAACGGGGACGATCGCACCCTTCAGGGGAATTTCTATATGCGGTTTGCCGAAGCGATAGCCCTGCCGCTGCTGGCGCTCGGCAGCTCGGTTCTGCCGGGTGGGGCGGGGCGTCTGCTGGAATTGGCGCAGTCGGTATTCAATCACGCGCAATAAGGTGAAGCGGCCATTCGGGGTCCGGTTTGGATGCGGTCCGATCGCCGACGCGCCAGGAGCCGATGGATGAGGCACGCGGTCGAGATTTTCTGGGGCCGGAGCTGGCCAAGACCAGCAAATGAATCCGTTGCTCGTTTTGTCCCGGAAATTCCTGGGGAATTGGAGATGAGGTCTTTCTTCTTTTGGTGTTATCTTTATCCAAAAGCGACTCAATGCCAATTGAAGAGCGATGCGCACGGCCTTTGTTCTTCATTTGCACTTGGCGCGGGTAGCGGGACTCTTATCAGGTCTTGATCGTGCAGGAAGAGCAATTCCATGCTAGTGAAAGCACTGGAACGAGGCGCATGTGCATTTCACCACGATGCGTCGGTATTCGAGCTTCGTGTTGAGACACCTATTCCCCCGGCCAACAACGATTGGACGCTGCCCGCTGCTCTTCCCCTGGCCATGGCACTGGGATGCGAGGTCCAGTTCGAGCCGAGTATCTCGCCGCTGCTGTTGCAATCGGTCCTCACCATCCAGAACATTTTCACGGCGTTCACCAGCAACAGGTGGAAGCGAGTGGACGTTGCCGCGCAGCCCGGCCCTGCAAGCGCTCAGCGCAATCAAAATGTTGGCCTGTTCTTTTCCGGCGGCGTTGACAGTTTGTACTCCCTGATCAAGAACCAGGACTCAATTACACATCTGGTACTTGTTCACGGATTCGATATCCGCCTGCACCAGACGGAACTGTTTTCTCTTACTGAGAAAGCGGCCCAGCGAGTAGCGGCACACTTCGGCAAAGAGCTTATCGTCGTTCGCACAAATCTGCGCGACTTCAGCAATCCTCATGCGGACTGGGGAATGTACCACGGCGCGGCCCTGGCCATGGTAGGACTCGCCTTGTCGCCTGTGCTGGGTAAATGCATCATAGCTTCTACCAATACCTACAATGATTTGCCGAGTCGCGGCTCCCATCCGCTGCTCGATCCGCTTTGGTCTTCTGAGGCGATGAGCTTTGTGCATGACGGGCTTGAGGCCAACCGCATTCAAAAACTGGCGCTGATTGCCGGCAACGAAGCTGCTATGTCCGTCTTGCGCGTTTGTTGGAGCAGTGAGCGGGAGTACAACTGCGGGCGCTGTGAAAAATGCCTGCGCACAATGGCGGCTCTGTTGGCGCTGGGCAAACTTCACGCCTGTCCCACGCTTCCCCAGCGTGTTGACCCAGCGCTGATTCGAAGAGTTGTGCTGAACAGCGATCCCATTGTGGCGGAACTTTGGATGGAATTTGAAAATGAGGCCAGCCTGCCGCCTGAGGTTCGCAAAGCCATCGCGCGCATCTTGAGTAACTACCGCCTCGGGTTGTGGCCCATCACCGGCGTGCGCTCCGGTTTTAAACGCATCAAGTCCTACGTGCGCAATGTATATCGGTTGTCGCGAGCCATGCTGCCGGGCGTCTGACACCCTCGGCGCTTTGGATGCAACGGAATTGATTCTGCTAGGCTTATTACATCAATTTCCCCATTGGCTGCCGTAAGCTGAAGGAGCTTGGAAGCGGCTTTGGGAAAACTCGGCGGGGCGCGGCTTTTTCGGTGGACATAACGTAATGCGAGTTATTCTTGTGCGGCAGAGCCAGGGGTTACCTTATTGATTCCTTTGCTAATTGAAGGGTAATTCGCGGCGTCTTAACAGAACATTGATGGTTGGACAGGGATACTGGATGCAGAAATCCGGGCACGATCACGGAGAAGGAGCAGCAATGGCCAGCTCAACCATCTCATACCTGTGGCGTGACCCTAACGCGCCAAAAGGCTTCAAGTCGGGCATTTCCCTGCACGGTCATACCAATCAGTCGAGGGAGACGCTCGATTTTCTCGCAAACTTCGGCAACCAGTACCCGGTGATGCGGCCCTTTCTGTCGCGGCTGGAGCGGCGGGCTCAGGAGATGCACGGGCTGCGCGTCAACTATGCTGCCAGCTACTGGACGCCGCCGATGACTCCCAAGCTCGCATTTGATCTGGAGAGCCACCAGATTGAGAAACTGGACCTGGCGCCCATGGTTTCCATCACCGATCACGACTCCATCACCGCGCCCATGTTGCTGCGAACCGTGCCCAGCGCGCGGCAGATCCCGGTTCCAGTCGAATGGACCGCGCCCTATGGCGACCAGGCCTTCCACCTGGGCAGCCACAACCTGCCCAGCGCGCGGGCGGCGGAGTGGATGGCGACGCTTTTGGATTTCACCGCGCATCCCAGCGACGCGCGGCTCACCGAGATTCTGATGGCGCTGAACGAGGAGCCGAATGTCCTGGTGATCTTCAACCACCCCATGTGGGATCTTTACCTGATCGGCGCGGAGAAGCACGAGTTTCTGGTCAACGAGTTTCTGCTGAAGAATGGTAACTATATGCACGCGCTGGAGCTGAACGGCTTGCGGCATTGGGATGAGAACCGGAGCGTGCGGCGTCTCGCGGAGAAGTGGAACATGCTGCTCATCTCGGGCGGCGACCGCCACGGCGTGGAACCGAACGCCAACATCAACCTGACCAACGCCACAAGCTTTACCGAGTTTGTGCATGAGATACGGCGTGAGAAGAAGAGCGATATGCTCTTTATGCCGCAGTATGCCGAGCCTTGGAAGCATAGGATTCTGCAGTCGGCGATTGACGCGGTGCGCCACTATCCCGAGTTTCCACAAGGCTCGCGGACGTGGGATGAGCGCGTTTATCATCCCGATGCGAACGGGGTGGTGCGGCCGCTGATCGAACTCTGGCCCAACAGAACCGCACCGCGGGCGATGAGCTTCTGTATCGGGTTGGTGCAGTTGATGGGCCGGGGCCTGGTTTCTGGCGGGCTGCGCATGGCGTGGAGCGAGGCGCACCAGTTGCGGCTGGCGCTGGGTGAACACGACGGCTAACAGCGATGGAATCTCTCCGGCCACGGTTCTCAACGATCTTGAACCTGCCTGGACTCTGAAAGAACTGTATGGCCGATAAGATGCCGCGCGTGGCGTACTTCCCCGACTCCTTCCATGAGGTGAACGGGGTCGCGCACACGAGCCGCCATTTTGAGGCGTTTGCGCGGCGGCGCAACTTGCCGTTTTTGTGCGTCCGCGCCGGAGACCGCACAAAGGCCATTCTCGAAGACGGCAACCTGTGGACGCTCGAGCTGCCGCGCGGCTTTCTCTCCTTTGCCCTGGAAAAAGACCTGCGCTTCGACCCGGCCTTTCTGCGCCATATTCCGCTGATCGGCGAGGTTCTTGAGCGCTTCCAGCCCGATCTGATCCACATCACAGGCCCCAGCGAGGTCGGTATGCTGGGCGCGGGCCTTGCGCACCATCTCAAGCTGCCCCTGGCCGCAAGCTGGCACACCAACGTTCATGAGTACCTGGCGCGGCGTTCAAACTGGTTCTTGCGGCTGCTGCCGGAGCGCCACTCAGTGGCCACCGGCCAGAAGATTGAAGATCTGACCATGGCCGCCGCGGCGCGGTTCTATTCCGTGGCGCAGGTGCTTTTTGCGCCCAACCCCGAGCTGTGCGCGCTGCTGGAGCGGACGACCGGGCGGCCCTGCCACTTGATGCCGCGCGGGGTGGATGCGGAGCTGTTCCATCCGGCCAAACGCAAGCGCGACCCCGAAGACCGGGACCAGGTGCTGGGGTTTGTAGGAAGATTGTCGGTTGAGAAGAATGTGACGCTGTTGGCCGAGGTGCAGGCAGAGCTGGAGCGGATGGGCCACAAGAGCTTCCGGTTTTTGATTGTGGGCCATGGTGCCGAAGAAAGCTGGCTGCGGGAACGATTGCCTCGGGCGGTGTTTCCCGGAGTGCTCAAGGGCGAGGCGCTGGCCGAGGCCTACGCCAGCATGGACTTGTTTGTCTTTCCCTCGCACACCGATACGTTTGGCAATGTAGTGCTTGAGGCGCTGGCCAGTGGCGTGCCCGCGATAGTGACCCCCAACGGCGGCCCGCCGACGATTGTCCGCGACGGTGAAACCGGGCGGATTGTACCCGACGCTGAGTTTGCCTCTGCGGTAGCGGGCGTGCTGGGCGACCCCGAGAAACATGCGGCGATGCGGCTGGCGGCGCGGAGTTATTCGCTCACCATGAGCTGGGACTCGGTCTTTGAAGGTGTCTATGCAGGGTATGAGGCGATCCTGCCCCAACAGGAGCGGGCGGCGGGGTAGGAAGCTGCTCATTGGAATCCAGCGACCCAGCCACATGTAGAATGCCGGTATGGGCCGTTCAATCATAAGGTGTGTCCTGTCGGCGTTGCTGATTGCAGCGTTGCTGGCCCCCGTGGTTGAAGCCTTCGACTCCTGGGACGCTACGCCGGGACTGGCCAGCGATACGGAATTCAACGTGGCTGCGCTGGCGCTGGTTACCGGGCTGTTTGCTGTAGTTGCCTTCGCTGCTGTTCGCGCGAGCCTGACCCGCGCCTCCAGGTCGTACTTCAGATTGCCGGCAGTTGGCCGAATGCTTCGCGGGCCGGTGATTTTGCCATTCTTCCACGGCTGCTCTCCGCCTGGCGTTCCCCTCCGAATTTGATCCTTTTCATCGCGTTGATTGCCTCCGCCCATTGCGGCGCGGCGAGGTACGCTCCATCGTGCGCCTCCATGCCACTGTGCTCTTCGACTGCGCGAACTGAAAAGGACTATGGATGAACGTGAGACGTATGGGCTCGATGCCTCTGGCATCGCTGGGCCGTGGCAGCGCGGCCGACGGCAAATCTGCGGGTTTGGATATCGAGTACGGCATTACCCGGCGCTTGCAGTTCGGGATGGAGCTGCCCTACGGCATCCAGTCCACGGCGAGCAGCGAACTGCCGGTAAGCTGGAGCACCCTGAATGCCAGCTTGTTGTATCAGTTCATTCGCAGCAACCACCCCTTTGCATTGAGCGCGGCGATGGGCGTGAATCTGCCCGTTACCTCGCGCGGCGGCATCAGTTATGAGCCGGAGCTGATGGCGGCAAAAGGGTTCGGCAAACTTCAGATACACGCCAGTGTCATTCCGGAATTAAGCGAAGACGATAAGTCTCTGGAATACAACGTGGCGGCCTTGCGACCGATTGCGCACCATCTGATTCCGACGCTGGAGTTCAATGGCCGCCGAAACTCCGGCGTGAACAGCTTCTATGTCACGCCGGGCATCTATAAGCATTTGCCGCATCGGCTGGAGATGGGTGTGGGTGTGCCGATGGGTGCTGGCAGCCACAGCAGCCCTATTGGCGTAGTCATCAAGGTGACGTGGGAGATCGGCGGGGACGACGATTAACGGCGCGGGACAACGCGCTGACCATGAGCTGGCACTTGGTCTTTGAAGGCGTGTGCGCGGCGTATATGGCGATCCTGCTGCAACGGGAGCAGGCGGCGGGGAGTAGCATGGGTTCGACATGAAAGATCTCTGGCGAAAGAATCTGGGAGTTATTCAGAGCGCATTTGATCCTTTGGTTGCCGTGCATCTGCGCGGGCTTCCTGACCCTTGGACTCGCACGGCTGGAGAAGGCTGGAATTCGCAGGGTCGCCCGATGGTTTATGACACAACACTCCGTGCTGGCAGGGGATGTTCCCGCTTCCGACCTGAGCCAAGCTCAGAATCATACGTTGATGGTCACGATCCCGCTGGGACTCTGCAAACAGTTTTTGGAGGTAAGCCTTTTTGTTGTGGCTCTGGTGATGACGGCGAAGCTGGCCGGCATGATTCTTGAGGAGCAAACGCCGGACTTGAACGTAGCTCTGAGGGGGATTGCTGCGGGATGGCGGGAGATTTTTCTGTTTTCTCTCAAGTACATGGTGGTGTTGGGGGCGGCGGGCGCAATCATGATCCTCCCGGCCAGTTCTGCGCTGATTTCATACCGGCTCATGGAGATCACTGCATCGAAGGCTTTCGTTTACCCGGTAGCTCTTGCATTGACGGGCGGCGGCGCGTGGCTGCTGATGCCAACGGCGATTCGGTTCCTGCGATCGCCGGATACCGCTCCTGTCTCTGCTGAAGTCAGGAATCGCGGAACAATCTTTTATGTACTCACATCGGCGGTCGCGCTTGCGTTGGAAAACATCATCGGTAGGGCGGAAGCCACAATGGTGTTCGAGAAGCGATGGGAGCTTGCGGCGGTTTCAGCCGTGAATTCCATTGTGGTAAATACGCCGGAAGTGCTGCTTTTTATTGCTTTGGCCTTGCTGGCATTTGGGGGTACGAGGGATCCTTTGACGCGAGAGAATCAGGACGCCCCGACGCTTCCTTCGGAGCAGGCAGCCGAATAGATTCCTAATTTGTGCTGCTGCCGGTCCGCAGGTCCAGCGCGAACGGTGTTTCCTTGTCGGTTGTCATCGTCCAGCCCAGGCCGCGGAGGATGCCGCCTTCGATTGAGGTGATGGTCACGCCCTCGTCGGAGAGTTTTTCCGACTGCCAGGCTTGGCCGCCGCGACGCCAGGCCAGAATGGCATGATGTCCAACGAAGAGTAGCAAGCCTTGCGCGGGGACGGGGCGGACTTCAAGGACAGGGCGGAAGGGAATCATGGTGAAGCGCTCGGGGGCGGTGGTGTCGATGAGGTAGGCGTAGCCGCCGGCGACGGCGCAGATTTCATCCGGATTTGGAGCGGACCAAAGGCCGGTGGGAACGGCTGGATCCTGGAAGCCGAGTGCGCAGGTAGCCAGAAAGTTTTCCGCGCTCTGCGAGGGCTGCTCTTTGGAGCGGCCTGGCCGAATCAGAACTTCAAGCGCGTCTTGCTCAACCTCTTCGGCCTCGGTGGGGTAGACGTAGTGGCGCGCCGGCAGGATGAGGGGCTGGGCCGGAAGGAATTTGGCCTGCCAGCGGTGAGAAAAGGTGAGGTCCATCGTCGGCTCGGGAGCCGGGGCCGGGGTGGTTACCCCTTGGGCCTTGTAGTGGAGAATCCAGTCCTCCTGCTCCTGCGTATCGGGAACGGAGCATCCTCGGGCTGCTTCAACGGCGGCCAGAGCCGCATGGGGCTCCCAGCCCAGGTGGATGAGCGTGCAGGCCGCGGTAACCGTGGCCCGGCCGATACTTCCCCGACAGTGAACGCCGATGCGCTCCCCAGCGCGGAGGCGATCGGCCAGGCCTGCGGCGAAACTCTGAAATGCGACTGAGTCGTGGGGAATGTGGCCGTCGCGAATGGGGAAGGAATGGAACTTCATTCCAAGCTGGATTGCCTGCGGGCCTTCTTCAGCGAGACCGAGCGCTGCGGCTTCCTTCGGTTCGAGGAGCGACACAAGGGTCTCGACCTGCTCCTCCCGGATGCAAAGCAATTCGCCGGTCAGCTGGATGGGGCCGAGCGGACACAGCACAATCGCCAACTGCGGCGGGGGGTCGCCTTTGATCCAGTAGACGTCGCTCACGGTGGGTCAGACTCCCATAAACTTGTCGATGCGTTCTCGGACGGTGGGGATGGCCAGACCGAGCGCCGCGCCTTCTTCGATCAGGGGCAGTACCTTGTCAAACTCCCGGCCAGAGTGGGCTCCGGTGAGGGCGATTCGCACGGGATGGAAGAGCTCCTTGCCCTTGACGCCGGTGGCTGCTTTGATCTCGTTCATCCAGACATTGAAGACTTCAGGCGTTACTGGGCCGGTGTGGGAGCGGACGCGGCTGGCGAGTTCGGCGAGTACGGTCTGGGCCGAATCGGCCGCCAGCACCGCGGCGTTTTCCTCGTTGGCGCGGGCAGCGTCGGGGTCGAAGCCGAAGATGAAGGCGGCTTTGGCCGGGAGCTGGTCGAGGTGGTCTACGGCTGGAAGGAAAAGAGCGAGGAGCTGCGAGAACCACATCTTTCTCAGCATGATCAACTCCGCGGAGGGAACATCCAGAAGAATCGGAGGATCCTGGCTGGCCAGGAAGGCGAGCGTCTCAGCGGTATAAAGCTCGGAGGAAGACCAGAGGGGAAAGAGATCCGGCCTTTGCCGGCAAAACTGCCGCTCGGCCAGCTTCTCAATGCGCTCAGGGTCGGCCTGTTTGAGGTAATGGCGGTTGAGCCAGTTGAGCTTGTCAAAGTCAAAGATGGCTGGACTGGGCGTCACGCGCTCCAGGCTGAAGGCGCGGGTCAGCTCCGCTAGCTTGAAGGTTTCCGTCTTGCCGTCTTCCGCGCCCCAGCCAAGCAGAGCCAGGTAGTTGACCAGCGCCTCGGGCAGGTAACCCATCTGGCGGAAGGTGGAGATGGACGTGGCTCCATGCCGCTTGGAGAGCCGCTCGCGGTCTGCCCCAAGAATCGTGGAGAGGTGGGCGAACTCGGGCACGGGCCAGCCGAAAGCCTGATAGATGGCCACCTG
>Ga0181535_10003111_pt1 | contig 19532 bp, 19 predicted proteins | sample PEATcosm2014_Bin_44_FD_119774 | JGI IMG/M metagenome (GOLD analysis project Ga0181535, IMG submission 119774) | Peatland microbial communities from MTU Mesocosm Facility, Houghton, MI, USA - PEATcosm2014_Bin17_30_metaG | ecosystem: Environmental > Terrestrial > Soil > Wetlands > Peat | place... | reverse complement strand
CTGCACGAACGTTGACCGGCAGCCCGACTGTGGGTTACGATAAAAATGCGGGGTGGAGCAGTCTGGTAGCTCGTTGGGCTCATAACCCAAAGGTCGAAGGTTCAAATCCTTCCCCCGCAACCATCCAAACGCGCTTTTCTGGGCCTTCCTGGAAATTCATTCCTTCTGTGCATCCTCCCAATAGATTCCATTCGCCGGTGGCGATGTAGTGCCCTTTCTTTCCTTGCGGTTGCGGTAGCATCCGAATTTCCGAAACGTGCTTCGCCAGTTCAGCCTTGGCCTTTTGCACGTCGCCATAAAGCAGCTCGCGAATGTTGCCCAGGCGCTCCGAAACAAACCGGCGGATTTTGGCTACATGCGCAGACACAGAATCGGGCTGCGAAGTGAATAGGCGCTGCGCAATGTCGCCAAGCTCCTGCTCCCTGCTGTTGATGGCTTCCACCAGGGCGGTGGAGTGTCCGCAGGCTGCAGCGGTGTCAATCAGTCGCCGAAGTTCCTGCTGGATTTGCTCTCGACGCTGGCGCATCCGGCCCACCTGACCCGAGAGTTCAGAAAGTGCGCCAGTTAACTGCCGCTCGAATTCCTGAAGAGCATAATCGACAACGTCGGGTCGCAGCACCGCCCGTTGCAGTTCGGAGAGCAGGCGGTCTTCGAGCCAGTCGGCCCGCTCCTTCAATTTGTTCGGGCAGGCGGCACGATAATAATTCTGCGGGCACCCGTAGCGATGGTGGCCTTCCTTGCCGCGCCCGGTCACGATTACGAGATTGGCGCCGCATGACCCGCACTTCAAGAAACCCGTCAAGAGGTGCGGGCTGGAAGCTGCGCGGTGATACAAGCCCTTACGTGGTCCGTAGCCGAACTTTTGCGCAACAAAAGCCAACCGGGTCCGCACCCGGTCCCAAAGGGCTTCATCGATGATGCGGAGTTCCGGCTGTTCTCTGATGAGCCATTCGCTCTCAGGCCGATCCCGCCTCAGCCGCTTGTTGGTTCCTGGGTGTTTCACGAATCGGGATCTGTTCCAGACGATGCGGCCCGCATAGAGTTCGCGCCTGAGCATCTCCCGGATAGCAGTCGGGCACCATGTTGCATACTGTTTGCCGGAGCGCGGCCGCGGAGACACGACACCCTCCGCGTTCAATTGCTTCGCGATGCCTTTGAGCGAGCCGCCCTCGGTAGCCATTTCGAAAATCCGCCGCACTATCGCGGCCTCAGCCGGATTGATGCGCAGCCGGACGCCTCCGCCACTCTCGGTCACGTTTTCGTATCCGAAGCAACGCCCCCCAGTATGCAGGCCCTGGAGCGCGCGACCCTCCAGGCCACGGTGGGTCTTTTTCGCCAATTCTTTGATGTATAGCGAATCGACCAGACCGTGAACCGTCATGAGCACGTCGGCCTGCTCGCTCTGGCTGTCGATACCCTGCGAAACCGCGACAATCCGAATGTCCAGGAAATCCAAACGCTCGAAGATCCGCGCCGCCTCCCCTTGGTTGCGCGATATACGGCTGGTGTCATCGACCAACAGCACATCGAACGGGCGGGGAGCTGACGAAGTGGCGTGAAGCAGCCTAACGAGCCCTGGCCGATCCGCGCCGGCGCCGGACACCGCTTCATCGGCGTAGATGTGGCCCTCAAGGAAATTCCAGCCCTGTTGCACCGCATAATCCCGGCATTTGCGCAATTGATCCTGAATGGAAGCCGGGCTCTGGCGGTCACTGGAATATCGAGCATATGCAGCACAGCGCAACTTCATTGGACACGCTCCGGAGTCTCGATCTCGGTGTCCGGCGAGGGGACCGGACTCAGGTCATTATCGCCCTGGGCGCGCCAAATTGCGAGATACTCACGTACCATAACCGGAACGAGAACATTATCCAGCCATTGCTTCAACGCCGAATCGAGTTTCTTGTCGCGTTCCATCACTGCCAAACTCAACGTGCCGCTACTGTACTCTCTGCTCGGGCCGCCGCGCGGTCGTGTGTGCATTGAGCGCGTTACATTCATCGACGAAGTCTGGATTGCGCCGCTTTTGCTCCTGCGCTTCGGAACAATCAGAGGGGCACCAATCGACCACGCCTTCGGCATCCCAAACCACTCCCGCACCTTTACAAGTCGGGCATTTCTCGGTACTGTCCCCTGGAGGCTCCGCTGAAAATCGGCGGAGTTGCTCTGCAACTATCTGCTCGAAGAGGCCCGGCGTTTTCTGGTCCGGCACTGGAGCAATCATTCCCGCAATCAGGCTATCTGTCGCCTCGGGGAATACCGCTCGCGCTGAACCGATGATTCGGCGAAGTACGGGATCGGCGGTTCGGGGGAAGTATTGCCGAACCTTCGACGAAGTCGCCGGGAATTCGGCCAGATCGATCCCAGCAGCAACCGCCGACGATTCTGTTTTTGCCATCGGAGGATTGCTGCTGCTGTTATGGAAATTGACAGACCTAAGATTTCTTACTTCAAGGGGTGCCGCTTTGACACCGCCCAGCGCCACTTTGTCACCGGCCCCCGGTGCCATTTTGTCACCGGCCCCTGGCGCCGTTTCCTTGCTTGGGAGGGTGGCGAGAGCTGGATGCCACAAGAAGCGGTAAGCGTTCACAGTTCGGCTGCCGTTAGACCGAAACTGCGGATCAATACGAATCCAGCCATCTGTCTCCAGGCGCTTCAGGCTACGCTGTACCGTTCGCTCCGGTATCGAGAGTTGGCGGGCGATGCGCCGGACCGACGGATAACAGAGTCCGCTGCGATAAGCAAACCGCCGCAATTGTGAATAGACTACTTTGTCCACTGGAGTGAGGCCGGAACTTAGCAAGACCCGGTCCGAGAGAAAAAGCCCCGTGCCTTCCCCGAATGGGTTGAAAGGTTCACCGATTCTGCGGTCTTGACCTGGGGCACCCTGCTGAGGTATCTTAGCTACCGTCAAATCAGTTTCCTTTCGCGCCTGCCGCTCACAACGACGGGCGCATCCGTTTTACGCCCTTCGTGGCTTGGCCTGAGTAGAGCGATATCCCGCCGTCCTGATGGCCGAAGTTCTTCGCGGAAAGAGCCTGTTTTCGTCTTTGAGAAAGCCTAGGCCGATGTTGACTGACTCCCAAATCTCCTCCAACGCCCTCTCCAGTCGAAGAGCAGTCCGCTCCCCTTGGCCGCCTTTCGAACTACGGCGTTTCGTTCGCATGTTGAAGTAATACCAGCAAAGGGCTGCCATGAAAAGCCCACGCGCAAACCCGAAACTCGCGTGCACTACTCGCAGAATCTCGGGATTTCGTGTACCTGCTTCTCAAAACTGCGGAGGTGGGATGTTCAGTGGCGGGCCGCCGTATTTCTGAATCAAGCGTTGAATGGCGTTGTAAACCTTCCTGAAATACTTGTCGCGCTCCCAAGTGCGCAACTGAACATAGCTGGGGTGAGAGTCACGTAGAATTTCAGAGACCGTCTTGCCATCGCAATAGGCTCGGTATTCTCGCCAGTATTTCGGCTCTTTGCGGATTGCCATGAGGTTTTTCAGATAGCGGAGTGACTTCTCTCCCGTGTCCGGCGGGAGCTGTGCACCATCCATCTGCTTTCGCATCAATTGGAGGATGTTCAGGATACTCGCGAGGCCTGCGTTGCTTACAGGAACATCGGGTCTAAGCGCTGCTAAGACCCATTTGAGCTGCTCCGACGGTTTCTTCCTTCGACGTTCCCGACCCAGAAACGTGCAGAGAAGTGGAATGGCCTTCTTCAAGAATTTCAGATCCCTGAAGACAATATCGCTGCGGATCAGATCTGCGGCTTCGTGGCTCAATGCCGCGACGAGTTGCTCTCGGGTCCGCACGTCATTGGGGGCTTCTCCTCGCGTGCGCATATATACATACTAGTGACATTTGCGAGCGCGGGGCTGCCATCGGCGGCACCCTCTGTTAAGATCATCGTTTCGCAGGCAAACTTGCCTTCCCGAGCAAAGGACGCCCGCCTTTGACCAATTACGCCGATAACCTCGTCAGTTTTATCTGGGATGTTGCCGATCTCCTCCGCGGGCCCTACCGGCCTCCGGAGTATCGCAAAGTCATGCTCCCCATGACCGTTCTGCGACGGCTCGATTGCGTCCTCGAATCCACCAAGGGCAAAGTCCTCGAAGAGCACAAAAGGCTCAAAGGCCAGAACGCCACCATCGTCGATAAAATGCTCCGCCGCGCCGCGAAGCAGCAGTTCTACAACACCAGCAAGTACGACTTCGCCAAACTCCTGGCCGACCCCGAGGGCCTCGCCCAGAACCTGCTCCATTACATCCAGGGCTTCTCCGCCGAAACCCGCGCCCTCTTCAGCAACTTCGCCTTCGATCAACAAATCCAGAAGCTCGACAAATCCAACCGCCTCTTCAAGCTCGTCCAGAAATTCTCCGAAGTTGATCTCCACCCTAACGTCGTCTCCAATCTCGAAATGGGCCGCAGCTTCGAAGAACTCGTCCGCAAATTCAACGAAGCCGCCAACGAGGAAGCCGGGGACCACTTCACCCCCCGCGAAGTCATCCGCCTCATGGTCGATCTCATCTTCCTCCCCGATAACGACCTCCTCCGCAGAAAAGGCGCCGTCCGCACCCTCTTCGACCCCGCGGCCGGCACCGGCGGAATGCTCTCGGAAGCCGCCAAATATCTCCGCGAACTCAACCCCGACGCCAAACTCGTCATCTTCGGCCAGGACTACAACGCCGAAGCTTACGCCATCTGCGGCTCCGACATGCTCATCAAGGGCGAGGAGATCGACAACATACAATACGGCGATTCCCTCGGCGACGGCAAAACCTTCGACGCTTTCCCTGGCAAGAAGTTCGATTACATGCTGGCCAATCCCCCTTTCGGCGTGAAGTGGGAATCGGAGGAGGATTACGTCCGGAAGGAGCACGAAAGAGAGGGCTACGACGGCCGCTTCGGCGCCGGGCTTCCCCGCATCAACGACGGCTCCTTCCTCTTTCTCCAGCACATGATCTCGAAGATGAAGCCCTACTCCCACGCCGATCAGACCGGCTCACGCATCGGCATCGTCTTTAACGGCTCGCCCCTCTTCACCGGCGACGCCGGTTCCGGCGAAAGCAACATCCGCAAGTGGATCATCGAGAACGATTGGCTGGAAGGTATCGTCGCCCTGCCCGACCAACTCTTCTATAACACCGGCATCAATACCTATATCTGGATCGTGACGAATCGCAAAGCGCGCCAGCGCAAAGGCAAGGTTCAACTCGTTAACGCCGTCGATTTCTACACGAAGATGCGCAAGAGCCTCGGCAACAAGCGCAACGAACTGGCCGAGCAACAGATCGCGGAAATAGTCCGCACCTACGGCGACTTCGTTGAATCCGAGCATTCGAAAATCTTCGACAACGACGATTTCGGATATCGCAAAATCACCGTCGAACGGCCCCTGCGCCTGAGTTTCTCCGCGACTCCGGAGCACCTGGCCGCCTTGGAAGCCTCGCGCGCCTTCGAAGCGATGGCGACCTCACGCAAATCGGGCAAGGAGGGGCGTAAGGAAATCGAGCGCGGGCAGGCCTTGCAGGCGGAATTGCTCGCCGCGCTTCGCACACTGCCGACGGATCGGGTCTGGATGGATCGCGCGGAATTCAGTGCCGCGCTGGACCGGTTGCCTGTGACAATCGCCGCGCCGGTGCGGAAGGCGATTCTGGCGAGCTTCAGCGAGCGCGACGAAAACGCCGCAATCTGTAAGGACACAGACGGCAACATCGAGCCCGATCCCGAATTGCGAGATACAGAAAATGTCCCGCTGAAAGAAGACATTCACGATTACTTCGAGCGCGAAGTAAAACCGCACGTCCCCGATGCCTGGATCGATGAGGATAAGACAAAGGTTGGCTACGAGATTCCGCTCACGCGGCATTTCTATAAGTACACGCCGCCGCGACCTCTGGAAGTGATTGAAAAGGAGATTCGAGAACTCGAAGGCGAGATCATGGCAATGCTCGCGGGGGTAGGCAGATGAAGGCACCCCCAGGCTGGCGGTCCGTTCGCCTGCGTTACCTGTGCGAGATTAACCCAGCTGCACGCCGGATAGCCGGGCCGATCGCCTTCGTCCCCATGGACTGCGTCGGCGTGCTTGGCGACATCAGATTTGGGCAAGTTCTTGAGCAGGGCGACGCGTCGGCCGGCCTCAGCTACTTCGAGGAAAACGACGTGATCGTCGCCAAGATAACTCCGTGCTTTGAAAACGGGAAGTGCGCACTCGCCGCGAACGTGCCGGGCGGGCGGGCGTTGGGTAGCACCGAATTTCATGTAATCAGGCCGAGTTCGGCGGTGTTTCCGAGGTTTCTCTTCTACGTATGCGTTTCAAATGCATTCCGCGAACCCGGCGAGGCGCAGATGTACGGGGCAGCCGGCCAGAAGCGCGTTCCAACAGATTTTGTAAAGGATTTCTCCTTAAGCCTTCCCGAGAGGTCGGAACAACAGCGCATCGTGGAGTTTCTTGACCGCGAAACATTGCAGATCGATAGCCTGCTGAAGAAAAAACAGCGTCTGATCGAACTGCTCGACGAAAAACGTGCCGCACTGATCGGCCGGGCCGTTACCAAAGGCCTCAACCCTGCTGTTCCCATGAAAGACTCCGGCATTATTTGGCTTGGGAATATTCCCGTTCATTGGAAGGTCGCTCGGCTCAAGTACGCAGCGCGACTGAGGACCGGCCACACTCCAAGTCGGATCGTTCCCGAATACTGGGAGAATTGCACAATACCTTGGGTGTCTCTCGCGGATGTCCATCGGTTTCGCGACGGCCTGCACGACAGAGTATTCGATACAAAGGAAAAGATCAGCAGATTGGGCCTCGCTAACTCGGCTGCCTGTCTGTTGCCTGCCGGAACAGTAATCTTTTCGAGAACGGCGTCAGTCGGCTTCTCAGCAATCCTCGGTCATGATATGGCGACAACCCAGGATTTTGTTAACTGGACGTGCGGCCCATCACTCATTCCGGAATACCTGCTCTACTGCTTTAGGGCTATGGCGTCTTACCTGCGAGCGTTAACGATGGGCTCTACACACCAGACGATTTACATGCCGGACGTCGAGGGGTTTACGGTGCCCGTGCCGCCAGTTAGTGAGCAGCAGGCAATTGCTGTGCATGTCCTAAATCGCCGGGACGATCTAGCGAAGCTTGTCGCCGCCATCCGCGAACAGATCAACAAGCTTTGGGCGTACCGTTCCGCCCTCATCACCGGCGCCGTCACCGGACAACTTGACATTCGCGAACACGAAAAGAAAATGGAGGCGCTGGTCTGATGGTCGACCATCGCGAAATCGCTTTCGAAGACGCCGTCGAGCACTCCCTCACCACCTCCGGCGGCTACGAGAAGGGCGACCCTGCACTCTACGACCGCGCGCGTGCCCTCCATCCCCATCTCGTCCTCGAATTCGTCCAAACAACTCAGCCCAGGCCATGGAAAGTCCTCGCCGACTACTACGGCGCGAACGCTGGTGATGCCTTCCTTGGCGAACTCCTCCTGGCGCTGGAGTCACGCGGCACGCTCGACGTGATTCGACACGGCCTCGATTTCTTCGGCCAGACTTTCGCTCTCGCCTACTTCGCACCCGCCAGCGGACTCAACCCCGAAACCGCGAAGCTCTATCGGTCGAACCGCCTCACCGTCACCCGCCAGGTCCATTTCAGCCTGCAGAACGAGCAATCCATCGATCTCCTGCTCAGCCTGAATGGCCTCCCCGTCGCCACAGCCGAACTCAAGAACGCCTTCACCGGCCAGACCGTTCGCATTGCCATCCAGCAATACCGCGACCGCGACCACCGCGAGCCGCTGTTCGCATTCAAGAAACGCGCCCTGGTACACTTCGCCGTCGATACCGACGAATGCTACATGGCCACCCGCCTGGAAGGCGCGGATACGCGGTTCCTTCCGTTCAACCAGGGCAATCGTCACGGCGCGGGCAACCCCGAAAACCCCGACGGCTACCGCACTTACTACCTCTGGGAACAGATCTGGAAACGGGATAGCTGGCTCGACCTTCTCGGACGCTTTCTCCACGTCGCTAACTCAGGGAACGACAAGCCGGACAAGCAGGAGCGCCTCATCTTCCCCCGCTACCATCAGGTCGATGCCGTCCGAAAACTCGTTGCCGACGCTCGCACGGCTCGCACCGGCAAGAATTACCTGGTCTGGCACTCCGCCGGAAGCGGCAAGAGCAACAGCATTGCCTGGCTCGCCCATCGCCTTTCCAGCCTGCATGACGCGCAGGACCGGAAAGTATTCGATAGCGTCATCGTCATCACCGATCGTCTGGTACTCGATAAGCAACTCCAGGACACCATCTACCAGTTCGAGCACAAGACCGGCGTCGTCATGAAAATCGATGACGATTCCAAGCAACTCGCCGACGCGCTCCGCAACGCCGTTCCCATCATCATCACCATCCTCCAGAAGTTCCCCTTCGTCACCAAGCACGCGGGCGACCTCCCCGAACGCCGCTACGCCGTCATCGTCGACGAAGCACACTCCTCCCAATCCGGCGAGAGCGCCGCCAAAATGAAAGCGGTGCTCGCCGGCGAACGCATCCGCGCCATCGCCCGCAAAAAAGCGGAAGAAGAACAGCTACCCGATTACGAAGAAGAAGTGATCCGTGTTGTGGAGGGTCGCAAGCAACAGCCCAACCTCAGCTTCTTCGCGTTTACGGCGACCCCCAAGTACAAGACCATCGAAGTCTTCGGCCAGCGCGGCGCCAACGGCGAGCCCCAACCATTCCACGAATACAGCATGCGGCAGGCCATCGGGGAAGGTTTCATTCTCGACGTGCTGAAGAACTACACCGTCTACAGTACCTATTACCGGCTCCTCAAATCCGCCCAAGGCGATCCGGAAGTGGAAAAGAAAAAGGCCGCCAAGGCGCTCGCCCGCTTCATGCGCCTGCACCCCCACAACATCGCCCAGAAGACCGAAGTCATCATCGAACACTTTCGCCAGCACGTCCGCCATCGCATCGGCGGGCGCGCCAAAGCCATGGTGGTCACCGGTTCGCGCCTGGAAGCCGTGCGCTATAAAAAGGCCGCGGATGAGTACATCCTGGCCCACGGCTACGCCGATCTGCGCACGCTGGTCGCCTTCTCCGGTACCCTGATCGATCCCGACGACCCCACTCAGGAAGAACTCACCGAAGTCAAAATGAACGGCGGCAAAATCAGCGAAAAGCGGCTTCCCGAAGAATTCAAGAAACTGGAATACGGCATCCTCATCGCCGCCGACAAATATCAAACCGGATTCGATCAGCCGCTGCTCCACACGATGTACGTCGATAAGCGTCTGGCCGACGTGCAGGCCGTCCAGACGCTTTCACGGCTCAACCGGGTTTGTCCTGGCAAGGAAGATACGTTCGTTCTCGACTTCGTCAACGATCCCGAGGAGATCCAGCGCGCTTTCCAGCGGTATTACGACACCTCTCCCATCGTTACCGGCAAACCGGATGCCCGCCAGCTCTATTCATTGCGGGCCGAAATCTACGGGTCGTTCATCGTCCAGGAGGTCGAGGTAGAGCAGTTCGCCGCCGTCTTCTTCAAGCCGCGGCGTAAGGAGACTCCCACCGATAACGCGCTGATGAACTCCATCGTCGACAAGGCCGTGGGCCGCTTTTCAGAGGCCACGGAAGACGGAAAGGAAGAAGTTCGCAACCGGCTGGAGTCGTTCCGCCGTCTCTACTCATTTCTCTCGCAGGTCATCCCATTCGGAGACAGCAAACTGGAAAAATTCGACGCCTACCTGCGGTTCTTCGAAACGAAACTACCCCCCCGCGAAGGCGCCGGACACCTCGACCTCGACGACGAGGTCAAACTGAAGTTTTACCGGTTGCAGAAAGTCAGCGAAGGCAGCATCGCGCTCGATCCCGGTACCGCCGGAACGCTCAAAGGGCCGTCCGACGTCGGCACCGGCCGCATCGAAGACGAACAAGTTCCCTTGTCGCGTGTCGTGGATTTTCTGAATGAGCGCTTCGGAACCGAATTCACCGTCGCCGATGAGCTCTTCTGGGACCAGGTCCGCGCCGATGCCACTGCTGACGAAGCCGTGCGCAATGCAGGCGAGGCCAACACTATCGACAACTTCGCTCACATCTTCGACCGCAAGCTCGAAGAGATCGTAATTGGCCGCATGGACCGCAACAGCGGGCAGGTCGTACGCTTTCTCGACAATGCCGAAGTCCGCGAATTCGTCACGCGCCTCATGCGCAACCAGGTTTACGCCCGCATCCAGCAGGACGCCAAGGCTCGGGCTGTGGAAACCTAAAGCGACCCCGTTTCCGTACCTCCGCGGGGGCGTTTCAAGGCAAAACAAATTCGCCTAGGTGCGTCCATCAGTCCATCATAGCGAGGAAAGGCACCTTGGCGACCACGCTAGCGTTGTGCCGCTCGCGGATCTTTTGACTTCTGGACGAAACAGCGCAAGGGCGGCGCTGCGCTATTTCTGCCAAGGAAAGGGTTCGAGCGGCTCTTCACAACGCCTCGAATACGCCTCAAACTGCTCCTTTGTCAGGCTATACCACTCATTGTAGGCGTACCTCCGGAAGAAGTGCGCTATGCTCTCGCGGAAATGTTCGCCTGCCACCCTGTCCAATGCCCCCACCCTCTTGTCTGTGAAGTTTTCGAGATCGATGTGTGACACTCGCAAGATGATACGAAAATCCGCCACCATCGGCTCACTAAACCCAACTGTTTCGTCCGCGGGAAGGTAGAACAGGCGGAAATTCGTTTTCGCTTGTCTGATGATCAGACTTTGCCACTTGTCTGGGTTCCTCGGCTGCTTTTCTTCACCAAGAACCGCCAAGAATGGATCGACCTGTGCGAGGCAAATATACTCGCCCCGTTGTGCGTCGCAATTCTGGGTTATGACGATTCCGGTGACAGATTTCACCGACAAGACGGCGGTAACTTCGGAGTTCAATTCGATCGTCTGCCAGTTCTCCTCCCGAGTTCCGTCATCTTCAACCACAGGCAAAGAGGTTAGCGACATATCGACACGCGGCACATGGCGGAAGATGTCGCCCTGCCTAATGGGACGGTCAGCGGCGACCGTTTCGTAAATCATCTATTTTCGTGGTCCCAAAAGGAGACTAGGAATCGCGCTTCACTCGCGCGCTCTTTCCAAAGCCTCTTCTCGGTATCTGATAAAACTCCCAAAGCCATTCTGCGGGCAGCCTGCAAGGAAAGGCGCCTCGGACCAGAGACCACACCGACGATAACCGCTGGATACATTGAGGCCCTAAAAAAATCCCACTGCGGTTGGGAATACGTGACACGAGCGGTCAACGTGGCGGCCAGCAACCATTGATGGAGGTGGCTGGCGCGGCGTGCGGAGGGCTGATCCACCCCGGATTCCATCTCGGCGCCTCGCTGAAAGAACTTGCCGATAACAGTGCTCGCGTCATCCTCAGAAAGCTCCTTAAGTGCGTAGTTGGATGTCGCTGTTTGCGTCAAAAGTTGCATTCGGGTCTTCCTCAAAGATCTTTAAGAGTCGGCCTCTTATTAGGGTAAAAAACCAATTGTCACTGACCACATGTGCGTCATCTAACCAGGTCTCAAATGCCTGCAATCCGTTCGGAACGTCCTCGCCACTTGACATCACTTTGGTTTCCCAGATGATTGATGGCACGTCCACGTTGATTCCGTTTCCTTGCGTCAACATAACTACACCCTTGGGCGTCTTCGTCCGGTAGGTAAGGCTTACATTGAAGGCCAGGGGCGACTCTGCTTCGTTCGGATCATCGGAGAACAATCTATGGTCGATCGCAACTGTGGTGTGCAGGGAATCGCGCAAGAAAGTTAGGATCGGGACTTGTGAGGTTTCAGGGTTGAACGGCACTGAATCTATGTACCTCAGAATGATCTGGTTCAGCCTGAGGGGCGCTATCTCAGTCGGATATGAATCGAAAAGAGCTTTGAACGCGCTGATCAGGCGCGGCCGAAATGATTCCCAAAGATATCCGGCCGTCTCGTTTACCGTGAGAATGCCAGGGCCGATTTGCGTTACAGGCCATTCATTCTCACGTTTCCAAAACTGATGCCGGGCGACGTATCCGGCTACACTCTCGGGAAGTTCGGACGCTGGTAGGTTCTGTACGTGTGAGTACTCCTTGCGGACACGGTCGTAGTAGCGACCCATGAAAATCCTAAAACCAGGATCAGTTTTCAATCCTTGCTGAGAAGTTCCAACCAGATCCCACCGCAATTCAAGCATCGCCTCAATGAGCGGCTTGTTCGGAAGTGGATGCCGTTCGGGTATTGGGTCCGTCATCATCATACGCTCGGGAATTGAATCAGCTCGTTCTGAGCCTCGCTTAGGAACAGGCAGCCCTCGGAAGTGGGCTGGCGGGCATCAAAGGTCCGCGTGCTTACACGGACAAGGGCCAGTTCGACAGGCTTGAGCAGTAAAGAGAGCACCTCCTTGAGAAGAGGCGGTCCAATAGCGTCCGGGAGTGTCGGCGGCATGGCACACTCAAACTCGAACCTACAGCGGATCGAGTGGGCTCGGATTCGCGCGAAGATTAGGGCCGCGAGCCGGTCCATGGTTGCAACGTTCGGAACTATTGTCACGGTCCGAATCCATACTGTTTTCGCCCCTGGACGAGCGTTCAAAACAAGTTCCATGCCCATGGTACCAGATTGCTGGGCGTCCGTTGTCTACTGGGCCATGTCGGGCCAGTAGAACAAAACACCTCCGGGTCCGTATTGTGGTCAAATTCGAAGATCCGTCCCCCGCTCTCGACGCCTCTCCCAAATCTGGCGAGCAAACTCGGCCCTCTGCTCTGGGGAAGTCGCTCGGATCATCGCAACCGCGGCCGGGGTGGACATCGCTGTTGACTCGCCTTTCATGCTCATCACAGCCGTGAGCCACTGGCCGAGTGATTTTGCGCCCTGCGCGGCCGGATTGAACTGGCGGGTTCGCCTACCGATCCCCGCTGCGCGGAGGGTGTTGCCACACCGCACATTGCATGAACGGCACGTCCAGAAAAGGTTCGCTGGCGCGGCGTCTTCCTCGCGGCCGTTGATGTGCCCGATTTCAACGTTGCGCGCGCCACCGCACAAACAGCAGATTCGCGGACCCGGCGGCGGACAGGCGTGCGCCCGATAGCGCAACGCCCGGTCGGTCACTTCGTGGGCTTCCTTGCGGCACACACCGCACGCCGGGAGGGTCAGTCCTGGTCGTCACCGTCGCCGTTGCCGTCGCTATCCTCGTCCTCATCTCCGGCCGCGATTCCGGCGATGCTGTCCAACTTGGTTTCCAGCTCCTCGATGTAGTCGTTGGCGTCGTCCAATTCGGCCTGTAGGTCGCTCTTACTCAGATTTCTCGGCATGGTTCCGTTTCTCCTGGTTGGATTTTCGAGAAGTTCAGTACCCTTGTGCGCGGTGTAGTCGTCGGCGTCCATCGCGTCGAATCTATCTGCGTCATCGTCACGACTGATGCGACGCAGAAACTCGACGGCTTTGCGGCGCTTTTCTTCCGCCTCGCTTCGGGTCATCACCTTCACAACTGCGGATTATACGGAGGGGGCGGTCGGAGAAAACACAGGACTGGAAATTCGCACCGACAAACTGGAGAGAGTTTTTGGACCGTTCTCGGGAGCAGCAGGCCCGTGCCGCGCCGTTTGAATTGCGATTGTTGCTCGAATCGTAGGCCGAGCCTATACGGAGGAGGCCAGCAAGGCCAAAGCCGCCGATTGTGCCGGCCTCTAGCCTAGACTATTCTATGGCCGGTACATCACCGGTACAGCACTGGTACATCCCGGCGCACGAATGGGACTTCAAAGGACATCTGCCTTTCTGCCGCTCTCAGAAATTGCGGGGACTGGCGCGCGCCATTAACCGTGGCTGTTGCTCAATCCAGGCATCGAGGGCCTTCCGGGTAATTCTGGTTCTTCCTTCTACGATGATGCTCGGGATCTTGCCTGCCTGAACCATCTCGTAGGTCTTCGTCCGGCTAAAGCCGATCAGCTTCGCAACTTGAGTCACGCTCAATAACATCGGCTGAACAGTTTCGTCTCGCATTTGATCGTCGATTTTGTGCGCTGCCGAATCGAAGAGTTTCGCTAGCGCCGCCCCAAGACCCATGACGAAGTCGTCCGTTAGCGTCCGCTGGTGTCCCTATACTATATCGTATTATATTGGCGTTATGTCTTCCCCGCCGTTACACCAACGAATTTAGGGGCTGCCAGAGTCGATGTGCTTCGCGGAGCATTCGCCCAACCTGCACATGGAAGCTAGGGCGGCCCCGGCGCTGCATCGACGCTATACTCCTCGCTCCGCCGTTTCAGGGCGGTGGCTTCTGTTTCGCTTACGTCGGCGCGCATAGACCGCGTCGCGCAGCCTGTCGATTTCTATCCGCCGCACGTAATTCGACCGGATCTTGCCTAAGCCGGCGATGCAGCGCTGCGCAATTGGGCTCCAGCTTATCTGCTTCCGAGTACCCAGCGTGACCTCGCGTTGCTGATTCGCGTACATTTCGGCGGCCCTGGTAATGCGCAGCTGTTGAGGCCGTCCCGAGGGCCTTGGGTAGGGTGGGAGCCGCAGACTGAACAGAGCAAGCACCCGGCTCTTGAAAGCCTTCGGACGCTGCTCGATACGGTCGGCGTAGTTTCTGACCAGTTCATCGACAAACCGTTGCACTCGGGCATCCAAGGAAATGCGAGGTCGTTGGGTTGGCTGTGGCGTACGAACGACGCGCGGGCTTGCCTCCTCGAAGGAGTGGCACTGGATACCGGCCCAACCGCTCAAGCCGCACCTCCGGGGTTTTGGGACGATTTTGGGACGCTATCCAAGCGACAAAGGCGCATGGCTGTGGCGCTTCCTATCCCCAAGGCCTGCGCGGTCTTTCGCCAACTCAACCCTTGGGCGCGTAGTCGCCGGACTTCATCAGCGTTCACTTTGCAATTCGGGCGTCCGCCCCGGTTGTTCCTGCTCTCACCCGCCGAAACCATGTGTGGTCATGCTGAATGAATGAGTTCCAGCCGATAGGGCACGAAAAGCGCGTTCGGAACGTTGCAGTCCCCCGCAACCAAGACTCCCTTGCCCGTACCTCCCACAAAACCAAAGACATAGAGATCAGCCCTCGTCTCCAGGCGGCTCTGTCTTTTTCTTGCGTTTTACGGGTTTTGCTACCAAACTGCTACCAAACCCGTTTTTCCTTCCTGTAAACATCGCCTGTTGCAGCTTCTTTGCCGCTGTTTCGCGTGAGTTCGGGAAGAGGTGTCCGTAGGTGTCGAAGGTGACCTGGATACTGGAGTGGCCCATCTGGTCGCAGACGTATTTCGCGCTCTCGCCCTGGGCGATCAACATCGATGCGAAGAAGTGCCGGAGGTCATGAAACCGGACATGGGAAAGCTCTGCACGCGCCGCGATTCGGCCGAAGATGAACGCGTCGAAATAGTCGGGGTCCATGCGCTTCCCTTCTGGTCCCCGGAAGATCAGCCCGGAAGAATCCTTTGCCTTGGAACGGAGGCCCCGCAGCAATTCCAGGACTGCATCCGCGGCCGCCACCCTCCGATTCGATTTGCGAGACTTTGGCGGGCCGATCTGCCATTCCCACTTGCGGACTCCGTCGGACATCTTTGTCTTGGAAATCGCCTTGTTGATTATGATCTCCTTATTCGTCCAATCGATGTCCGTGTATTGAAGCGCCAGGATCTCGTTCCGGCGAAGCCCGGTGAACGCGTCGATGAAAACCATTTCGCGCCCGAAGCCACCCAACTCTTCGCCAGCGTCCACCAACTTCCAGACCTCTTCTTTGGTCGGCGGTACGACCTGCTTCTCGTCCATCGCCGGCATTTCGACGCCGCGCGTCGGGTCGTGTCGAAGGAACCCGCGCTTTAGAGCGCTCCCGCCCCTTTTCCCTACCAACATCACCCGCAAGCAGACGATGATGTTGTGCAGCGTTTTGACCGAGACCTCCTTGGTTAACTCGTGTACGAAGTTCTGAACCTGGTCATATCCAATCTCCGACAGGCTCATCTTCCCGAAGTGGGGAATCAGTCGCTTCCGGACAATCGAACCGTAGGAAGACAGGGTCGAGCCACGCACGGCCACTCGGCCTTCCAGCCACTCTTCCGCGAACTTTTCGAATTTCGTAGCCTTGGGCTCGACGTAGGATCCGTGGGTGATCTCTCCCAGAACCTCGTTGAGGCGCTGCTGTGCCTGGGAGCGATTGGCAAACCCGCTCTCCCATTTCTGTTTGCCCGCCGGCGTTCGGTATTTGACGGAGAAGACCGTCCCGCGGCGGATGATGGCACCGCGTTGTCGAGCCATAGAAGTGTCCTCAAACGCTCTTGGTTATCTGTTTCTTCGACTGCTCGCCGGACGAAATAATTTGCTTCAGGTCATCCTGGGTAAAGCGGACATACTTGCCGATCCGTCGATAGGGGATCGCGTTCCGCCGAGTTCGCTCGTAGAGCCAACTGATTGGGATTCTGAGGACTTCGGCTGCTTCGGTGATGGTGAACAGCCGCACCGCGTTGTCGGGGGAGGTGGTGACTGGCACTGATTGATTCTCCTTTGTCGATCGGTGATCGACACGGTAGTGTTGCATCAAACCGGAAATGCACAAAAAAGATGAATCAACGTCGATCTGCCGCCATCTACGAGAACTGCCGGGGGCGAGCCTGCAGGCGTTGTCGACTGCCCGTTCGCTACAAATCCGACAAACTCTCTCGTGGCGTGCGCTACGTTCTGGGGTACGCGAGCCTGGAGCCGCGAAGCTTAACAATGACCCGCGAAGTTTGTCGCAGAGTGCCTGGCGAGGCGAAGTGTCGCGCGCAAATGTTCAACTTATGCCCACTAGAACGAAGCTGAAGCTCGTAGCAGACTTCACCGGCAGAGCCTGACCTGCGCATGGTCTCTAACGATAGCTCATCCCCTATCGTCTGCCGCGTCTCTGTCTCCACCCGCGGCAATTCGAGATCGAATCTGAAAGCGCCGATCCAAAGACTCAAGGCGATCCAGTGCGTCCAATAACTGCAGGCCGGCCTCCCGCATATGAATGCAAGGTCTTGAGAACTGTTCCGTGTGCTTGATCGCGAATTTGATTCGGTCGATCACGACGCGGGCCTGATAGGCCATCTCAAACTCAATCGCCGATGGCCTCGACCTCGCTTCGGCCTCGATGGGCTCGACAATCTGATGCATGATTTCTGAGCTCATAGACTCTTTGGGATACCGTCCCGGATACAAGGCAAATACTACGCCCATCTTGGCAACTCGCCAAAACGCAATCACGTCGTAAGGCGCCCATGGCAACTCGCGGGAATCTTCGGCGAGACGAGGCGTGTCAGCAACCCAGATCCAGCCCCAGTCTCCTTTTGGCCCGTCGTCGTTTCTGGGCTAAAACGCTAACAGAGGCTACGCGAGAAACATGAGCAGCTCAGCCGTTGCGTTTGAAAGACAGCAGTCGGCGCGGCGCCGGCTCCTGGCGGAACTGCGCACTCGGCGACTACCGCGTACAGGCGGATGGAGCCATTGCGGCGCGCAGTTCGGGACCGAGGCGACATCGTTGGCGCTACTTGCTCTGCACTCGTCTCCGTCCGGCTTGCCAGCGACCAAAGAGGACTTGGCGCCGTTGATGGCGCGCCAGCTACCAAATGGGCTTTGGCCGGCTGTTGGCGACAGGACGACGGGTGAGAATTTCTGGGCGACCGCGATGGCGGTCAACACGTTGATGATTTTAGGAGCCGCTCCAGCGACATTCGCTGCTTCGCTCGAAACTTTGGTTCGTGGTCGGCCACTGGAGGCTGGGTGGCTTGTGCGTTTGAAGTTTCGGCTCTCAGACCGCCAGGTTCGGTTCGATCCGACGAAATACGGTTGGGCGTGGGTTCCAGCCACTCTGAGTTGGGTGGTGCCGACATCAATGGCGCTCATCACGTTAGAGCGCGCAAAGCGCCAGGGATTGATCGGCGGCGGCGAACTGCAGAACAGGCTCCGACTCGGAGCGGAAATGCTCCTCGATCGAGCTTGCCCCGAAGGCGGGTGGAATGCCGGCAACGCGGTCGTCTATGGTGTTTCCTTGCGCCCGCACCTTGATGCCACCGGCCTCGCATTGGCCGCACTCCGCTTCCATCACGAACTGCCGATAGTGCGCAATTCCGTAACCTGGATATTGACTCATATCGACTGTCCTTCGTCGTACAGCTTGGCATGGATAATCCTTGCCGCCTCCCCATACAAGGACGTGAGGCCGGATGTGTCGCCGGCGGTGGATATCGCGCGCGAACGTCTCGCCGCATTGGTCGCAGATCCCAGTGCCGTCGACGACACATCGACAATAGCGCTGGCTGCTCTCGCGCTGGGGCTCGAGACCGGAATCAACCCGTTCGAGCTCAAAGTATGAGCGCTGTCGTGAGTCGCCGGATCTTTGGTGGCACCATGCTCGCGGGGACGGGCGCGCTGGCGGTACGGCGAATGCTTTCACTCGGTTCTGTTCAGGACCGCCGCAAGCCCCTGTCACGGGTCGCGATTCTCCAAGAGGATTCCTATGACGGCCCCTTGGATCGCACGCTGATGGAAGGGCTCCGCTTGTTCGATCTGAATCTTTGTGGGAAGTCCGTATTGCTAAAACCGAACCTTGTCGAGTACATCCCAGGCGCTGAAGTGAACACCAACCCTCGGCTTGTGGGCGCCGCGGCGAGCGCGTTCCTAGCGCTCGGGGCGAAATCCGTACTCGTCGGTGAAGGTCCGGGCCACCAGCGGGACACGGTCCTTGTTCTCGCCGAGGGAGGACTGCAGGCGGAACTGCGGGAGAGGCGCATCCGGTTCGTGGATTTGAACCGCGACGAGATTTGGAAAGTGCCACTTCAGACTTCTTTCACCGGCCTCGACTGCGTGTCGCTTCCGAGAACGGTCTTGACGAGCGACTTCATCGTCTCGATGCCCAAGGTTAAAACCCACCACTGGGCCGGGGTCACCCTGAGCATGAAGAACTTGTTCGGCGTAGTGCCTGGAGTTGCCTATGGCTGGCCGAAGAACATATTGCACTGGAAAGGCATCGATCGAAGCATCCTCGATATCAACGCTGCCGTACCAGCGCATTTCGTGATTGCAGACGGGATTGTTGGTATGGAGGGTAACGGGCCGTTGCACGGCTCTCCGAGGAATCTCGGGAGGATCGTGTTGGCCGATGATCCCGTCGCCGCCGATTTCGTCTGCACTCGCCTGATGGGTCTCAACCCCCTGCGCGTGAAGTACCTGGCTCAAGCGGCGGAGTTCCTCGGTAACGGTGGGCCCGAGCGCATCGTGCACTTGGGAGAACGCCTGCCATCCACGGCGCAGCCGTTCGCGGTTTTGCCCGAATTTGCTCACCTGCGCCTTTAGGTTCGGGTTGCCGGAAATTCCGAGAATCCTTCCGTTTCCCTGTTCCGAGTAACAGACGGGACCATGACGCTGGGCACCCGTTTCCAGGAAATTCCGAGATTGACCGGCCAATCTTTCCTCATTTTTCGGGTGTTGTGATGTGGACCAGTTGATGAGCGGCGGCGAGTAGCCGCCGCTCGAGACGCTGGAGTTGGTGGCGGGTCTTTTCATCGGTT
>Ga0181535_10003110_pt1 | contig 19534 bp, 14 predicted proteins | sample PEATcosm2014_Bin_44_FD_119774 | JGI IMG/M metagenome (GOLD analysis project Ga0181535, IMG submission 119774) | Peatland microbial communities from MTU Mesocosm Facility, Houghton, MI, USA - PEATcosm2014_Bin17_30_metaG | ecosystem: Environmental > Terrestrial > Soil > Wetlands > Peat | place... | reverse complement strand
GATTGCCGGGGCGCATTGACGCCGGGCCGCGCGGCCGCCCGCCGGCTCAAAGCCCGCCGAATACCCGCTGGAAATTCTCCTCCACCCGGGCGGCCAGGGCTTCAACCTGTTCCCCCAGAATCTTCGCCAGCCCCTCGTAAACCGCCGGCAGGTTGGCTGGATGATTCAACGGCCGGCCGTCGGCGTCCGCCAGGGAAAACCGGTTTCGTTCGGCTGGCAGCAGTTGATCCGGCGCATCCGTCTCCACCAGCAGCCGGTCCGGGGGCACGTGTTTGAACGTCTCGCGCTGACGCTCTTTTCGCTCGTTCAGGAAATAGCCGGGAAAACTAAAATAGGCCCCCAACCGGGTGAGCGCGGGAATCATCTCCACCGGGCCGCCAAAGCTGTGCAACACCACTCCCCGCGCCGGTCGCCGGTGCGCGCGTAGCAGGTCGTGGAGCCGGCCCCACGTTTGCAGGCAATGGATGCTCGCCGGCAGATTGCGCTCGGCGGCGAGCTCCAACTGGGCCAGGAAAACCTCCTCCTGCGGCTCGTAGGGCAGATCCGGCTTCCAGCGATCCAGCCCGATCTCGCCGATGGCGCCGGGCACTAGATCGAGAAATTCCCGCAGGTGCTTCAGCCAATCCGGCGTGCGTTCGTGAAGGTACCAGGGATGATAGCCGAAGCTGGGCAGCACCGCGCTGTCCTGCCGGGCCAGGGCCAGCACCTGCGGCCAGTCGGCTTCGCTGGCGCCATTCACCACCAGCCGCGCCACGCCCTCGCGCCGGCAGGCGGCCAGCAACTCGGGCTGCCGGCCGCAAAACCGGTCATCCTGCAAGTGGTTGTGCGCATCGTAGAACTTCATGCCGCACCGCGGTGGGCCGCCGCAAATTCCCGGATGCGCTCCCAGACCCGGGCCAGCGCATTGCGCCGATTGGGGGTGAGATGCTGGGTAATGCCGAGGGGAACCAGAAATTGGGGGTCGTGCGCCAGGATTTCGGCCGGCGCCTCGTCGCTGTAAAACTCGCACAGGAGTCCGGCAATGGCCTTGACCACCAGTGAATCGGAGTCGCAGGCAAAGAAGCATCGGCCGTCGTGGGCCTGGGGCACAAACCACAATCGGGCCAGGCAACCCGGCACCAAGTTGGCCTCCGAGCGTTGTTCGGCGGCCAACCCCGGCCGCTGCTTTGCCTTGTGGATCAGCAGCGCCAAGCGATCCTGGCCGTCCTTGAGGGCGGTGAGTTCGGTGGTGAGTTGAAGTTGTTTTTCCGCGAGGCTCATGACGCGGAAAACGATTTCAATCAAGTCGTGTCGGCGGTCCCCCGGCTTCGGAGTCACGCGGCGGCTCTTCGGGTCGGGTCTCACTCTGCTGCACGTCCTGGCGCGCCTGCCGCGATTCCTCCGGCCGCGGGTAATGCGGCTCCCGGTGGCCGCGATGGGGGTCGTCGTGTCGCGGACCGCGTTGGGGGGCATGCTGGGATTGCGGATGCTGCGGCTGCATATGGCGCGGGGGCTGGATGCGCCGCAAGGCGCGCCGCAGTTCGTCAATCTCGCGTTCGTCGGCCAGCTTTTGCCGCTCGGCCAGTTCGACCAGCTCGAGAATCTCATCCAACTGATCCAAAGTATGCCGCAGGGTTTCCCCAATTTCAGTGGCGTTGGCCACGGCCTGGGAAATGGCGGAGGGTTCGGCGGGGCGGAAATCCGCCGGCTTTACCCAGGGTCTCCGCTCTGGGCGGCGCTCCTCGGGCGGCTGCGGGCGGAGGGGCGGCTGTGCGCGCACCGGTTCCGGCGCCGGCTGGGCTTCGGCCATGGGCTCCGGTTCGCGCAGCGGTTCCGCTTCGCGCGCCGGCTCGCCCGCGCATTCGGCCAGCGGCGCCGGCTCGTTCAATTCGGAAGAATCGGACGATTCGGTCGGCTCATCGAGATGCGGTTCGCGAAAATCGCCGGAAGTATCGGCGCTGGTTTCCGCGAGCGCCTCATGCAGGATGGGCTCCCCGGTCGGTTCCAAGCTGGCTTCCGCGGCCGCTTCGACCGCCGGTTCGGCGGCCGGCTCGGCGTTCGGATTCATGGCTGACTCCGGCGCGGGGGAAAATTCTTCGGAAGTGGTTTCCGGCTTCTCAGCAGTGGGACGTGGTCCGCGTCCTCGTCCCCGGCCGCCACGGCGACCGCGGCGGCGACCGCCGGGCCGCACGCCGGTGCGGCGGGGAGAAGCTGGCGTATTTAAATTTGATTGTTCGTCTGGCACAGGTTGTTCCTTGAGGATGACGCCTTTGCCCGCAAAAGCAATGGCGAATTACTGTCACTTTTTCACAAACAGCGCCAGGGCAGCGGTATGACTATGCAGGAAATTCTTATCGCCGACCGGTCCGATTTCGCCGTTGCCGAAGAAACCGGCCAGCGCCGGCAGGTCAAAATGAAACTGCACCAGCGTCGCATCGTGGCTGGGCCGCCCAAACAGGCCCTTGCCGCGTTGGTTGCAACAAAACAGGCAGCCGCCGTAAATCTGCCGGTCGGCCAGATCCGTCTTGGCGCGGCTCAGCAGTTCGTTCATGTGTTCATCCGCGGCCGCGGCATCGCGGCGCTGAAATTGGATTGTTTGCCCCATGCGCGGCAGCGCCCCCACCGCCAAAACCCCGGAATTTGGATCGCCCCCCAGCAGGTTGCGAATCAGAAAATCGCCGCGATGAAACTCGTCCAGGTATTCGTTGACCACCAGCCCGATGAACAGGTTGTTTTGCGCCTTGCGCTGGTCCTCGGGCGACAGCTTCGACACCGTCTCGTGCAGCACGGTATAGGCGGGACGATTGCCGATGTGGCGGATCAGATTCTGCTCCACCCGTGTCAGCGTCCACGATTCGCCAATGGGCGTGCAGCCCTGGGCGATCACCCCGGCCAGTTCCACGTCGCCCCCGATGGCCAGCGCCACGCCGCCGTCCTCGTAAACCTCGCCATCCAGATAAAGCTGCGTCATCGGCTCCGGCAGGTTTCCCGCCGCCAGCCCGCCGTACACCGGCACCGACAGGTAGTTCTTGTTCCAGGAACGCAGCCAGCTCTCCGCATCCAGGTGGAAGGGATCAATGAAAGCCAGCCAGCCGTTGACATGCTTGCGGGCCACGCCCATTTCCACCTGCCAGTAATGCTCGTCGGTGGCCTCCTCGACATTATCCTGGGTAAAGCGCACGCCTTTGAGCCGGGCGCCCGGCAGGGAATAGAGCGCCAGCACCAGCCCGCTGGCCGATTCAATTTCCTCGGCATTGGCCACCAGGCTGCCGCTGGAGCAGCCGATCAGCAGGGGATTCGCGCATGCAGCCGCAATATCTCGAGCACCTGCCGCGCGTGGGGGAAAAACTTGGGCGACATGAACAGCAGCCCGAACGACACCTCCGGCACCGGCAGCCGCGCTCGCAGCCGCCGCGCCCAATCGGCCAGGCCCTCTTCCTCCATCCCGCCGGACCAGTAGGCCGCTATGGAATACTCGTCGCTCAATCAGTCAAATTTAATGCGCTTGGACGAAATTGCAAAGTGCGAACCGAGGGTGGTGAACAAATAAATAGCTATAGCCGGCCCGCCCGGCTGCCGATAATATTATTTATCCGGCCAATGTCTGCCGCCGCCGGCCTCGCTTTCGCCTCCGCGCGCCGCCGTCCGGCCTCATTTTTGCCAGGGTGCCACGGCCTCCTCCCGCCAGATGGCCTCCGTTTTCTGGCGGCGCCGGACCACGGCCGCCTGCCGGCCGTTCACCAGGATTTCGGCCACCAGCGGCCGCGTATTGTAATTGTTCGCCATCACCGACCCATACGCGCCGGCGCTCAACAGCGCCAGTCGGTCGCCCGCCCCCACTTTCGCCAGCGGCCGGTCCTTGCAGAAAAAATCGGCCGATTCGCAAATGCCCCCGACCACATCCGATGACACCGTGGCGCCCGCCTTTTTCACCAGCGGCACGATTTCATGGTAGGAATCGTAAAAGGCCGGCCGGATCAGGTCATTCATGGCCGCGTCCACGATCACAAAATTCTTCCGCCCGGTACGCTTCACGTATTCCACGCGCGTGACCAGGATGCCGGCGTTACCCACAATGAACCGGCCCGGCTCAATTAGCATCCGCAGCCCGAGCGGCTGCAGCAGGGGCAGCAGTTTCCGCGCATAGCTGTCCGCCGTCATCAGTCCGCGCGCGGCCGGCGATTCCCACCAGCCGGCCGTGCCGCTCGCCAGCGCCGGATCATAGATGATGCCCAGGCCGCCGCCCGGACTGAAGAACTCCAGGCCATACCGGGCGGTGAGTTGCTTGATCAGCGGCAGCACTTTCCCCACCGCCAGCTCGTACGGCTTCACCTCCGTCAGTTGCGACCCGATATGCATTTGCAGGCCGCGCAGCCGGATGTGCTTCAACCGGCTCGCCCGCGCGTAGATGCCGGCGATCTCTTCAAAGGCTATGCCAAACTTGTTTTCGTAAGTGCCGGTGGTGATCTTGGCGTGCGTGTGCGCCTCGACGTTGGGATTCACCCGCACGGCGATGGGCGCCACTTTCTTCAAGCGGGCGGCCACCTGGTTGATGCGCTGGATTTCCGGCTCACTTTCGCAATTGAACGAGTAAATCCCCTTCCGCAGCGCAAAGGTGATCTCTGCCTCCGTCTTGGCCACGCCGGCAAAGACGCATTTCCGCGGATCGCCGCCGGCCGCGCTGACCCGCTGCAATTCGCCCGCGCTGACCACATCGAAGCCGCTGCCCAGGTTGGCCAGCGTGCGCATCACTGCCAGGTTGGAGTTGGCTTTCATCGCGAAGCAAATCTGGTGATCCAGCGGCGCCAGCGCGGTGTCGAGCTTCTGGTAATGGTCGGTCAGCGTCTGTTGCGAATAAATGTACAGGGGCGTGCCGAACTTCTCCGCGAGTGCGTCCACGGATACTCCTTCGCAGAATAACCGGTTGCCGACGTATCGAAATTGATGCATGCAGAACTTATTTTAGGCGGAAGACGCCAAAGTTCAAGCTGTTCGGCGGAATTCCAAATTCGGCGGCGAAGCAATTACTGCCCGGTGGGTGGCAGGGATTGGGCAGTGGGTTCACGGCGGCGGGGCGTTGGTGACATCCTTCCAGCCGGCATAGATGGCGAGATTGGCCTTCTCAAACGGATTGACCGGGGTGCTGGTCAAGTTGGTAAAAACAACGCCTTGGGCGGCGTGCCTGAGGATTTCGCGCGCAATTTGTGCTCCCCAAGCCTCGTCGTAGGCGATTTCGTGCCAGCCAAACGCGCCCGGCGCCGGGCCAATATCGGCCGGCACCTGGGTATCGGTATTGAGACCGCCCACGAGCCAGACGCGATGTCCGGCCTGCAAGGTGGCCTGGAGCTGATTCACGACTGACTGGAGGGGATGGTCTTCCTGCATCCGCTGTTTGAAGAGGTCATAGCGGTGAAAGACATGGTCAGCCAGAGGCGGCACGGTGGTCCAGGGCGCGACGCCGTGGTAATAGCGATTGAAGCTGACGCCATAGGCCCAGGGATTGACAATCACATAGTCATTGGTGGCCGCTTGGGCGGCCACCATGGCGGCGGCCAGATCGATGTTGGTTTGGCGGACCTTGATGGCGGGGGTTCCGTGGCAGCAGGCGGCCACGCAGGCGAGCCACGCGAAACCGGAAAGCAGCGGGCTGAACCAGCGGGGAGCGGTGGCAAGGCAACCGTCCAGGCAAGCGGCGGCAAAGGCCATCAGTGGCAGAAAATACCAGGGCGGTGTGGATAAGTCCGATAGTTTCAGGAAGGCATAGAAGCCGAGGATGCCGGTCCACAAGGCAACGGTGCTGAAGACGTTCAAGTCACGGCCCTCGGGTGCGGGGCGGGCGAGGATTGCCGTGAGCGTCAAAGCTGGCGCCGAGAGGCAAAGCGCGACCCACAGCCAGTTACACCAGGAAAACGGGAAACCGGTGATGAAGGACGCGCTCACCCAGGATGGTCCCAGCGCAAATCCGAGTTTCTGCAGGATCCACCAGCTTTGGCTCCGCTGCAGGGGGCCAAGATAAGGCAGGAGGGAGGCGGCCGCGATGAGCCCCACGGCGAGCACCCATCCGGCGTCACGCCAACGGCGGCTTCCAGCACAAACGGCGAACCCTCCCAAACACGCGGCCAGCACGAAGAAAGCATTCTGGTAAAGACAATTGACGCTGAGCACGGCGGTCGCGGCGGCCAGGAAGATGTTCCAGCGTTGCGGTTTTTCGGCGACCCGCCAGATCAACGCCAGCACCAGCACATTCAAGGCGCAACCCAGCCCGTACGCGCGCAGCGAATCGCCGGTGCGCAGGGCCACAAAGTTGAGCGCCACCAACGACAGCGGCAGCAGTGGCACTCCCCGGCGCATCAGCCGGCAGGCCATCCAGAAGCTGGCCGGCAGCAGCAAGCCGGCCAGAAATCCCAACCCGCGATAGCCGAGGTCGGAGTCGCCCCAGCCGGCCCCGTGCCAGAGGCGGATCAAGGCCGGGAACACGATGGGAAAGCTGTCGTGAGTCAACATCGTCCACACGTCCTGCCAACGGGGGAGCGTGGCCAAGCCGACGAGGCCGGATTCATCCCGCCACAACGCGCCGGCTTCGAGCATGAAGAAGTAGTGCAGGAACACTGCCACCGCGGTGGCGGCGGTGGCCGCCACCAACTCGATTACAAACCAGCGGTTTGGCGGTGATGGGGTCAGCATCAGACTGAGTAATTGCGGTCAGGCTAGCGTAACGCGTGTTTGGCCGCAAACGTTCTCGCGCCACTCCGCGCCCCGGCGCGGCAAATTCAGCGGTGGTTCGGGTTGCTGGCCCGACTGGGTCCGCCGGCGACCCGAGGGGTAACGCGCTGACCCTGCCGGCGTGGAGTAAAACGACGGCGATCAGGACGAGGGCCAGGAAGGGAGCGGCCGCATTTGCATTGCCGAAGTGACCGGGGTGCAGTTCAGGCGGCCAAACGGCCCAGCCGGCGCAGCCGCAGGAACGGTTCGGCCAACTTGCGCGACTCGGCCAAGTCCACCTCAAATTCGGCCACCCAGTCGTTGTGCGCCTCCGGGTCCACCAGCATCTGCTGCACGAGCCACGTCCGTTTGTCCTCGGCGGGCACCACATAGGTGTGGCGGACGTTGCGCGCATTGGGGTCCAGGCAGAGCCGCTCGTGCTCCACGTGGTATTCATCGAAGGCCACGCGCAGGCGGTCGGGCGTCCACGGCTGGCCGTCGGCATCCGCGGGCAGATTCAGCTCCGCCAGGGCCGCTTCGTAATCGTCGATGATCAGGCCGCGCAGGAACGTGAAAATGCGGTTGCGGATGGTGGCCGTGAAGGCCTTCGTATCGCGCGTCACGTCGGCCGCGGCTTCCTCGGCGCCCGGCGGCCGCACTTCCTTCACCTCGGCCGCCTGATAATTCGGGTTCCGCATCTTTTCCCATTCATCGAGCAGGCTGGAATCCACCTGGCGGATCAGGGTGGCCAGGTACAGTTCCATTTCCCGGAGCTGATCGTTCTTGGCGGTGTCCGGCACGGTCTGGGTGAGCACCTTGAACACGCTGTTCAGGTGCCGCAACAGCACGCCCTCGGCCCGCTGCAGCTCATACACCTTGATGTAGTCTGCAAACGACCGGAATTCCTCGAACATCTCGCGGACAATGGATTTCGGCCGGATGTTTTCCTCGCCCACCCAGGGATGGCGCGCGGCAAATTCATTGAAGGTGGAATAGACGAACTCGCGGTTCGGCTTGGGATACTCGACTTTTTCGAGTTCCTCCATCCGCTGCTCATACTCAATGCCTTCGGCCTTCAACTCCGCCATCCGGCGGTCTTTGGCCCGGTCGAGCTGCTTGCGCAGGATGATATCCGGATTTTCCAAAATGGACTCCACGAGGGTCAGCAGTACGAGCGCATAGTCCGGGGCCTGGGGATCCATGAGCGGGACAGTCTCCAGCAGGTATAGCGACAGCACCTGATCCATGGAGAAGTCGTCCTGCAATTCCACGTTCACGCGGAGCTTGCGGGTGGTGGCGACGCTGGGGGCCGAAGCATGGTCGGGGGAAACGGAGCCCGCCCTCACCCCGGCCCTCTCCCCCGGGGAGAGGGAGACGTTGTTCCCGCTGCCGGCGGATGGGTCCGCCCCGGGTTGGCCTTGGTTCGGGGACTCAACGGGCGAAGGTTGCGGAGCCATCTCACCCTGGCCATCTCCCTGAGGGAGTGGGTCAGGGTCAGGGGAAAGCGGGCGAGTTTCTTCGCGTGCATCCCGCGCCACTCCTGCACTCGACACTTCTGATTCCGCCTTCCGCACTCCGGACTCCGCACGGGGTTTTGGGGGCGTCGTGAATTCCACAATCTTGCGATTCAACAGCGAACGAAACAACTGCCAGGCCCGTTCGCGATGGGCCTTTTTGGCCTTGGGCGTCTCGTGACAATCGCGGATGAGCTGTTGCATGGCGGCGCAGCCGTCGCCGTCCCGGCTCAGCACGTTCAGCAGCATGCCGTGGGTGACTTGGAAGCGCGAAGTGAGGCGCTCAGGCGGGGCCACGATCAGCCGGGCAAAGGTGTTCTTGTCCCAGTTGACAAAATTCTTTTCGGGCGGCTGGCGTTTCACGGTTTTCTTGCCGCCGCGGGATTTCTCCGCCAACTTGAGATTCTCGATGACGTGCTCCGGCGCCTGGGCCACCACCCAACCCCGGTCATCGAACCCCTTGCGGCCGGCGCGGCCACTGATCTGATGAAAATCCCGGGCGCTGAGGATGCCCGTCTTCTGGCCGTCGAATTTGCAGAGGCGGGTAAACAGCACGGTGCGGATGGGCACGTTGATGCCCACGCCGAGGGTATCGGTGCCGCAGATGACCTTGAGCAGGCCCTGCTGGGCGAGCTGTTCCACCAGCACGCGGTATTTCGGCAGCAGGCCGGCGTGATGGAGGCCGATGCCCTGCCGCAGCCACTTTTTGATTTCCGGTCCGTAGGGGCTGCTGAACTTGAAGCCCTCGAGCCGGCTGGCGATGGCCGCTTTTTCCTCGCGCGAGCAGACGTTGATGCTGGTGAAATCCTGCGCGCTTTGGGCGGCTTCCAACTGCGTGAAATGCACCACGTACACCGGCCCGCGCCCGCCGCCCACCAGTTTCTCCAACGTCTGCGCCAGCGGCAGTTCGGAGTATTCAAAGGACAGCGGCACCGGCCGGTCCGCCGACACCACGGCGGCCGTGGGGCGGCCGTTGAGCCGGGTCAGCTCGGTTTCGAAAAACGCGGTGTCGCCCAGCGTGGCCGACATGAGGAGGAAACGCGCCTGCGGCAACGTCAGCAGCGGCACCTGCCAGGCCACCCCGCGTTCGCGGTCGGCGTAATAATGGAATTCGTCCATGACCACCTCGCGCACCCCGGCAGCCGCGCCCTCGCGCAGGGCAATGTTGGCCAGGATCTCCGCCGTGCAGCACAGAATGGGCGCGTCGCGGTTCACCGAGGCGTCGCCGGTGCTCAGCCCCACGTTGTCCGGCCCGAATTCGCGGCAGAGCGCCATGAACTTCTCATTGACCAGCGCCTTGATGGGGCAGGTGTAGATGGAACGGCGGCCGCGCGCGATCGCCTGGAAATGGAGGGCGGTGGCCACCAGGGACTTGCCTGAACCGGTGGGCGTGTTGAGGATGACGTTCTTCTCGTCAAAGAGCTCGAGAATGGCGGTTTCCTGGGCGGGATAAAGCTGCAGCCGCCGGCCGGACACATAATCCAGAAAGCGCTCCAGCAGCAGGTCGTTGCCGGGGCGCTCGTCGCGCGGAATCAAATCGTAAAGGGTCGCGGACACAGGGCGAACTCTAGGCGTTAAAGCCCGGCCTGAAAAGGAAGATGCGCACGCGCACGCGCTGCCGGGAATCTTACCTGCTTGTTTTTGGACCAAACCCGGCTATGCTTTTGCGGTTTTCGAACCATGGCAGGCAACCGTAAAACCTGGGATTCCTTTGAATCGATGCGCGCCGCCGCCCAGCAGGGCGACGCGCAGGCGCAATGTTATCTGGGCGTTTGCTTTCAAAACGGCCAGAACGTGGAGCAGAACCACCAGGAGGCGGTGCGGTGGTTTCGCAAGGCGGCCGACCAGAACGATCCCGTGGCCCAATGTTACCTGGGGGTTTGTTATTGGACGGGGCAGGGCGTGCCGCAGGAATTTGGCGAGGCGGCCAAGTGGCTGCGCGAATCCGCCGAACAAGCGGATCCGGCGGCGCAGTGCAATTTGGGCATGCTTTACGAAGCCGGCCAGGGCGTGCCGCAAAATTACGCCGAGGCCGTGAAATGGTATCGCGAATCGGCCGAACGCGGCTATCCGGCCGCGCAATTCAATCTGGGCGTGTTTTACGAGATGGGCCAGGTGGTGCCGCAGGATTACGCCGAGGCGGTGAAATGGTATCGCGCCGCCGCCGACCAGGAACTGTCCGATGCCCAGTGCAATCTGGGCCTGTGCTATCAAACCGGCCGGGGTGTGGCAGCGGATTCCGCGCTGGCCGTGAAATGGTTTTTAAAGGCGGCGCGCCAGGGCAATAAGACCGCTCAGCATAACTTAGGCGTGCACTACGCGATCACCGAAACGACCGCAGAGGAAGAAGGCGTGGACCAGACCGGGGAAGCCGGCGAGAAGACCGCCGAAGAATCCGAGGACGGGCAAGAATAGGGCATCTACGGTCCGCGGCCGTCTCGGCCGCTGAAACGAGCGAGCGTTGCGGCCGCTGAGAATTCTGGCAAAGCACGGTAAAGCGGCCGTTCGTTTTGGAGGTCCGTGCTGCGTTACGATATGGTGTGGAATCACGCCTCAGCGCCCGAGACGGGCGCGCGCCGATCCCGGTCCGCGGCCGGCCGCGGACGCTGAGACGTGATTTTGAATCAGGCATCACCCGGCAAGCCCGCCTGGCAACGCAAGGCCGCGCGCCAAGCGGTCAGGGGGCTGCCAGCTCGGCCAGCTTGGCCCCGGCTGACCCGCTATCGATCGTGTTGGCCGCCCGCTCCCAGCCTTCCGCCAGCGATTTGGCGTGGCCGGCCACCCACAGGGCCGCGGCGGCATTCAGCAGCACGGCATCGCGTTTGGGGCCACGCTCTTCTCCCCGCAGAATGCGCCGGACGATTTCCGCGTTGACCAGTTTATCGCCGCCGCGGAGGTCCGCCAGCGTGGCGGTTTGCAGGGGGAACTCGGCCAGGCCCAATGTGGAGGCACTGAGACCGCGGGGTTGGTAGAACTCGGCCAGGTGGTTGCGGCCGAGGGTGGAGAATTCATCCAGGTGCCGCTCGCCGGCTTCGCCGGAGACGACCAGGCCGCGCCGGACGCCCAGCGATTGCAGCGCGCGGGCCATGGGTTCGCAGAGCTCAGGCCGCGGCACGCCGACGAGCATGGCCGTGGGGCGGGCCGGGTTGAGCAGGGGCCCCAGAATATTAAAAATCGTCCGGCGGCCCCGGGTGGCACACAGCCGGCGGGCCGGGCCGATATGCTTGAAGGCCGGATGAAAATTGGGGGCAAAGAAAAAGGCGAAGTTGTGCTCGCGGAGCGACCGCGCGGCTTCCGTCGGCGACAGATCCAGCCGGATGCCCAGCGCCTCAATCACGTCGGCGCTGCCCACCGAGGAAGTCACGGCCCGGTTGCCGTGTTTGGCCACCGCCACGCCGGCGGCGGCGCACAGAATGGCCACGGTGGTGGAGATGTTAAAAGTGCTCAGGTGATCGCCGCCCGTGCCCACCACGTCGAGAATCTCCCGGGTGTCGCGCCAGCCGGGTTCGATGGGCGCCGGCACGGATTTCTCGCGCAGCGCCGCCGCGAACGCGGCGATCTCGTCCGGCGTCTCGCCCTTTTGCGCGAGGGCGATGAGGAAATCGGCCTTGGTTTCGGCCGCGAGGGTCTCGTCCACCAGGCCGGCCACCGCGCTTTGCACCTCCGTCACGGAGAGGTTCCGCCGGGCCAGCAATTGATTGGTATAGGTTTCCAGCACGAGTCGGATTTTACGCCACCGGTCAATACCCACAACGGTAATTTGCCGGGACCATGGAAAATGTCGTAACTTACCGGTCGCGGATTCTGTCTTTCTCAGAGAGAAAACCGTTTGCTGGTATCGCCGGGCAAAGCGCGGCGGGTGCGGGATCAGAATCTTAGTGCAAAACGGGCGGTGAACCGCCTGACAATTCAAAACCGAAGAAGAATTATGGCAGAAAAATCCGGACGAGGTTGGTGGCTATGGCTGCTGATCGTGGTGCTCGCTGCGGCGGGCGGCTATTATTATTTTCATCGCAACCATGCCCCGGTGGTGACGTACAACACCACGCCCGCGACGCGGGCCTCGGTGACCAACGTGGTGACAGCCACCGGTACCCTGAATCCGGTGGTGAACGTGACCGTGGGCAGCCAGGTGTCCGGCCGCATCAGCAAACTGAACGTGGATTTTAACTCGGTGGTGACCTCCAACCAGGTGATTGCGGAGATCGATCCGGCCCTCTACCAGGCGGCCTTGGAGCAGGCCAACGCGGATCTGGCCAACGCCGAGGCCAACCTCGAGCTGCAACAGGTGGAATGCCGGCGCAGCAGCGATCTGTTCACCAACAAACTCATCTCCGGCTCCGATTACGACACGGCTGTGGCCAATTTGCACGAGGCCGAGGCCACGGTGAAAATCAAGAAGGCCTCCGTCTATAACGCGGCGGTGAATCTCGATTACTGCAAGATCGTCTCGCCCGTGGCGGGCGTCGTCATTTCCCGCGCGGTCGAACTTGGCCAGACGGTGGCCTCCAGCTTCAGCACGCCCACCATCTTCCAAATCGCCAACGACCTGACCCGCATGCAGATTGACTCCAGTGTGGCGGAGGCGGACGTCGGTGGCGTCGTCGAAGGCCAGCGGGTGACGTTTACCGTGGATGCGTACCCGGACCGGACCTTTGCCGGCAAGGTGGTGCAGGTGCGGAACTCGCCGACCACCGTGAACAACGTGGTGACCTACGACTGCGTGATCGGGGTGACCAATGCGGATTACAAATTGAAACCGGGGATGACCGCCAATGTGACGATTCCCATCGCCGAGCGTGACAATGTCATTACCATTCCCAACGGGGCGTTGCGGTTCCGGCCGCCGGACGCGGCCCTGGTGGAGAGCAACGCGCCGGCCACCCTGGCCCAAGGCACCAATAGCGGCGTGCGCCCGCCCGAGGTGGCCGCTGGGCATCCGGGCGATAATCATCCCGGCGGGGCGCATCCGCACACCGACCATTCCAGCCTGCATACGATTTTCCTGCTGGTGGATGACGGCACGGACCCCAAGCTACAGCGGATCCAGGTCAAGACGGGGATCAGCGACGGCATCATGACCGAGGTGGTTACCGGCCTGGATGAAGGGGCCAGGGTGGTGACGGGGGCGGTTGTCGCGGGCGCCGCGCCCAACCAGCCGGGTTTCCCGCGCATGCGCTGAGAACGGCCTGAGCCCGGGCACCGCCACCACCACCAACCCAGCCGATCAAACAATGAACGCCGTCATCAAGCTCGACGAGATTCACAAGGTTTACCATACCGGTGAAGTGGATGTGCATGCGGTGCGCGGCGTGTCGCTCACCATTACCGCCGGCGAGTTTGTGTCCATCATGGGTTCCAGCGGCTCGGGTAAGAGCACGCTGATGAACATGATCGGCGCGCTGGACCGGCCGACCGGCGGGCATTACTGGCTCGATGGGGTGGATGTTTCCACGCTGGGTCGCGACGCGCTGGCGGAGGTGCGCAACGAGAAGATCGGCTTTGTGTTTCAAGGGTTCAACCTGCTGTCGCGCACCTCGGCGCGGGAGAATGTGGAGATGCCCATGCTATATAATCGCCAGCGCATCCCCTCGGCCGAGCAGCACCAGCGGGCGGTGCGCTCGCTCGAACTGGTGGGCCTGAGCCAGCGGGCGGACCACCACCCCAACCAGCTTTCGGGCGGCCAACAGCAGCGCGTGGCCATCGCCCGGGCGCTCGTCAACCAGCCCACGCTCCTGCTGGCCGATGAACCCACGGGCAATCTGGATACCCAGACCAGCATCGAGATCATGGGCGTGTTTCAAAAGCTGAACGACCAGGGCATCACCATCGTCATGGTGACGCACGAGCTGGATATCGCCCGCTATACCAAACGCATGGTCATCTTGCGCGACGGGGAAATTGTCACCGATGAAGCCGTGCGGGAGCGGTACAACGCCGCTCAGGAATTGGAGCGCCTGCGTGCCGCCCACAAAGCCGTCAAGCTCGGATAACCGATGAGAATCTTTGCCTCCCTCAAAATCGCCGGCCGCGCCTTGCGCCGCAACAAAATGCGCTCGCTGCTCACCATGCTGGGCGTCATCATCGGCGTCGGCGCCGTCATTGCGTCGGTCAGCCTCACCTCCGGCGCCACCCAACAGGTGGAAAACCAGGTGAGCAGCCTCGGCTCCAGCGTCATCACCATCTTCTCCGGCAATTTCACCAGCGGCGGCATGCGCGGCGGTTGGGGCAGCGCCCCCACGCTCACCGTCGCGGACGCCGAAGCCATCGGCAGCCTCTCGAACGTGGTGGCCATCAGCCCCGAGGTGCGCGATCGGGAACAGGTGCTGGCCAACGGCCTTAACTGGAACACCCAGGTGATGGGGGAGTCGCCGGACTATCCGCAGATCCGCAACTGGACCATCGGCGCGGGTTCCATGTTCACCGACCAGGACGTGCGCAGCCTCGCCAAATCCGCCGTCATCGGCAAAACCGTCGCCGACGAGCTGTTTCCCAACGAGAATCCGGTCGGCCAGACCATCCGCATCCGCAACCTGCCCTTCCTGGTGATCGGCCTCCTGAATTCCAAGGGCTTCAACCTGTTCGGCCAGGACCAGGATGATGTGGTGATTGTTCCCTATACCAGCCACATGCACCGCATCACCACCCGGACGTTCCTCAACGATATCCTGGTGGAGGCCACCAGCGACAAGTCCATTGACGCAGCGCAACAGGACATCACCGACTTGCTGCTGGCCCGGCACCGCAGCAAGGAGCAGGATTTCACGGTGCGAAATCAGTTGGAGTTGATGCAGGCGGTCACGGCCACCTCACGGGCGATGGGATTTTTGCTGGCGGGTGTGGCCGCGGTGTCGCTCGTCGTGGGCGGCATCGGCATCATGAACATCATGCTCGTGAGCGTCACCGAACGCACGCGCGAGATTGGCATCCGCCTGGCGGTCGGCGCGCGGGCCGCAGACATTCTCGTCCAATTCCTGATTGAAGCGGTCACGTTGAGCGCCATCGGCGGCAGCATCGGCATCGCCGCCGGCGTGGGTTTCTCCCGGATGGTGGCTTACGCCAAAGACATGCCCACAGTGACGCCCGTCCTGTGGATTGGCATCGCCTTTGTCTCCAGCGCGCTGATCGGCATCATCTCCGGTTTCTACCCCGCCTGGAAAGCTTCCAAGCTCGACCCCATTGACGCGTTGCGGTATGAATAAGGGCTGACGCGAAGGGCTCGGCGCCGCTGGCGCCGCCCCGCACGGTGCGATTCGGCCCCGTGCCTTTGAGCGTCTTCAGGTATTGTCATGACCACTGAAGTGCTTGCCACCCATACGCCGGAGTTGTTTCAACTCGCGGTTGAGCGCGCCGCGGCGTTGCTGCGCGCCGGCCAGTTGGTGGCCCTGCCCACCGAAACGGTTTACGGGCTGGCCGCCAACGCGCTGGACGCCACCGCCGTGAGCAGGATTTACGAGGTCAAGGGCCGCCCGTCGCACAATCCGATCATTGTCCACGTGGCCGATGACGCCACCGCGCGGAGCTGTGTGCAGCAATGGCCGGCGATCGCGGGGGAGTTGGCGCGGGCGTTCTGGCCGGGGCCGCTGACGCTCGTGCTGCCGCGGGCGGAGAAGATTCCCGCCCTGGTGACCGCCGGCGGCGACACGGTGGGCATCCGTTGGCCGGCGCATCCGCTCATGCAGGCGGTCATCCGCGCCTGCGGCTTTCCCCTGGCGGCGCCCAGCGCCAACCTATCCAACCAGATTTCGCCCACCAACGCCGCGCACGTGCTCGCGCAACTGGGCGGTAAAATCCCGCTGATCGTGGATGGCGGCCAGTCGCAGGTGGGCATTGAATCCACCGTGCTCGACCTCACCGTTTCGCCCGCGCGCATCCTGCGGCCGGGCATGATCCACGCCGATTCGCTCGCCGCCGCCGCGGGGCGGATTGCCGCCGGGCCGGCCGCCGCCGGGTCCGGTTCGCTGAAAAGCCCGGGGATGTTGAAGAAGCATTATGCGCCCAAGGCCAGGCTGCTCGTTTTGAGCTGGCGGGATGAAGCGGACTTGCGCGCCCAGCTTGGCCGCCGGGACAGCGTGGATGGCCGGGTGCAGATCGTGGCCCACACGAGGATTCCAGCGGGTTTTGCGGCCGCCAATGTGAGTGTGATTCCGCACGATGCGCCGGCGTTTGCCCGGGCCTTGTACGCGGCCTTGCACCGGTGCGACGCTGCGGGGGCGCAGACCATTGTGGTGGAGGCGCCGCCGGAAGCGCCCGAATGGGCCGGCATCGCCGACCGGCTCCGGCGCGCGGCGGCTTGAGCCGCCCCTACCAGCGCGTGCGGTCGGTGAGGAAGATGCCCGAGGAATAGACTTCCTGCGGCGCGTAATGCAGCGGGAAGGTCCTGCGCGGATCGTCCGCACTGGTTCGGAAGTAAACATTCCAGGCGTCCGGCGCATCCTCGCTCGTCAGTTTGCGAACCCCCACGCGTTCGAAAATAAAACCGGACCAGCTGTTCTTGCCCCCGAGCAAACAATCGCTCAGCAGCCGGCCGTCCATGGTCTGCTCGGACAGATACAAGGCGCTCACGTGCTTGATGTAATCGTTGAGCTGGTAGAACTGGGGCCCGGCATCCAGCGTGGTCCACGTGCATGACCGGTCGCCATACCAGGCTACGGCCCACGGGAGATCGCTCATCATCAGTTCATTCGGGTGGATCCACTGGCTGAGCCGCTGGATCTCCATCGGATTGTAGGGCGGATAGGAAACCACGCGTATTTTGGGCGGCAGGAGCGTAAAGAGCAACTGCTGGCAGGCCAGCAAGACCACCAGGCCGATGACGGCATAGCGGACGGGAACCCAGGCGAAGTCCATTTGGTCCAGAAGCGTCAGGAAGAAGACGAGGCCGAAGATGATGCCCAGTGGCGTCAGCAGGACGAGGAGGTTTTCCTCATTGGTTTCCGGCACCGCCGCGCCCAGCGCCGTCTGGCCCAGGGCCGTCACGAATACAAAGACCACGAGGCACATGATGGTGAAATAGCGCAGCCGGCGGGCCGCGACGTTGCGGAGGCCCAGCAGCAAGCCCGCCAGGAACAGACAGCCGATCCAGCCGCCTCCGATACCGGGTACGCCGTTGGGCAGCAAGTCATGCAATGCCGCCTGCAACTTCACCAGATACGACTTAACGCCATAAACGCCGGTCATGTTCGGGTCCAGCGATTGCATCAAATCGGATCCGGGAAACCGCATGGAGTTTTCCAGGATCGCGTAGCCGGCCGTGCCGAAGAAGGTGCCGCTCACCATCAGATTGCGCGCTATCCAAGGCGCGAGGACGACGGCAAAAACCAGCAGCGTGCCCAAGCTCAGGCGGGTGCGGGCGGCGCCGCCAAAGATCAGGAAATAAAGAACCACCGGCAGCATCACCCAGCCGAAAGCGTAGAGCGTGAGTGTGCCGAGGCCGGCGAGCAGGCCCGTCACAAGGGCCAGTTGGAAGCGGCGGGACCCGTTGGGGCTTTCACCCGCACCGGCGGCCTCAAAGGCCACCAGACACCAGATCAGGCACAAAAAAATGTCCAACAGCAGCAGCGTGGGGAGTCCGGAGACGCTGAACTTCCACAAGACATCCGATCCCACCATCAGCAGGGCTGCCAGCCAGGCCAACGTGTGATCAAACAGGGTCCGGGTCAATATGAAGGTGAGGAACACGGCGGCCACCAGCAAGAACTGGTTGAGGATGGCGATGTGGAATTCGGGTTTGTAGCGCGAGAAGTGTCCGCCGCCGCCCCAGAAAGGTTTTTCCAACTCCAGCGTCCACTTCGGCGAGGTGACCTTGAACAAGCCGGCCAGCAGGGTGGGATAGAGCGGCGCGTTGGCCAGGTCGGGCTGCAAGGCATTCACCGCGGCCGCGTCCACTTCGTTGGTGCCGGGCGCCTGGGCGGCCGCCCCGTTGTGCTGTTGCAGCAGATGCAGGCCGAAGGGCCGCACGCACTCCGAGCTATAGCCCTTGCCGGTGGCCAGATTGCGCGCCACCTGCGCCGCATCCATGGCTGCCGGCGCATTGAAACTGTGGTAACAATGCGTGTCATACCAAACCCCTAACAGCATGATGGCCAGCGTCAAGACCAGGTAATTCAACCACCGGGCACCCGTGTCCACTTCCAGCTTGTGAATGACCGCCTGAATCCGTTCAACAGTTAACATAACTTCTTTAAAACCCCTCCAGATGATATTCGTGAAGCTTGCGGTGGAAGGTCCGCCGGCTCATCCCGATTTTTTGCGCCGCCTGAGTGCGATTGCCTGCTGTTTCCTTCAGAGCGCGAACGATCAATTCTCGCTCAGCGTCCTTCACCGTCAATGCTTTTCCTTGCAACAATCGCGTGTCGCCGCCGGCCTCGCCCCGCACGGCCGGCGGGAGGTCCCGCACGGAAATCCGTTCGCCGCGGCTCAGCACGACCGCGTGCTCGATGGAGGTGCGCAGCTCGCGCACGTTGCCGGGCCAGGAATAATTCATGAGCGCCTCCAGCGCGTCGGCCGTGAAATCGGCCACCGGCTTGCCGTTCTCTTTCGCAAATTCCCGCAGAAAGCTCTGCGCCAGCAGCGGAATATCGCCGGTGCGTTCCCGCAGCGGGGGCAGCACCACCTCCACCACCCGCAGCCGAAAGAACAGGTCCTCCCGGAATTTGCCGGCCTTGACCATTTCTTCCAGGTGCTTGTTGGTGGCCGCCACCAGCCGCACGTCCGCGGTCTGCGTGCGGTTGGAGCCCACGCGCTCGAAGGTGCGCTCGCCCAGAAACCGCAGCAGCTTCACCTGGATGGTGGCGTCGATCTCGCCGATTTCATCCAGGAACAGCGTGCCGCCCTGCGCCTGCTCGAACCGGCCGATCCGCCGCTCGTGCGCCCCGGTGAACGCGCCTTTTTCGTGTCCAAACAGCTCGCTCTCCAGGAGCGTGGGCGCCAGCGCCGCGCAATGCACCGCCACAAACGGCTGCTGCGCGCGCGGGCTCAGTTGATGCACCGCTCGCGCCACCAGCTCCTTGCCCGTGCCGCTCTCGCCCAGCACCAGCACCGTGGCGCGCGTCGGCGCCACCTGTCGCACGATTTCAAAAACCTCCGTCATCACCGGCGAGCGCCCAATGATGTGCTCCAGCCCGAACTTGGCGTCCAGTTGCTGGCGCAGCGAGACATTCTCCACCTCCAGGTTCTGCTGCTTGAGCGAGCGCGCGATCCGCATCTCCAGTTCGTCAATTTGCAGCCGGCCTTTGGCGATGTAATCGTCTGCGCCACGCTTCATCGCGTCCACGGCCAGTTCCTCCGAACCGTAAGCCGTCATCAAAATGCAAATCGGCGGTCGGGCCAGCGACTTG
>Ga0181535_10003108_pt1 | contig 19538 bp, 12 predicted proteins | sample PEATcosm2014_Bin_44_FD_119774 | JGI IMG/M metagenome (GOLD analysis project Ga0181535, IMG submission 119774) | Peatland microbial communities from MTU Mesocosm Facility, Houghton, MI, USA - PEATcosm2014_Bin17_30_metaG | ecosystem: Environmental > Terrestrial > Soil > Wetlands > Peat | place... | reverse complement strand
GCCGCGATCGTCGAGGCCGCCGCCGAACTGCCGTCGGTCTATGGCATGCGGGGCCTCACCTGCTCGACATTGTTCGGCCTGATCGCGGCGACCGGCTTGCGGATCAGCGAGGCACTTGGCCTCGATACCGACGACGCCGATCTGCACGACGGGGTATTGCGCATCCGCCACGGCAAGCTCGGAAAGGAACGGCTCATCCCTCTCGCCGAGAGCGTCACGACACGTCTGGGTCGCTACGCGATCGAGCGCGACCGGTTGCTGGGTCGGACACCGGAACCGTTCTTCGTCACCTGTGACGGCGACCGGCTCGGGGATTGCGGGGCTCGGTACAACTTCGCGCTTGTGTGTCGGCAGGTCGGGTTGCGCGACGCGCAGCAATATCGCCGTCATGGGCGAGGACCACGCATCCATGACCTCCGCCACAGCTTCGCAGCGCGAACGATGATCGACTGGTACCGCGCAGGCAAGGACCCGGCGCGCGAGATGATCAAGCTCACGACCTATCTCGGCCACACCAGTCCGGAGCACACCATATCGGCATCTCGACCGAGACTCTCGCCCTGTTCATCCGCTTCTGGCTGACTATCACGCCACCGCTCCCGAACGACGACCACCCTGCCGCCCAAGTAAAAGGCCGGGAGCGCTATGAAGGCTTCATCGAGGCGCTGGGCCGAAGACTGCAGAAGGGACAAAGCCTGCTTCACGAGATCCCGGAAGATATCGCAGGAAAGATGTCGCCCGATGGCGAAGACGACCCGCCAAAGAAAACCTGAAACAAAGCGTCGCGCGGGCCGCAGATCCCCTGCCTCTCTAATAATCGCCCATCATGGAACGCATCTCACACCTGTGCCGCACGGGGTACCCATTGGCTAATATCATTTTGATTTCACTTCATGTACTTTATCAGTCTGCCGCGGAAGGAGATGAATTAGAAGGATTTGGTTTTGGCAAGCCGTGTTTACTTGCTGTAGCACAAAGCGGAAGGTAGCCCCGCCTCCACGCGTCGTCTCAACGGAAACCAATTCGCCGATGAAACGCGAACCAAGCAGGTAGTCGCGCTGCGCTTTGCAGCGGTTTGCGCTTCGCGGCTTAGACCCCGGAGTCCTCTCGCTGGGTTATCGGGACGTCTGTCGCGATCGAATGTGCTAATTAGGCAACAGTCGAGGAATATCGCTCTCGCCCGGGAGGGTCGCCTTAATTTGGACGGTCAGCAACGGTTCCGTACCCACATGGTAAAGCTTGCACCAGAACGATGGAGTTTGACCCGCGCTGTGATCGCGGGCATTCTTGCATGGTTGCTTGCTTTCCAGGGCTTTGCCTTTGCCGCATCCCCGCAGGAGCACTTCACGCCCGCCGGCGCCGGAGCGGGACACGCCATCTCAGCGGGCGGCGATTACTGCGGCACGCCGCACGGCGGCGGCCCGCTGGCGCCCTGTCACTATGACCATTGTCAATGCTGTATCGCCCGATCGCCGATTGATGTCGGCGGGCTCGCGTGGATGACCGCGATTCTGTGGAACGCTGCCGTCTTTTCGCCGCCGAGCACTCCGGGTGCCATTGCCTGGCATGTCCCCGGCAGCGAGAACAAGCCGCCATCCGGCTGGACCAGCTCGTGGTCCCAGCGCGCACCGCCGCGCTTTTCTTAGCCGCCAGCCGCCGCGTCTAAAGGCACGGCAGCCGCTCCGTCGCTATGGCCGGCATTTGATCGCATCAAGCCCTGTCGTTCACCGTGTGAACGCCTCTCCTATACGAATAGCAACCCACAATGGTGGTTGGAATGTTCGAAAAGAAGCAGCATTTCATTAGCGGGCTGTTCGAACGCAATAAGCGCGAACTGCTCACCTATTTCACGCGCAGAGTAGGCCGGGAGGATGCCTCCGACCTGCTTCAAGAAACATTTGTGCGCGTTCTCCGGAACGGCCAGCTCGAATTCGTTGCAAATCCTTCCGGTTATCTGCACCAGATGGCCAGCAATCTTGCCACGGATTTTACCCGCCGGCGCAAAATGCAATTGAAATATGTAACTCCCGTGGACATTCCGCAGGACGTGCCAGCGGGTGACGCGTCGGCTGAACAGCAGGTCGATGCGAGCCAAAGATCGCAAATGCTCCAGATGGCCATCGACACGCTTCCGCCGCGATGCCGCCAGATCTTTGTGATGCGAATGCATGAGGACATTCCACAGGACGAGATCGCGAAACGTCTCGGCATTACCAGGAACATGGTCGATAGACATCTGCGCATTGCGATCGAGCGCTGCCGGATGGCCGTGAAATAAATTCGCGCCATGAGACGTCCCTTTTCCTGCCGAGTGTTCGTCATATGATATGAGGGCATATTTTGCCTGGCCGGAATGGCTTTGCTCGGGTGACAAAAGCAAATGACAGATCTCAAGCGCAAGCAGCCGTCCAAATGATTGACGATCCGGCGCTCCCTAATAACAAGGACATGCACGAAACGGCGACCGCCTGGTGGGTGAAGCAGGACGCCGGCCCGTTGTCGCGTGAAGACCGTGCTGCATTCGAAGCCTGGCTCGCGGCGAACCCAGCGAATAGCGCGGCCTTCGATGAGGTTTCGATGCTCTGCGGAGAATTGCGTGCTCTGAGGCCGAGCCGCGCCTCAGTGGCCATGGCGCCGGTGCGGCGCGGACCCTGGCTTGCTTCAGCCTTCGCGTTTCTGGCCGCCTCCTTGGTGCTGGTTTTTCTTCTCAATGACGTGCCGATTCTTTGGCGGGCGGACTTCCATACGGGGACCGGTGAAACCAGGCTCGTGACCTTGGAGGACGGCTCACAATTGCAGCTCGGCGCCAAATCGGCGATCGCTCTTCACTATAGTGCCGCGCAACGGCGTCTGACCCTTCTCGAAGGCGAGGCTTGGTTTCAGACAGCGCCTAATTCCTCGCGTCCCTTCATCGTCGAGGCCGAGGGCGGAACCATCACCGCGCTCGGCACCGCCTTCGATATCGCATTGGAGAATGCGCACGCGGATGTCGCCGTTACCGAGCATCGCGTCGCGGTATCGAGCGGCGGCCAGACCGTGTTTGTCGCGGAAGGGCAGCAGAGCTCGTTTGATTCCGGCTCGCCTGCAAGCTCCCCAGTCCCTGCCGACATCGACAGCGTCACTGGCTGGCGGCGCGGTAATTTGATTTTCGTGGACAAATCGCTTGGCGAGGTCGTTACGACGCTCGGCCGCTATCATCATGGATACGTTTTCATCCCCGATCCAGCCCTCCGGCAGCTTCGAGTGACCGGGAGATTCCAAGCGGCGGATCCGCTTGGCGCGATCAGCACGCTCGAAGCGTCACTCGGCCTCCATGCCATCCATCTCACGAACTATCTCGTCTTCTTGCGCGAGTAGTTGGAGCGGGGTGAAACGGCGCTTTTCATATGCGGTGGTGCAGAGCGGCGAGGAAAACCAGCCGCCAATTCAAAGCTACGGATTGCTTTGTCTTTGGCTCGCATCGCTGGCGACCTATCGCAACGGCGACGTCGCAATGACGGGCGATCCCTATCACCATCGGTTGCGAGCTGATTGAGGGGCGGAAGCTCGCCAAAAACATTTTTAGTTTTTTTTTGCAGCCGGACGTCCCAACTCCCCGGGCCAGTTCGTCAGAACTATTAGAGGGACAGTTTTGTTCCATCGAAAAACCGGGGAGCGGGTTTATGGCGGACGGGATTTCTTGTCCAAGGGACAGACACATGGGCGGGGTCGTGGTCGCGACAGCATTGAGCATGTTTGCTTTCGGCGCCGAGGCGCCGGCGGCGGCGCACGCGACCATACCGCCTCGTGAATTGGCTGTGGCCGCCAAGAGCTATCAGATTCCCGCTGGTTCTATCGCGGTGGCGCTCAATCGCCTTGCCGAGGCGAATGGCGTCCAGATCGTCTATCGCGCCCAGCTAACGCGATACGTCAAGACACAGGGCTTGTCCGGCAGCTACGCCATGGAGGATGCCCTCGGCATGCTTCTCGCCGGAACCGGCCTCACTTACCGGCTGTCCGGCAATGGCAAGGCGGTCTCCATCATCCTGGCGCAAAACGACACGGGCGCGCAGAGCGATGCTGGCGGCCTCACCTTGCCGACGGTCGAAGTCACCGCCACCCAGGGCGGCGGCGCCGGGGGCGGCCAGGGAACCGGCGACGGCAGCTACGGCGGCGCGGGACCGGGGCAGGATCCCTATAACACCTCTTATGTCCTGCCCGATTCCAGCACCGGCACCAAGACCGATACACCGGTCATGGACACGCCCCTGAATGTTCAGACGGTCACTCAGCAGGTGATCCAGGATCAGCAGGCCATCACACTCGAACAGGCGCTGCAAAATGTCAGCGGCGTCACTGTCGCAGGTGGCGGCGGATCTGGCGCGGGCAGTGCCTATAATCAGCTCGTCGTGCGCGGGTTTCCCACCAGCACGATTTACCGGAACGGCTTCCGTCTCGACACCGGTAATGGCTTAAGCGAAGTTGATGGCATCTCCACCACACAGCTTGCCAATGTCGCGAGCATCGATGTGCTCAAAGGCCCAGCGGCCGTGCTCTACGGACTTCTCGAACCGGGCGGCCTCATAAATATCGTCACTAAGGAACCGCTGAATGCGCCTTATTATTCGGTGCAACAGCAGCTCGGCTCCTTCGCCAATTACCGCACATCCATCGACGCCACTGGCCCTCTCAACCCGGAAGGCAGTTTGCTCTACCGAATGGACTTGTCCTATCAGAATAACGACGCGCCCTTGGGCTCGCCCTACGATTTCGATTATGCAAAGAACACTTTTTTTGCGCCCGTGGTCAAATGGAATATTGATGGGGCGACTTGGGTCAAGCTCGAAGCCCAATATAATGAAACTCACCAAAATCTGGATTATACGGCTGTCCCCCTTTTCAATGGGGTTTTTGTGCCGGTTCCGCGAAACGTCAATTACGGCGGTCCTTCTCCCGACCGGCAAACGCAGATCTTTACCGCGCTCACTTGGTCGCACCAATTCGACAATGACTGGTCGGTCAAGCAGCAACTTGCTTATTATCGGGGGGCGGTGGACCAGAACATAACTTTTCCCTTCACTATAGGGGATTTTGGCAACGGGCCTCAGTTTCTCAATTTCACGGAACCGACATTCAGCACGGAAACCGTTTTTTCGGGCAATGTTGACATCACCGGGCATTTCAACACCTTCGGCGCCAAACACACCTTGCTGCTGGGTGGAGACGTCTACGACCTCCAGACATCCATTATAAATTTTGGCAACCCGCTTTCGGTCACCAATGTCTGGAATCCGGTCTTGCCCCCCACCCCCTTCGGCTCCCAGGCTCTGACTCCTGCTTTCGCAAGCGCCTTTAACCAGGAGACCGCCGGACTCTATCTGCAAGACCAGATCCAATTGCCTTATAATTTCTTTCTCATGGTGGGGGCGAGATACCAATATATCGGCCAAACATTGGCGACAGGCGTGACGAATGACGATTTGATTCAACAAGGCCAGCCGCTCGCGACGAGCGCCTTGACGCCTCGTTTCGGCCTGCTCTGGCGCCCGGAAAGCTGGGTCAGCTTCTATGGTGCCTACGCCGAAGGTTTCGGCCCTAACTCCGGCGAGATATACCCCGGAATTGCGGTTCCCCCGACGGGCGCTCATGATTTGGAGGCCGGTGTCAAATTCGAATTTTTCGGTGGGAAGCTGAGGATCACCGCGGATGCTTACGATCTGACGGAAACAAACATTCCCACAACGGATCCACAGCACCCGAATTTTGACATCGTGACCGGCGCGGCGCGCAGCAAGGGGCCGGAACTCGATATTCAAGGCACACTCTTGCCCGGCTGGGACGTAATCGCGGCCTTCACCAATCAGGATGTCAAAGTCACCCAGTCTAACACGGGAAGTGTCGGCCAGTTCTTTCCGAATACTCCCCGGAATTTGGGAAGTTTTTGGACCACCTATGAATTCCAAGACGATATGTGGAACTTAAAAGGGGTGAAGATCGGCGGCGGCGTCGTCTATCATGGCTCGGAGCCCGTTGCAGTTTACGGCAGCGAAGATTTCCAGGGCGCCAGTTCAATGACCGGCGCATACGCGACCGTCAATCTGATGGCCGCCTATAGCTTCAAATGTAATGGTGTGAAGCTGACGGCGCAGCTGAATGTCACAAATCTTCTGAATGCCACTTATTTCACAAGTGAATTCGTGCCCGGCACTCCCGCCCCTGTGCCCGGATATACGATTGGCTACCGCGTCTATGGCGCGCCGCAAGCCTTCTTGGGTTCGCTCAAGGCGGAGTTTTGAGTCATGCTCCGGCACTTCTTCGTCTGGCTGCACCGCTGGGTTGGGCTCTTGATGGCGGGATTCCTCCTCATCGAGGGCCTCACCGGCAGCCTACTCGCGTTCAATAGCGAACTCACGCGCTTCTTCAATCCCCAAATCATTGTGACGCCGCCAGCGCCGGACGCGCCGCTCCTCGATCTCGCGACACTCGCCGAGCGCGCCGAGGCTTTGGTTCCCGAGGCACGGGTCGATTATTTCGGCGGCGGCACCCCCGATCCCGTCCTATTGAGATGCAGCCCGCGCACCGATCCCACGACCGGAAAGCCCTATGACATCGGCTTCAAATATCTCGTTCTCGATCCCTGGACCGGCAAGGAGCTTGGCCGCCTTCAAGACCGCCATTATGCGCAGGGCTTCGTCCAAAATATCATGCCTTTCGTCTATGATTTGCATATGTATCTCGCGCTCGGCAACACCGGCGCTTGGGCGCTCGGTATCGTGGCGTTGATCTGGACGCTTGATTGTTTTGTCGGCTTCTATCTCACCCTGCCCGTGGCAATCGAAAACTTCTGGCGGCGCTGGAAACCCGCTTGGCTCATCAAATGGCCGGCTGGTTTCTTCCGTCTCAATTTCGATCTGCATCGCGCCAGCGGTTTGTGGCTCTGGCCGCTGCTGTTCGTCTTCGCTTGGTCGAGCGTGATGCTCGAACTGCAATCAACCTATGATTGGGTGACCGGCGCGGTGTTCGACTACCTGTCTCCCATAGACGCAATCATGGTGATGCCGCAGCATCCCAACGAAACTCCGCGGCTGGATTGGCGGGCGGCGCAAGCGGCCGGCGAGCGGCTGATGGCCGAGCAGGCGGCTCTCCATGGCTTCATCGTCAGGCGGCCGATGGGACTCGGCTACATCAAGGAATTTGGCGCCTATACCTATGCCGTGCAAGGCAGCCGCGATGTCAGAGGGCGCGGCTGGAACACGAGCCTCTGGCTTGATGGCGATACCGGCGCCTTGCGGTCCCTCGACCTGCCGACCGGCGAACACAGCGGCAATACGGTCTCAAGCTGGCTTTGGGCGCTGCATTTCGCTGATCTCCACGGCTCGGTGGCCTACCGCATTTTCGTCTGCGGGCTGGGCCTCGTCATTACCCTGCTTTCGGTGACTGGTGTCTACATTTGGTGGAAGAAGCGCCGCGCCAGGAAATTCTCGAAAGCGCATCGCGGCATGGCGGCGGCACTGGAGGTTGTGGCGGAATGAGGAAAGACAGATCCGGATGACTGAACGAGCCGGTATTGAAATAAAGTTTTACAGATGCGGCTTTATTGTGGTCCAGACATCGTGTCAATGCTGGATATATTGATGTATTATTAGTGGTATACGTGTCAATAAAGAAATTATATTGTTATATTAGTTGTAAGTTTACAACATCGCAATATACAATTAGTTGTACCATTAGACATAGATAGGTCGTTATGGAAGAACAGCGTAAACTACTTGAAGTACAAATCACAAAAAGGAGACATCTCATGCGCCAGTACTTTTATATGGCATCCGTTGCCGCTCTTGCCTTCACCAGATCGGCGGCCTTCGCGGCCGATCTGCCCATCCGCCCACCGCCACCCCTAATTCCGGTCTTCACTTGGACCGGCATTTATATCGGCGGTCAGATTGGCTATATCTGGAGCGGCGGCGATTGGGGCTATTCTGGATTCGACCCCTCGAGCCAGTCCGGGTTCGCCAGCGACGCTGGCACATCGGCCGGGCTCATCGGCGGCGCCCATGTGGGTTATAACTATCAGATCAACCAGTGGGTGTTCGGCCTCGATGGCTCGGTCGACGGGACCGGTTTCCCGAGCAACCCCGAGGCAATCTTTCCGGTCGCCTTTGGGGGCGCCAGCGTCACGGCGCGAACGAACGCCAACATCCAAGGTTCGATTCGGGGCCGCCTTGGCTTCGCCCTCGAGCGCGCCCTTTTCTACGTCACCGGCGGCGTCGCGTTCGGCGGCTTCGACTCCAGCTACACTTTCGCCGGCAACAGCGGCGCAAATCCCCTCATCAATGGCGGCGGTCTAATCAGCGGCCAGAATAGCTTTTCGGGCACCCGCGCGGGCTGGACGCTCGGCGGCGGCATCGACTATGCCCTCGACAACAATTGGTCGATCTTCGGCGAATACCGCTACACCAGTTTTGGCACGATTTCGAACTCCGGGCTTGCCGCTTCAGCCTTTTCCCAGGCGACCGGCCTCTCAGGGGGATTCCTCACCGCGAACCGTTCGTTGAACCAAAACCAGGTGCAGGTCGGCTTCAGCTACAAATTCGACTTAGGCAATCCGGTACCGGTCGTCGCGAAATATTGAGCGCGATCCAGCCGGCGAATCCTTCGCGCAATGTCGACGGCTGAGATCGCGGCTGAATAAGGAAGGAAACTTCCGCCTACGCCGCCGAGAACCGCCAATCGCACAAGTTTTCGCGGCGATCGCACAGGTTCAGCGAGCAGGCACATGGTTGAGGAGGTGCCGTATTGTCAGCGGTCAATCGTACCAAAATGTTTCACGTGAAACAGTTTTGTCCGGTTGGACCCTCAAAGCGGACAAAACTGATGCGCCAGACCTCACGCCGCGGCGGCATGACGAAAGAGAATTGATTCATTTGTCCGGAGGGATTTGACATGACCGGCACCGAATTTCGCGCCGAGCATCTCGTGCAAAAACTACGGCGGGCCTTGCCGCTCACGGCGCATGGACGGCCGCCGCTGACCACCGCGTTGCGGCGGCTTTTGTCTTGCCAGGACGTTATACCGCGTGTGACGGTCACCGATATTTTTTACGCGGGGGAGGAGAATGGCCTGATGTGCCGCATCGATGTGCATGGGTTGATCGATGAGCCCGTTGTTGTCGTCGCGCCGGTCGGCCAATTGGCATTCAATAGAAGGCATCCGGTTGCCCGCGACATCGCCGCCTATCGCAAACTCCGCGCCGAGGCCTCCGCCGTCAATATCCTTGGGGGCAGATGAACGATCCCGTGACCGATTCTGTACAGCACGCCGAAGCCGTCACCATGCCGCGCGACATGGCGCCTGCTTCGGCACGACGCCGGACGTTGTCATCATGGATTTGGTCCCTCGTGGCGCTCCTCGTGCTCGCCGGTCTTGCTTGGCTTGTTCTGAAGCCTTCGGCCGTCCCGAAGATGAGTGATCGCGCCGCCGATACAGCGCGTCCGGTCCCGGTTGGGGTAGCGGCGGCCATCACCGGCGATTTTGGGATTACCATCCAAGCGCTTGGCACGGTGACGCCGCTCGCGACCGACACGGTCACATCGGAAGTCAGCGGCAAGCTCGTCCAAATCTTCTATTCTGAAGGCCAGATGGTGAAGGCCGGCGATCCGCTCGCCGTGATCGATCCGCGCCCCTTCGAGAACACGCTGCACCAGGCGCAGGGGCAATTGCTGCGCGATCAAGCGCTGCTCGACAACGCCAGGATCGATCTTCAGCGCTACCGTCTTTTGGTCAGTCAGAATTCGGCGCCGCGCCAGCAACTCGATACGCAGGAATCCCTCGTTCATCAAGATGAAGGCACCGTCAAAATCGATCAGGCCATGGTCGACAATGCGCAGCTCAATCTCGATTATTGCACGATCAAGGCGCCGGTGACCGGGAGGGTCGGCTTGCGCCTCACCGACCTCGGCAATTATGTGTCGGCCGGCAGCACCAACGGCATCGTTGTCATCACCCAGTTGCAGCCGATCACGGTCATCTTCCCGGTGGCGGAGGATCATCTACCAGGTGTGATGAAGCAGGTTCTTGGCGGCGCCAAGCTACCCGTCGAAGCCTATGACCGCGGCGGCGGCACGCTGCTCGCGAAAGGGTTTTTGGCGACGGTCGACAATCAGGTCGATCCGACCACCGGCACGGTGAAATTCAAGGCGCAGTTCGACAATCGCGATCTCTCGCTGTTTCCGAACCAATTCGTCAATGTGCATCTTTTGGCCGAGACGCTTCGGGATGCGGTGATCATTCCATCGGCGGCCGTTCAATATGGCCCATCGGGAGAATTCGTTTATGCCGTGGGCGGCGACGGCACGGTGTCGATGCGGCCGGTCAAACTCAGCCCTGCCGAAGCAGACAGAGTGGCGGTGTTCTCCGGGCTCGCGCCGGGGGCGCGGGTCGTCATTGCCGGCGCCGACCGGCTGCGCGACGGCGCCAAGGTGAAAGCCTCGGAGGGGAGATGAATCCCTCAGCGCTCTTTATCCAAAGGCCGGTTGCGACCACGCTCTTGATGATCGCGCTGTTGCTCGCAGGCAGCGTCGGGTTTCTGTTCTTACCTGTAGCCGCGCTGCCGCAAGTCGATTATCCGACGATCCAGGTCCGGACCTTTTATCCGGGCGCTGGCCCCGAGGTCATGGCCACGGCGGTGACGGCGCCTCTGGAACGCCAGCTCGGCCAAATGGCGGGCCTCGACCAGATGAGCTCGGCAAGTTCGGCAGGAGCATCGATCATCACCTTGCAATTTTCCTTGGATCTCAGCCTCGACGTTGCCGAGCAAGAAGTGCAAGCCGCGATCAACGCGGCGGGCGGCCTCTTGCCGAACGATCTTCCGGCGCCGCCGGTCTACGCCAAGGTCAACCCCGCCGATGCGCCGGTTTTGACACTGGCAGTGACGTCAAAGACCTTGCCGCTGACAAAGGTCCAGGACCTCGCCGACACGCGGCTTGCGCAAAAGATTTCGCAGATGCCTGGCGTCGGAGTCGTGAGCCTCGGTGGCGGCCAGCGGCCGGCGGTGCGCATCAAAGTCAATCCGCGCGCGATATCCGCCTATGGCCTCAACCTCGACGATCTGCGCACCTCCATCGCCAATGCCAATGTCAATGGTCCCAAGGGCAGCTTCAACGGCTTGAAGCGGACCTATACGATCAATGCCAATGATCAGCTGAAGAGCATCGCCGATTACGAAAACCTCGTCGTCGCCTACCGGAACGGCGCGCCGGTCCGGCTCGCCGACGTCGCCGCGATCGCCGAGGGTGCCGAGAACGAAGAGCTTGCCGCCTGGGCTGGCCTTGAGCCCGCTGTCATCCTCAATGTTCAGCGCCAGCCCGGCGCCAATGTCATTGCCGTGGTGGACGCCATCAAGCAGGCGCTGCCCGGCCTCAAGGCGACACTGCCGCCCGGCATCGATGTTGCCGTGCTGACCGATCGCACGATCACGATCCGCGCCTCGGTGCGCGAGGTCGAATGGGCGCTTGTGTTCGCGACTTTGCTCGTCGTGCTGGTCATTTTCGTGTTTCTCCGCGATCCGCGCGCCACCCTCATCCCGAGCCTCGCGGCGCCCCTCTCGCTCACCGGCACTTTCGCGGCGATGTATCTTCTGGGCTTCAGCCTCAACAATCTCACCTTGATGGCACTCACCATAGCGACAGGCTTCGTGGTCGACGACGCCATCGTGATGACCGAGAACATCGCCCGTCACATCGAGGGAGGCATGGCGCCACGCGACGCGGCGCTCGCCGGATCAAGGCAGATCGGCTTCACCATCGTCTCGCTGACCATGTCCCTGATCGCAGTGCTGATCCCGCTCCTCTTCATGGGCGATGTGGTCGGCCGGCTGTTCCGGGAATTCGCAATCACCCTCGCGGTGGCGATCCTCATATCCGCCGCCGTGTCGCTGAGCCTCGCGCCGATGCTCTGCGCGATCTTCTTGCAGCCTCGCCGCGAGAGCGAAGAAAGCGCGCTTGCCGTTTTCGCCAAGCGGCAGTCGGACAAAGTCACCGCTTTCTACGGCCGGCTTCTCGATCATGTCTTTGCCCGTCAAGGGCTGACCCTCGCCGTCGCCGCGCTCACTCTCCTGCTCACCGTTGCTCTTTACGTGGTCATCCCAAAGGGTTTTTTTCCGGTGCAGGACACTGGTGTCCTGCAAGGGATTTCGGTGGCGCCTGATTGGGTTTCTTTCGCGGCGATGGCGGAACGCCAGCAGGCGCTGGCAGAGGCCCTGCTCGCCGATCCCGATGTCGAGAGCCTATCGTCCTTCATTGGCGTCGATGGCGTCAACATGACGCCGAACACGGGCCGCTTCCTCATCACTTTGAAGCCGCATGGCGAACGCACCGCGAGCGCCGGAGAGATCGGGCGGCGGCTTACCCGCGCGAGCCAATCCATTCCCGGCATCACCCTCACCCTTCAGCCGGTGCAGGATCTGGCGATCGAAACGAGCGTCAGCCGCACTCAATACCGGTTTGTCCTCGCCGCCACCGATCCAGCCGCCTTCGCCGGCTTCGTCCCGGACCTGGTTGAGCGGCTCCGGCAGCGGCCGCAGCTTGAGGACGTCGGCAGCGATCTCGAAGCACAAGGGCTCGCCGCCGTTCTCACCGTCGATCGCGACACCGCCGCGCGGTTCGGCATTACGCTCGCCACGATCGACAACGCGCTCTACGATGCCTTCGGGCAGCGGATCGTCTCGACCATCTTCACGCAATCGAACCAGCGCCGCGTCATTCTGGAGACGGACCCTTCGTTCACGCCGTCGGTGGAGGCGCTGATGCGGCTCTATCTTCCCTCCTCGACCGCGAGCAGCGGCGAGGTTCCGTTGTCGGCGATCGCGCGAATCGCGGTCAAACCGGCGCCGCTCTTGATCAGCCATTTCGGCCCGTTCCCGGTGGCAACAATCTCTTTCAATCTCGCCCCCGGCGTGTCGCTCGGCGAAGCCGTCGAAACGGTACAAAAGGTGGAGCAAGAGATCGGCCTGCCGCCCGGCATGACCACGCATTTTCAAGGCGCGGCGCTCGCCTTCGAGGCCTCGCTCACCAACGAGCTGTGGCTCATCCTCGCGGCGCTCGTCTGCGTCTATATCGTGCTCGGCATTCTCTACGAGAGTTTTATTCATCCGATGACGATTCTTTCGACGCTTCCCTCGGCTGGAGTCGGCGCGCTTCTCGCCTTGATGTGGGCGCGCATGGATCTCGGCGTCATCGGGGTCATCGGCATCGTGCTGCTGATCGGCATCGTAAAGAAAAACGCGATCATGATGATCGATTTCGCGCTTGCCGCGGAGCGGATTGACGGTCTTTCGCCGCGCGCGGCGATCAAGCAGGCGTGCCTTCTGCGGCTGCGGCCGATTCTGATGACGACCTTCGCCGCGATGTTCGGTACTCTGCCCTTGATCCTCGGCACGGGTGTCGGCGCGGAGCTGCGCCAGCCGCTCGGCGTTGCTATCGTTGGCGGGCTGGCGCTTTCCCAGATCCTGACGCTGTTCACCACCCCGGTGATCTATCTCGCCTTCGATCATCTGGCGAAACGGCTCGGCCGGATCGCATCCGGGGACTGGGCGCGGCCGTCACACGAGGCCGGGGAGTGAATATCTCGGCGCCCTTCATTCGGCGGCCAGTGGCAACGACGCTGCTCACCCTCGCCATCGTCTACGCCGGTATTCTTGCCTATTGCAAACTCCCCCTTGCGGCGATGCCAGAGATAAAGTTTCCGGTGGTCGTGGTGAACGTTTCAATGCCGGGCGCGAGCCCGGAGACGATGGCCACCACGGTTGCGACACCGCTCGAGCGGCATTTGAGCGCGATTGCCGATGTGAGTGAAATGGAATCTGAAAATGCGATGGGCGAAACGTATATCGTTCTGGAGTTCGGCCAAAGCCGCGATCTCGATGGCGCCGCCCGCGACGTGCAGGCAGCGATCAACGCCGCCCGCGCCGATCTCCCCGCCGGTGTCAATCCGACCTATATCACCTCCAACACCTTTGGGCCGCCGGCCCTCTTCATATCCCTCACCTCGTCCACGCTCAGCCGGGAGAAGGTCTTCGACATCGCGCAAACGTTTTTCGAGCAAAAGCTCGCCTCGGTCGAAGGCGTCAGCAAAGCCTATTTCGGCGGCTCCTCCCGCTACGCCATCCGGGTCGAGCTCAATCCCGACGCGCTCGCCAAATATGGCATCGGCCTCGAGGATGTGCGCGCGGCATTGGCCGCCGCCAATGCCAACAGCCCCAAGGGTGTCATCCAATCGGGCGGCCGACGGTTGCAGATCTATACCAATGATCAAATTAGCAAAGCGGCGGATTACCAAGGCCTTGTGATCGCCTATCGCAATGGTCTCGTGGTCAAACTCGCCGATGTCGCGGAGGTAATCGATTCGGTCGAGAATACCCGTTCGGCAGGCTTCACCAATGGGGTGCCCTCGATCACCGCCAAAGTCTATCTGAGACCGGATGCCAATCTCATCGCCTCGGTCGACCGGATCAAGGCGCGACTGCCCGAGCTGCGCGCTTTCCTGCCACCCGGCGTCGATTTGGATGTCGTCTCCGACCGGACGGTCGAGATAAGGACGGCTTTGCGCGATCTCGAGCGGGTGCTGCTCGCCGCCGTGGCTTTGGTAATCCTCACCGTCTTCGCCTTTCTGCGCGATTTTCGCGCCGCCTTGATTCCCGCGATCGTCGTGGCGGTCTCCCTCATAGGTACATTTGGAATCATTTATCTCCTTGGCTACAGCATCAACACCATCACCCTCATGGCACTTGCCATCTCCACGGGGCTTGTCGTTGACGACGGCATTATCGTTTTGGAGAATATCGCGCGCCATATCGACGGAGGCAGCGGACGCGCCGAGGCGGCTTTGCGCGGCGCCCGCGAAATCTTCTTTACAGTGCTGGCGATCAGCGTGTCGCTCGCCGCCATGTTCATCCCGGTCCTGCTGGTCGGAGGTTTCCTCGGCGGATTCTTAAGCCAATTTGCGGTGACGCTTTCCGCCGCCATTCTGATTTCCATGGTGGTCTCGCTCACCACGGCCCCGATGCTGTGCGCCCGTCTGCTCAGGCCGGAGGGCGGGCGAGGACCAGGGCGGCTAAGCCGCGCATTTGACCGCGCCTACCGGGCGATGCTCGCCTTCTACCAGCGCTCGCTCACCTTCGCCTTGCGTCATTCCTGGGCGGCGCTTACGGTCCTGGCCGGCACCATTGCTCTCAATGTCACGCTCTTCCTGACAGTTCCGAAGGGTGCGATTCCAGAACAAGATGTTGGCCGACTCTTCGGTTTCATCAAGGCTGATCAAAATACTTCTTTCGAAGTCATGCGGGAGAAGCTTGAGGAATTCTCGAAAATCATCTTGGCCGATCCCGCCGTGGAAACCCTCGTCGGAGACGCCGACGCAAGCGGCAAGGCGGGCGTTTATGTTGATCTGAAGCCGCTGCCGGAGCGCAACGACTCGTTCGACGAGGTCGTTCGGAGACTGTCGCTAGCCTTCCGCGACATTCCTGGAGCGTCGCTCACTCTAAGCCCAAATACGGTCCTCTACTTCGGCGCTGGGGGAAGCGGCAGCGAGGGCGGCGGCCAATATCAATACAGCTTGCGGGGCGATGATATTGGCGAGCTAAGGATCTGGTCGCGGCGTTTGGCCGAGGCGCTGAAACATGTCCCCGAAGTCCTCAGTCCGGAGGTGAGCGGCAAGGATGCCGGGATCGAGATCAACCTTGCCGTCGACCGCGACACCGCCTCGCGTCTCGGTATAAGCGCGAGCCAGATCGACAATGCCCTTTCCAGCGCCTTTTGCGAGCGCCAGGTCTCGACCCTCCTTGGCTCGGTCAATCAATATAAAGTCCTGATGGAAGTGGCGCCCCGCCATGCGCGAAACCCGGAGACCTTGGACAAAATCTATGTCAGCACGGCAGGCGGTCCGGCCAGCGGCAGCCAATTGAGCAATGCGCCGGCCGGAACGGTGTCGAGCCAGCAAAGCCATGCCGCGCAGCCGCAAATCGCTGCCGTCGCCTCGGATGGCGCCCGCAATCTCAATCTCAACAAGCTTGCCAGCAGTTCGCCAGGCGCCGCCTCCACCGGGCCAGCAGTCAGCACGGCGGTGGAAACCATGGTTCCGCTCTCGGCCTTCGCGCGCTTTGAGCAAGGCCCGGCACCGGTCTCGATCAGCCATAAGGGCGGCTTTCTCACCTCGACGATTTCGTTCAGCCTGCCCTCGAAAATTGCTCTGAGCGAGGCGATGGCGGCGATCGAGCGGACCGCCGCCGAGATTCACATGCCGGCCACGATTCATGCGGCCTTCACAGGTGCCGCCAAGGATTTTCAGCAAATCCTGTTGAAGGAGATCGTCCTGACCATCGCGGCGGTCGCCACTATTTATATCGTGCTCGGCATTCTCTATGAGAGTTTCATCCATCCGGTCACCATCCTGTCGACGCTGCCCTCGGCAGGGGTGGGCGCGCTCCTCGCGCTGAAGGTCTTTCACATCGAATTCAGCATTATCGCCTTCATCGGCGTTCTCCTCGTGATCGGCATCGTCAAGAAGAACGCCATCATGATGATCGATTTCGCGCTTGCCGCGGAGCGCGGCTTGAATTTGGCCCCCCGCGAAGCAATCGAACAGGCGTGTCTTCTGCGCTTCCGGCCGATCATGATGACGACGGTCGCCGCCCTGCTTGGAGCCCTGCCGCTGGCGCTCGGTACGGGCGAGGGCGGCGAATTCCGGCAGCCGCTCGGGGTTGCCATCATCGGCGGCCTCCTCGTCAGCCAAGTGCTAACGCTCTACACGACACCCGCCCTCTATCTGCAGCTCGATCGCTTGCGCCTGTGGCGGAAAGGCGAGCGCGAAAGCAACCGGCTGGCACCAAGCCCGGAGGCTGGGGAATGAAGAATTTCGTGCCGCCCGATATTGGCGATGACGACATGCAGTTCGGCGGTCATGCCGTTTTTAAAACGGCGGCGAAGGAGGTTCGGAGGCGGCCGGCAGATCGTGCGAACCGCTTCACCGCGATCGGCGGATCTGCCTACAAATGGAGGTCTCAGTGCAAGAGTTGTTAGTAGGCGATCCCGCGCCGGGCATAAGGCTTGCGGAGTTTCTGAAGGGAGCTCCGCTAACGGATCTTGAGCTTGGAAAAACCTATGTCTTGAAGCTTTGGGCGACCTGGTGCGGGCCATGCCGGGCGAATATACCGCATCTTTCGGAGCTGCAGGACAAATACCCTCAAGTCACCTTCATCGGCGTTGCTGTAATGGAAACTAACATAGACACGGTTAGAGCGTTTGTCGCGGAGATGGCGGATCAAATCCGCTACCGGATCGCCGTCGAGGAACCGCTCGCCGGGCGTTCCGGCAAGGAGGGCGGATCGATGACGAAACATTGGCTCGAAGCCAGCTATCAAAGGGGAATTCCCGCCGCATTCATCGTCAATCCCGCGGGACAGATCGCTTGGATCGGCCATTCTATCGATCTCGACGAGCCGCTCGCCGCTGTCATCAATGGCAGCTGGGATCTTGACGGCAAGGCGCAAGCGCACCGGGAAACACTCGTCAAGAATCACGTAAGGCAAAAATTTCATTTGCATCAAGAAATTAAAAATGCCCGTGCGGCGGACAAGGACGCCAATATCACCGCGGTCATAGACGAAGCGATCGCCGCCAATCCAATTCTCGAAAAGGAGTTTGGAGCCCAAAAACTCGATGCGCTGATAAAAGATCCGGGTTCCAGGTCCAGTGCATTGGACTACGCAGCCTATCTGATCGACCGCGTTTGCCGGGAGGATGTTCAAGCGCTGCTGCTACTCAGCGTCGTGCTGTTCAAGCCCGATGGAGCTCCATTGTTGCATGGCGATGGTTTTGCACAGGTCTCGGACTTCGCCCGCTTTGCCGTGAAAGCAATGAGTCGAATCGAGACCTTACTCCGCCAGGACCCGTCATCGGCACCAATGATGCCGCATGTGCGGATGCAATATGAAGAGCATTTTGCCCGCGCGCTTGTCGCGGCGGGAAGAGCCGGGGAAGCACTTGAACATGCCGAGCACGCCTATCGTTGTGGCAAGGAGGCGGGTGTCTCGGGCGGTGTCTTGGCAAAACTCGAAATATTGAAGACGCAGTGACAGGGATCGCAATCATTCGAACCATGACCAATCCGGCGTTTGATTAGACACGAACCACTCTTACGGGATTCGCCCTCGCCATGCTCAGCCGTGACAACAAATCAGCAAAGGCCATCCTTATGCGAGTGGCATTAAGGTGTGATTCAGCTGCTCTTCGCAAACCTGCGCATCCTGATTGCGGCATGATTTCTTGCCGTCATACGTTTTACCTAAGGATTGGCGGGATTCCGCAAATCCGTCACTGGACATATGGCGCCGCACCCAAACATGCCTGCGGCCGCTTCGTGGACTCGGCAGCACTACATGGCGGAGCATTCACATCACCGGAATAATTCATCGGGCCGGTATCCGGTTCGGTGCCTGCCGCGACACCATGAGGAGGAGATAAAAATGAAGGCCATGAACGACGGCCGCACGGCGCTGCGAAGCACGCTATGCAGTTCACCTACCGTAAGAATGTTGGCAGCACTGGCGTGTGGCGCTTTGCTTTGCCCGTTGCTTGACGCACCTCTGGTCAGCCTAGCCGTCGCACAAACGGCCCAGCCGGAGGCACCCGCCTCTGCGGCGCCCCCTCAATCCGCCGGCACGCCCATTGCACTGCCGGAATATGCACCCGCAACAAGCGATGCGGCGCCCGCCGCCGTGGACGACTCCGCTGCGCCGCCGGCGGACGCGGACAACCCGCCGCCGCCCGTCACGGACGTCTCACTGCCGTCGAACTTGCCGCGCGATCTTACACCTTGGGGCATGTTTCTGAGTGCCGTCGTGCCCGTCAAGCTCGTCATGGTGGGCCTTGCTCTTGCCTCGCTCGCGACCTGGACGGTTTGGCTCGCGAAAACCATCGAGCTTTGGAATGCAAAACGACTAGCGCAGCGCGGCCTTGCGGTGCTCGTCAATGCAAAGAGCCTGCGCGCGGCGGATAAAGTACTCTCCCAGGAGCAAGGACAATCGCCGATGGCGCGTCTTATCGGAGCTGCCATTGCCGAAGCCGACCGTTCCGAGGGACTTGCCGCCGAAGGCGTCAAGGACCGCGCCGCCACGCTTTTGTCGCGCATCGAGGCACAAGCGGGCCGGGTGATCCTGCGGGGCACAGGGATTCTCGCGACGATCGGCGCGACGGCGCCTTTTGTCGGCCTGTTTGGGACCGTCTGGGGGATCATGGATAGTTTTATCGGCATCTCGAAGACCAACACCACCAATCTCGCGGTGGTGGCGCCCGGCATCGCCGAAGCGCTGCTCGCCACCGCCATGGGGCTCATCGCGGCGATCCCGGCGGTTATCATGTATAATGCTTTTGCCCGCGCCATCACGGGCTACCGGGCGCAGCTCGGCGATGCGGCGGCAGAAATTCTGCGGCATCTTTCGCGCGACCTCGACCGCGAGGATTTTCCGCGGAAGGATGCCGCACCGGTCGTCCGCTTACACACAACGG